>Ga0316197_10001691_pt1 | contig 15702 bp, 13 predicted proteins | sample OudBiesiAoxic_MG_FD_204939 | JGI IMG/M metagenome (GOLD analysis project Ga0316197, IMG submission 204939) | Coastal sediment microbial communities from Oude Bieten Haven, Netherlands - site A oxic | ecosystem: Environmental > Aquatic > Marine > Coastal > Sediment | place: Netherlands... | reverse complement strand
GACCTGCTCTACCGAGTGTCGATCGATGGCGGACCGGTGACACGAATCGCGACGGAGGAACAGTCTCCATTCCGACTGGACTTCCAGATCCTCGAGTGGGAGCTGTCGGCGGACAGCCAGGGGGTGGTCTATCGCACGACAGGGGTCTGCCAGCAGGACCTGCTGTACGAATCGTCTTTGGTCAGTGACGACTGGTCCGCCATCGTCAGCGACTATTGCTGGGCTCCACATCGGTGGACCCTGGGCCCGTGGGGCCTGACGCCGGACCGGCGGACGGCGGTGTTCAACTGGCAGGACGACCAGGCCGGCGGCGAGATCCTCGCACGAGAGGTCGCGCCCGGAGGCTTCTCGGAGCGTGTCTTCCCTCAGGCCGGGTGGTTGGGTCTCTCGAACGAAATGCACTTCAAGGTTGACCCGACCAGCAGCTACGTGCTCTACGAATACGGGATCGGACCGCCGAGCGTGCCCGCACCGGAATGGCGTGTGTACAGTCACAGACTCGGCGTCGGCGGATCCGTCTTGATCCTCGGAGGCGAGGAACTCTACGAATTCCCGACCCTCCAGTTCACCCCTGACGGGTCCCGAATCACCTACCGTGCGGCCGGCGAGTTGAGATCGGCCAGGGTCGACGCGACAGGCGGGACTACCCTGATCACGGGTTTCGACCTCGATCGGTCAGACCAGCTGGTCGCCGCACAGGCCATGCTGGCGGGCGACACTCACCTTGCGTTGTACGTCGTCCCGATCGACGGTGGGGTGCCCACGCGGATCAGTCCTCTCCCGCAGTCCGGCGACGTCGTTGACGCCGGCTTCACTGCTCAGGGCGACCGATTGCTCTTCCTCGGAGCTTTCGATCCTTCAGGGCGAACGGATCTGTACACCGTCGTACCACCGACAGGGACGCCGACGCGAATCGTCCCGACCGACTCCGCGGCTAGCGTGGACCAGTTCTTCATAGCGGATGACGCAACCGTGCTGTTCACCGTGGACGGAATGACCGCGCTGGAGATGGCGCCGCTCGCAGGAGGAACTGCGACACGAGTCAGCGCTGCCGACCATGACCTGATCTCGGATCCCAGGACGGTCGCCGGTGGCGACACGATCGTCTACCTCGCCCGGGTCGGGCTCGCGACCACCGAGGTCGTGGCCTACCACGGCGGGCCCGAGTCGGATGCGGACGGCATCCCGAATCTCTGTGACAACTGTGCCGACGACGACAACCCGTCGCAACTGGACTCGGACGGTGATGGTGCGGGCGACGTATGTGACAACTGCCCCTGGACGCCAAATCTCGGACAGCACGACGAGGACGGCGACGGCGCGGGAGACGCCTGCGACGCGTGCCCGTTCGGAATCGACCCCGACGCGGACGGCATCTGCACGGCGGACGACAACTGCCCCGTTCTGTACAACCTGGACCAGGCCGACAGAGACGGGGACGGCGCGGGTGACGTGTGTGACACGTGCCCGCTCGATGCTGCGGACGACGCGGACTCCGACGGTCACTGCGCCGATCAGGACAACTGCCCGACGATCGCGAACGCCGACCAGGCGGACACCGAGCCTGCTGGCCCCGACGGCGTGGGCGACGTCTGCGACAACTGCCCGGTCGATTTCGACCCGCATCAACTCAACACCGATGGCGACTCGCTTGGCGACGTCTGCGACAACTGCCCTGCGGTACCCAACGAGGCACAGTCGGACACCGACCTGGACGGCATCGGCGATGCCTGCGACAACTGTCAGCTCGATGCCAATCCTTCCCAGATCGACTCGGACCTGGACGGCCTGGGTGATTCGTGCGACCCGTGCCCTACCGACCCCGAAAACGACCTGGACGCCGACGGAATCTGTGCTGCGGCGGACAACTGCGACGCCATCTCGAATCCTGACCAGGCGGACCTCGACGGGGACGGGTGGGGAGATGTCTGCGACAACTGTCTGCTCGACGCCAATCCAACCCAGACCGATTCGGACCTGGACGGGCTTGGAGACCCGTGCGACCCGTGCCCGACCGACCCCGGGGACGATCGGGACGGCGACTTCGTCTGTGCCGCGGCGGACAATTGCGACGCCGCCTGGAATCCTGACCAATCGGACCTCGACGGGGACGGGGCGGGAGATGCCTGTGACAACTGCCTGGACCTGCCCAACCCCGATCAGCTGAACTCGGACGGCGACTCGCTGGGCAACGCCTGCGACAACTGTCCTTCGGTGCCCAACGACAGCCAGGCGGACAGCGACCTCGAGCTGATCGCGCAGTGGGCAAGCTCGGCGAGGGCGAGCAGCGAATGGAGCGCGACGGACTGGTCTGCCGCTCAGGCCGTCGGCCCGCCCGAAGGCAGCGGCTGCGGTTCCGCGCCGACGAACTGGTCGCCTCTCGGAGGAGGCGTCGAGCCGGAGTGGCTCGAGTTGACCTATGCAACGCCCGTAGCCGCGACCGGGGTCCGCTTGCGCCTCGCCGACGGAGCCGGCTTCATCACCCACGTCGAGTTGCGCGACGTCGATGGCGGGCTCCACACGGTCTGGTCGGGAGTCGGCTCGCAGGCTTGCGGAGGCGAGTTCTACCGGACATGGGACAGAACTCCTTACCTCGTCGATGGCGTGATCGTACACACGACCTACGACGGCTGGGAAGAGATCGACGCCGTCGAGTTGATCGGCGCCGGCGGTCCCCTGCCCGATCAGATCGGTGACGCCTGTGACATCTGCCCGTCGATCACCGAGGCACCGTCGGATCTCGACGGAGATGGTGTCTTCGACGCCTGTGACTGCGATCCTTACGATTCGTCGGCCCGATTGCCACGTGAGGTGGGGACCGTTCTCGTCAATACGACGGCGGAGCGCGCTGCGCTCATCATCTGGCCGTACAACGGCTTCGTCGATACATATTCCGTCGCCAGGGTTCTACTATCCGAACTCGGCCCCGGTGAGTACGGCCAGTGCATCGCCTCTGGAATCTCTGGCTCATCCTTCATCGAGGGAGAGCCGCCACCCGCGGGTGACGGATTCGGGTATCTCGTCAGAGGCGTCGATTCGGCGTGCGGGCTCGGAACGCTCGGAGCGGATTCGAGCGGGCGTTTGCGGCAAGATCCTGACGTCGAGGTTTGTCCATAGCGGAAATGGGGACATTCCTGATTTCCTGAGCGTCGAACTATCAGTTGTGGCTTCGACGCCCCATCGGGAAATCAGGAATGTCCCCATTTCCGCGCGGTGCGTTCGCCGCGGCGGGTTGTCGGATCGATGGCGGCGTTTCACAGCCGACGTACGCTGAAAGCAGTGAGGTCAGATTGACTCCGGGGGCGATCGGAGGCTGCCTTGACTGCTCCACCCTCTCATCCCCTGCTCGCGCGTTCGAACGATGACGGACGCGTGCTCTGGTTGGCGCTGGCCGTGGCGGTAGCACTTCACCTCTCGGTGCTGCTGTTCGTGGCTCTCCCCGATTTGCCGTCCCCGATCGCCCCCAAGGCCCCGACGACACCTACCAACATCACCGTCATAAAGATCCCACCTCCTGAGCCCGAGCGACCTCGTCCGCCGGACCGCCCTCCCAACGAGCGCTTGCTGCCCGTTCCGGACCCCGACCCCGAACGTCCAGAGCCGATCCGCGAAGCCGCGCGCGACGAGATCGAATACACGCCTCCCGTCGATCTGCCCTACGAGATCGGCACACCCCCGGCCCCGCCTCCGGCTACGCCATTCGACCTGACCCACGCGGAGATCGTTCCACCGGAACTGATCATGGACTCGAAGGTCGAGCCTCACTTTCCGGAACTGGCGCGAGTAGTGCGTCAGTCGGGCAGAGTCGTGTTACGTGCGGTCATCGATGAAGACGGTGCGGTCGACGAGATCGAAGTGGTCGAATGCAACCACCCGAGCTTCGGATTCGAGGATGCCGCGATCGAAGCGGTCCGGCAATGGAAATACCGGCCGGCCACCCTGCGAGGCCGGCCCGTCGCGGTCTACTTCGTCGTCCTGGTGGAGTTCAAGCTGCACTGATCGCGAAATGGGGACATTCCTGAATTCCTGAGAAATAGGGACATGCCTGATTTTCTGAGCTTCGGAGTATCATCGTTGCTCCAACGCTTCGTCGAAAATCAGGCATGTCCCCATTTCGCAGGAATTCAGGAATGTCCCCATTTCGCATCCAGGGTTTGATGATCGATCTCGACGGAACGATCTCCGAGGTCGGCACGGCCATTCCGGGCGCGGTCGATGCCTTGCAGCGCCTGCGCGAAGCGGGCCTGCCCTTGCGATTCGTGACGAACACGACCGGCCGGCCGCGACGTGACGTCCTCGATCGTATCCGCGCGCTCGGCGTCGATGCGACGACCGACGAGTTGTTCACGACGACGACCGCGGCCGTGGCCTGGTTGAAGGGCCACGGAATAAGTCGCATCGCTCCCTGCGTGGCCGAGGCGACCCGAGAAGATTTCGCCGAGTTCGACTTTGACGACAAGACCCCGCAGGCCGTGGTCGTCGGTGACCTGGGGTCGGCCTGGACTCCCGACTTGTTGAACGCTGCGTTCCGCCAGCTTCTCGACGGCGCCGAGCTCGTCGCGCTACAGAAGGGTCGTTACTGGATCAGCGAGCAGGGCCTGACACTCGACGCGGGTGCCTGGGTCGCCGCACTCGAGTACGCGGCGAGCGTGACCGCTCACGTCGTCGGCAAACCGAATCGCGAGTTCTTCGAAGCCGCGGTGGCATCGATGGGACTGGATATCGACGCGGTGGCGATGGTCGGGGACGACATTTTCAACGACGTCGACGGGGCGCAGCGGGCCGGTGCGAAGGGCATCCTGGTGCGCACCGGGAAGTTCCGTCAGGACGCGCTCGACAAGTCGGGGGTCAAACCCGACCTGATCGTCGACAGCGTGGCCGATTTGGGGCAGATGGGGTCAGGTCTTGAAATGCAACATTCTTCTAAATGTTAAGGGCTCCGCCCCGTTAACATTTAGAAGAATGTTGCATTTCAAGACCTGACCCCATCTGCCCATTAATCTCCGGTGACCGTGACCAGTACCGACCGCCGCCTCGGCTTGACGTCGCAGTCCAGAAGAAAGATCTGCTGCCAGGTACCTCGCACCATCTTCCCGTCACGGATCGGAACGGTCAACGACGGCCCTTGGATCGTTGCCTGCAGGTGCGAGTGGCCGTTCCCATCGTGCCACGCCCGCTCGTGCCCGTAGTCGCGGCTCGGTGGAATCAGCCGGTCGAGTATCTCGGGCAGATCGCGCTGTAGCCCCGGCTCGAATTCGATCATCCCCACCGCGCCGGTGCTTCCAATGTTGAAGACGTTGACCATGCCGGTGCACACTCCGCTCTCGGCGACGATCCCCTCGACCGATGCCGTGAGGTCATGCATGTCGGCGTGTCCCGCCGTGTCCAGAACCAACTCTTCTTGGTGCGTCATGCTCGACCGTCAGGCACCGGCACTGGAGTCCGGTTCGGTCTCGAAAAGGATCCCGATACAATCGCTCGGCATCGGAAAGACCCGTGTCGAATAGCGACCGCGCCGGACGTTGTCGTCTTCGTAGTCGACGATGCCAACGTGGTGTGACTTCTTCTCGCTCGACGCTTCCTGGTACAGCCGCGGGACTTCCGTGTCCACCAGGTACGGGAAGGCGTCGAAAATCAGCTTGCCGATCTGACGCCCCAGATCGGTCCCGGTGAATTCCGAGGCCATGCGGTTGGCGTAGATCAATCGTGCCGTGCGGATGTCGTCGGGATTCTCGACGTGGTAGATCAGCAGCCCCATGTTGATCTCGGAGAAAATCGCGTCGATGAAGGTCAAGATTCCCGAAAATTCCGGCAGTTCGAAGTACTGCTGGTTACCCATCGTCCCTCCCGTGTCCTCCGGCCCATGATACCCCAGCCACGCCCAGGACGGATTCCAACCATTCCCCCCGCCGGTGCGTCTAAACTGCGAGAGGCAAGAACGAATGGTGATTTCAGCGGCCGCGGAGCGCCCCGATGAGGCTGTCCTGACGACCGGGCCCACAACGAGCGCCGGTTTTGCGGAGGTCTACCGGACCCACAACCGCCACCTCTACGCAGCGGCCCTGCGACTGCTGCGGCGCCCGGAAGAGGCTGAAGACGCCCTGCAAGAGACTTTCCTGACGTTCTACCGCAAGCCCCCGGACCTGGAGGCCTCGCGCCTGGGGCCGTGGCTCCACCGGGTGCTGGTCAACGAGTGTATCGACCGCATGCGGCGTAGGCGGCGCTGGCGCACCACCGGGGTGGACGAGGATCTCGCCCCGGCCCCGCCACCGCAGGACGGACCGAGTCTGGACCTGGAACGAGCCGTCTCGCGCCTGCCCGAGAGGGCGCGCCTGGTCTTCTTGCTTCACGACGTCGAGGGCTTCAAGCACCGCGAAATGGCGGGGATGCTGGACCTCACCGAGGGCACGACGAAATCGCAGTTGTTCCGGGCGCGCAAGTTGCTGCGCGAGTTCATCGGCCGAACCCCGAGAGGTGTGTGATGGATTGTCGGCAATTCGAACTGGCCTGGGTCAGCGACGACCACGACGAACGGCAAGCCGCCGAAAGACACGCGGAAGGGTGTCCGCGTTGCGCCGAGACGGTACGTGAGGACCGCGAGCTTCTGCAAGCCGTCGTTGATTGGAAAGAATCGGCCACCGGCCCGAACGACGAACTGGGACGCCGGATAGCCGCTACGCTCGCCGAAGAGGGCCTGATCGAATCCAACTCGGCGCGGACAGCCCCTGGCCGGACCTCCCGGAAAATCGCCACGACCTGGGCCTGGATCGCCGCCGCAGCCGTCATCATCCTCGGCGTGACAGCCCTGGTCCAGCGTCCATGGATCGAAACCGGCGGAGACACCTACCAGGAAGCCGTCCGCCAGGTCGAGCAGGCCCAGCACGACTACGCCAAAGCCATCGCCGGACTCGAACGACAGGCCGGCGACGTGCTGGCCCGCGCCGACAACCCCGCTCTCGATTCGCAGGACGCCGCGCTGCTTCTCAACTACCGCGATCGACTGACCCACCTCGACTCCGTGATCGCCGAGGTCCGATCGTTCCTCGACGAAAACCCGGGCCATGCGCGGGGCCACACCGTACTGCTCGCGGCCTACGAGGAAAAAGACCAGTTGCTGCGAGAGATCCTGGAACTCTCGACGGGAGAGACGTCATGATTCGCACACGACCACGGAAGACCCACGTCTCGATCCTGGCCGCGCTGCTGCTCGTCTCCGTGTGCACGGCGACCACGCTGGCCGCGGCGCGCGACGGTGCGATCCACAAGCGCGTCGAGCGCGAGGCCGAGGTGCGAGGACGGACCGTCTCGATCTCCACGGCGGTCAGTAATCTGACGGTCGGGGCCGGCACGGACGATCGCCTCCGCGTCACGGCCAAGCTCGACTTCTGGTCCAGCGTGGACGAGTGGAACGAACGCGCGGAGACAGAATTCGACGTCCAGTTGAAAGAGTTGACCGACCGCATCGACATCTCGATCGAGATGCCCGAATTCGACTCGAAAGGCCGGCGCAGGGTCAAGACCGAGTACGACGTGAAGCTATCGATCACGCTACCCCGCATGACTCCGCTCGAGATCGAGAACCGCTACGGCGACGTGACGGTCGAGGGGATCGGCGGGCCGGCCCGGATCGTCAATAATTCGGGCCAGATCCGCTTCACTGACGGTGCGGGTGAGGTCGAGCTGAACGGGCGCTACGGTCCGATCCACGCGAGCGACATCGACGGCCGCCTGCAGGCCGAGACCACCAGCGGCGAACTCGTCGTGGACCGTGTCAGCGGTGACGCGACGCTCGCGACCCAGTACGCCAACGTCAGGGTGACCGGCGTGGGCGGCCGGCTCGAGGTCAAGACCAGCAGCGGCGGCGTCGAAGCTTCGGATGTGAAGGGCGACGCCAAGATCATCAACTCCTACGCCGACGTCACCGCCGAGCGGATCGGTGGGCGACTCGACGTGGCGACGAAGTCCGGCGGGATCGTCGCGCGGGAGGTCGGTCGCGAGGCCGAGTTGTCCTCGTCCTACGGATCGGTCGAAGCCAGCCGGATCGGGGGAAATCTGCGGGTAGTCTCGAGTTCCGGACCATCGAAGATCTCGGATGTCGAGGGATCGCTCGAGTTGACGGGGTCCTACGCGGACGCGATCGTCGAACGTATCGCCGGTCCGGCCGAGATTTCGATCAAGAACGGCGGAGTGACGGCGGACGACATCAAGGGGAACCTGACCATCAACTGCTCTTACGGCACGGTTCGCGCGTCACGTGTCGAAGGTGCGCTCAGCATCAGTTCCTCGGGCACCGGCGTCCAGGCCAAGCAGATCGCCGGGGCCGTCGACGTGGAAACCACCTACGCTGGCGTCGCCGTTGCCGGGGCGGGCGGGGCGGTCACCGTCCGCAACGAAAATGGTGCAATCAGCGTGAAAGGCCTTTTCGGAGAAGCCCTTACGGCGAAACACGACCTGGAGACCACCTACGCGGACGTGGACTTCCGCTGGCCGGAAGGGTCAGGGCTGGCCTACCGGTTGGAGAGTTCATACGGACATCTCGAATGCGACTTCCCCGGCACGCTCGAGGATCGCGGATCGCGGTTGACGCTCGACGGATCGACCGGCGACTCTGCGGCGAGCGTCAGCCTGAAGTCGAAGAGCGGAAGCGTCCGATTACGAGGTGAATAATCGGGCTTCTCGATTCCCTCCGATAGCTGCTAAGATTGGCCGCCTGTGGGAGGATTAATTTGATGAAGAAGACGTACGAGAAGCCCGCCGTCATCCACACCGAGAAGCTCGAAGCCCGAGCTGTCGTCTGCGACAAGAGCGACGATAGCTGTGGCGGGGGAACGCTTCAGAGCTAGCGACCGGTCGTCAGTCGTCGTCCTTTTGCGGAAAACGATAGACCACGTTCGATCGATCTCCGGTCGTGGATTCTGGCGTTGCGGACTGCAGATCGGACCCGATCGAAGTCGGTAGGTAGATATTGAAGGTCGACCCCTTGCCGGGCTCGCTCTCGACCGAGAGGTGGCCGCCGGCCTGGGCGACGATTCCGTAGACCTCCGTCAGCCCGAGCCCCTTGCTCTTTCCGGGCTTGGTGGTGAAGAACGGCTCGAAGATCCGGTCGATGTACTCCTCGGGAATGCCGCGGCCGCTGTCGCTGACCGCGATCCTGACGTGTGGACCCTGACGCGCCCCGCTCTGCGTTTGGACGTAGTCCTCGTCCAGCATGACCGTCTCGATCTCGATGGCCATGTGCCCGCCTCCGGTCGTCGCCTCGCGCGCGTTGCGGTACAGTTGAAGCATGACCCTCTCGATCTGCTCGGCCTGCCGTTCCTCGGTGATGTCCCGGGCGATGATGATCGCGCGCTCGACGTGGCCGGGCGACCCGATGGGGCCGATCCGGCAGGAATACCAGAATCGTGAACCGTCACGCCCCTCCGTCATCACGTCGCATTCCTGAGGCCGGTAGGTCTCGAACACCTCTCGCACGCTGGCGTCGATGATGGCCTGGTGGTCGGGCACGATCCACTCGCGCAGCTGTTCACCGACCAGGTCTTCGACCATGTAGCCCGGTATCGCGCGGTTGACGAACAAGATGTTGCCGCGCTGATCGACCTGGAACACCACGTCAGGGGCATAGCGGGTCAGCACGGTCAGGTCCTCGGCGCCCTTGCGCAAAGCGTGGGCCAATAGCTCGTCCATCGCCCGGTGGACGTGGCCGATCAATTCTCGAGGATCGCTGAGCTTTTCGACGTAGGCGAAGGCGCCCAGGTTCAGGGCGTCACGAGCCGACTCGAACGACCCGTAGGCCGTGTGGATGATCACGCGTGCGCCCTGCAGCAGTGTCATCAACTCCTGCAACACCTGGATGCCGCTCATGTCCGGCAGGCGGAGGTCGACGATGGCCACCGAGGCGTTGGCGGTCTGCGCCGACTCCAGGGCCTCCGAAGCGTTGGCGCAGGCGATGGGTTCGAAGCCTTCCTGGCGCAAGATGTCGCACATCGTGTGACGTTGCGCCTCGTCATCCTCGACGACGAGGATGTTGGCCAGTGGTCGCTGTTCGATCGTATCCGTCATCGCTGCCCCCCTAACCCTTCGGTTCAAGTGTTGCCGAGTAGCTCGAGTAACCGTGCCGCGTCCAGCGGTTTGCGCAGGAACGCCACGACCCCTTCTTCGAGTGTCTCCTCGATCAGATGTTCCACGCTGTAGGCACTCATCATGATCACGCGAGCCTCGTGACCCTGCCGGCGGATTCGCCGGAAGGCCTCGATCCCGTCGATTCCGGGCATGCGCACGTCCATCAGTACGGCATCGAAGGGTTTGTGCTTACAGATCTTGACCGCTTTTTCTCCGGACTCGGCAGTGCTGACCTCGAAGCCCTCGTCGGTGAGGATATCGGCCAGGGTGGTCCGCATGTTTCGTTCGTCGTCGACGACGAGGATGCGTCGTTTATTCACCTGTGCCCTCCGTCGCCTGTTCGCCACCAGGCGAGTCGGGAAGGCGAATCGTGAAGCGCGCCCCGGGGCCGTCGGACCGGTCCACCTCGATCGACCCGCCGTGCCGCTCGACGATCTGCCTGCAGATCGGCAGCCCCAGGCCGGTGCCCTTGGCTCGCGTGGTGAACAGCGGTTCGAAGACCCGGTCGATCAGTTCGGAAGGAACGCCCGGTCCGTCGTCCTCGAAAGTGATCAGCACGTGGTCCTGGTGATCGTCCGCCTTGATGACGATCTTGCCCGGGCCGTCCATGGCCTGGACCGAGTTCGTGATCAGATTGCGCAGGACCTGGCGCAGCTGCGTCGGATCGGCGTGGACCAGGAACGGTTCTCTCGGCACCTGCACTTCGATACGCACTCCCTCGGCGCCGACGGCGCGATCGAAGGCGCTGCGGGCCAGTTGCACGATGTCGATCTCCTGCCTGGACGGGTCCTTGGCGCGGGTGATCTCCAGCAGATCGACGATGATGCTGTCGGCGGCATTCACTTCTTGTTCGATGATCCCGAGGTACTCGGCCCATTTCGGTTCGGTCTCGGGTGTGCGCCGGGAGAGGTAGAACCTGGCGTTCTGGATCACGGCCAGCGGATTGCGAAGTTCGTGGGCGATGCTGGCAACGGTCTGCCCGATCGTACTCAGTTGCGTCTGCTGCACCAACCGGTCGCGTACACGCTCGAGTTCGGCCTCGACCCGCTGGGTCTCCCGGCGTTCCTGCACCAGCAGTCGGCTCTGGGCTTCGCGAGCGTTCGCCTCGGCGTCCCGACGCCGCTCGACTTCGAGCGCATGGTCGAAGAAGTGCGCCACGGCCGCGGAGAACTCCCGCTCGTCGGGCATCCAGTGGCGAGGCGGACCGACGTGCTCGTGGCAAACGACGCCGATCACGTCGTCACCCCGCCGCATCGGGGCATCGAGCATCGAGGTGATACCCAGGGGTTTCAAGTAACCCTCGGTGAACTCGTTGGTGTTCGGATCGGTCTGAGCATCGTCGGCCGCAAGGAACAGCCCTTCGGACAGGGCCGAGAAGTAATGCGGGTAGCGGGCCGCCTCGAGTTCGATGCCCGAAGAATGGCGGTCGGTGCTCTTCTCGTACAGGTACCGGCACTGCAGCACAGTGCGTTCGTCGTTGAACAACCAGACACTCATCCGCTCGACGCCGAGTGTTCGTGCGGCGGTCTCGAGGGCCAGGCGCGAGAATCCGGCGAAGTCGCCGCGGGCCAGTGCCTCGCTTCTGGCCAGAGCGAACAGGGCCTGGCTGTGCCGGGCGAAGCGATCCTCGGCTTCACGGCGAGCCGAGACGTCGACCATCACGCCTCGCAGGACGGCGTCGGGTTGATCGACCGGTCCGACACTGACGTGGTCGCGTAGCCAGACGATTTGACCGTCTGCGGCGATCATGCGGTATTCGAATTCGTGATCACGTCCTCGGTCCACGCCGGCGCAGCGATAGTTCGTTGCCCATTCGCGATCTTCGGGGTGAAGATGATCCTGCCAGAAAGTCGGCTCGGAGGTCCAGAGTTCAATCGGGTAGCCCAGCAGTCTTTCGGCCTTGCGGCTGACGTAGCTGAACCGAGACGTGCGGGCGTCTGCCTCCCAGACGATACCGTCCACGGCATCCAGCAACTGCTCCAGTTCCGTGACACGCCGTTGCAGATTCTCGGGTTTGTCGACGTTTCGGCGGTCCATGAACCGGGGCGTAGAACCAGCGCCCATGACCCCACCTCGTTGTAGATGGACTTGGTGCAGTTATCCTACCACCGAACCGGGCGCCGCCGAAGCCGCGAGGGTCGATATCTGCACTCAGGGGCAGGGAGACGTCCGAAGCTCGCCGGTCGAGTCGCGACCGAGCGTTCCGCCGCCACCGCACCCGCTGTCGTAGCCCCGGATCAGGTAAGCGAAGCCCTCTCCGACCGGCGGCAACTCGGCATCGACGTAGCTCAGACCGGTCTGCCCGGGAGCATGGCAGGATCCCGGTCCCGACGCCACGGAGCCGAGGGAGCCGCGGATCACGTCGTAGAGGTCCGCGCGCGGCGCCGCATCCCAGGCCAGTTCGGTCGGCTGGCCGGCCGGGCCCAGGGCGACCAGGGCGGTGACCTCTCCAGGCTCGCCCTGCTCGTTGTCGAGCGGCGCGCAGTCCAGGACGTCCGCGAGCGAGTCATTGTCGTCGTCGGCGTCACAGGAATCGCCGATCGCGTCACCATCGGTGTCGGACTGTAACGGGTTGGACCGCGCCGGACAGTTGTCCACCTGATCCGGCACGCCGTCCAGATCGAGGTCGGCCGGGGTGAAGGGCGTGGCCCCGGCCTTCAGGATCCAGTTGTCCACGTCGAATTGCACGGCCGTCAGCGGCGAGGTCGTCTCCAGCACGAAGATCTGATCGAGCATGTCGTTCCACACGGTCCGGACCTCGGAACCCGCGGAACCGTGCAACGTCAGATCGATCGGCATGGTGAACAACCCGGCGTCGACCTGCACCTGGCGAACCTGCAGGTAGTTGCGGAAGGTGCCGTCGCCCATATCGACCGAGGTGTAGCCGTACTCGTAGTCCGGACGGTTGGCGCCGTAGACCCACGACTGGAAAAACCAGTTCAACGAGCCGCCGTACCGGACCTCCGCGGTCGCCTGGAACTGGGCCGTGTTGACGACGCCGTCCTTGTTGTTCACGTACCAGTCACGCAGCGTCTGGAAGAAAGCCGTGTCGCCCATCGCCCCGCGCAGCATGTGCAGCACCCAACCGCCCTTGTCGTAGGACGTGGAACCGAACAACTCCGTCGGGTCGTACAGCGGGCCATCGAACGAGGCGCGCCACAAGGCATTCATGTAGTCCAGCAGCGCGGTCGGTCCCCCGACGTCCTCGGCCCACAGCGCCTCGGAGTACGTGGCGAATCCTTCGTTCAACCAGATGTCGGCCCAGGTCTGGGGGCTGAGCGAGTCTCCCCACCATTGATGGGCCAGCTCGTGCGCCACGACCCAATCGTAGTAGTTCGTTCCGGTGATCAGCAGGTAGCCGTACGAGGTGTTGGCGGTGTGTTCCATCGCCCCGCCCCAACCGAAGGCGCTCATGCCGTACTGATCGTCGACGAACGGGTAGTCGCCGAAGGTCAGTTCGAAGTAGCGCATCATCGCAGGCAACGGCGAGAAATCGACCTGCGCGTCATTCAGATCTTCGCTGTAGACGTAGTAGTCGATCGGCATCGTGCCGCCGGCGATCGGATCGTAGGTCTGCGAGAACTTTACGTAGTCGGTCGCAGCGACGCTGACCAGGTAGGTGGTCAACGGATACGAGGAAGACCAGTAGTACTGCTTACGGCCTCCGGGGAGCGTGCCCTCTTCGATCAACCGTCCGTTCCCGGTGGCCGTCCAACCCGACGGCACGGTCCAGTACTCGTCGACCATCGCCTTGTCGTCGGGCCGATCCTTGCACGGCCACCAGTTGCGCGCGCCGTCGGGTTCGGACAACGACCAGACCATCTGGCCGGCGCCCGAAGAGTTGTACTTGGTCCACGCCAGCGCGGCGAAACCCGATGCCGAGGGCGACCCGGAGTAATCGATGGTGACCTGAAAATCTTGCCCGGTGTCGAAGGGCTGGTCGAGCGTGATGTCGAGGATGTTGCCGGCGTGCGCGAACGCGAGGGGGATTGCACCGCGCACCACCGAGGCCACCGTCATGTTGTCGAGCAAGTTCAGGGGAACGGTCTGAAGCCCGTCGGCCAGGCTCGTCGCATTCATCGTGACGGTGCCACTGACCCGCGACGTCGTCGGGTCGAAGCTCAGATCGAGGACGTAGGACTTCGCGTCGAAGTCTTCCTGGGCGGTGACCGCGCGGATCTCGTCGTGCGTGGTAGCGCGCGCGGACGGTCGCCTGGGGTCGGTTCGACCGAAGATCTCGTCGCGTTCTTCCGGCGTGAACGGGGCGGAACCGTCCGCGGCCTCGGCTGTTGCGGGCGCGACCGCGATCAGCAGGAGAACGAACGAAACGACTGCGAGATGGAGGAATGAGTTGCGTGACGACATGCGACCCCACACCTGAGCAGCAAGAAGACCGGACTTATACTTACGAAGAAAGTGAGGCGCCGTCCAGGTCGGTTCATTCCAGGAACGGAAGAAGGGTCTTCTCGCCGGTGCGGCTGGAACGGGTTTCGAGGACCGCCCCGGCCATCTTCCCCTCGTTGTTCTTCAGCACCATCTCCATCTTCACGGAGGTCCTGTCCTGCAGCTTGGGCAGGCCGAGGTCGGTGGGGAACAGGCCCGAGACGGAAATCTCGGCCTGGCCTTGCTTGAACTCGACGCCGGGGGGCAGATCGACCATCACGAATTCTCCGATCTCGACCTTGGCATCGATGCGCAGACATTCGTAGCTCTGGAGCTTCTCCGGCCCGACCAGGGTGACCGCCCCATGGAGTGTCTGGCGGTTGACCTCCATATCGGACGAGCGCATGGCGTAGGAGAACGCCTCGGCATTGATTGGCCACGAGTTGCCGACCTGCTGGTACTTGACGGTCCCGAAGACCAGGTCCTCGTCCGGTACGTCCCCGCGGTAGGTGCTGACGACGATGTCCAGGGCGGCCTTGGCCAACGCCGGGATCGGTCCTTCGGAGAGGCTGAACTCCGTGCTGAACCCGACCGTCTCGGCGTAGATCTTCGCCCCGGTCGCCATCGCTTCGGTCAGTTCTCCACCGAGTCCGTAAACGAAGTACTGGATGTTCAGAACCTCTTTCAGCGGGCGTCCCGCATCATCGACCTCGAGAATCTCGAGGATGGCCTGAAGCTCGATACGGATCGTCAGTTCGTCTTCCCGAACGACCTGCCCGTCCTTGGTCATCGTCGAGTAGTCGTCCCGCGTCCCCTTCGCCATCAACCAGAACTTGTCGCCCTTCTTCATGGGACGGGTCAGCCGGATTTCGATCTCTTCGGCTGCGGCCGGGCCGGCCATCGTGACGATCAGGACCGCTACGGCGAGTCCAACGAGCGCGAATTTCGGTTTTCGGGTCACGGTTTCCTCGAGAAATCGACGTTTCGGGATACGGATCGGCGAGAGACTACATTAAGCTCGGACCGGCCGCCAGACCACCCTCCTTCGCTTAAGCTACGGAGGGCAGGCCCGCCGAGGCGACGGAACTGCGATGAAACCAGGTGACGAATCGAAACGCCACGGGCTCCGACTGATCCGGGGCGGACTGGATCGGGAACGCCCCGAGAGCGACCTTCCTTGCGTCGTGGTGGGTCGCGAGG
>Ga0316197_10001690_pt1 | contig 15711 bp, 13 predicted proteins | sample OudBiesiAoxic_MG_FD_204939 | JGI IMG/M metagenome (GOLD analysis project Ga0316197, IMG submission 204939) | Coastal sediment microbial communities from Oude Bieten Haven, Netherlands - site A oxic | ecosystem: Environmental > Aquatic > Marine > Coastal > Sediment | place: Netherlands... | reverse complement strand
GGTACGTAGACGTAGAGAGGGCCGGACCCGCCTCCAGAGGACTCCCACCTGCGGCGACGGGCGAGAGCGGTGGCGGCAATCGCCACGGTGCCGATCCCCGCCCCGCCTGCGGGAGCAAGCGGAATTCTGAGCGGACCTCCGGGCGATCGGGCCGGCGCAGCCGTCGAGAGCCCGAGGCCGTCACCGGGTGATCCGATGTCGCGAATCTCGGTGGCGGTTGGCGCGGTTCCGTCCACCGCAGGCGGGCCCGATGGGTGCACAGTCGCGGAAGACAGGACGGAAGCGGCGAAGACTGCTGCGGCGAAGAGAGTGCCCGGCACAATGGGATCCGATCCCGGGGAGTGCGGAGGGCGTGTCCACGATGCAGGGCAATCCCCCCGCCGTCAAGAGGTCCGATCGTCCAGGATGACCGTGGCCGATGCGATGTCGCTACGGATCTGGGCGAGCAACTCGTCAATGGACTCGAATCGCAGTTCGTCCCTGATCCGCTCGACGAAGCCGACCCGGATTTGCCTGCCGTAGAGGTTCTCGTCAAAGCCGAGCACATGCACTTCGAGCACCTTCTCGGTGCCATCGAAGGTCGGACGGACCCCAAGGTTGGCCACGCCGGGGAGCTCGCGACCGTCGATGCCGACCGTGACCGCGTAGACGCCGATCTGAGGAACCGTCAGGGTTGCAGGCATAGAGACGTTCGCCGTCGGGACACCGAGTTGTCGCCCCCTCGCATCTCCTTGCACGACGATGCCCTCGACTTCGTAGGGTCGACCGAGCATCGCTGCGGCGTCGGCGACGTCACCTTCCTCGATGCGGCGACGGATGAACGTCGAGCGAATCTCCACAGCACCGTGCATCGTAATCTCGACCACATCGACCTTGAACCCGTGGCGTTCCCCCAGTTCTGCGAGTGTCGCGGTTGAGCCAGATGCGCCGCGTCCGAAACGGAACCCCTCGCCAACGGCGACGAACCGAGCATTCAGGCCACGGACCAGGAATCGCTCGACGAAGGCCTCTGGTGTCAGGTCGCGGAGCGTGGCGTCGAAGTTCAACACGGCGACCCGCTCAATCCCCGCAGCCTCGAACAATTCGAAGCGACGCTTGAGTGTGCTGAGCCGCATCGGGTCTGAACCGGGCGCCAGCAGCGCCGCAGGATGAGTTCCAAACGTCATCGCGACGCGGGCGCATCCGTAGTCATGGCGTCCAACCGCTTCGAGGACCCGTTTGTGGCCCAGGTGGACCCCGTCGAATACGCCGATCGCGACCGCGGAACCTCCTGGTATCGGACCCCAGCCGGCAGCGTCTCCCTGGTAGATGATCATGCGGTAACGACCTCTGCCTTCGCCACCGGCCCATCAATGCGATACATGCCAATCAACGTGCCGTCCGCTGTCAGCCGGAGCAGGCCCCCGTCGGTCAAACCTTCGCTCTCCGCGAGATCCGCAATCGGGATGGCTGCGCCATTGCGGGCGGCCGGCACGTGCGAACCGGGGATCACCCTCGCGGGCACGTCGGCGAGCACCGTGTCGGGCGAGGCGATGAGTTCCGCCGCCGTACCCCCGGCTGCGGCCTCGGCGACGTCATCGATCCGTACGGCATCCGCTACACGGATCGAGCCATTCCTCACTCGCCGCAGCGCTGTGAGGTGCGCTCGTCCTCCGAGGGCACGCGCCAAATCGTCGCCGAGGGTGCGGACGTAGGTGCCGGTGCTGCAGACGACGTCGAAGGAGACCTCCGGATAGTCCGAAGGAGCGACGTCGGTGATGTTCAGTTGATAGATCTCGACCGGCCGCGCTTCTCGTTCGACGGTCTCACCGGCTCGTGCGAGTTCGTACAGTCGCTTCCCTTCGACCTTGCGTGCCGAGACCATCGGAGGAATCTGGAGGATCGAGCCGCGGAATCGTTCAGCGGCCGCTTCGATCTCCGCCCGGGTCACCGGGAGCGGCGCCCGGTCGATGACGGCACCGTCTGCATCGAGCGAGTCCGTTGCGACCCCGAAGAGAGCGGTCGCCTGATACTCCTTCGGGAGCCCCTGTACGTATCGCAGAAGGCGTGTGTAGCGCCCGAGGCCGAGCACGAGAAGACCGGTCGCCATCGGATCGAGTGTTCCTGCGTGACCGACCTTGCCACCGATCAGGCCCCGTACCTTTGCGACCACATCGTGGCTGGTCCACCCGGGGTCTTTGTCAACGAGCAGGAACCCGTCCCCGACGCCCGTCTTCTTCACGTCATCTGCCCCACGACTTGAGCGATCGTGTCATCAACGCTGAGTTTCGAGGTGAACCCTGCGGCATTCCTGTGGCCTCCGCCTCCGAAGGACTGGGCGATCGTAGCGACGTCGACCTCTCCTCGAGATCGAAGGCTCCCCTTCAGCACTCCCGGCTGCACCTCTTTGAGGAGACAAGCGACGCCGGCTTCACGAGCCAGCCGAACAAGGTCGATCAACTGGTCGGCATCCTCCCAAGCGATGCCGGCATCTGCGATGTCGTCCCGCCGCAGAAGCGCCCACACCAGGCCCGCTTCCTCGTCAAGTTGGGCGCCCCCAAGGACACGGGACACAACAGCGAAGTATCCGAACGCAGTCTCTTCGTAGAGCGTCTGCCCAATCGGCGCCGGCTCAACACCGGCGTCAAGAAGGTCTGCGGCCATGCGATGGACCGCCGGACTGGTCGACGAGTACTGGAATCGGCCGGTGTCGGTGACCAGCCCCGTGTAGAGCGCCTCTGCGATCGGTCGAGTGATCTCCCATCCGAGGCGATTGAGGAATTCAAAGACGAGCTGGGTCGTCGCCGCTGCCGTTGGATCGACAATCCGAACATCACCAATTGTCCCCGGCGTGAGGTGGTGGTCGATGACGAGGAGGCGCCGTGCGCTCGAGACGGCCGGACCGACGGACCCCACTCGATCGAGCACCCCGGTGTCGCAGACAATCGCGAGATCGAGATCGGTCGGGAACTCGTCCGGCGGAACGAGCACGCTCTGGTCGAGGAACCGGAACTCGGAGCCGAGAACGAATGGCTTCCCGAAGGAGGCCACGGCGTCTTTGCCGGCTGCCCGCGCCGCCAACGCAAGCGCGATCATTGACCCGAGCGCATCTCCATCCGGCCGCACGTGGCCAACCACTCCGATCCGGTTGGCTCGATTGATCTCAGCGATTGCTTCATCCCACGCTTCTTCAGTCGGTGGCATCTGGGACCTCCGGCTCAGGTTCGAGTTCGTGGAGCAGGCGGTCGATCTTGAGGCCCTCACCGATCGCCGGATCGAGACGGAATGTGAGACGCGGGGTGTACTTCATCCGAATCTGGCTACCGGCAACCGCTTGGATACGTGGCGTCGCTCGCTCGAGCGCCTCCGCGGTCTGTTGAATCTCTTCGTCGGTGCCGAGCACGGAGTAGTACACGAAGGCGATCCTCAGATCAGGCGAGGCGTCGACGCCGGTGATCGTCAGAAATCCAAGGCCCGGATCCTTCAAGTCAGTCACCGCCTCGGCGATGACTTCGCGGAGCAGTTCGTTGACCTTGCGCATGCGTGGACTGTCCGGCCGACTCATCGGTCCTCCTCGTCGAGATACGAGCGACGGCTATCGAGTACCTCGATCTCCGTTCGCCGTTCGAGATCCCTGGCAATCGTCGCCAGCATCCGATCTACCTGCCCAGGCGACTCAGACACCACGGCGATGCCGAGATCGGCGCGCTGCCAGAGATCCTGGTGATCGACCTCGGCCACCGCGACCGGGTGGGCGGCGCCGATTTCGGCGATGATCCTCTTCAGCACGCGGCGCTTCTCCTTGAGCGATCGGATCCCGCGAATCCGGAGTTCGACGTGGAGGGCCCCGACGTCCACCCTGCGCCTCCTCCGCGTACGACCGCCGGTCAGGTCCTGGCGATCTCGTTGACCTCGTAGGACTCGATCGTGTCGCCTTCCTTGATGTCACGGAAGTTGGCCAAGCCGATGCCGCACTCGTAGCCGGTCTGGACAGACTGCACATCATCCTTGAAGCGACGCAACGAGGTCATCCTGCCGTCGTAGACGACCACACCTTCACGCACGAGACGCGCCCTGGCGTTGCGGTTGATCGAACCCTCGGTGACGTAGCAGCCAGCGACCAGGCCGAACCGTGGTGCACGGAAGACCGCACGGACCTCGGCGACACCGAGGAACGTCTCGACCTCATCCGGCGCCAGCTCTCCGACCAACATCGATTCGATGTCGTCCAGGAGCTCGTAGATGATCGAGAACGTCCTGATATCGATACCGGCCTCTTTGGCGGCGCCTCTCGCCGACGCATCCGGCCGCGCGTTGAATCCGTAGATCAGTGCTTCGGAGGCCTCAGCAAGCATGACGTTGTTGGCGGTGATTCCGCCGACCGCGCCGTGAACAATCGTGACCGAGGCGTCCTCCCTGGAGATCTTGCCGACGGCTTCACGAATTGCCTCGAGCGAACCGTGTGCGTCGGCCTTGACGACGATGCGGAGTTCCGCGTGGTCGGAGGTTCTGAGCGTTTCGAGGAGCTGGGTGAGGCGCTCGGTCGCGGTCGGAACCGTCAGGTCCTCGCCACGCCTCCGTGCCGTCTGTTCCTCAGCCATCTTGCGAGCAATCCGCTCATTCTTCACGACCTCGAACATGTCACCTGCGAGGGGTACATCGCCCCATCCAGAGACAACCACCGGGGCGCTCGGACCCGCAGTCTTCAATTGACCGCCGCGCTCGTCAAACATCGCGCGAACGCGACCCGAGACGGTTCCGCAGACGATCGCATCACCCTTCCTGAGCGTTCCGCGCTGGACGATGACGGTAGCGACGGGTCCGCGACCGACCTCCAGCTGGCCTTCGATGACCGTACCGACCGCGGGCGCGCTCGGATTGGCGGTGAGTTCTTCAACTTCGGCGACCAGGGCGACGATTTCGAGGAGGTCCTCGACGCCGGCGCCGGTCAACGCAGACACTTCAACTGCGGGGACGTCTCCACCGAGGTCTTCGACCACGATGCCGTGCTGCGTCAACGCTCCGCGCACCGCGAACGGGTCGGCGGTCTCGAGGTCCATCTTGTTGATGGCCACAATGATCGGGACGTCGGCGGCCTTGGCGTGGTCGATGGCCTCCACGGTCTGCGGCATGACGCCGTCGTTGGCGGCCACCACGAGAATCACAAGGTCGGTGACGTTCGCTCCGCGGGCACGCAGCGCGGTGAACGCCTCGTGTCCGGGGGTGTCGATGAAGGTGATCATGTTGTCGCCGCTCGCGACCTGATAGGCACCGATGTGCTGGGTGATGCCGCCGGCCTCGCCGGCGACCACGTCGGCGGTCCGGATGGTGTCGAGCAGTTGGGTCTTCCCGTGGTCGACGTGGCCCATCACCGTGACGACGGCAGGTCTCGGCTTCAGACTCGATGGATCGTCGTCATACTCGACGACGTGGTGCGTCGGGCCCTCGTCTACTTCCTCGATCTCTTCTTGCTCGGCGACCAGGAGCTCATACCCGAACTTCCGGCCGAGCTCCTCGATGGCGTCGGTCGGGATCGTTCCGCCCGCCGGAACCATCTCACCCATCTCCATGAGCGCCTGGACGATAAGTACCGTACGGGTCTTGATCATGCGGGCCAGTTCGTGGGTCGTGAGACCGGGCTCGACCAGGAGAACAAGTTCGTCGCCGGGTTCGTCGCCTTCGACCGCTTCCGTCTCGTCGTCGGCTTCGGCGGCAACCTCGGTTTCAGCTTCAACCTCGGCTTCGACCTCGGCTTCGACTTCAGCTTCGACTTCGCCGACGGCCTCTGCCTCCGCGGCATCAGCCGTGTCGTCGTACGACAATCGGACGAGCGCGACCGCGTCTTCGTCCAGACCTGATGAAGCCGTCTTCACCTCGATCCCAAGCTCCTGAGCGCGCGTCAGCACATCCTTGGATTCGAGCCCAAGGTCTCGTGCGAGTTCGTAGACCCTTTGCTTCGCCACTCAGTTCTCCTCGTTTTCTTCCCCGGCCTCGACCGCGTCCTCGTCCGCGTCCGCCGGTTCGTCGACGACGGCGACCTCAACTCCGAGGCCGTCCTCCGTCTCTGTGATCTCTTCGACGACGGGTTCTTCAACGGCCTCTTCAGCCGCGTCTACAACGTCCTCGACCATGGCTTCCTCGACGGCCTCTTCGACGATCGCCTCAGCTGCGGCTTCCTCAGCTGCGGCTTCCTCGACGATCTCGGTGGCCGCCACCGCCACGAGTTCCTCTTCCTCTTCGATATCAAGGCCCAGATCCTGGCTCTCGGACCGGATATCGATCCGGTAGCCGGAGAGGCGGGCCGCAAGGCGAGCGTTCTGCCCTTCCTTGCCGATGGCCAGCGACAACTGATGATCGGGGACGACGACTTCGGCGGTCCGTTCGTCCTCATCGAGGCGGACTTCCTTGACCCGTGCGGGGCTCAGCGCCTCAGCGATGAATCCCTCGGTGTCGTCCCGCCACTCGACGATGTCGACCTTCTCGCCACGGAGTTCGTTCACGACCTGACGGACACGTGAGCCTCTGGCTCCGACGCAGGCTCCGACCGGGTCGACGTTCGGATCGTTCGATGCCACGGCGATCTTGGTGCGGTGACCGGGTTCGCGGGCGATCGCCCGAATCTCGACATCTCCGTCAACAAGTTCGGGAACCTCGAGTTCGAAGAGCGAACGGATGAACTCGGGGTGACTCCGCGATACGACGATCTGCGGCCCCTTGCCTTCGCCCCGCACCTCGAGGATGTAGCCCTTGACACGGTTGCCCCGCTCGAGGCGCTCATAGGGGATGCGCTCCGACGACGGCATGATGGCCTCGGCATCGCCGAGATCGAGGATCGCGTAGCGGTGGTCCGACTGTTGAATGATTCCGGTGATGAGGTCGCCCTCGCGGCCCTCGTAGAGGTCGTAGACCTGCTCGCGTTTCGCGTCGCGCAGACGCTGGCGAATGACCTGCTTCGCTGTCTGGGCAGCGATCCTGCCGAAGTCCTCCGGGGTGTCTTCCCACTCCTCGACGACGTTCCCGTCCTCGTCGAGTTCTTGCCCGTAGACCAGGATCTCTCCGGTGTCGGCGTCGATCGTGACGCGTGCCTCTTCGGCAGCGCCGGGCGTGCGCTTGTAGGCGGAAACGAGTGCATTCGCGAGCGCGTCGAGAATCGTGTCCGCCGGGACACCCTTTTCTCGCTCGAGGAGCTCCAACGCGTCCAACAGGTTGTAGTCCATCGTTGCCTCTCCCTACGCCTTTTTCCCAGGCTTCGTGCCCTTTTCCCATACAAACACGGTGCGTGCCGACGAGACATTGGTCATCTCGATGCGTCGGTCGGTACCGTCGACGTCGACGACGATTGCGTCGGCATCTGCTGCGACAAGAACACCGCGGTGGTGCTTGTCGTCTTCGATCTTCTGAAACGTCTTGATGTGCACATCGCTCTTGAGCGCCTTCTGGAAGTGCTCCGGTCGGCGAAGCTTCCGCTCGAGCCCCGGCGATGTCACTTCAAGCGTGTACGCCCCGGGGAACGGGTCATCGTTCTCGATCAGCCGCGAGATTCCCCGCGAAAGGTCCGTGATCCGATCGAGTCCGAGCGCCTCGTCCGAGTCGACGACAACACGCAGCAGCTTGCCGCCTCCAAGGACCTCGACATCGTCGAGTTCAACGCCCTCAGCGGCAACATAAGGGCCAACAAGGCCCCAAATCTGTTCCGCGATATCGACCACGACCGGTGCTCCTCAATGCGTATATCACACAACGAGGCGGGCCAGGCCCACCTCGACTCGTACTCCCGTTGCAATGTGGAGTATAGGCAAGGCGGCACCCTGTCGGTGGAGTGAACGCGGCAACAGGCAGCACGCCAAGCCAGCGCCATCACCGACTCAGCGGCCGTTCCGCGACAGCGAACGCAGGGTTCGCTCGCTACTTCGTGCTACTGCTTGCTCGTTGCGACCTGCTGGGCTATCTCTTCGGCAGCGCCCTCCACCGGGAGTTCGGAACGGTCCCCGGTGCTGCGCACCGACAGTTCCACAACCCCATCAGCAAGCCCGCGGGGCCCAACGGTGATCCGGTATGGGATCCCGATCAGTTCGGCGTCGGCGAACTTCACGCCTGGGCGTTCCTTCCGGTCATCGATCAGCACATCCACACCTGCAGCGCCGAGATCGTCGTACAGGCGGTTGGCCACGGTCATCGTGTCCTCATCATCGGTCTTGACGACGGTGATCACCACCTCATAGGGAGCGATCGAGACCGGCCAGACGATTCCCTGCTCGTCATGGTTCATCTCAACGGCGGCCGCAAGGTTTCGTTCGACACCGATTCCGTAGGAGCCCATCACGAGCGGCACAGGAACGCCGTTCGTGTCCAGAACGGTTGCACCAAGCGCTTCTGAGAACTTGGTACCCAGCTTGAAGATGTGACCGGCTTCGATCCCCTTGAAGAGTTCGAGAGGCTCGCCGCACTCGGGGCAGCCATCGCCAGCGACCACCGCACGGAGGTCCAACCACTCCGTCACCGCGATATCACGCCCGATGTCGACGCCCCGCACGTGGTGGTCATCGAGGTTCGCCCCGGTGACCATGTTCATGCGCTCGGCGAGTTGGAGGTCGGCCAGGATGCGGGGACCATCAACGCCAACGGCGCCAAGGCTGCCGGCGTCGGCGCCGAGCAACGCCCGAATCTCTTCGGGATGGCCGGGCCGGATCTCGATCGCCCCGGTGCCGTCGAGCAACTTCTGCTCATGGAGGTCATGGTCGCCGCGCAGCAACACCAACACCGGTTCGTCGTCCAGGATGTAGACCAGGGTCTTGATCTGACGGTCGGCGGGCGCCCCGCCGTCGAACTCGACGAGATCGACGATCGTACGCACGCCGGGCGTGGGGAATCGTTCCACAGCATCGGGGCTGGGTTCGTCCTCGATCCGGGGAATGGTCGCCGTGGCCCGCTCCACGTTGGCTGCGTAGTCGCAGGCCGGGCAGTAGGCGACGTCGTCTTCGCCGGCCGGGGACGGCACGATGAACTCGATTGAGTCCGATCCCCCCATCGCTCCGGAGGATGCTTCCACAGGGATCGCCGTGACGCCGATACGCTCGAAGATCTTCGAGTAGGCGGCGAAGTGGCGATCGAACTGCAGATCGAGACCCTCGGTGTCGAGGTCGAAGCTGTACGAGTCCTTCATGGTGAACTCGCGGACGCGGAGCAGGCCCGCCTTCGGGCGGGCTTCGTCCCGAAACTTCGTCTGGATCTGGTACCAGAGTTGCGGAAGATGCTTGTACGACGTCACTTCCGTGGCGATCGTGGTGAAGATCTCCTCGTGGGTGGGGCCGAGCACGGCAGCGCCACCGCGCAGGTCACTCAGTTGGAAGAGGATCTCACCCATGGTCTCGATGCGGCCGGTGCGCTCCCAGATCTCGCGCGGGTGCAAGGCGGGCAGCAGCAACTCCTGACCGCCGATCGCGTCGATCTCCTCTCGAATGATCGCCATGATCTTCGAACGGACCCGGTAGCCGAGCGGCAGGAGCGAATACACGCCGGCCATCAACTGCCGGATGTAGCCGCCGCGGACGAGCAGACGGTGGCTGACGGCTTCCGCGTCGGCCGGGTCGTCTCGGAGGGTTGGGATGAACGCCTGTGACCAACGCACGCACTGACTCCAGTGATCTCGGGGGCTGCGGAGGATAGTGGTGGTGGCTCGTGTCAGTCGACGCTCAGCCGGTAGGCGCCCGGACCGCTCGCGTTGTTGTCTCCAACGATGACGAAGAACGTGCCGGCTTCGCGTGCGGTGAACACGATCCGTGGATTCGATCCGAACAGTCCGCCTCCCGAGTCATCATCGAATGCTTCGAGGTAGCCGAGGCCGTCCGGACCGTCGATCATCAGTACCGGGTCGAACGTGATCGCATCCACGTCGATGGTGATCGCCTGGCCCTTTCCGAGATCGACGAGATACCAGTCGTAGTCGCCCGGGTAGTCCACGTTGCCGCTGACGGTAGCGTTCCTGGTGAGGGTGCGGCCGTCGTCCGGGTCGGGCCACGGCGTGAGGTTGATGTTCGAATCGAGCTGAGCCATTCCTGCGCCGGAGAGATTCTCGACCCTCAGCATGTACGGACCGGTATACGAGATTAGCTCTTCGATCCGCTCCTCCCCCTGCGCCGTCTCGTCAGCCGCTGCAACATCGATTCCGTCGATGGTGCTGAGGGTCAGCGACATATCCGCGTCACTCGACACGTCGAAGAAGACGTCGGCGTACAACGGCTCCTCGAACACGAAGATGTACTCCTGCCAGATGCTCCCGTACTCGAGTTTGTGGAAGTCGGCCCCGTTTGCCGACGGAGGCAGACGGCTGCCAAGCCCTCCGGCCACCGATCCTGACCGCATCCGATCGATCGCCGGGGCTGCATCCCCCAGCGATCCGGAGAGGCCGAATTCCTCGATGAACTTGAAGTTGGTGATCCCGATGACCGTCCCATCTGCGTCGACGAGCGCTCCGCCGCTCTGACCGCCAGCGACGGTGGTATCCGACTGGAGGAACGACCACTCGCCGGCCTCCCATTCCCTCGTGCGGGAGAGAATCCCCTCGGTGATCGTCGGCTCCGGGAACGCTTCCGACTCACCGGGGTAGCCAACGAGATAGACGGGGCTGCCGAGTGGCAGGCTTTCGCCGTCGCCGATCTCCACAGGCGGAGGCAGGCTCGGGGTGCCGCCTACGTCGATGATGGCGAGGTCGGCGAAGAGGTCGGTACCGACGACGGCAGCGTCGCGAATCTCGGTTCCGTTCGGGAACACCACACGGACGACGTCATAGGGCCACACGACATGCGCTGCGGTCAGGATCGTGGACTGGTCGATCAGGATCCCGCTGCCGCCGGCGATGATGGTCTCGATCGAAGCGATCGACGGTGCGACCTGCTCGTAGATCTGTTCGGCAGTGACTCGCTCGGGCGGAGCGGACGACGCGGTCGCTTCGGTGGCGGAAACAGCGGCTGTGGATGTCGGTTCGGTCGACGACGTGCAGGCCGAGATGGCGAGAGCGCACGCGACAAGCGCTGCGAATCCCGCTCGCGACTTCACTCCTGTTCACCGGCCGCAACGTCTGCGACGTTCGCTCTGCGCTCCGCCGTCCGGTTCGCGTCGCCTTGGAGACCGAGGAGCTCAACACGCGCTTCTTCAGCAAGGTCGGCTGCCGAGAGGTCGGCAGCGGCGAGTCGGGCTTCGACACCCTCCTCGACGAGTCGTTGTGCTTCGTCGAGAAGCGCTTCGACCATGTCGCCTTCGTCGACCACGCGCACGACCTGCCCCTTGATGAAGAGGTGGCCTTTCCCGCGACCGGCGGCGATCCCGATGTCGGCCTCTCTGGCTTCGCCCGGCCCGTTGACGATGCATCCCATGATCGCCACCTGGATGGGAAGCTTGGCTGCTTCGAGGGCGACGGTTGCCTCTTTCGCGACCTTGATGACATCGACGTCTGCACGGCCGCACGAAGGACAGGCGACGAGGTCGAGGCCGGTACGTTCCCGCAGGCCAAGGTATTCGAGGAGTTGGCGTCCCGCCTTCGCCTCTTCGACGGGATCGGCAGTGAGCGAGAAGCGGATCGTGTCGCCGATGCCTTCGAGCAGCAGCGTGGCGATTCCGGCAACCGACTTGATCAGACCGCCGGGCGGTGGCCCGGCTTCTGTGACGCCGAGATGGAGCGGGTACTCGACTACCTCGGCGAGCAGGCGGTAGGACTCGACCATCCGCGGTACTGATGAGTGTTTGACGGAGATCTTGATGTCGTGGAATCCCACGTCTTCGAGGTAGCGGATCTCCTGTTGGGCCGACCGGACAAGTGCCTCTGGGACCGGCGCCCCGAACTCTTCGAGGAGATCCTTGTCAAGAGACCCTGCATTGACCCCGACCCGGATCGAGACGCCGGCGTCGGCGGCGGCTCGTGCGACGGTCTTGATGTCTTCCTCTTTGCGTATGTTTCCCGGGTTGAGGCGGAGTCCCGCAACACCGGCCTCGAGCGCGGCGAGGGCGAGGCGGTACTGGTAGTGGATGTCCGCAATGATCGGGACCGGGGATCTCGGCACGATCTCTGCCAATCCCTGGGCGGCCTCCGCATCGTTGCATGTGATGCGAACGATGTCGGCACCCGATGATCGCAAGGCATAGACCTGTGAGAGGGTGGCGTCGACGTCTGCCGTCTTGGTGGTTGTCATCGATTGGACGCTGACCGGGGCCCGTCCCCCGACCTTCACATCTCCCACGAAGACCGGCCGCGAGTCCCGACGTTCATGTCCCATGCCACCAATGCTAGAGAGAAGCGAGACGGAGCAGCTACGAGCTACGAGCTACGAGCAGAATGAAAGCACCGATGAGGCCCGCCGCGATTCTTGCTCGCAGCTGGTAGCTGGCAGCTGATAGCTGGTAGCTGGCAGCTGGCAGCTGGCAGCTCTCTACAGCTGCAGCGGTTTGAAGATGTCGAGGTAGACGCCCATGAGGCCGACGGTGATCAAGAACATCACCACGACGGCCGCTACCGGCATCAGTTTGCGGATATCGGGGGCACGACCGCGGATCTTCTCGTAGAGGGCCACCGAGAAGTGGCCGCCATCGAGCGGGTACAGCGGGATGAAGTTCAAGATCCCGACGAACACGTTGACGAGGGCGAGCATCGTGAGGGTGGCCTCCATCGGCCCTGCGAGTCGGGCCAGGCCAATCGGGCTAATCGGTCGCACCTCGTTGAGAACCTCTTCGCTCCCGCCGAAGACCGACACGATGAGTTCCGGGAAGCCGATGATCATCCGCCACAGCCCGTAGACGCTCTGCTTGGCCGCCTCCCAGATCCCGCCGTAGGCGGCTCCGACGAGGCCGAACACTCCCGGATTGGTACGTTCGAGTTCGGGAGTGGCGCCGAAGTATCCGATCTCTTCGTAGACCACTTCCCCAGCGGCATCGGTGACCACCTCGCCGTCCACGACGACCTCTCGTTCGCGGAACGCGAGCGTGGTCATCGCCTCGCCGACGGTGTCGGAACGCTCGTATCCGATCAGAACCGTGGCCCCTCCGTCGACGCTGACCCGGTCAACAAAGTCGTCCCACGACGTCACCGGTACGCCCTCGTAGGAAAGCAGAAGGTCGCCGGCTTCGAATCCCGCGATCACCGACGGTGCCACCTCATCGCCCGCGGGCGTTGTCGGGGCGATGGCAGAGAGCGTCAGCGTTGGAATCGGATCGCCGTCCTCGTCGGTTGCCACTTCTCCCCAGATCGCAAAGACGAGCATGAGGAGAAGCGTCGCCATGACGAAGTGGCTGAACACGCCAGCGAGCACAACGACAGACTTCTTCCAGAACACCGACTCGCGATAGGTGCGGCCCTCGTCTTCCGGTGCGACCTCTTCGAACGGATTCATGCCGATGATCCGCACGTATCCGCCGAGGGGTATGGCCTTGATGCCGTACTCGGTCTCGCCGCGGACGGTGGACCAGATGCGGGGGCCGAAGCCGAAGAACGCCTCGGTGGCCTTCATCCCGAAACCCTTCGCAGCCACGAAGTGAGCGCCCTCGTGGACCACGATCATGGCCACGATGCCGATGATCATGACTGCGGTGCCCATCAGCGGATCCCCATCGTCGGTTTCATGTGTTCAACGCTACCGGTTGCCTTTTGTTATCGAGAGGTTCGGACGGCGATCGATTCGCGTGCTGCCAGGCGGCCGGCCTCGTCAGCGGCGAGCGCTGCCGCCAGCGTCGGGATCGGCCCGTCTGGGACGGTGTCGAGAGCCTCTGCCACGACTTCGGCGATCTCCGTGAAACCGATCTGGCGCTCGAGAAACGCCGCGACGGCGACCTCGTCAGCCGCGTTGAGCACCGCCGGGCCGTTCCCGCCGCGGCGTCCTGCGGCATACCCCAGGTCGAGTGCCGGGAATCGCTCCCGGTCCGGGGCCGAGAATGTCAGATCAGCGCCGACGAGATCAAACGGTTTCGCAATGCCGGTGACGCGTTCGGGTGCGGTCAGTGCCTGTTGGATGGGCTTGCGCATGTCCGGCGGTCCGAGTTCCGCCTTGACGACACCATCGGTGAACTCCACGAGCGAGTGGACGAAGCTCTTCGGGTGGATGACGACATCGATCTGGTCGTATCCAACGCCGAACAGGAAGTGGGCCTCGATGACCTCGAATGCCTTGTTCATCAACGTTGCCGAATCGATCGAGATGCGTCGACCCATGTCCCAGGTGGGATGGGCGAGCGCATCCTCAACGTCTACCTGCGTCAGGTCGATGTCCGTGCGTGCGTGGAACGGTCCCCCCGATGCGGTCAGGATCACCCTGCGCACGCTGCCGGCTGGCTCCCCTATGAGGCACTGCCAGATCGCGGAGTGCTCACTGTCGACGGGAATCATCTCGCCGCCTGTCGCCTCCACCGCTGCCATCACCAGCGGTCCGCCGGTGAGCAGGCTCTCCTTGTTCGCCAGACCAAGGCGGTTCCCGGCTTCGAGCGCGGCGAGTGTTGGCGCGAGTCCGGCCGCACCGACGATGCCGTTGACGACCGTCGTGCCCGGCAGGGCGGCGAGAGCGGTCACGGCCTCGGCTCCGAACTCGACGCGCTGCGCGAGCGCCGGATCGATCGTTCCGGACGGCGTGGTCGCGACCGCGATACGGGCGTCCGGATAGCGCTCGGCGAGAGCGGCGAGGCCCGGAGAGACAGATCCGGTCGCCAACGCCACCACTGGACGACTCAGACGGTCTGCGACTTCCAGGGTCTGCGCACCGATCGAGCCCGTTGCCCCGAGAACGACGATCGGGGTCAGAGCAGGCCGGCCCACACGAAGACAGCCCATGCCGCGGGTACGACCGCGACGATCGCATCGATCCGGTCGAGGAGACCGCCGTGGCCCGGCAGGATGGATCCCATGTCTTTGATGTCGAGCGACCGCTTCACGACCGACACCGCGAGATCGCCGAGGGGCGCGAACACGGCGACGACGGCACCAAGAACGAGACCGGTCGGGAGGTCGATGGCCTCGATGAAGAAGCTCGCTCCGGCTCCGGCGAGGAACGCCATGAACGTGCCCCCGACGAATCCCTCGACAGTCTTCTTGGGAGAGATCGTGGGAGCGAATGGTCGCCGGCCGATCGACGACCCGACGAAGTATGCGGAGATGTCCACAAGGGCCACGATGGCGACCACCGTGAGTACGAGCAACTGGTAGTCCTCGGAGGCGATGATCGGGAACGCGAACGACCCGAACCCGCCGATCCAGCCCGCGACCAGGACGGTCAGTGCGAAGCCGCTGACGGCGCCCACCCGGCGTCGGCTGACGGCGCCATACAGCAGGATCACCGTTGCGAGGAGCCCGAACGCGATCGGGATCGCGACAACGCCCCAGACCACCGCTCCGATGCCGGCTGCGAGGATGCCGACGAAGCCAAACACCGACATCGGCTTGAAGCGGCGATGCATGAGTGCGCTGTAGAACTCCCCGGCCGCCACGACGAATACCGCCAGGGCAAGCACGGTGATTGCCGGTCGCCACAGAAGGGAGAGCAGGAACGCCGCAACGAGTGCGACGCCCGTGCCGACGCGGAGCAGCAGGTTTGATGGCTCCTTCGGGGGCGCGGGAATGGCGGCATCGCCTTCACCCGCAGCCACGACGTCGTCGAATCCGACCACACCGGAATCGAGTCCGGGGATGGCGGCGGACAACGCCACCTGCGCCGTGTCTTCGGAATCTGCGGCGACCATCGCCGCCGCGAGATCCTGGTG
>Ga0316197_10001689_pt1 | contig 15719 bp, 11 predicted proteins | sample OudBiesiAoxic_MG_FD_204939 | JGI IMG/M metagenome (GOLD analysis project Ga0316197, IMG submission 204939) | Coastal sediment microbial communities from Oude Bieten Haven, Netherlands - site A oxic | ecosystem: Environmental > Aquatic > Marine > Coastal > Sediment | place: Netherlands... | reverse complement strand
TCATTAAACCATTTAACTGTTCCTTTTAACATATATATGCCTCCGTAAAATTTTAATACAGATAAGTTTTCTTAAAAATCCATTTAACTTTAAACCCAATCAAGGGTTTCTTAACCAATGAAGCTCTGTTCTTACTTTCTGTTACTATTAAATAGTATCATAACCGTTACAAAAAGTAAAGCTTTATATCAAAAATGTAAACAGATAAATAAAATACAATATACAACATCTACATTTTAAAAGTTAAATTTTAATTAAATGTAGCTATCTTGATTGATGTTTAATATGATATAATTATTTTTATAAAAATAGGGAGGATAAAAAATGGAGATGTATTTAAAAAAATTAGAATTAGAAGAACCTATTGAAGTTTTTAATTTACTTGAAGAAACAGTTGAAGAAGGCTGGGGATTAATGGATTCCATGACTCGTGAGGAGTTCCCTAAATATTTAGAAGGGAAATATAACGAAGATTTAGGAGTTGATTTAAAGAATGGAAGGGTTCCACAGACGACTTATTGGCTTTATGTGGATGGAATACCCTGTGGAATGATTCTTATTAGAAGACGAATCAATGAATCGTTACTTAAACGTGGTGGACACATCGGATATTATATAAAAAAAGATCATAGAAGAAAAGGCTATGGGAAAAAAATGCTTTCATTATGTTTAGATTTTCTGAGAAAAGAAGGGTTAGAAAGAGTATTGATTACATGTAATGTTGATAATGTAGGATCTCAAAAAATCATAGAAGGCAATAATGGGATCCTTGAAAATATAGTAGATGGAAGCAAAAGATATTGGATAGATATTAACTAAAAAATACATAGTACAGAGGTAGACAAAGTAAGGGAACTTGAATATTTGAGAGGGGTAACTCATGTAGCTAATGAAATGCTCCAAGTAGAATTAGAAGCAAGAAAAGTAAAAAAATATTTTAAAAGTTCCCCTATTGATTATGCCCCTGGAAGATAAAAATCTATTTTTATTTAGTTAGTGACATTAAAAACGCAGAGTAATATATATCATTGATACAAAAGTATTTAGAAATTTCTCCTTCAATTTTAAACCCAAATTTTTTATATAGATTAATAGCTTGCAAATTATCACTTCTAACTTCTAGTTCAAATTTTACTAATTCTTTATTTGTTTGAAAAAAATCAACTGCCTTTTCCATAAGTAAACTTCCAGCACCGATTCCCCAATGATCTTTTAAAACATTGATACCTAAAGTCGCTCTGTGACATAATCTTTTCCTAGAAAAAATATCAATTCCAAGCATACCAATTATAACTCCATCACATATACAAATATACAATTGATTATTGGAGTTAATAATATTTTCAATACGTTTTTCTTGGCTTTTTACTGTAAATCCAGTATTTTTTCTTTCCTCAGAACTACAGGCTAAAAATTCAGTTTCATCTGAAGTTTCCATGAAGAGATCATAAATTTCTTGAGCGTCTGAGAGTATCGCTTCTCTAACTATTAAATTTTTCATAAATAGTCCTCCTAATTTTATATAATATTTTTTTATTTAGTATATCATAACACCTCTTAAATAGTTCTTAGAGACTGTTAATTTTTTTAGTTATGGTAGTAACCGTTAGCTTATTTTTAGGAGTAAAAAATAAAATTTCAAAATAAAATAAAAATTATTTTTTAAGGGTCGACAAATTAGGTGTCATTAGAGTATACTCTAGTAGAAAAATATTCTATATTAATCTAACTAAAGTGGTAAATAGCACTGTTGGCTAGAAATCTAATCAATGTGGAATGTAAAGGAAATAATACCAAAAGAAATTGACTCTTAGAGTTTAAATATTAATTTAATCAGTGTGGAATCTAAATCCCTTTTATTTCAATAGAATACAGATCCATCTAAATACAAATCTAACCAAAGTGGAATTTAAATTGTTTTCTTTTAAAAAGATTTTTAGTTATGCTATTCTGTATAAATCTAATCAAAATGGAATGTAAATGTATTATTTTCATTGAAATAACAAATCATTAATCTAATCAAAATGGAATCTAAACATATTAAAATCCAGTCTAAACTCAGGTTTAACAATAAATTTAATCTAATCAAAGTGGAATCTAAATCAAAAACCAAAAAATTAATAGGACAGACAATGAATTTAACTAATATAGTCTAAAAACGTTCTTTGAGGGATAAGTTTCTCCTCAGAGGCGTTTTTTATTATATAGGGGATTATACTCCCAAGGAACATATTAAAATATACTCTAACATTATTAATTATTAATTTTTGACTTATTATATTTACAATGTTCATGTATTTTTAGTTGTTCTTTAGTTTAAGATAGTTCTTTTTTAGTTAAACAAGGAAAAAAATTAAGTTTTTTCAAAGATACTATTGATTAATATATTTTTTTGAAGTACACTAGGTTGTAAAGAAAAAAGGAACTGTAGAAAAGAAATAATTTACTGGTTGTAATAAAACTTTAAATTATTAATTAATTGTGGTTATTTGTGGGAAGAATACCTGTTAAAAAGTAAAGAACCTGAGGTTCTTTTTTTTACTTTTTAAGGGATATAAAAAAAAGAGAAAGTAATATCCAATTATAAAGGGGGCATCATGAGGTTTGAAATAAGGTGTAAGTTAGAAAAAAAAGTGATTTCTACAGATTATAGAAGAAAAATTCTTTCCTTTTTTAAAGGATCACTAGAAGAATATAATAAAGATATAAAAAAAGCTATATATGATGATCCAAAAAGAAGAAATTTCACTTTTTCTGTATATCTCCCAGTTGAAAGAATAGAAAAAGATGAAATATATTTAAGAAATAATTATATAAAAATATTCTTATCTGTTGAAAATATGATGGAAGCACTTCATTTTTTAAATGCTTTGATAGGTAGCAGAGGAAAAACTTTTTCTATGGGAGAAAATTCATTTGTAGCAGAAAAAATCCATAGGAGGAAAGAGAAGGAAATAATCAGAGGAGAGGCTGTATTTAGGACATTATCACCTATAGTAATTAGAGAGGTAAGAGAAGGAAGAAACAGCTGGTATCATGATTTTGATGAAAAAGGAATAGAAATTTTAAAGAAAAATACTCTATATAATTTAAAAGATAAATTTTCTAAATCGTTATTGGAAGAGTTTGAGATAGTGCCTATAAAAACAAAACGTACTGTGGTAAATTTTTATAAGTCTAAATTCCCTGTAACTTTAGGGGACTTCTATATAAAGGGAGATAAAAAAATATTAAATTATTTATATAAATCAGGATTTGGAAGCAGATCATCAGCCGGCTTCGGAATGCTAGAAATTATAGAGTAGGGGGAAACATGAAAGAAATTATAGAGGGAGAGTTTGATACCAGGGTGTATCCATCAGATTGGCGTTGGAGTGCAGCCATTGTAGGAGTGAATAAATATTTGAAAAATTATGATATTTCCTATAATCAGACAGATGATTATCTAGAATTTAATACTAAGGAGATAACAGATGAAAAATATCTACTCTTTGTAGAAAAATATTTTAGAGAATCTATGCATCATAAAAAAGTTGAGGATCTTTTAGATATTACTTGGGATGATGATAGGGATGATGAAAGGATAAGAACAGTCAATCAAAAATTATCTGAAAATACATCTAGTAATAGTATAATGTTAAAAACTTTTAAAGGGATAGAATACAATGGTAAAAATAATTTGGAAATAAAAAAGATTATAGATAAAAATAGATTGCTATTAATAAATGAGACTTTTAGAGGTGGGAGGAGTTTATATTATAATTTTTGTAATGAAAATAATCTTTTAAAAGAAGATCTTAGTTCTTGCAGGATCAAAGGATACTCCATGGATATGCTAAAAAAAGGAAAATCTATTGCTTATATGAGGGACACATCTACTTTTTTGTATTCAGATGATAAATTATTTGATTTTATTCCATTTGCTTTTTCCAAAACAAGGGAAGCTTTCTTTGTAAATAATAATTTTACTTTGGAAAAACTTATAAAAACTAACAGTTGGGAATGTCATAATCAACCACAGAGTAATATGAGAAATAACTTATTTAATAGAGATAGCTTTAACTTTATAAATTATGATGTAGAGATTATTTATAAAGAAAGGGATAAAGATTATTTTGAAACTATATATGTTAGGGAAAAAGCTCGCAAGATATTTAATCGAATAGAGAAAAAACAATTACAGGCTCTGAGAAAACCCTGTAAAATCAAAAATGAATTTATAAAATTAGAAAAGATTACAATTGACAGTATCTTAAATGAAGTAAAGTTAGATGATTTATTAGATACTTTATTAAAAGAAAGAAATAGGGGATATTTTGTATCACATCTTACAGCGATAAATGAAATGATCTACAGGGAGGAAGATATGACTGATAAACAAAAGGTAGCCTATGCATCGGCTATGCAAATAAAAAGAGCATTGAAAAATAATCCCAGTAAGATAAGAGCATATGAGCAAAGACTTGTAAGTGCTATTACGCTAAAAGATTATAATAAAGTATGTGAAATATTATTACATCTTTCGACCTATGCACAGGTTAGTATAGGGATTGCTGTAGATCTCTTTGAAAATTTTGAAGATAATAAAAATTTAGCATATACATTTATAAATACATTGGGAGAGAAAAAAACTTTTAAAGGGGAGGGGAAATAGTGAAAAAAGCATTAACACTAACTGTAATTGCCAATATAACATCAAACTATGGAGAGGGATTAGGAAATGTATCTTCTGTACAAAAAGTTTTTAGAAATGGGAATACCTATGCAACCAGAAGTAGGGAAAGTTTGAAAAATTCATTGATGGTACAAAGTGGAATGTATGATGATTTGAAAGTAACTGTAGACGGAGCTACTCAAAAAGAAGTAAACGAAGGTTTAAATGTGAGTAATTGTAGGGCCTTAGAAGGGGGATATATGAATACATCTGTAGGAGAGAAAAAGCTCACATATGTAAGAAAAAGTTCATTTTATCTGACAGATGCTGTTGCCTGTGAACCATTTATAAATGAAGCCAGATTTCATAACAACCTTCACTTAGCTAGAACATATGGTAAAGCTAATAACATAAAGCTTCAAGATAGAGATGCTGCTAAAAAAACAGGGCTTATGCCATATAACTATGAATACGATAAATCTCTAAAGATTTATTCTATTACATTTGATCTTTCTATGATAGGTAGAGATGAAAATTTTGATGTAGAGGCCAATAAGAAAGAGAAAGCAGACAGAGTTAACTCCATGCTAGAAACTATTGAAAACTTTAATTTAATTGTAAAGGGAAATTTGGATAATGCTGAACCTATATTCATTGTTGGTGGATTATCAGACAGGATGACCCATCAATTTGAAAATGTTGTTAGGATAAAAGATGGAAAACTAAAGATAACTAATGATTTAAAAAATAAGATAGATAGAGGATATAGGGTAGGACTTTTAGAAGGAGATGGTATAGATAACGAAACTGATATACTAAAAGAATTAAAACCAATAAGTGTATCTAAGTTCTTTGATGATTTAAGAGATGAAGTCAATCAATACTATGGTGTATAATCATGAAAGCTCTGAGATTAGTATTAACTCAAAATAAGGCACATTATAAGAAAGAGGAAACTATAACTAATAAGATGACCTACCCATTACCTCCTTTTTCAACAGTGATAGGTGCCCTACACAATGCTTGTAATTTTAAAGAATATCATCCTATGGATCTATCGATTCAAGGAAATTACTCATCCCTTATAAAACAACCATATACAGATTATTGTTTTTTAAACTCTGTCATGGACGATCGGGGAATCTTAGTGAAGATGAAAAATAATAATATTATCTCTACTGCTTTTGATAAGGTAGCAGTAGCAAAAAAAAGTATGGGGAATAGTTTTAGAAAAGGAACTACCATAGAGGTAAAAAATAGCGATCTCATGGATGAGTACAGAAACTTAAAAAATTTAAATGATAAAATTTTAAATTTTAAAAGGACAAGGATAGAGAAACTAAAAATAATGTTTAAAGCTAGGAAAAAATTCCTGGCAAATAAGAAGAAAAATTTAGTGAAAAAGTCATTGAGATATAAAAATATAGTTTTGAGAGAAAAAGAAGTTAGAAAGAAAGAAAAAGAGATAAACCAAAGGTTAAAAGAATTTGAATATACTAATTATATAAGGGAAATTTCAAAATATAGTTCTTTAACAACTTCAATTAGACACTATGAAATTTTACACAATGTAAATTTAGTAATTCATATTAAAACAGATGATGAAACACTAGAGGTTATAAAAGAAAATATCTATAATCTAAAATCTATTGGAAGAAGTGAAGATTTTGTGGATATAAGTGAGTGTGAGATTGTGGAATTGGTTCAAAAGTTACCTGAAGAAGTTATAGATAGATTAGGAGACTCAATTGTTAAAAATTCTGCATACTTAGATTATAATAAAATAAAAGAAAACAATATAATATTAAAAAATAAAAATGGAACGAAATATTTTTTAAATAAAGATTATAAAATATGTGGAAATAAGAGAATTTTCAATAAAAAGACCGTTATATATACATCAGAATATAGTATTCATGAGAATAGTGAGAATGTTTATATGGATCCTAGAAAAAATTATATTGTTGATTTTATATAAAAAATAAAATATGAATTATAAATGATTTATATTAATTTAATCATTGTGGAATATAAATATATTTATCCTAAATTAAATTGTTAAAATTTGGTAAGTATTAATTTAACCAATATGGAATATAAATATAAAATTCTAAGGAAATATTTATTGGTGTTGATTTACATTAATCTAATCAAAGGTGGGATGTAAAAATGATTTTAGCAAATTGTCAGAACTATATTAATCTAACCAGTATGGAAAATATGAAATAAATAATGGACTTTAATTTTAATTTAGATTAATATTAGAGGTAAATTAGGAGGTTTAAAATGAAAATTTATAATAAATTAGTTAGAGATAAAATACCTGAAATAATTAAAGAGAATGGGAAAGAATCACATTGTCATATAGCAGAAGAAAAGGAATATTTAGAGGCTATAAAAGCTAAGATTAATGAGGAAGTAGAAGAATTTTATGAAACACCATGTATAGAAGAGATGGCTGATATATTGGAAGTTTTAAGGGCCTTAGGAGATTGTTATGGTTTTGATATGGATGAAATTGAAAAAGCCAGAGTAGAAAAAAATAGAAAACGAGGTGCCTTTAAAAATAGAATAATTTTAGAAAAAGTTTTAGAAAAAAAGTTATAAAAGATAGTCTATCTAAGATTTAAAAAGATTTTTATCATAAAATATGAAGTATATAAAAAGACCAAATTATAAAATTTGGTCTTTTTATAGTTGTGTTAAAAAAAAATATAAATATGTATTTTCAAATTAGAATTTCATTAGAAATATATTAGAAAGGCATAAAAATAAAAAAAATAAAATTTAAATCAATTGTTACCTGTTTCACTTAATTAAAAAAAACTTACAAAATCGTTAAAAACAAGACGAAATAAAATGGGAAGTTTTCTAAATTAATACCATTTTATCGTATAACTTCATCAAAACTAAAAAAAGTAATAAAAATATCTTATATTAGTATAAATTAAACATCACTATAGAGTTCAATATAATGATTGGTGGCTAGGATATTACTTTTAATGAACTTCCGTATCTATTGGTAGATTAACCCAAAATATTAAAAATAAAATAAAAAAAATATTGAAAATTAATAGTTTTGATTTTCAATGTTATTATTTTTTTAGCAAGTTTTTTTAAAGAAAAAAATTCGGTTTTTAAGTATTTATGTGCTAAAATATAAGTCTTGTTTTTTTTTTATTAAAAAAAATTATTTTTTGACAAAAAAATCACAACCAATGACATATAGCTCTTAAATTGTGAACTAAAACGAAATACTTTGTTCTGTTTTAGGCTTGACTTTAGATGAGTCTAGGGATAGACTTCTATAGTAAGATAAATCAAATTAAGAAATTTATATTTATTGTTGAAATTATTTTGGAGGTTTTAATGGAAGTTATAATTAATGGATTAAATAGTATTGTATGGTCACCGGTACTTGTATACCTTTGTTTAGGTGCAGGGCTGTTCTTTACTTTAAAAACAAGTGGCGTTCAATTTATGATGATTAAGGAAATGATAAGATTATTATTAGGAAAAGATGTTAAGGAAGAGGAAAGATCTAAGGATTCAATAAGTGGATTTGAAGCCATGTGTATGTCTGTTTCTGGAAGAGTAGGAACTGGAAATATTGCAGGAGTAGCTACAGCTATAGCATTGGGAGGACCTGGATCTATATTCTGGTTATGGGTGATCTCATTACTAGGGGCTGCTTCATCATATGTTGAATCTACATTGGGGCAACTATATAAAGAAAAATTTGAAGGGGGATTTAGAGGCGGACCTGCTTATTACTTTAAAAAAGGATTATTAGGTGGGAAAACTTGGTATGGAAATTTATTTGCTCTATCTACAGTATTAGCTATGCTTATATGTATGCCTTCTACTCAATCAAATGTAATTGCAGGAAGTTTAAAAACAGCAGTAGGAGTACCTCAATGGATGACAGGATTAATTATTGTAGGATTTCTAAGTGTTATTGTTTTTGGAGGAGCTAAAAGATTAGCAAAATTTGCAGGAATAGTGGTTCCATTTATGGCAGTAATATATATCATCATTGCAGTGATAGTGTTGGCACTTAATGCAGGGGATATCATCCCATCATTAACTTTAATAGTTAAATCTGCATTTGGAAAAGAAGAAGCTTTTGCAGGAATAGCAGGTGCAGCAATATCTTGGGGTGTAAAAAGAGGTATTTATTCAAATGAAGCAGGACAAGGAACAGGACCCGCTTCAGCAGCAGCAGCAGATACATCACATCCTGCTAAACAGGGATTGATACAAGCATTCTCTATCTATATTGATTCAATATTTGTATGTACAGCTACAGCTCTGATGATTATCATTACAGGAGCATATAAAGTTTTTGATGGAGTTACTGGTAAGGCAATCTATGCAGGAAAGGGTGCTACTTCTAGTATGAGTATGGGAACTGTAGGAGCAGCTAATACATCTACAGCTTTAGATATTGGTATTGGTTATGGTGCATACATAGTTGCTATAGCTATTGTATTCTTTGCTTTCACTACATTACTAGCATTTTTCTGGAATGGAGATACAGCATTAGTTTATCTAACTCAAGGCAGTGAAAAAGGTAAAAAAATCAGATTTATTTCAAAGATAGTATATCTTGGATTCACATTTTCAGGTTCTGTAGCAGCAGGAGGAATGGCTTGGACTTTTGGAGATATTGGAATAGGAATAATGGCTTGGATAAATATAGTAGGTATTTTAATAATGCATAAACCTGCAATTGCTTGCTTAAAAGATTATAAATTAAGAATGGTGGAAGGAAGAGAAGATGAGTGGGATTTCAACCCGAATAAAATTGGGATAGAAGGAGACTTTATTGTTTGGGATGAAATAAGAAAAGAAGAAAGAGATACAGTAATAGTTAGAGAAGGAATATCAGCAGAATTAAAGACATCATAGGATAATAAAAAAGAGCAAGTTGATTTAATTATCGACTTGCTCTTTTAGAATGAAATTTATTGATTTGTTATTTGAAATTATAACTTCTACTCTTTAAAATCTACCTTAGCTTGAGGAAGGGAGTGGCTGTCAGTAGATATTTTTACTTCTATTCTTTTTGAATCTACTCTATTTGTAAAAAAATTTAGGATATATTTTTTTCTCTCCTCCATGAGATCTTCTAAAGTGATTTCTGAATCTCCCTTTTTACCTGAGAAAATGTCGGTGATAGATTTTGTGGTTAGAAGATTCTTCTCTATATTTTTATTGGTATAGAGGGTAAAAGTTACTTTAGATTTTGGATTTTCTTTAAGTATATTTACAATTTCACTGAGTTTATCTTTTTCTGATTTACTCAATTCATCTGAAAGATATGAAAAATAAATGGTTTTGATCTCATTATTTTCCAAAGTAAGAACCTTGGATATTATAGTTTGAGGAGATTTAGCTGCTTTTACTAAGCCACCCATAAGACTTGTGGTAACAATTGTAGAAATACCTAATTTTGGATTGGTGAGGTCACCGGTTACAGGAAGGGTGATATTGATATTTCCATATTTATCAGTAAGAACTTGAATTATGGAATTCAAAGGAATTTCTCTAGAATAACCGGTAACTTTCCCTAAATTTATTTTTGAGATAGTTATCTCATGCTCTGAATTTAATTGACCGATATTTAGATTAACTTTTCCTTGGGATGATAGGATACCACCATTAAATTCATTTGGAAGACTTTTTCTTAGAAAATCATTGAAATCAGGGATTTTTAATTTTGTTATATTAAAGTCTCCATTAAATATAAGTGTTTTAGGAGAAAAATTCCAGTCTTCTTTTAGGGTAAGATTTCCATTGAGTTGTATTTTGTCTATTCCTATAAGTGAAAAATTAGCATCTATAGAAGATTTTTTGTTTTTTTCAGTTGTAAAGTTTACAGCTGAGATTCCTATATCGTCATAGATAGATGTTTTTTTGATTCCCCTATAGATAACTTTTCCATTTTTTATTTTTATTTTTGAAGCCGATATCATAGGAAGAGGTTTTTTTGTCTTTTGTTCACCGGAGACCATGGAAGATGCTTTTACTTCGTTAGACTCTTTAGGAATTTCTCTTAGATCTACTCTGGGAGAGACCAAAGAGATGGAACTAAAATTTATAGTTTTAGGAGAGAGTTTTTTTAAAACTAAATCCCCTCTAGATATGTTAAATTTAGTTTCATCTTTAATTTTTCCATTTAACTTCGAAAAGGAAAAACTACTCTTTGAAAGTGATAACTCATTTTTTTTAAATTTTAAATCTACTTTAGAATGGATATTGCCAATAGACATTTCCATAGAATTAGGTTCTTTTATGTAGAGGTCAGAGGCAGAAAAACTTCCCTTAGAACTTATATTATCCTTTGAATAATCTAAAAAAGATGAATAATTAATTACACCATTGAGTTCATAGGGGAGTGTTTTGATATAGGGAGTTAATATCTTAAAGTCTAAATTTGAAATAGAGATATCTCCCTTTGCTTTGAGATCTGACAAGATATCTATATCATCTAATTTTATATTCAAATCTCCCTTTAATGAAGCAGAATTATTTATAAGGGTATCTACTACAAAATTTGAATTGATCTTCTTATTGGATATATTGTTTCCATCTAGATAGACATTTTGAAAGGAGAGATCCTTTGTAAGTATTTGACCATTTCTTAATTTAAGACTATTTATTAGAACTTCAATCCCTTCTTTTTTTGAAAAAGTTTCATCATTTTGAGAGGTTTTCTTGTCTACAGAAGGTGCTTTTGGATCTGTAGGTGTGATCTTTGTATTTAAATCGAAGATAAAGTTATTAAACATGAGTGAATCTAAACGGATCTTTTCTTTATTCAAACTACCAACTATGATTTCAAGGTCGCCATTAAAAAAATCTTGATCTTTAATATCCCTTATATTTAGTTTTTTTAAATCTAGTGGGCCAGACATAGAGTAGGAACTACTATCTAAATTGTATGTCAAAGAAACACTACCATAAAGGGATTTAAGTAGGACATTATAGAGATTCTCCTCCTTACCTATGAGTTTTAGATCTTCAGTAAATATATCTGAGTTTAATGTGATATTTGGATATTTGTAGGAGTAATCACCTTTAAGATCAACTTTTTTAATGTCAGCTTGGTATGAAAGATTCTTCTTGACTGAGTCAGTAAGTTTCAAAGATGGTGTGTCTAACATAAAGTTTCCTTTAAGAATAATAGATTTCAATGGATCAAATTTCATGGAATAATCCAAGATTTCGACAACTGACTGGGATGAAAAATTTATGGAGTTATTAAGGATAAAAGAAATCACAGCAGAGGATTTATTCTGGGGAATATTTCTCAAATCCTTAATATTTAAATCAATGTCTGCAAATACAAGATCCCCGTAGGAGATAGAAGATCTTTTAATTAAAATTTCATCTACCTTTATATCTTTTAATAAAGGTTTTGTTTTCTCTATAGGAAGAGAGCTGACTTTCTGTTTTTTATTAGGAGTAGAAATTTTCTTTTCTTTTTGAAAAATAGATAAATTACTCTTTGTATCCTCTATCTCTAGTTTTTTTAGATTTAGAGATATTTCAGGAAAGGTCAGACTTTCTAAATCTATAGAAATATGTTCAGATTTTAGAAGTTCTTCTCCTTTTTCATCTTCTACAAGAACTTTTGAACCAATTAAATTTCCTCCTACTTGGAATACTTTTTTGAGGTAGTTTCCTTGAAGAAAAATATCTCCTCTTATATCTCCAGATAACTGAAGGGCACCTTTTTCCTTTGAAGAAAAGGTATTGTCAAAATGAAACCCTTGGGAAACCAAAGAGGTATCCAATAAACCAGTTTTTGTATTAACTTTAATTTTTATATTGACCAATCCGCTTCCTAAAATATTTAGATTAGCAAATAGATCCAATTCATTATTTTCATAGGTAGACTCAGGAACCTTTAGATTTATTGTATTCATTGATTTTAATATTCCTTGGGGTCTGATAAAAGTCAGATTTTCTATTGTAATATTATGAACTTCTATCTCTCTTATAAAGCCTTGCGTGGAGGAAGGAGATGTCGATTCTTCTATTTTTTTAGGAGTTTCTATTTCAACTTGGGAGTTTTTATCGAAATAAATAAGGTTTAATGCTGGTTCAACAAGGCGAATCTCACTTATGGAGAGTTTTCTTTCAAAAAGCTTGAGAGGATCTATGTTGATTTCTAGAGATTTTAGAGATAATAATGGATCTTTCTCATCTTTCCATATGATTACATTACGGGAAAAAAGTGTTCCTGTGAAAGGGTTTAGCCACAGGCTCCTCATACTTACTTTTCTATTTAAACTATTTTCTAAAGATGAAGAAATAGTTCCCTTTAAAATTAAATTTGTACCTATAATCAAAAGCAACGTAAGTATACCTAAAGATAGTAAAATAATTTTATATATTTTTTTCATAACCATCCTCCTCAAATAAAGTCTTAACTATAATTTAGATAAAAAAATAGTTTTATCCTGCTTATTTTTTTTGATAAAAAAATATTAGGAGTTTTTATTTTATTTTTGAGGTAATTAAAGAAAAAACTTGAATCCTTATTAGAATAAAGATCCAAGCTTTTATAAATTTATTTGCGACCTAGTAGATAACCTCTGCTTTACTTCCTCTGATAGTCTTTTCTACCTTAATTTGACTGCTTATTGTCTGCTTTAATTCATTGACATGGGAGATTATTCCCACAGTCCGGCCACTACTTTTTAATTCCATCAAAATATCCATGGCTACAGAAAGTGACTCCTCATCTAGAGTTCCAAAGCCTTCATCTATAAAGACTGAATCGAGTTTTATCCCACCATTTTGAGCTTGGACCACATCGGATAATCCTAGAGCTAAAGCCATAGATGCTTTAAAAGTTTCTCCTCCAGAGAGAGTTTTAATACTTCTCTCCTTTCCTGTGTGGGAATCAAAAACATTAACTTCTAGTCCTGAGCCAGCATTTCCTTTTTTAGCAGTATCTAACCTCATGTGGTACTGGTTGTTTGTCATTATACTGAGTCTGTCGTTAGCTCTATCTAAGACATCTTGAAAATAAACTGCCAGAACATAGTTTTGAAAAGTTATATTGTTTCTTTTTTCTCCATATTTACCTACAGATATCTCGTAGAGTTTATTAAAAATTTTATATTGTTTATCTTTATCTCCTAATATCTTTTTACTCTCATGAAGTTTTTTTTCAGGATTGGTAAAACTATTTAGTTCAGTTTGTTTTTCATTTATAAAGTTATCTATTACCTCAATCTCTTGGGTTAATAACTTGCTTTTTTCATTTAATTTATCCATATCTATTGGATCTGATTTTTCAAATTTTTCAGATTCAGAAATTATAGTATTTTGTTTTATAATCTCTTCACTATAAGTTTTTATCTCCTTATTGAAAAGATCAACAGGGATATCTAATATAGATTTGTATTCATCTATATTTTGAAAGTTATTTTTTATTAGAGTATCATCCCATTGTTGTTCTTGAGCTTTAATAGTTTTAGTTGATTTATGAATCTCATCTTCAGCAGTTTTTAGCTGAATACCTTGAGTTTTAATCTTCTCCTTTAAAATCTCAATATCATCAATAGTAGTTTGAAGTTCTTCACATCTATTTTGTGTAGATTTTAAAATGTTTTCAAATTTTTTAATATCTAGTTTATTTTCTTGGAATTTTGTTTCTATCTCTAAATTACTGTGGTTAAAACCTTCTACCTGAGAATTTGAGACTTCTAAATCAGTTGAAATTTCACTTTCTTTTGTTATAGTTTGGATTATTTTATCGTTATTTTCAACTTTATCTAGAGTAGCTTTATCTAAATCAGCTTGTGTAGGTAAAGATTTTAATTGGACGTTAAGGTCAGATATATACTTTTCATATTCTACCTTTAAATTTAAAAGATCTACTTTATTTTCTGGGAGATTGTTCAGAGTAGTTAATTCTAATAATTTAGTGTTTTCAACTTCTAATCGGTCTTTTGATAAGTGAATATTCCCTTCACATAAAGTTAACTCTTTTTTCGAAACTTCATAGGTGTCTTTCGTTTTATCTAATTCTTTTTTTGTAGGGGAATCTACTGGTTTTTTAGGAAGGTTAGGGTGTGTTCTAGACCCACATACCATACAAGGTTTTCCTGTTTCTAATTCTTTGGAGAGGTTATAAGCTTCATTTTGAATCCATATATTGTGGAGGTCATTATAAATTTTCAATTTTTCTCGAGTTTTTTCTAAAAGTTTACTCTCATCTTTTTTTAATAATTTGATCTTTTCTTCAATGGAAGAAATATCATCTATTTTAGATAGAATAGGAGTTAAAATAAGTTGTTTTTTCTCTAAGATCTCTCTATTCTCATTAATTTTTTTACTTTTATCTAATTCTTTTTTTAGATTAGACTCAATGTGTTCTAAATGGCAATTTTGAAAATTTAAATGTTTAATACTTCTTTTGGTATCACGGAGTCTTCTAGTTAATTTTTTTACTTTTTTATTTAGATTATTTATTTCTTCTTGATTAGAGGTATAAACCTTTAGATCTCCCTCTAAAATACTCATTTTATTAATAGATTTAGATTTTTCTTCTAACTCTTTTTTGAATTCATCGTAGTTTTGAATATTTATTTTAGATTCTTCTTCTAGTTTTTCAAGGGTAACTTTATTTTGTGAATATTCTAAATTTTTAGAGACTAAGTTTTTTTTAGAATCTAAAAGTATTTCATATTCCCCATTTATCTTCATAGCATCTTGATTTTTTTTAATTTTATTTTTTTTAATTTTTATATCTTCATCTTGTTGTTGAAGTGTTAGTATAGAATCTTTAGCTAAATTTAATTTTTTTATTCCCTGGTTGATAGTTTTAGACTTCTCAATTTCCTGAGTCAGAGTTATAATATCTAATTTAGACTTTTCAACTTTTTTTACTTTTATAGAAGTTTCTAGAGATGATTTATTTGAGTTTATTATGCTACTTAGTTTTTCATATTCTAAAACCTCATGTTTTAAGAGTTCTTTCCACTGTTCATCTTCTATCTCCAAAGTCTTCAAAGAAGCAAAGAGATCTCCTTTACTCTTATAG
>Ga0316197_10001688_pt1 | contig 15721 bp, 14 predicted proteins | sample OudBiesiAoxic_MG_FD_204939 | JGI IMG/M metagenome (GOLD analysis project Ga0316197, IMG submission 204939) | Coastal sediment microbial communities from Oude Bieten Haven, Netherlands - site A oxic | ecosystem: Environmental > Aquatic > Marine > Coastal > Sediment | place: Netherlands... | reverse complement strand
TGTGGCCGAAGGTCCGGATCTCGTCCGACTCGTCGAGCTTTCCACCCTTACCGGGCTTGGGGCCGAGCACGTCGAACGCGTCATCGAGCAAGGCCACGTCGGAGGTGGTCCAGCGCACGTCGTCGATCGTCTCGGAACGCGAGCGGAACAGCGCGAGCGCTTCCGATTCGTCCATCACGCCGCGGGCGGCGAGCTTCAGCAGCGCCTTCGACCCGTACAGGTCGTGGAGCAGTTGCGCCGGCGTGAGCACCGGCCACATCGAGTCGAGGATCCGACGACCGTCATCGCTGGAGCGCAATGCATCCTTGATCTGGCGCGGTCCGACCTCGGGATCACGAACCGTGGCGGCCATTGCCGACCACACCTCGTTCTCGACGTAGCGGCGACCGGCGTTGTGGCGCTTGAAGCGACGCTTCGCATGCTTCACGATCCGGGCGGTCTCCTCCGCTCGGAGACGGACGTAACCGGCCCCGAATGGGAGCACAACGTCGTCGCGCAACGGACGCTCGCGGTCGGTGACAGCGTTGTCGATCAGGTCCGACATCCGATCCTCACCCTTGAGGCGAGCGGCCGCGGGCGAATCGTCACCGTCGTCGCCTGGACGCAGGAACGTGACCCCGCGCACGAGGTCGGCGAGCACCACCTGATCGACCCCGGCCTCGCCGAGGGACGGCAGGACCCGCTCGATGTAGCGCAGGAAAACCCGGTTCGGCCCGATGACGAGCACGCCCTGATCCTCGAGCGGGAACCGGTGCGTGTAGAGCAGATAGGCCGCACGGTGCAGCGCGACGACGGTCTTACCGGTGCCGGGCCCGCCCTGGACGACGAGCACACCGTGCTGCGGCGACCGGATGATCTCGTCCTGTTCGCCCTGGATGGTCGCAACGATGTCGCCGAGCGTGCCGGTGCGGCCGCGCTCGATCGAGGCGAGCAGCGTCGAGTAGCCACGCAACCCCGTGTCGTTGGCGACGACGACGCCTGCATCGGCATCGAGACCCTCGTCGTGTCCGAGCCCGAGGTGCCCGTCACCGAACAGTTCGTCCTCGATCCCGAGGAGATTGCGGCCCTCGATGACGAAATGGCGGCGCCGCGCAAGACCCATCGGCTCGCGCCCGGTCGCTCGGTAGAACGGCTCTGCGACAGGAGCGCGCCAGTCGACCACCACCGGCTCGCGGTCTTCGTCCGCGACCGCAAGGCGGCCGATGTGGAACGGTTCGGTCTGGTCGGGAGCCTCGGCGAGGCGATCGATTCGGCCGAACACGAGCGACGAATCGCCGAGGTCGAGGTCTTCGAGCCGCTTCACGATTGCTTCGTCGAACGCGTTGCGCTCGAAACGGGCCTGGAACGTGCCGCCGAGGTCGGCTTCGTTCATGTTGCGGATGCGCAGCGCGGCCTGACGGCTTGCGACCAGGCACTCGTAGGCGTGGTCGATGTAGGCCTGTTCGTCGGCGAGATCGGGATGCTGTTGGGTCATAACGGGGCGCAGAAATGCTATCGGCGGACGCGCCCGCGACCCCCTTCACGTCGCGATCGCCACCTGGGCACCTGCTCCGCAGTCGCCGATAGCGTCGTCTGACGATGACCGACCACCCCGCTCCATTTCTCGATGCCGCACACGGACGGCCGAGTTCGCACACACCGGTGTGGTTCATGCGGCAGGCGGGTCGGTCGCTCCCTGAATATCGCGGCGTCCGCGGCGAGGGGTCGATCCTCCACGCGATCAAGCAACCCGAGGTCGCAGCAGAGATCACCCTGCAGCCCGTGCGTCGATACGGCGTCGACGCCGCCGTGTTGTACAGCGACATCGTCGTCCCGCCGCACGCCGTCGGATTCGGAATCGACGTCGCACCCGGGACCGGACCGGTTGCCGAAACCCCCCTCCGCAGTCGTGACGACCTCGCCCGTCTCCGCCCGCTCGCCGTCGACGACGTGAGCTACGTCGTCGACACGGTCGAGCTGCTCGCACGCGAGCTGCCCGAATCGGTTCCGCTCCTGGCCTTTGCCGGGGCACCGTTCACCGTTGGCAGCTATCTGATCGAAGGGCGACCGAGCAAGGACTACCGGTACACGAAGTCGATGATGCATCGTGAGCCGTCGCTGTTCCACGACGTCATGGATCGCCTCGCCACGTCGGCGATCACCTTCATCGATGCCCAGCTCAACGCTGGAGCGAAGGCGTTCCAACTGTTCGACTCATGGGCCGGTTCGCTCGACGAGGTCACCTACCGACGTTTCGTGCTCCCTCATTCGACACGGGTGTTCGCCGAGCTCCGAACGCGCCATCCCAACGCTCCCTGCGTGCACTTCGGTATCGGGTGCGATCATCTGCTCGATGCGATGTACGGCGCGATGCCCAGCGTGGGCCCACGGATCCTCGGCCTCGACTGGCGGACACCGATCAGCGATGCCCGCCGCCGCCTCGGCGCCGACCTCGTCGTCCAGGGCAATCTCGATCCAGCCCTGATTCTCGCCGGAGCGGACGTGGCGGTCGCGGGAGCCGAACGTGTGCTCGCCGACAACACCGACGACCAGGGTCGGCGCCATCCCGGACACATCTTCAACCTCGGCCATGGCGTCAACCAGTACAGCGACCCAGACGTCCTGCAGGCCGTCGTCGATCACGTGCATGCGACAACAGCAGCGACCACGGATGTGTGAATCGGTGCCGGTCACGCAAGGCTGTCACCGATGAGTGCTGACAACGCAGACCGGACCGGCGTGGTGCTGATGGCCTACGGCACTCCGCGGAGTCCCGACGAGATCGAGCCCTACTACACCGACATCCGCCGGGGACGTCCGCCAACGCCAGAGGCATTGGCCGACCTTGTCGCCCGCTACGACGCGATCGGCGGCATCTCGCCGCTCGCCGTGCTCACCGAAAACCAACGCGACGCGCTGCAACGCGCACTCGACGAGCGGGAACCCGACCGGTTCCACGTCACCCTCGGGCTCAAGCACGCCGACCCGAAGGTCGAAGCCGGTGCCGCCGAACTCTCACAGGCCGGGTTCGCTCGGATCGTGGGCGTGGTCCTCGCCCCGCACTACTCGTCGTACTCGATTGGCCAGTACCAGCAGCGCGCGCGTGACGGTGTCGAGCTGGCCGGCGACACGACACCCGTCGTCGGGATCGACAGCTGGGCGACCGAGCCGGCGTTCGTCGAGTTCCTGGCCGACGATCTCCGATCGCGCCACGAAGCAATGATCAACACCCTCGCCGAAGCAGGCGACGAACGCAGCGTGCGCGTGGTCTTCACCGCCCACTCGCTGCCGATGAGGATCATCGACTCCGGCGATCCCTATCCCGACCAGTTGCGATCGACCGCCGAGGCGGTGGCATCCGAACTCCATCTCGCAGAGGGCGACGACTGGACGATCGGATGGCAGTCGGCCGGGCGCACCCCCGAGCCGTGGATCGGCCCGGACATCCTCGACGTGATCGACCAACTCGGCGCCGACCCCGACGTGGGTGGCGTGATCGTCAGCGCGTGCGGTTTCGTCGCCGACCACCTGGAGGTCCTGTACGACCTCGACATCGAGGCTCGGCACCGCTCCGACGACGTCGGGCTCCTGTTCGACCGGACCGCATGTGTCAACGATGACCCCGACGTGATGTCGGCGCTCGCGGCCCGCATCATCGACGCGGTCGAGGACTGACCGCCACGCACGGAATGCCGAACGTGGGCAACCGTCGCATCGCCGTCATCGGAGCCGGCATCACCGGCGCAGCTGCCGCGCACCGCCTGGTGGAGCCCGACCTCGCCGCCGAGGTGGATCACGTCGTGCTCTTCGATCGCGACGATCGAGTCGGCGGTCGAATCGGTGGGACCTCGTTCGCGGGGCTGGACTGCATCGACGCGGGGGCCGACGCGTTTCTCGCCCGGGTCCCCGAGGCGGTCGACCTGGCGCGAGCGGTCGGGCTCGGCGACGATCTCGTCCATCCCGAGCGGGTCGGTGCGGCCGTGTGGCACAACGGTCTGCACGACATCCCGGAAGGACTCGTGCTCGGGGTCCCCGGGAATGCAGTCTCGCTCGGACGCAGCGGGTTGATCTCCTGGCGTGGCAAGGCGCGCGCTGCTCTCGAACCATTCCTCCCCCGTTCATCCACCGACCACGACAACATCGGCACCTACGTCCGGTCACGGTTCGGCGACGAGGTGCACGAACGTCTCGTCGATGCGCTGGTCGGCAGCATCTACGCGGCTGACACCGACGACTTCAGCCTCGCCGAGGTCCCCCAACTCGCTGCGCTCACCGACGACCGGAGCCTGCTGCTCGCGGCGCGCCGCGTCGCCCGCCGAAGTGCCGGCACGGCATCCGCCGGGGCAGCGCCGATCTTCGGCGCTCCTCGTGGCGGCATGCAGCAACTGGTCCGGGCCACCGTCGGGGCCTTCGAGCAGCATGGCGGCGACGTCAGACTCGGCCAGGACGCGAACCTCGAACGGACAGGGTCCGGCTGGCAGATCGGCGGTGACGATTTCGATGCGGTGATCTGTGCCGTGCCCGCCGATCGAGCCGTTCAGCTGATCAAGGACTTTCCGGCGTCCGCCCACGAGGCAGATCGCGCCGACGTCGTGATGGTCACGCTCCACGTGTCCGACGACGAGTTCCCCGACCGGCTGCGCGGCCGGAGCGGATACCTGGTCCCGAAACCGGTCCAGCGCGACGTGACCGCGGCGTCTTTCGGCAGTCAGAAGTGGGCGCATTGGGCGCCCCCGGCCGGTGGGCAGATCCTGCGTGTGTCGCTCGGTCGCGACGGCGCACCGGTCCTCCATCTCGATGACGACGACATCGTCACGCGCACCCTCGACGACCTCCGTCGTCATCTCGGCGTGACCTTCAGTCCGACCGAGGTGCGGCTCACCCGCTGGCCGGGAGCCTTCGCCCAGTACCGCCCCCACCATCGACGCTGGGTCGACACCGTCCGCTCCAGCCTGGCACCGGGCATCTTCGTGGCCGGCAGCAGCTACGACGGGATCGGGATACCGGCGTGCATTCGCAGCGGGAGAACAATCGCTGAACGCGCTGTCAGCGCGGCATCGGATCTGTCATCATGAAGGGGATGGAACCTTCTGACGCGGCGCGTTCCGAAGATCCGACGGACGCATCCGACGCCGATCGCGAGACGCCGATCTCACGGCGCTCGATGATCACCGTTGGCGTTCCTGCCGTCATCGCCATCGCTGCGGTCGGGGCGATCCCATTCGTGATCGGAGCCGGCGACGAACGCGTTCGCACGAGTGGCATCGATGCGTCGGCAACAACCGACCCGCCGATGACGACACCCGACGAGGTGTTCACGTCGTCGGGTGTGACCGTCGAGGAAACGCCGATCCTGCCGGGATCCACAGCATCGACAACCACTACTCCTGCTGCCACCACCACGACGACGACAACCACGACCACGACCACGCTGCCTCCGACCACGCTGCCGGCTCAGCCGTCGCAACCGGTTGCTCCGCCGCCCGACCCGCGCGGCTACGAGGACCAGATCCAGCTCGGCGGCATTTCGATTCCCAAGCTGGGCGTCGATGCCCCGCTCCTCGAGGGCATCCGGTTGACCACGCTCGACAACGGACCCGGCCATTGGCCCGGCACCGCCATGCCCGGCGAGGTCGGCAACGTGGTCGTGGCCGCTCACCGCACGAGCCACGGCGGTCCGTTCCGCAACATCGATCAGCTCGTCGCCGGCGACACGGTGATGTTCACCACCGAGGAGGGAGAGATCCCGTATCGCGTCACCGGCACACAGGTCGTGAATCCCGATGCCCTCTGGATCGTCGATCCGACGAGCACCCCCACCGCCACGCTGTTCGCCTGCCACCCGCCCGGCTCGGTGGCGCAGCGGATCGTCGTGAACCTCGAACTCGCCGCCTGAGCATCGTCACGATCCGCGGGTAGAACAGTCACCCGTGAGCAGCGCCGGCCCCGACACCCCGATCGCCGACGTGGCAGATCAGCTCGGCCACATCGACGTCGACCCGGTGGCCAGCAGGTCGTTCCACGCTCGGATCTCGAGGCCCGCGTTGGCGCTCGGCGCAGGAGTCCTCGTCGCGTTGTCGCTGCCTCCCTGGGGCTTCTGGCCACTCGCGATCATCGGCGTGGCCTGTTTCGAGGTGGCGCTGAGCGCAACGCCGACCCGACGGGAGCGATTTCTGTTCGGCTGGCTGTTCGGAGCCGGCTGGATGTTCCTGGGGATGGGATGGATGATCCAACTCACCGGGCCCGGATACGTGGTGGCCGGGGCGATCTTCGCCGGCTACCACTCGGTCGCAGCCGCAATTTCTCCGACCGGTCCGTGGCGCGTCCTCGGCCGGCCCGCGATGCACACGCTCGCAGAGGCGCTCCGGTTCTCGTTCCCGTTCGGGGGCGTGCCCCTCGCCTCGATGGGGATTTCGCAGGTCGGCGGGCCACTCGGGCAGATCGCCGCCGTCGGCGGCGTGATCCTGGTGACCTGGACCGTGTTCCAGCTCGGCGTTCTCGTCGGAGTCGCCTGGACGACGATGGCCCATCGGAGGGCGAACGACGCCACCGCCCGGCCTCCCCGGCGGCTGCAATGGTCCGCACTGGCTGCGGTCTGCTTCGTCATCGGGTTGTCGTTCGTCTGCCCCAATGGCCGAGCAACCGGCGACACGCTGCGCATCGCCGCTGTCCAGGGTGGAGGCGAACAGGGAACCTCTGCGCTCGAGGTCCCCTCGAGCGTCGTCACCGAGCGACATCTGGAGGCCACAGCGACGATCGAACCCGACCCGGAGCTCGGCCTGGTGTTGTGGCCGGAGAACACGATCGACGTCGTCACCTTCGAATCGTCCGAGATCGCCCAGCGAATCGCCGACGAGGCGTCCCGCCTCGGCGTTCCGATCTCCGTCGGGCTGACCGAGGACACCGAAGTCGACGGGCGCCGCCGCTTCACCAATGCGCAGGTCGTGATCAGCCCCGACGGTGAGGTCACGAGCCGCTACGACAAGGTCCGGCGAGTGCCGTTCGGCGAGTACGTGCCGCTGCGCAGCGTGCTCGAACGGGTCACGTCCGCCGTCGACCGTGTCGGCGATGCGGTCGCCGGGGAGACCCCAGCCGTGATCGAGTTGCCAGGGGGCGAGCGGTTGGCGACGGTCATCTCCTGGGAGGTCTTCTTCGGCGGACGAGCTCGTGAGGGGGTTGAACTGGGCGCCGGTGCGATCATCAACCCGACGAACGGCGCGAGCTACACGGGCACCATCGTGCAGACGCAACAGGTCGCCTCGAGCCGTCTTCGAGCGATCGAAACGGGCCGCTGGCTCGTGCAGGTCTCTCCGACCGGCTTCACCGCCTTCGTCGCCCCCGACGGGACCGTGGTCGAACGCAGCTCGCAACGCGAGCAGCGGGTGATCACGCGCGACATCGAACTCCGCACCGGGACGACCTGGTACACCTCGCTGGGGGATGCGCCGTTCATCGTGGCGCTGCTGCTCCTCGGCGGGACATCGATGTGGTTCGGCCGCGACGTCGGCAGACGCCGAGCCACTGTCGAAGCCGGATGATCACACGTCGATGACGAGCGTGACCGGACCGTCGTTGACGAGGTCGACCACCATTTCCGTTCGGAAGCGACCGGTCTCCACGACTGCCCCGAACGATCGGAGCTCGTCGACCACGTGATCGACCAGCGGCTCGGCATGCTCGGGGCGCGCCGCTTCGGTCCAACTGGGCCGACGGCCGCGACGGGTGTCCCCGTAGAGCGTGAACTGGCTGACGACGAGAAACTCGCCGCCCACATCCTGCGCTCCGAGGTTCATGACCCCGTCGGCATCGTCGAAGATGCGAAGTCCGAAGAGCTTGGCGGCCAACTTCTCGGCGGACTCCTCATCGTCCGAGTGCGTCACACCGACGAACACACACATCCCGCGGCCGACGCGTCCCACCGTCCGAGCGTCCGACTCGCCGGCGGCTCGGCTGGTGACCTCGGCCGACAGGACCCGTTGAACGACAGCGCGCATTCGTCGATGCTCGCAGGTCGTCGGCGGCGGCCACCACGCGGAATCGACACACCAGATCGGACTGCGCCCGCGGCCGCCATGGCAGTGTCGTGGCTCGTTTCGTAGGGTGCTGGCAATGTCCGACGACCTCGTCCGCCTCGCTGCACCTGCGAACGACAGTCCGCTTCGCGTCACTGCCACGATCGACCTTGCAGCGGGAGCTCGGATCCGACAGATCACAGTCGCCGACGAGGCCGACGCCGTCGACCTCCTCGCCGCAACCGATGGACACGAGCCGTTCTCGACCGGTTGGGGGTCGTTTCCGATGGCGCCGTGGGCGGGGCGCCTGCGCAACGGTCGCTTCCGATTCTTCCGCCGCGATGTCGGGCTCGATCTGAATCACGCCGACGGCGCCGGTACGGGAGGCGGACCGATCGACCCTCCACGAGCGGCACCGGTCGGACCGATCAGCGGTGACGATCTCCGGCGTCACGCAATCCACGGGACCACGTTCGCGCGACGCTGGAACGTCGTCGAGGCCACTGCTGACAGCGTCGAGGTCACCTGCCGGCTGGACGGCGCCCTCGGGTGGGACTTCCCCGGGGTCGCCCGCCAGGTGATCACCGTCTCACCTGAACGCATCGATCTCAACCTGTCCGTCGAGGCCGACGGCGGTGCGGTCTTCCCTGCGGCGATTGGCTGGCATCCGTGGTTCGCCAAACCGGATCGACTCGTCGCCCACCCGATCGCGATGTTCGAGCAGGACGGCATCGGGCTCCCCACCGGTCGACTCGTCGCGCCGACCGAGCCGCCCTGGGACGACTGTTTCGTGAACCATGCGCCGGTGGAGCTCCACTACGACCGCCGTCTCGCGGCCGTCGTGACGGTCTCGTCTTCCGATTGCGACTACTGGGTGCTCTACGACAAGCCCGAGCACGCCACGTGCGTCGAGCCACAATCCGGACCACCCGACGCGCTCAACCTGCGGCCTGAACTCGCGACATCCGCCCACCCCATCCGACGGACGATGAGTATCGGTTGGTGACCATCCCCTTCGAACGCACGTGAGCACCCACGTCGAGCACCGCGAGATCGACCCGCTCACGGCTCTGTCACGTTGACCTGGTGGGAATCGGTGCCCGATAGCCTCGCCCGAATGGTGTTGAACGGGTCGGGAAGCGTGCTGGACCCTGACGCGCCACTGAAGATTGCGTATCTGACCTACCGCGGCAAGCCGCACGTCGGCGGTCAAGGCGTCTACACCCGGCACCTGACCAAAGCACTGACCGACCTCGGTCACACCGTGGAAGTCTTCGGTGGCCAGCCGTACCCGGTGCTCGACGAACGCGTCGAACTGCACCAGCTGCCGAGCCTCGACACGTTCAACGACCACTTCCCCGGCCGACTCCCCGGCTACTGGGAGATCAACGACCGCTACGACCTCATCGAGATGGCGCAGTTCCTCACCGGAACCTTCCCCGAGCCGCTCGCCTTCTCCGCCCGCGCCGCCAACGCGCTCGCACAGCGGACCCGCGACTTCGACCTGGTCCACGACAACCAGTGCCTCGGCTACGGGATCCTCAAGATCGAGGAGAAGATCCCGACCATCGTCACGCTCCACCATCCGATCACCAAGGACCGCGAGCTCGAGATGAGTCACGCCCGATCCCGCTACAAGCGGTGGTCGGTGGGTCGCTGGTATTCGTTCGTGAAGATGCAGGGCAAGGTGGCCTCGAAGATGCCGCGCATCGTGGTCGTGAGCCAGAACTCGATCGATGACATCCACAAGGACATGGGCGTGAGCCGCGACCGCATGCGTCTCGTGCCCGTCGGTGTCGACCCGGACCTGTTCAAGCCGGTGCCCGGTGTCGAGCGTCGACCGGGCCGCCTGATCACGACGGCGTCGGCCGACGTCGCGTTGAAGGGCCTCTCGTACCTCCTCGAAGCGATGGCCAAGTTGCGCACCGAACGCGACGTCTCGCTCACGATCATCGGCAAGCCCAAGCCCGGCAAGTCGATGCGGCTGATCGAGGAACTCGGGTTGAAGGACCACATCGAGTTCGTTTCTGGCGTTTCCGACGAGCGGATCGTCGAGTTGTACTCCGAAGCCGAACTCGCCGTGGTGCCGAGCCTCTACGAGGGATTCAGCCTCCCGGCAATCGAAGCGATGTGCTCCGGAACGCCGCTCGTCGCAACCGACGGCGGCGCCCTCCCCGAGGTGACCGGAACCGACGGCGAAACGGTCTTGCAGTGCCCGGCCGGGGACAGCGACGCGCTCGCCATCCAGATCGCCCGCGGCCTCGACGATCCCGAACTCCGAGCGCGGATCGGTGCCGCCGGTCGCCAACGCGTGGTCGAACGATGGACATGGCGCCGTTGCGCCGAGATGACCATCGACCAGTATCGAGAAGTCCTGTCCATGCCCGCGAACGTGGCCAAGCTGCGCACCAACGGCCGCATCTAGCCCGCCGACCATTCGCTCCGACCATGTTGACCATTCGTTTCGACCGCCTCGACCTGCGTGAAGGAGACCGCGTGCTCGACGTCGGGGCCGGCTTCGGCCGCCACATCTTCGAGTGCGCGCGCCGCGGCGCAGATGTCGTTGCACTCGACTACGCCGAGGATGAGGTCGTCGAGACACGCGCCACGCTCGGCGCCATGGTCGACGCGGGCGAGATCGACATCGAACGATTCAAGGGCGTGCTGCGCGGGGACGCGACCCGCCTCCCGTTCGCCGATGCTTCGTTCGACAAAGTGATCACCTCCGAGGTCCTCGAACACATCCAGGACGATGTGGCGGCGATCTCGGAAATGATCCGTGTGCTCAAGCCCGGCGGAATGTTCGCCGCGACCGTCCCGGCGTGGGGCCCCGAGAAGATCAACTGGATGCTGAGCGACGAATACCACGCGCCCAAGAGCGTCGGCGGCCACGTCCGGATCTACTCGAAGACCGAATTGGCGGCCAAGCTCCGCACGGCGGGCCTCGAACTGCGCGGCACGCACCGCGCTCACGCACTGCACTCGCCGTACTGGTGGCTGAAGTGTGCAGTCGGGCCCCGCAACGACGACCATCCGATGGTCACGAAGTACCGCGAGTTCCTCGAGTGGGACATCGTCGAGCAACCGACGTCCACGCGTGTTGCCGAACGGCTGCTCTCACCGGCGATGGGCAAGAGCATCGTGTTCTACGGGCACAAGCCATCTTCCGATGACCACAGGGTCCCAGCATGAGCCCGCTCCCCAGCCTCGACGGGGTGATCACCGCCGACGAGCTCGAGCGGACCGCACAGCACCTCGCGTCGCTGCAGCTCGATACCGGGATGATCCCGTGGTTCGTGGACGGCAACTGCGATCCGTGGAACCACGTCGAGACCGCCATGGCACTCGATGTTGCCGGGTTCCACAAGGAAGCGGAGCAGGCGTACGAGTGGCTCGCCGCAATCCAGCGCCCGGACGGCAGCTGGCATGCCGATTACGCATGCGACGGATCGGTCGCCGACTCCAAGCTCGACACGAACGTCTGCGCCTACGTCGCGACAGGCGTGTGGCACCACTGGCGCAGCACGTGGGACCGCGGCTTCGCCGACAACATGTGGCCGACCGTCGAACGCTCGCTCGAGTTCGTGCTGTCGCTTCGACGCGACGATGGTGTGGCCCTCTGGGCGATCGAGCCCGACGACCGGCCTTGGAACTACGCGCTCATGACCGGAACGTCGAGCATCCAACATGCGCTCCGCTGCGGCGCACACCTTGCTGACGCGTTGAACGATCCGAAGCCCCACTGGCAACGTGCCGCCGACGAGATGACCGAGGCGGTCAGGACCCGCCCGGAGGCATTCGAGCCGAAGCGGCGATGGGCGATGGACTGGTACTACCCCGTGCTCACCGGTGCGCTCACGGGCCACGAGGCCAAAGCGCGGATGGCCGACGGCTGGGACACGTTCGTGATGGAGGGTCTCGGCATCCGTTGCGTCAGCGATGAACCGTGGGTGACCGCGTCCGAGACCGCCGAGTGTGCCCTTGCATTCGCTGCGATCGGCGACCTGGCGACTGCCACCGACCTGCTCCGATGGACTCGAACCCACCGTCGCGACGACGGCTCGTACTGGACCGGCATCGTCTACCCCGGCGAAGTCTTGTTCCCGTTCGACGAACACACCAGCTACACCGCCGCGGCGGTCATCCTGGCGGTCGACGCAATCACACAGACGACCCAGGCCAGCAATCTCTTCGTCGGCTGACGTCGACTCGAACGCGATCTGACGCGTCGACCGAACGGTCCGAATGGCCGCGGCCGTGTCAGGACCGAGGTGAGCGTGGGACGGTGAGGCGGCTCCGTTGGGAGCCGTCACCGTGGAAGTTGCCCGGGTCGAGCCAGCGGCCGAACTCGGTCTCGATGGCAGGCCACTCGGCATCGAGAATCGAGTACCAGGCGGTGTCGCGGTTGCGGCCCTTGTAGATCGTCGCCTGCCGGAAGATCCCTTCGAATCGGAACCCGAGTCGCTCGGCCGCCAGTCGGGACGGCGTGTTCAGCGCATCGCACTTCCACTCGTAGCGTCGATACCCCGATGCGAACACCCGGTGCATCATCGACCACATCGCCTCGGTCGCCGCAGCCGTGCGCTGCAAACGTCGGGCAAAATGGATGTTCCCGACTTCGATCGAGGCCGACCACGGCGTGATCCGGAGATAGCTCGCGATCCCGCACGGTCCCGCGCCGTCCTCGACGGCGAAGAACATCGGGTCGTCGCTGCGGGCGCAGGTGTCGAGCCACCGCCCGAACGCCTCGACATCAGGGAACGGTCCGTACGGCAGGTACGTCCAGTCGGCCTCGTCGTCGGCTCCGAACGCGCTGAACAGGGCCTCCGCGTGCCGATCCACGTCGAGCGGCACGACGGTGCCGAACTGTCCGACCATCGGCGTCGCCGGCGGCGGCGCGAGCGGGAGGTCGATGTCGACGGCGTCGCCGACCGGCTGACCCAGTGGGTTCGTTCGTGTGGACATGGCAGCGCCGACCTTACGACGCGCGACGCCGATGAGCGGGGCCATTGACGCTCGGTGGTTACAGTCGCTGCGATGGAGTCGAACCTGGTGCGGACAATCCTGTCGATCTGGGGTTGGTTCATCCTCGGGGTGTCCGTGCTGGTCTTCACTCCCATCGTGGCCATCGTCCGACTCGCCACGATGCCATTCGACAAAGGTGCGTACGCCGCCGGATACGTGTTCCGCAAAGTCGTCATTCCGCTCAGCAAGCTCAATCCGCTCTGGACGTTCCACACGTCGGGCGAGCTTCCCGACGACATGCGGCGCCCGTACGTCGTCGTTGCGAACCACGAGAGCTTCGTCGACATGATTCTCATCTCCCACCTGCCCACCGAGATGAAGTGGCTCTCCAAGATCGAGATCATGAAGATCCCGTTCCTGGGCTGGATGATGCGCTGCGCGCGGGACATCCCGCTCGTGCGCGGCGACGCCAAGTCGTCGGTCGTCGCACTTGCCGAATGTCGCGAACGGCTGTCGTGCAACGTCTCGGTGATGATCTTTCCCGAGGGCAGCCGTTCGAAGAATGGTGACCTCAAGCCGTTCCAGGCGGGTGCGTTCAAGCTCGCAATCGAGGGGCAGTACCCGATCCTGCCGATGGCGGTCCACGGCACCCGAGACGCACTGCGCAAACACGACTGGCGCCAAGGGCACGCTGTCGCCGAAGTCCGCGTCCTCGAGCCGGTCTCGACCGACGGCCTCACCAAGGATGATCTTCCGGAGCTCCGCGACCGCGTGCATTCGATGATCTCCGACGCACGCGCCGACCTTCGCGAGAAGTACGGCTACGTGGCCACCGCCGACGCCGAAGCTGGCTGACCCCTGCAGGTTCCGGTCCGGCTCCAACAGGCCGCAAGCCTCTCGGTCCGTCCCGCGGTCCTGGCCGCAATCGCCTCGAGCACCGCCATTTTCACGGCGACGCCGTTCATGCTGCGCCCGATCGCTGACGAGTTCGACGTCTCGCTGGGAACATCCGGCTGGGTCTCGACCGCACAGTTGGCCGGGTTCGTCATCGGGTCGTGGACTGCGGGTCGGCACCTCCGCCCCGTCCGCAAGGTCTTCATCACACTCGCGCTCCTCGGGTTCATTGCGAATCTGTGCGCCGCGGCCGCTCCGAACCTCGCCGTGCTCGCCACCGCCCGGTTCGCAGGCGGCATTTCCCTCGGGTTGGCGGCGTGGTTCGCATGGCAGGACGCGTTCGGCAACGCCGACAAGACCAGCGACGTCGCCGTCGTCGGGCCACTTGTGGGAATCGTCCTGCCACCGGCGCTGACCGTCATCATCGACTCGCTCGGCGTACGCGTGATGTTCATCGTGCTGGCCGTCATCGCACTGTCACCGGTTCTGTTCGCTGCACAGGTCGACGTGAAGGACCGGCTCCGCCCACACCGCACCCGCCACTCGGCGACCCGGGCAAGCATCGCGATGCTCGTTGCGTTGGGGCTCCTCACCATGGGCGGCTCATCGGTGTTCGTCTACGCCGCAGCAATCGGCACCGAGTACAACGGGCTCGACCCGATCGCCGTGTCGCTGGCGTTCAGCGCGAATGCTCTCGTGGCCGTTCCGGCGGCGCGATGGAAGGGCCGCCGTGGGCCGGCCGGGATGTGGTACATCGCAACTGCTGTTCTCGCATTCGTGCTCCCCGCCGTGCACATCGCGCCGATCTTCGTCATCGCGTTGATCGCATGGGGCTTCGTGTTCTTCATGGGAATGCCCGCAGCGTTCGCCTTGCTGGCTTCCCACTCGCGATTCCCCGAAGAGCGGGCCGGTGACGCGCAAGCCGTCATGGCGCTGGGGCGGGTGTTCGGACCGCTGATCGGCGGTGCGTTCATCGCCACCGGAGCAACGACGCTGATGGGTATCGCGGCGTCGTCGATCATGTGCTCCGCCGCCGGGCTGATGCTCTACATCGACCGCGACCGCTTCACCAACCGCCGGGCGACGGTGTGAGCGATCAGCGTCGCGTCAGGATGCGCAAACTACCGGTCACCGACGTCTCGACGAAGTCTCCCGACTCGATCGCCGGGAGGTAGATCTCCTCGTACGGCGGCCGGCCACCATCGGCCGGATCGGGGAAGACGTCGTGAATCGCGAGCGTCCCGCCGCGGGCGACGTGCGGCGTCCACCCCTCAAAATCCTGACGCGCCGGCTCGCTCCCGTGGCCTCCGTCGATGAACAGGAACGCGAGCGGCGACGTCCACGCACCGGCCACGAGTGGCGAGCGCCCCACCACTGCGATCACCGACGCCTCCAGCTCCGCGTCGTGGATCGCCGAGCGGAAGAACGGGAGCGTGTCCATCTTCCCGGTACGGGGATCGACGACGTCGCCGTCGTGGTGTTCCCATCCGGCCTGATTCTCCTCGGAGCCGCGATGGTGATCGACCGCGAACAGGACGCGCCCGGTTCGCTCGGCGGCATCACCGAGCCACACCGTCGAACGACCGCAGTACGAACCGACCTCGAGAAACGGGGCATCCGGGACGACTGCCGCCGCGGCGACCGCTGCATCCCACAGGGCGTCACCCTCGTCGGCGGGCATGAAACCCTTCGTCCGCAATGCCAGTTCACGACGTGCTTCGACGAGTCGCGAGTCGGTCACCAGATGTCCCGGCGGATGATCATGACGAGGCGCTTCCGGACCGCCCGCGTCGTCGCCAGGAGTGCGTCACTCGTCAGATCCAGCAGCGGCATTGAGGAGAGACTAGGTGGCAGTCGTCACGGCCCCCACA
>Ga0316197_10001687_pt1 | contig 15730 bp, 15 predicted proteins | sample OudBiesiAoxic_MG_FD_204939 | JGI IMG/M metagenome (GOLD analysis project Ga0316197, IMG submission 204939) | Coastal sediment microbial communities from Oude Bieten Haven, Netherlands - site A oxic | ecosystem: Environmental > Aquatic > Marine > Coastal > Sediment | place: Netherlands... | reverse complement strand
TCGTCGCAGGGTGGTCCGAATTCTCGAGTCCCGTGGCGTATCGTTCGGGCTGCGTGTCGATCTCTCCCCCACCGACCGGATACCCGTCCAACGAGACCAGTACCGGGTACACCCTCATCGGCGGCCCCCGCTGGTATCACCGACGCATCCGCATGTTCGGACCATTCGTCGCGCTGCTGATCCCCGGCATCCTCGGCGCGATCTCGTACCTGTCGCTCCAACTCTCCGATGCCTCGTGGAGCGGACCGGTCGGGCTGATCGGCGGCTACTTCTCTGCGCCGGCGCTGCTGGCGATCGGCGCGCCCTTCGCCGATCGCAGCGTCTACCCGATCGCCGCCGTCGCCTCTGCAGTGATGTGGCTCCTCGTCGGAGTGCTCGCGGCACGTCGAGCCACGCGCAACCCGATGGCGACCTGGGGCGACTACTGGCGCCACTATCTCTGGATGCTGGCCGGCATCTGGGTCGGCGTATCGGTCGGGCTTGCAGTCGCAACCGTGCGCATCGGCAGCGACATCGTCGACTGGCAGTAGCCGGTTGTCGCCGGTCGGACCGCGACAACCACATCGCTTGCGCCGTCATCGTCAGCCTATCCATCACGTCGCCACCAGACCGACCAGGCGTGCGAGCTTCGCCGGCCCGATGCCCGGCACCCGCTCGAGATCTTCGAGCGAGGAGAACGGCCCGTTCCGATCACGCTCATCGACGATCGCCCCTGCGGTGGCCGGCCCGACGCCTGGCAGGGTCTCGAGTTCGCTGGCCGACGCACGGTTCACATCGATGGGGCCGGTCGGAGTCGATTCCGATGGAGCCGCCGCTGATGCGACCGGCGGCAGCGGAACGTCCTCACCGACCTCGGGCACATAGATCTGGTCGCCGTCGACGAGCGGCGCCGCCAGATTGATCCGTCCAAGTTGGGCCCTGCCGGTCGCACCACCAGCGCGCCGAACGGCATCGTCGACGCGACTTCCCGACCCCAGTTCGTAGACACCGGGCAGCACGACGGCTCCGGCGACGTGAACGATCACCCGGTCGTCAACGATCGTTGACGCGGGACCCGTCTCCGCAGTCGCTACCGGCAACGTCGCCTCCGGCGCGGTCGAACCACTCGATGAGTTCGCAACAGGCAGGCTCGCCTCGCTCGGCGGCGGTGGCGTCCGCACGAGAAACCACGCGCCGGCACACACCACGACGACCGCAACAGCGGACGTGAGCAGGCGTGTCAGTCCGAACCACTCCACCCACTCCCGGACCCGCTCGCCGAACGGCGTCGTCGCTGCGGGCCGGGGCAGCTGGCCGACGTCGTCATCGAACCCACCACGTGCCGTGCGGCCGCCGGCTTCAAGATCGTCGACCAACGCTGTGTCCGAACCTGCATCGAGGCGCTGACGCATCTCGACCTCCTTCAACCGATTCGGCGGGCAGGTGCCCGCGCTCAATCAGGAGGGAGTCGGTATGCAGAACCTATCGGCACCGGGTGCGCACTCTACGGATCGAGCGTCGCACGCCCGGGACGGCATCGGAAAAACGGCCAAGAGACCGTCACCGGTGCTCTTGTGCGCCGACTCCGAACGGCCGGAAGCTGAGCGAGAACGCGATCGTGCAGAGCGCGGCGTGGACCGACGCGACTCGACACCCCCGGGCGTCCGGCCTGTCAGTCGTCGAGGGCGACTTCGAGGCCGAGCATCGCGCCGAGGGCGACAAGGCCCTCGGGCGACAGGTAGTCCTGCTTGGCGGAGACCGCACCGGCTCCGCGGACCGCACGGGCGAGGCCGGTCGCCCAGACGTTCTCGATGACGAGCATCAAGAGTGCGTCGCCGACCGCCAGGTCGTCGGCCAGTGCGCCGATCTCGGCGTCGCTCAACCCGAGCTCACCCATGCCGAGCGCGTCGGCCCCCAAGACCAGCCCGGCGGCGGCGCCTTCCTCCCCGCCGAGCACGGCGCCAGCGCCCAACCCGATGAGTGCGCCGGCGGCCGCTCGCAGGTCGTCGCGTTCGCTGTCGTCCAGGTCGCTCATTCGCACCGCGAGGACCTCGTCGTTGCTCTCCTTCAGCAGGAAGCGGGCGTCGACGACGCGGATCGTGCCGGCATCGCTCAAGGCAATGAGCTCGTCGGCGATCCGGCCGGTGTCCTGGAAGTCCTCGAAGCCGAGGATGAAGATTTGGATCGGTCCCATTCATTTGCTCCTTTGGTTGAATTGTCTCAGCGTTGCTCACCGGCGGCGACGAGGTCGGCTTCCGCCTGTCGAGCGTCCGCCTCGTGTTCGATGAGTATTGCTTCTTCGGCGAGCGACGTCCTGCGGATCGCTTCGATGCCCACGACGATCAGGATCAGTTCGATAACTAGTCGGTGACGACCTCGGCGAACTCCTCGTCGAAGGCCTGCTGGACCTCCTCGTCCTCGGTGAGCTCTTCCGCCCTGGCCAGCGGTTCACCGCCGAGCTCGGCGAAGAGCAACTCGGCACCGAACGCGTGCCCAACCTCGCGGAGCAGGTCCCAGTCGATCGGTTCATCCAACGTGAGGGCGATCGCCGACTGCTCAGCGCCGAGCTTCGCGTTGATCCTGTCGCGGAGCTCGCGCCGTTCCGCGCCGCGGATGTAGCCCAGAATCCCACCGACTGCGGCAAAGCCGAGAGGTCCTCCCAGGAGGATGCCGACGCCGAGACCGATGCCGCCACCCTTCCAGCCAGCAACGTAGCCCTTGTTGTTGAGTCTGATCTTGCCGTTCTCCTCGCGGGTGAACGTTGCCGCTTCCTTGAGATTGAACGCGCCCCTCTCCTCGTGGGACTTGACCACGGTGAAGAACTCGTCGGCCTTCTCTCGACCGTCGAAGACCGCCATGATCAGGTAGTAGTCCTTGTCCTTCTCGTAGCTCGCCATCAGATTTCTCCCTGTTTGTCCAATGTCCTCATGGTTTCTGACTCGCGAGTCCGCGACCAGAGCAAATGGTCCCGCGGCTGCACGTCGTGCTGCCAAGAGATCGCCCCGGCTGACTGGCCAGATCGCGGACGGTGGTCGGTCGGTGCGCCCGAGTGGCTCGGTGCACGACCAAGTCGCCGTTGCAGAACCCGAGGCAGAGTGACAGATTCTGTCATTGGACGGCGTCGAAGGTGGTGGGGCACACTTCTCGATGTTGGACTCGGCTGATCTCGGCGCATTTTGCGAACGGACATTGGATGACGTGTACCGCTACGCGCTCCGACTCACAGAGGGCGACTCCTCTCAGAGTGCTGACCTGACACAAGAGAGCTATACAGCGCTGCTACGCCATGTTGAGCGGCATCCCGACGATCCCGTGCGATTGCCTTGGCTCATCACCTGCTGTCGCCATCGACACCTCGACGCGATCCGCGACCATCGACGTCGCGAGCGCGACCAGACCCGCGGCTGGCTACCACCGGTCGTCGAGATCGATGAACGACAGGACGACGCCCTGTTCGACGGCTGGCTCAACAGCGTCGAGGCAACAGCGTCCGATGAATTGCGAGCGACCATCCGCCAAATGGCTGCCATCGATCACCAGTCCGCAGTCCCGGTCGATCCGGGTCGGCCTCGGCTGTGGAGGCTTGGGGTGGCGGTGACCGCAACCATCGCAGTGGGCGTCGTCGGGCTCGTTGCGCTCCTCGACCGAGGCGACAGCCCGAGCACCCTCAACAGCGCACCGACCCAGCCAAGACCGGACGTCACAACGCCGGCCACCACAGTCGAGGCAGCTCCCACCCCACTGGTCACGACTCCGACGGTGAGCGCCCTCGAGGATCCGCCGAGCACCGTCATGGATCCGCCGAGCAACCCGGCTCTCGCTGACCTGGGTTTCGACGAAGACGCAGTGCTGTCCACTGACGATGCTCTGGCTGCCCTCGTGACGCTCGACGACTACCGAGTTGGTCTGTTGAGGGAGTCCCAGGGGTTCCGAGCGACCGCCACGCTCGGGTCGACGTGGGTATTGACGGATGGATCCAAGCCTCAACCCGACGATCCCCCAACCATCGTGGACGTCACCGTGCTCGAGAGCGGTGACGTCTGGGCCGACTACATGAATGGAGACTGGTTCCGATTCGACGGGGCCACCGGGATCGGTCGCAGCCTGCGCACCAACCCGACCGACGGCTCGCAGTTCCCCCTGGAGATGAACCGGTCCCCCTATCAGCACAACTATGGCAGCGTGCTCGGACACGATCCGTTGCAGATGCTGGGGGGCTTCGCCGAGATGTTCCCTCGCCCAGAGACCGTGACCGTTGAGATTTCTGACGTTGCGTTCGAGGGAGGATTAGCGGTCGAGGTGCGATTCGATATCGAACGACTTGGCGCAGAACGTTTCGTGGTCGATCTCGGTTCGGGCCTGATCGTCGAACACGAATCCACGCAGCCCCAGGAGAACGGGACGCTCGGCTTGTACTCCTCGATCAGCGGAGTCACCGCCGCCGATGTCCTCCCGGTCACGACCATGCCGCAGTTGCCCGACGGCCTGGAATGGCAACGGCTGGACGGCCCGACAGACGTTTTTCCCGTCACGCTCGAAGAAGCGAGATCAGCGTTCGGTTCAGGACTCATACTTCCCCAAGCTGCTGTCGACGCGGGAACGTCTGCCATGGAGTACTCGGCGTCGACCAGCGACGGCCTGGTCGTCGGCCCGAACGACCCGAACGGCGAGATCCGCTTCGTCGGCATCGACTACGTCGAGACGGTCGGGCTACTCCGGACGACGTTTCATTCCCACACGGAACGTCTCGGGCCGGACGGCACGGTTCCCGCCGGCTACGTCGAAGCCGGCGATCGTGTGTGTCGTGAACCCTGGGGGTGTTCGTGGGAGCCGCTCGGATTCGATGCCATCATGCCTGAGGCCGGCGCACTCGCCGGTGTTTGGTTCCACACGGACTACCACGGTCTCGGAACGATCGTCGACGGTGTCGGCCTCTCGATTCAAGCCCCGACCCGTGACGAGGCGATTGCCCTCGCCAACACCTTCGTGACCGTCGCAGTCACCGAGTGAGTTTCACACTCGAACTGCGTCTGCCCACCCGACAACCGGCAGTGCAGAGCGCTCTCAGCGCAGTCGCTGAACGGGCCTCCCGGTCAGGATCCCGTATCACGGGAAGCGGGTGACGGTCTCCACTCACACGCGGTCGTCGACCCGATCAGCGCGCGGCCGGAACAAGGGCGATGAGTGCGTCGCTTGGGTCGTCCGTGCCGCTGCCACGATCCCCCGCCGGTCCATCCAGGCGACGAGAGCCCGGTCGGGTCCGGTCAGCGGCATCCCCACCAGCGAGACGGCGGCGGTGAGCGGTCGGACCACCACCTCGATTGCCTTCGGGCTGCGTCGAGCAGGTCCGACGAGACACTCCGCACTTCACGGCGCCCAGCGAGGTCTCCCCATCCGGAACCCGATCTGGCGTGCGCCGGCAGAAGCTCGATGTCGCCGACGCGTTCGACGCGCGCATGCCGATCGGTTCCCAGTCGTGCCGAACAACGGTGATTCTCTGATCGAACATTTGTTTGTTTCTTGGTTCCGATTGCTGTATACTCTTGTGACCGACTCCCCCTCATTGCCGTTCAGTGCGATCGAGATCGGAGGGACAACCGATGCACACCATCAACGCCGACGCGGCGTGGACGGCCGTCACTGCGACCGATCCGACAGTGCTCGATCGCGACGGCCTGGCTTGTCTGCTGTCGTCGATCGAACGGGTCCGCGCCGTGTGTGCCGTCGTCGAAGTCGTCGCCGTTCGCCGGTCGCGGGCACTCGCTGATTGCGGGACCGGCGAACCGGCGGAGAACCTGTTGACCTCGGCAACCGGCAGTTCGTCCCGACAGGCACACTTGGCCGTCGGCCGGGAACAGGCCTGCGAGGCGATGCCCGCGATCGAATCCGCGCTCTCGCACGGATTGCTCTCCGCTGCGCACGTCGACGCCGCAGCCAGCGTGCATGCTCGACTCAACCCCGACGTCGCAGCAGCGTTTGCAGATCACTCGCCGGATCTCGCACAACGTGCGTCCACGCTGAGCGTCGACGTGTTCGAACGCGAATGCCGTGACCTCGCCCGCCACCTTCAGCAACGCGCCGACGCCGATGCCGAGGTCGCCGAACTCGACCTGCGAGGCCGACGACGGCACGCCCCTTCCAATCGCAACGGTGCGGCGACTGTGCTGCGATGCCCACATCATCCCGATCGTGCTCGGGAGCGACGGTGCCGTACTCGACCAAGGGCGACGAGTCCGCAGCGCCACCTTCTCCAGACCCGACGGCAGCGTGTTCACCCGTTGCTCCACACTCGACCGCCGACCAGAAGACGTTCCGATGCTCCGGTGACGCCGTCACGATCCCAAGACCCGATCGGGCTACCGCGGACTCAGAACAGTCGCTGCGTGAGCTGCCGGCGGTACTCACCCGTGCGCGGGTCCTCGGGACCCATCAGCTCGAGGATGTCGACGAACTGCTGACGCGCATCGTCATCGTTCTTCACCTTGTCGAGCAGTGCAGTGAGCGTCGCGTCATGATCGTCGTCGGGAGCGTCACCGACGCGGGCTGCGGCCGCGACTTTTCGGGTCCGATCCGACTCAGGAATCCGGGCGAGCAACTCGAGTGCTTCGTCGCCGCGGCCGTCAGCGACGAGCAGTTCGCCGAGCGCCACGATGACGTCTTCGCTCGCCGGCTCCATACCGAGTGCGATCCGCAGGCTTCCCTCGTCGCCCGCTTCCAGCAACTCCGCGACTGCGTTCTGCTCCTCGGTCGGCAACAACTTGTCGACGAACTCCTGCACGGCAGACTCGGGGTACGCACCCATGAATCCGTCAACGACCTTGCCCTCGTGCATCGCGTACACCGCAGGGATCGACTGCACCTTGAACGCCTGGCTGAGCGCCGGGTTCGCGTCGACATCGATCTTGGCGAGGACCACCTTGCCATCGGTCGCATCGATCACCTTCTCCAGGAGCGGACCGAGCGTCTTGCACGGCCCACACCACTCGGCCCAGAGGTCGACCACGACCGGAACCTGGTTCGACTTCTCGAGAACTTCGGTCTCGAAGGTTTCATCGGTGACATCGATTGCTGCCATGGGGTGAACGCTACCGGCTCGTCCCTGGCTACTCTCGGAACCGTCATGACCGACTCCGATCCGACCAGCGAAATCCCTTCTGCCGCGACCGACAGCCCGGTTCCCGGTATCGACGTCGAACCCGTGTCGGCCTGGCTCGAGCAGAACGTCGAAGGAGCGGTCCGCCCTTTCGTCTTCGATCCCATCACGGGCGGCCACTCCAACCTGACGATGACGGTCACCGGAGCTGACGGCCGACGTTTCGTGCTGCGCCGCCCGCCCCTCGGCCACGTGCTCGCCAGTGCCCACGACATGGGCCGTGAGCACCGAATCATCTCCGGGCTGCAAACATCCGACGTCCCCGTGCCCCCGGTCGCCGGGTTGTGCACCGACGAATCAGTCAACGGCACCCCGTTCTACGTCATGGAGTTCGTCGACGGACACGTACTGCGCGACGCCGCAGCCTCGGCCGCTGCGCTCGACGAAACCGCACGCGCCAACGCGAGCCGCTCACTCGTCGACACGATGGCGAAGATCCACAGCGTCGACCTCGACGCGGCCGGACTGTCCGAGCTCGGACGCCACGAGGGGTACATCGCACGTCAGCTCAAGCGGTGGTACAGCCAATGGAACCAGGGCAAGACCCGTGACCTCGCCGCCGTCGATCGCGTCCACGATCGACTGAGTGAGCGGATCCCCGATCAGGGGCCGGCGACGATCGTCCACGGCGACTACCGCCTCGACAACTGCATGGTCGACGATGATGGCAACGTGATCGCCGTGCTCGACTGGGAGATCTGCACGCTCGGCGACCCGCTCGCCGACCTCGGTCTGTTGCAGGTGTACTGGACCGGACCTGACGACGCAGATTCGGCGTGGACCGGAAGCGCCACCACGCCGGCCGGATTCTGGAACCGAGCCGAGCTCGCCACGCGCTATGCGGAAGTGTCCGGCCGCGACATCGCACAGCTCGACTTCTACGTGGCGTTCGCGTACTGGAAGCTGGCGTGCATTCTCGAAGGTGTCTACTCCCGCTATCTCGGTGGAGCACTCGGCGACCAGGATCCGGCCTCGCTCGAGGCGTTCAAGCTGCAGGTCGACGGTGCGGCCACCAGCGCCGAACAGCGGTTGGAGGAGCTCGGATGAGCGACCCAGGCAACACTCCGGACCCACGTGATCCGCAGGCGCGCGCTGAATTCGACGAGCAGTACGGCATCGACCGTCACGTCGAGGATCCAACCCTCCACGAACCGGTGTTGATCGTGATGCTCACCGGGTGGATCGACGCTGCCGGGGCTGCAGCTGCGGCGATGGATCAACTCCGCAGAGCCTGTGAGTCGACCCCGATCCTGTCGTTCGACGACGATCGGTACGTCGACTTTCGGGCTCGGCGACCGACGATGGAACTGCGCGACGGGCTCAACACGAACCTCGACTGGGCGACCATCGAAATGCGATCCGGGCGCTCACCCGACGGCCGAGATGTCCTGTTCCTCGTCGGACCCGAACCCGACATGGCGTGGCGTCGGTTCAGCCGAGCGGTCGCGTTGCTCGCCGTCGAGTTCGGCGTCACCCAGATGGTCTCATTGGGCGCCTACCCGTTCGCCGCGCCACATACCCGTCCGGCACGGCTGTCGGTGTCATCGCCGTCGATCGAGATGCTCGCGGCGGTCTCGTTCGCCCGCAGTTCGGTCGACGTGCCCGCCGGAATGGCCGGCGTCCTCGAACATGCAATGCACGCACAGAAGATCCCGGCACTGGGCATCTGGGCACAGGTGCCACACTACGTATCGGCCATGGAATATCCGGCCGCATCGGTCGCGCTGCTCGACGGCCTCGACGAGGTCACCGGCATCTCGATCGACGCGTTGGGACTGCGCGCCGAGGTCGACGCACAACGGGCGAGGCTCGACCGGATGATCGCCGACAAACCCGAGAACGAGGCGATGCTCCGCCAGCTCGAAGAGTTGCACGACCTCGCCCCGACCGAGGACGAGGACAGCGATGACGTCGAGGAGCTCGAGTTGCGCTCGGGTGACGAGATCGCGCAGGAGATCCAGGAGTTCTTCCGCGATCAACCGTGAAAGTACGGTTCAACGCATGAAGATCGACGGCAACATCGGCATCGACCTGGCCACCGTGGCCAAAAGCGCCCAAGAGGTCGAGGCCGCCGGGTACTCCGGAGCGTGGACAGCCGAGATGGCCCATGATCCATTCCTCCCGCTGCTGCTTGCGGCAGAGCACACGAATGACCTCGAGATCGGCACGTCGATCGCCGTGGCATTTTCGCGCTCACCGATGACGCTCGCCAACACGGCGTGGGACCTCCAGACGTACTCGAAGGGTCGTTTTGTCCTCGGCCTCGGCAGCCAGATCAAGCCGCACATCGAGAAGCGGTTCTCGATGGAGTGGAGCAAGCCGGCCGCACGCATGCGCGAGTTCGCCCTTGCGATGCGGGCGATCTGGAACACCTGGTTGACCGGTGAGAAGCTCGAGTTCCGCGGGGAGTTCTACCAGCACACGCTGATGACCCCGATGTTCTCACCATCCCCGTCCGATCTCGACGGTTTCGGCCCGCCGAAGATGTTCCTCGCGGGCGTGGGCCCACTGATGACCGAGGTCGCCGGCGAGGCGTTCGACGGGTTCATCTGTCACGGCTTCACCACCGAGAAGTATCTGCGTGAGGTCACCATTCCCGCCCTGAAGCTCGGTCGCGAGAAGGCCGGCAAGACCATGGAGGGCTTCGAGATCGTCGGCCCGTCGTTCGTCGTGACGGGCAACGACGACGAGGAGATCGAACAGGCGGCCGTTGCCACCCGTAAGCAGATTGCGTTCTACGGTTCCACGCCCGCCTATCGGCCGGTGCTCGAGATGCACGGATGGGGCGGGCTGCAGGACGAGCTGAACAAGCTGTCCAAGCAGGGCGAGTGGGACAAGATGGGCACGCTCATCGATGACGAGATCCTCAACACCTTCGCCGTGGTCGGTGAGCCGGAAGACATCGCCTCCGAACTCGGCTCCCGCTACGGCGACGTCATCCAGCGACTCAGCTTCTACGCCCCGTACGCCAGCGACCCCGACCGCTGGGCAAAGGTGATGTCAGACCTGAAAGCAGCCTGATGTTCATCGGGCACAGGTCGCGCAGAAACCCTCGAGCGCGAAGTGTCCAGGCTCGAGAACGAATCCGGTCGCTGACCCAACGCTCGCCACGAGCTCATCGACGGCCTCGGCCGGTACCGGAGAGATCGCCCCACAGTCACGGCACACGGCGACGAGTTGTTCGTTGCCGGCGAGGCGGACCAACGACGGTCCGTGTCCCGCGTGGACGTGACTGGCGATACCGACCTCGGTCAGCACCTTCACCGTGCGGTACACGGTGGCCTCGTGGATTCCGGGCTCGTAGCGCTGGGCGCGTGCGGTGAGTTGCGTTGCGTCGATCGTGCTGCCATGTTCGAGCAAGGCTCGGAGTACCGCGAGTCGAGGCTGCGTGACCCTGCATCCGTGGGCCCGGAGTGCGTCGGCCGCCCGCTCCGGCGTCCAGTTCCGCCCGTCGAATGCCCTGGTGGCGTCCGGTTGCATCCCGCGACCGTATCTCGCTCCTCCCAACTCGACCGTTCCGGCGATGAGAGATGAGGGCGAAGCCCACACTCATCTCTCATCGGAGGGATGGTTCAGGGTGGGCGGCGGGATTGCGGCGGGGAGATCAACCGTCACCCGCAAACCGGACGGGGTGTTGTCGTCGAGACGGAGCTCACCGCCAGCCGACCGCACCAAGGCCTCACAGATCGCGAGCCCGAGGCCGGTCCCGGGGGTACTCGTGTCGGCACGCCAGAAGCGCGTCTGCGCCGACGCCTTGTCGGCGTCGTCGATGCCCGGACCGAGATCGGCGACCGTGATCAAATGGCGGCTGTCGCCCGCGACGAGGCCGACCGAGATCGCCGAGCCGGCCGGCGCGGCGCGGATCGCGTTGTCGAGCAGGTTGTCGAGCACCTGCTCGATCCCACCGACGAGGGCATGCCCGAACACCGGTGCCCGCGGCGCGCTCAGCTCGATCGTGATGTCGTGCTGCTCGGCCGTAGCGGTCCAGGTGTCGACGCGATCAGCCACGGTCTCGGCGAGATCGACGACGACGACGGGAGCCTGCTGCTGGGTCCGAGCGAGCTGAAGCAGATCGTCGACGAGGGCGCCCAGTCGGGTCGTCTCGTCAATCGCCGCCCGCACCTCGGTGACCGATGCCCTCCCGTACAGTTCGGGCTCGAGGTTTTCCAGGCGCAGCCGGAGCGCGGTGAGGGGTGTGCGGAGCTGGTGCGATGCATCTGCGACGAACGAACGTTGGCGCTCGATGAGCTCATCCAGGCGGCGGGCCATCTCATGCATCGCCGACTCGAGCGCCGCGAGTTCAGGCGGCGACACCACACTGACCTCGCCGGGTATCAGATCACCGCTGGAGAACCGTTCGGCGGTCGCCTGCAGCCGCCGGACCGGGCGGGTCACTGAACGAGCGATGAGCGTGCCAATCCCGGCCATGACGATCAGCACGATGACCCCAGTGATCGCGAGTCCGAGCCAGAACGTGCGGATCCGTTCGGTGACCTCGTGGGTGTCGACCGTCAAGCGCAGCGCGCCGTGGACCACGCCACCCGAGGCGACCGGAACGGCGACGTACAACAACTCGGTGTCGAGCGTCTCCGAGTATCGGGTGCCGGTGGCGCGCGCTCCGGTCAGTGCCGTCATGATCTCGGGCCGGGTCGAGAAGTCGCGGTCGACCTCGTTGCCGGTGTCGACCACCGAGATGCCATCGCCATCGACGACAACGGTTCGCACGCCGGTGTCGACGAAGTAGTCCTGTGCCGGGATCGGGTCGAGGTTGATCCCCTTCTCCAGAGCGTCCTCGTAGATGGTGGCGAGCACGGCGGCGTCTCGCTCGACATCGATCGTCAGTCGATCCTGTTCGCGCTGCTGGAAGAACACCGCGAGCGGAATCTCGAAGAGCGCGAGCACCACGACGGTCACGGCGAGGTAGCTGAAGACGAGGCGCCGCGTCATGAACAGGCGTCCGGGTCGACCAGGCTGAACCCGACGCCACGAACGGTGTGGATCATGTCCGCTCCGAGCTTCTTCCGGAGCGATGCAATGTGCACATCGAGAGTCTTCGTCGAGCCCCACCAGTTCTCGTCCCACACATTCCGGATGATGTCGTCGCGGGTGCGCACCGCCCCGGGATCAGCGGCCAGGAACGCGACCAGGTCGAACTCCTTGGGGGTCAGGCCGATCGGCTCGCCGTCTCGCGTGAGCTGATGGGTTCGACGGTCGATGCGAAACGAACCGATCTCGATCGGTCCGGCGCTCTCGGCTGCCACGGTCGACGTGCGACGGAGCACCGCGCCGATCCGTGCAACCAGCTCACGAAACCCGAACGGCTTGACCACGTAGTCGTCGGCGCCGAGCTCGAGCAGCGTCACGCGATCGATTTCGTCACTCCGCGCCGTCACCACGATGATCGGCACGTTCGACGCGGACCTGATCTCGCGGCACACCGCGCGCCCGTCCAGATCGGGGAGGCCGAGGTCGAGCAGGATGAGGTCGGGGGGATCGTCGGCCGCCGACCCAAGCGCCTCCTGACCGGACGCCACGAGGTGGACGACGAAGCCTTCGCGAACCAGACCGGCGCAGAGCGGTTCGCCGATGGTGGGATCGTCCTCGACCACGAGCAGCTTCACGGTCGCCAGCCTGGCAGATCCCCGGAGGATCCGATCTCATCTTTGCCATTCATTAACCCGACACTTCTGAGGTGCTGGCAGACCGATCCATACCGTTGCAGTCAACACAGACCGCTCCATCCGGATCGGTCCTCGGATCTTCGAAAGGACACCGACACCATGAATCGTCGAACCACACTCGTCACTGCGGGCACCGTCGCTGTCACGCTCCTGGCAGGCTCGGCGGCTGTCGCCGCGAACATCGGCGTGCTCAGCGCCGCAGAGGACGATTCCATCGGCAACCTCTCCGCCGAGGCAACTGTGGCGGCACCCACAACGATTGCCGAACCCCAGATCGTCGACATCTACCTCGAGGACCCGGCACCCAGGCCCACCGAGCCGACGACCTCGACAACCACGGCAACCATCGCTGCACCAGAGGTGACCACCCAGGAGTTCGCCGTCGAGGGCGCGGGAACAGTCACGCTCGATCAGGACGGAGCGGGTATCCGCGTCAGCGATGTCGACGCGAACGACGGCTGGTTGTGGAAGACCGAGCAGTCGTCAGCAACCGAGGTGGTCGTGACCTTCGCATCGAGCGACACCATCTACGAGTTCTACGCGTCCGTCGACGGCAACGGGGTCCTCGACGCCCGCGTCGACCAGCCGATCGTCAACGTCGTCCAGGTGCCGGGTCCTGCCCCCGCTCCGGCGCCGTCCAGCGGGCCCACGAACACCGCCGCCAGCCCGCCGGCAACGGCTCCCAGCTACGACGACGACCACGACGACGACCACGACGACGACGACCACGACGAGTACGAGGACGACGAGCACGAGGACGAGGACGACGAGCACGAGGACGACGAGCACGAGGACGACGAGCACGAAGGCAGCGACGACGATGACTGAACGGGCTGATTCGACGCTTTCGCCCGCCCAGCAGGAACGCATCGCCCGGCTCCAGGCTCGACGCTCGCAGACCTCCGAACTCCCGACGCCGACCGGCCCGGCAGCCGCAGCCGCCGAGCGGGCACGTCCCCGGCGACGCCGCAAGCGTCACCCCGCCCAGACCAGTCGTGTGGCGGCCGCCGGCCTCGGAGCGGCCACGATGCTCGGCATCGTGACCGTGCTGGGGCTCGACCATCCCCTTGTCGGCGCCGGCGAAACCAATCCGCCGCCCCCGCCGGCGGCCGGTCCGGCAAGCCTGCAGAGCCCGCCGATCCAGGTCGTGGTCCATCGAATCCCTGCAGCTCCGGCGGCGACGCCCGCTGGCGAGGCGACGCCACCGGCACCGCCTGACCCGACGAGCACCGAGGCGCCGCCCACCTCGGAGGCGCCCGGCCCGATCGTCCTCACCGCGAACCCGGTGGTCCAGACCGTCACCGTCACGGGCCCATCTCGGGCCACACCAAGCCGTGCCTCGTCGTCGCCGGCGCCGGCGCCACAGGCGAGCGCACCGGCACCGGCACCAGCACCAGCACCAGCGGCAACGACGAGCGGCAGCAATTGACCATGGAGCCGATCCGTCACACCTTCCGTGTGATGGCCAGCGCGACGCAGGTCACCACGATCGGCGGCCCACCGGGAGCCGCCCGCGACGCTGAACCTCGGCTGCGAGCCCTGGAGCGTGCGTGGAGCCGGTTCATCGACACGAGTGACATCACCCGAGTCAACACTCGTCCCGACACCTGGGTCCCGGTCGAACACGACACGATCCGGTTGATCGACACCATGTGTCTCGCCAGCACCGCGACCGGCGGACGCTACGACCCGACCCGCCTGCATCAGCTGCTGTCGCTCGGCTACACGGCCAGTATCGACGATCCGCAACGGTTCACGATCGCCGTCGAGCGTCCGAGCGAGGGGCTCACGGTCCACGACATCGAGATCGACCGATCCGCACGTGCCGTCAGAGTCCCCGGGGGCCTCTCGCTCGATCCCGGCGGCATCGGTAAGGGCCTCGCCGCCGACATGGTCGTCGTCGAACTCCTCGAACAGGGCGTCGACGGTGCGCTCGTGAGTATCGGCGGCGACATCGCTGCCTCCGGCGCCGCGCCGGCCGAACTCGGCTGGCTGATCGCCGTCGACGACCCCCACCGGCCTGGCACCACGACCACCACGCTCGCAGTCAGCGACGGTGGGATCGCCACGTCGAGCACTCGGTCCCGGCGTTGGATCGACCACGGACGCGAACACCACCACGTGATCGACCCGACGACCGGCTCAGACTCCGACACCGACCTCGCTGCCGTCACGGTCGTCGCAAATGCTGGGTGGCTGGCCGAGGCGCACGCCACCGCCGCGATCTTGTGCGGGACCGCGGGCGCAGTCGACTACCTCAATGGCCGTGGACTGGCAGGTGTTGCGATCGCTGCCGACGGAAGCGTCACGTCGACCGCCGGTCTCGGGGTCGAGCAATCCCCGATTGACGGGGTGGCACCATGAATCCGCAGATCTGGTGGTACGTCGCACGTGCCGCGGGCATCGTCGGCTGGCTGTTCCTCACTGCCGCGGTCCTGTGGGGCATCTTCCTGTCCACCGACCTGTTCCCTGCCCACCGACGGCCCGCATGGCTGCTCGACCTCCATCGGGCGCTCGGCGGGCTGGCTGTCTTCACGATCGCTCTCCATCTCGGCGCCCTCGTCGCGGACAACTTCGTCCACTTCACGATCGCGGACCTGACGATTCCGTTCGCGAGCGAGTGGAAGACCTGGCAGGTCGCCCTCGGCGTGTTCGCGTTCTGGGGCGTCGTTGTGGTCGAGGCCACGTCGCTGGCGATGAAACATCTCCCGCGTCGCGTATGGCGCGGCATCCACCTGACCAGCTACGTGACGTTCCTCCTCACCAGCCTGCACGGCACATTCGCCGGCACTGACGCCACCAACTCGCTCTACGTCGTCACATCAATCGTCACGACCGTCATGCTGACGTTTGCCGTCATCTACCGGGTGACCCACCGCCGCGACCGGGCCCGACCCGTGGCCACGCCACCCCTCCC
>Ga0316197_10001686_pt1 | contig 15746 bp, 14 predicted proteins | sample OudBiesiAoxic_MG_FD_204939 | JGI IMG/M metagenome (GOLD analysis project Ga0316197, IMG submission 204939) | Coastal sediment microbial communities from Oude Bieten Haven, Netherlands - site A oxic | ecosystem: Environmental > Aquatic > Marine > Coastal > Sediment | place: Netherlands... | reverse complement strand
GTAAGTATGATACCGCCTAATAGAAATGGTAAATATCCTATGGCATGGGCCTTCGCATTGTGCCCTACCCCTAGTATAATAATAAGATATGTTGAAAAACCAAATGCCAGTGCCCCAAAGATTGCTAATCGATAATCCACCTTTAAGCAGCATAACAATATGTAGAAACCAACAAAATACAGGAATAAATAATCTGCAGGACGGGGAAGAAATCGAATCGTCCTGTCCAGCTTTTTTACATAATCATGAGGATAGTAGGCGCCTAATTGATATGTTGGCATTCCCCCAAATGCACTATTAGTCCAGTAAGGTTCCTCCTCTTTGGTGTTTTTCCTAAAATCATTTTGCTCCTTAGCCATTCCGGTATATTGGATAATATCGGATTGGATGATAGTTTTGCCCTGAAGTACGGGGTAGAAATATGCCAAAGAGGCAACAACAAAAAAAACAAGCGCAAAAAAATGGATAAATAAAGCCTTTGTACCTCTATTCATTGGTTGCTTTAGTGGTAATGGTTACTCAATTTCTTCAAAGTCTATAAACTCCCCTAATTGTTGGGAATCCTTATTCTTTTGAACTGTTTTTTTATCGATAATAATCTCACCTTCATTAGTGTTTTTCTCTTGATTTTGATAGCCTTGAAATTGTTCAAATCTTTCCTTAAAATGTTTCTCAGTCTTTCTTGCAGCATAGCCAAAAATTCTGGGACCAAACCATTTAGCAAATAATTTGAGCATATAGTATACCAGAAGAATTATAAAAATCGTTCTTAAAAAACCCATAATGTCTGTATTCTATATATCAAAAATACAATTCCAACGTTGTATTAACATTACAAAATTCATAAAATAATATTAAAATATACCTGATGTTTCGAGTTATTGAACTAAATATTCTTAAAAACGCTCTTTTTTTATTGGCATTATCGACCCCTTTGTTAGCTATTTGCCAATATACAGATGTAATTAATTCTAACCGACCTGGTTTATCTGTAAGTGCCTATGCAGTAGGAAAAGGAATCCCGCAAATAGAATTGGGATTGTCTTATGAAAAGCGGGATCACGCTGATCTGAATTATGATTCAAATATATATGGCCTGGATTTTTCAGTTCGCTATGGCTTGTTATTAGAGAATCTAGAACTAAATTGGGAAGGTACTTATGAAAATCAGATTATCACTTACAATTCCCTGGGATTTATAGAATCAAGAACTAATTTTTCAAGAAACCGCCTTGGGGCAAAGTATTTGATCTTTGATCCTTTTAAAAATCCTGATAGTAACAAGCCAAACTTGTACAGCTGGAAGGCCAATAACAAATTTAAATTTAAAAATTTAATCCCGGCAATTTCTGTATATGCAGGTGCCAATTTCGTTATTGGCGACAATCCATTTTATCCTACAGATCCTACTGTTTCTCCAAGGGTAATGCTGGCAACCCAAAGTAGACTTACACCCAGATTTGTTTTGATCTCTAATATTTCATATGATAGAATTGCCACAGATGATCCGGAACTGGGCTATACACTTTCATTATCTCATGCGCTAAGAAATCCCAAATGGAGTGTGTTTTTGGAAAACCAGGGCGTTAGCAGTGATCGTTATGCCGATGTATTGTTACGGGGTGGTGGTGCGTTTTTGGTTAATGAAAATTTTCAGGTTGATGCGAATCTTGGTGGCAGCTTCAAGAATTCTCCAAGCCGACTTTTTGTTTCAGTAGGAGCATCATATAGACTGGATTTACATAAAGATGTCTTGATCCCAATTGAAGATCAGAAAGCTGGTGAAAATGGCGGTTCAATTAAGAAGAATTCTATGAAGAAAAATAAAAAGACAAAAGGGCGGAACAAAGGAAAAGGAGCCGAAGATATAGACTTGGGACCATCCAAAAAAGACATAAAAAAGCAGAGGAAAAAAGATAAAAAAAATAAAACTTCTGACAATGGAGTAATTGATTTCTAATATAAGTTCTTCACTCTGCTGTTTCGTGATTTGAATTAGTGAAAATTGTCTTAAAATTTAATTCCTTCAACAAATATCTCTTATCTTGACCATACAATTAAATGGTATGATAAGGCTCGAAGAAGCTACTACAAAATCGAATCTAAAAAAATTTATAAAACTCCCTTTCACCCTTTATAAAGAATCCCCCTATTGGGTTCCTCCACTTATTTCAGATGAGCTTGAAACATTTGACAAAGAAAAAAACCCAAACTTTTCTCATGCGGAAGCCAGGTTTTTTCTTGCATACAAGAATAATAAATTAGTAGGTAGAATAGCGACCATTATCAATTGGATAGAGGTAAATGAACAACTAAACTCCAAAATGCGCTTCGGCTGGTTTGATTTTATTGACGACCTGCAGGTTTCAAAAGCATTGCTCGACAAGGTGGCGGAAATTGGCAAAAATAATAATCTCCAGTACATGGAAGGTCCTGTAGGTTTTTCTAATCTGGATAAAGTAGGCGTATTAGTTGAAGGCTTTAACGATATAGGAACAATGATTACCTGGTATAATCATCCTTATTATAAAAGTCATTATGAACGTCATGGCCTGTTAAAGGAAAAGGAATACATGGAAAACAGATTTCCTGCCAGTAATACCAAACCTGAACACTTTATTAAAATACAAACCTTGATAAAAAAGAGGTATGGTTTAAAAGAAATGAATTTTACAAAATCTGCCGATATTATGCCCTGGGCAGACCAGATGTTTGATCTGTTTAATGAAACATATTCAAAGCTATCTTCATTTGTTCCTTTAACCGACGAGCAAAAAGCTTATTTTAAGAATAAACATATTGGTTTAGTCAATCCTGAGTATATAAAGTTTGTAATTGACAGTAATAATAGACTGGTAGCATTTGCTATAGTAATGCCATCATATGGAACTGCATTGCAAAAAGCGAACGGCAAGCTATTTCCATTTGGTTTTCTGTATCTTTTGAATGCAAAAAGAAATAGCAAAGATGTGATTTTTTATCTTATTGGAGTTCATCCGGAGTATCAGAATAAGGGAGTTACCGCAATAATTATGAATGAATATCACAAAATTTTTCAGGCGAAAAAAATTAGGAATTGTTACAGAACTCCGGAATTAGAGGAAAATGTTGCTATTCGTCAAATGTGGAAACACTTTAACCCAGAAATCTATAAGCGCAGAAGAACTTACAGAAAAACGATCTAGAAACTTTCCGTTTTAATAATTGAAATAACTTTAATTGAAATAGCGCTTAAACTTATTCTCCCATAGCAGCAGCCACGGCAGCAGATAATCTTTTATAGGTGCCGTTCTCCAATCGATCTCTTATCGCCGAAAATGCATCGAGTGTTACTGCAACATCTTCCAAAGTATGAGTTGATGTTGGAATCATTCTCAATAAAATCATTCCTTTTGGAATAACCGGATACACTACTATTGAACAAAATATACCATAATTCTCTCTTAAATCCCTAACCAAAGCCATAGCTTCAGGGATACTGCCACTAAGATAAACTGGTGTAACACAACTCGTGGTTGTCCCTATATCAAAGCCCCTTTCTTTGAGTCCATTTTGCAGCGCATTTACATTTTCCCATAGTTTATCTTTCAATTCTGGCTTTGTGCGCAGCATATCAAGACGTTTTAATGCTCCTTTCACATAGATCATTGGAAGCGATTTCGCAAACATTTGAGAACGCAGGTTATACTTCAAATAATCAATAATTTCCTTATCGGCAGCCAAGAAGGCGCCAATTCCTGCCATAGATTTTGCAAATGTTGCAAAATATACATCTATATCGTCCTGAATACCCTGCTCTTCACCAGCTCCGGCTCCAGTTTTACCTAAGGTCCCAAAACCGTGGGCATCATCTACCAATAACCTGAAATTATATTCCTTTTTTAGTGCAACAATTTCTTTGAGTTTACCCTGTTCCCCGCGCATTCCAAAAACACCTTCAGATATCACCAGAATACCACCACCGGTTTGATCTGCCATTTTAGTAGCGCGCTCTAAATTCTTTTTTAGGCTTTCTATATCATTATGCACAAATGTAAATCGCTTGCCCATATGCAAGCGAACTCCATCTATTATACAGGCATGGGAATCCACATCATAAACAATAATATCATCTTTAGAAACAAGGGCATCTATAGCAGATAAAATTCCCTGATATCCAAAATTTAGCAAATAAGAAGATTCCTTATGAACAAAATCAGCTAATTCCTTTTCTAATTGTTCATGAAAATCTGTATGTCCACTCATCATTCGTGCACCCATAGGATATGCTGCTCCATATTCAGCCGCAGCTTCCGCATCTACCTTTTTAATTTCAGGCAAATTAGCCATGCCCAAGTAATCATTAATGCTCCAGGTAATTACTTCTTTTCCCTGAAATTTCATGCGGTTTGAAATAGGGCCCTCCAATTTTGGAAAAACAAAATAGCCTTCTGCCTGGGATGCCCATTTACCCAAAGGTCCTTTATTCTCAATGATTCTAGCAAATAAATCTTTCATCTGGCCTCGTTTGGTTAGTTCACAAAATTATGGAATTTTGATCACGATTCATAAATTATTTTATTTGGCAATAAAAAAGGCAACAGTAGCTTACTGTTGCCTTAAATATCTTAATCTATATTGTCTATTTCACATATTGAACCTGTTGCTCTTCTTCAATATTTTTACTGTCAAAAAAGCCCTGGTCACTCATCCACTGATCATTGTAAATCTTACTCATATATCTTGACCCGTGATCGGGAAATATTACTACTACATTACTATTTTTATTAAATTCTCCCTGGGAATTTAGTTGTTTAACTGCCTGCATAACCGCTCCACTAGTATAGCCGACAAAAATACCCTCTGTACAGGAAATTTCCCTTGCGGTATGCGCACTTTCCTCATCTGTGACTTTAATAAATTCGTCAATAACCTTAAAGTCAGTGGCATCAGGAATTAAATTCTTGCCAAGACCTTCTATTCGATAGGGATATATTTCATCATTATCGAATTCCCCGGTTTCGTGAAATTTTTTCAAAACAGATCCATAGGCGTCAACTCCTATTATCCTAATATTCGGATTTTGCTCTTTTAAAAATCGGGCAGTACCAGAAATAGTACCACCTGTGCCACTACAGGCAATTAGGTGCGTTATATTACCATTTGTTTGTTCCCATATTTCAGGACCGGTAGTTTTATAATGCGCTAAAATATTTAATGAATTAAAATATTGATTGATATAGACAGATCCCTTAATTTCTTCATGTAAGCGTTTTGCAACCTGATAATAGGACCTGGGATCATCCGCACTTACGTGAGCAGGACACACATACACTTTTGCGCCCATAGAACGCAGCATATCAATTTTATCCTTAGAAGACTTTGAGCTTACAGCCAATACACATTCGTAGCCTTTTATAATACTTACCATGGCAATACTAAAACCTGTATTTCCGGAAGTAGTCTCTATAATTGTATTCCCAGGCTCAAGAACTCCGCTCTTCTCGGCTTCATCAATAATATATGAAGCTATCCTATCCTTAGAGGAGTGGCCCGGATTGAAGGCTTCAATCTTTGCATAAAAATTCCCCTTGAGTGGTTCAGCAATCTGATTTAGCTTAACGAGTGGGGTGTTTCCTATTAAATCAAGGATTGAATTGTGAGCATTTATCTTATTTTCCATAAAGAAAGGTTAAGTCGATAAATCTTTTTAATAGATTAAATCTGCCGACAAAATTACTATTTTTTTTTTATTTAGCCGTTTTACCTTCTAAATCTATTAGAAAACTATATTCTTTGGCAGTTTCTTTTAATGCTTCAAATCTTCCTGAGGCACCACCATGACCAGCATCCATGTTGGTATAAAGAAAGAGTTCATTCTTATCTGTTTTAAAAGCCCTAAGTTTTGCCACCCATTTAGCTGGTTCCCAATATTGTACCTGAGAATCATGTAATCCAGTGGTTACCAATATATTAGGGTAATCTTGTGCGATAACATTATCATATGGGGAGTAAGATTTCATATAATCATAGTACTCTTTCTTGTTTGGATCACCCCATTCATCAAATTCTCCAGTAGTTAACGGTATTGAATCATCTAGCATTGTTGTAATAACATCTACAAAAGGAACGGCCGCTATAACCCCGTTATAAAGATCAGGAGCCATATTAACTATTGCACCCATAAGTAAACCGCCTGCAGAACCACCATAGGCGTATAAATGCTCCTTACTGGTGTATTTTTTTTCAATCAAAAATTGAGAACAATCAATAAAATCTGTGAAGGTATTTTTCTTGTTCAGGAGTTTTCCGTCTTCATACCAAGGCCTGCCCAGATATTCTCCACCCCGCACATGTGCAATAGCGTATACAAAACCCCTATCTAAAAGGCTTAACCTTGCAGTTGAAAAATATGGATCTGAAGTACTTCCATATGAACCATAGCCATATTGTAAAAGTGGGCTATTACCATCTAATTTAGTGTCTTTGTGATAAATCAAAGAGATAGGCACTTTTACGCCATCGCGGGCATTTGCCCATATTCGTTCCGAACGATAATTTGCTTTGTCAAATTTACCTCCTAATACTTCTTGTTCCTTTTTTATTTCTTTCACCTTAGTACTCATGTTGAAATCAATAATAGCATAAGGCGAAGTCATTGAATTGAATACGTAACGAAAAATATCCGTATCAAAATCTGGATTCACATAAGGGTATGCTACATAAGTTTCATTATCAAATGGAATGTGGTAGCTCTCAGAATCATCCCATTTCGTGATCTTTAGCTTACTTAGGCCGTTGTCACGCTCTGTGAGGACATAGTAATCTTTAAATATTTCAATATCTTCCAGGAGAATATCGGGACTGTGTGGAATAAATTCTTCCCAATTTTCAGAAGATGTATTTTTCTCATCAACCTTCATTAATTTAAAATTGGTTGCTTTATCTCTATTAGTTAGTATATAAAAATTGTTTTCAAAATGATAAATAGAATACTCCAACCCTATTTCTCTTTTCGAAAATAGTTTAAAATCCCCGTTGGGGTTGTCAGCATTAAGTACCTGAAATTCAGATGTTAGGGTACTATATGAACCAATGATTATATATTTTTTGGATTTTGATTTGTAAACAAACGTATTGAAGGTATCATCCTGCTCATGAAATACTAATTCATCTTCTTCAACCGGCTGGCCCAAAATATGCTTGTATATCTTATCTGATCGCAACGTTAACGGATCTTTCTTTGTATAAAATAAAGTTTTATTGTCATTCGCCCAGACTGCACTTCCTGTAGTATTATCTATCTTATCCTTATAAATTTGACCTGTTTCAAGGTTTTTTATCTGAATGTGGTATTGTCTTCTGCTTATTGTATCCGTTCCAAATGCAGCGAGTTTGTTATCCGGACTTACAGTAACACCTCTAAGGTTAAAATATTCATGACCCTCTGCAAGTTCATTACAATTGAATATTATTTCTTCCGCCGAATCAAGGTTACCCTTTTTACGTGAATAGATGGGGTATTCCTTCCCTATTTCATACCTTGTTATGTACCAATATCGATTTAGTTTGTACGGCAAGGAAGAATCATCTTCTTTAATTCGTCCCTTCATTTCCTCAAACAATTCCACCTGGAAAGATTTAGTATGATTGGTAAGGGCGTCGTAATAATTATTTTCTTCTTCTAAATAAGCTAGTACCTCTTTATTTTCGCGTTGGTTAAGCCACATATAATCATCTACTCTTACATCGTCATGCTTTACTAGTTTAACAGGTATTCTTTTTGCCGTGGGGGCGTTCATTACTTCCATATTTTGATTTTGATTCTGACATGAAACGGCCATGATAAGAATAATAAGTAAAACGTTTGACCTTTTTAGAAAGTATATCATTAAAATTAATTTTAAAAGGCGCAATTTAGTAATTTTGATTTTAGAAATATTAAATAGAAAAATATGTTTGGAGATTTAATGGGAATGATGGGGAAACTAAAAGAAACCCAGGAAAAGGTAAAAGCCACAAAAGAACGATTAAATTCGGTTATAGTTGAAGAAAAATCGTCTGATAACCTTCTTTCTGTAACCATCACCGCTAATAGAACTTTAAAGGCTATTAATATAGATGATCAATTGCTGCAAGACAAGGAGCAATTAGAGGATTATCTGGTCCTTACCTTGAATAAGGCCATCGAAAAAGCCACTAAAATAAATGAAGTAGAATTAGCTGCAGTAGCCAAAGAAGGTATGCCTGATATTCCCGGAATGGATTCTTTTTTAAGTAATAAATAGTGGAATTAAGTTTATCCTAGTTAGTTAATTAAGTATGAAAGTTAATCCATTTTTAATACTTTTAAATAAAAACTTACTACATGATAAAGATAAATAAAGATGATAACAACACGTATAATTTCTCTTTAAACACCACTAGTGGTAATGCCTTGTTTTATAGTGTTGGATTTTCGAGTGAAGAAGAAGTCAAAAATGTTGTTAGCGGTTTGAATATGTTCGATAAACAACAATACATATTTGAACGTAAGACGGACCATAAAGGAAACTTTCTTTTTAACCTCAAGGATAAAAAGGGTCAACTTATTGGTAAAAGTCAACTTTATGGGTCCGAGGCAGGAATGGAGAATGGTATAAAAAACCTTAAAAAAAGAATAGCTGCCTTAAATAACTCCCAAAACTTATAGTGTTCTTAAAGTTTTTAGAAAAATTTCGTGCATTTGATCCGTATAATCCATATGAGTTACTATCCGTAATTTCGAATTTCCCATCCCAATAATATAAATGTCTTTTTTGTGGAGTTTTAAAATAAAATCATCTACGCTTAAATAGTCTTCATTTATTTCAAAGATAATAATATTGGTCTCCAAAGGCTCCACTTTCTTAATAAAGGGTAAACTTTCAAGTAACGCACCAATTTCTCTTGCTTTTTTATGGTCATCCGAAAGACGGTCCATTTGGTTATCCAACGCATAAATGCCTGCCGCGGCCATAAAACCAGCCTGTCGCATACCCCCTCCTAATATTTTTCTAATGCGCAAGGCATTATTTATCAATTCTTTATCTCCAACTAAAACAGAACCCACCGGGCATCCAAGTCCTTTACTAAGGCAAACACTAATGGTGTCAAATAATTCTCCATACTGCTTTGCAGTCTCTCCCTTTTCAATCAAAGCATTCCATATTCTGGCTCCATCCAAATGATACGCCAGACCATACTTTTGGCAAACTGCTTTAATACGAACAAGCTCAGAAAAATTCCAACACGCTCCCCCACCTTTATTGGTGGTATTTTCAGCGCAAACTAAAGAAGTCAATGGGCTATGATAAAAATCAGGTGGGTTTATTGCGTCCTCAACCTGATTTGCAGTCATCATGCCTCTATGACCATCTATTAATTTACAGGAAACACCACTATTAAAACTTACTCCCCCACCCTCATAATTATAGACATGGGCATATTTATCACAAATTAATTGATCTCCTGGTTTGGTGTGAAGTTTAATTGCTGTTTGATTTGTCATTGTGCCACTGGGGAAGTACAATGCAGCCTCCCTGTTAAACAAACTAGCTACCTTTTCTTCTAGTCTGTTAACGGTGGGATCAGCTTTAAAAACATCATCACCAACATCTGCAGACATCATGGCATCTAACATACCGGGTGATGGTTTGGTAACCGTATCACTAATTAAATTTATTTCCATAAGTCTTTTAATGCATCAATCTAATTCATACAATCCATGCCAATTGGAGATCCGTCTGGTATTTTAGAAACTTCTATAACCTTGAATTCATCTGGTTCGCTGTAAAAGTAATCAACCCTTCTTATCATTTCCATGGCATCGACATTATTCCTGCTAGATTGTAAGGTTGTTTTAATTGATTTAAGTTTATGATTTGCTATGGCGTTTACCTGAGGATGCACACCTTTATGGGCTGCCAGATTCATAATATGAAAAAGTACCCGGTAATTAATTGATTTCTGGACCTCATTGAAATAAGGATCTTTCAGGGTTTTTTCAATCGTATTTTGAACTAGCTGGCTTAGAACATATTCCAGGCCAATTTGTTGAGCATCAATACTTTTTTGCAGTATTAACCTTGAAGCCCTTTCAGGGTGCAAAAGTAATCCTAAGGTCATATCCGAAGCAGTTTCCGGGGCAGAGAGCGCGTCAAAAGAGACTCCGGTCCTGCCTATAAAGGATTCACGGTTTCTAGGGTAACCAATGGCCCTTGGTGGAAATAAAGATAATTTTTCTTTAGGTATGGCTATTGCATTTGCATCCAAAGTTTTCAGCAGTACCTTAAATGCCCGAATCTGGGCGTTTTTATCAAGGGTTTCAACGGTTTTCTGACCATCGCCTTTAATAGCATAGTTATAGTCGAGCCCGCCAATCAATTTAGCTACTGCTTCTGTTTGATATCTGTGAAAAAAATAAAGTGGTGCAAAAACATCTTCCAAAACTGAGTTTGGTTCATTTTTGCGAATGTTGTCAATAGAGAAATTTTCAATAGCAATTTCCCTGATATTTAAAACGTTTTGCAGTTCCGCGCTTGCACTGGCTCCATTATCCCATAAATGCCCTAATGCATGTGCTCCACCTAAAGGCCTGGCATCCTGATCGGATATAAAGCGAAGTCCTTTATTGGAGGCCTCCGCCAGTATCTTATTCAAGGCTTCCTTTTCATTGGTTCCCTTTGCAAATTCTGAATATGAGTAGGCCACTGTTGTTTTGTCCCATTCTCCAATTCCGGTGTCATAAGCCTGTGAAAAATCTATTTCCCCGTTTACAATTTTAAACTGAGGATGCGGATAATCCATGACTGAAGCTCTTTGATTTGTACTTGCAGCAAAATTATGTGTAAACCCAAGTGTATGACCAATTTCATGAGCAGACAATTGTCTTATTCGTGCCAAAGCCAATTCCAGCATTTCATTATAATTATCATCTCGTTCTTCAAAAGGTTTTTTTGTTAAGGCCTGTGCTATTAAAAAATCCTGCCTGATCCTTAAACTACCCAAACTTACATGCCCTTTTATTATCTCGCCTGTTCTGGGGTCTGTAATACTACTTCCATAGCTCCAGCCTCTGGTTGAGCGGTGCACCCACTGAATAACATTATATCTTACGTCCAAAGGATCAGCATCATCTGGCAATATTTTTAACTGAAACGCATCTTTATAGCCTATAGCTTCAAAAGCCTCGTTCCACCACCTGCCACCCTCTAGTAAAGCACTTCTTACAGGTTCGGGAGTGCCGTTGTCCAGGTAATAAATAATAGGCTCTAAAGCCTCACTCACTTCAGCCTCCGGATTCTTTTTAGACAAACGGTGTCTGGTAATAAATCGCTTGAGAATAGGTTCCTGCACTGGTGCGGCATAATCATAATATGAAAACGGGTACGAACCACTTCGAGGATCAAAAACCCTTTCTTTGTAGTTTGCATCAGGCAACTCAATAAATGAATGGTGTTGCGCTACAGTTACCAAATTTGGGTTGGGGGAAACTGATTTGATAAAATTACCTTTGGAATCTCCTTTGAAGGTAAGTGTCACATCAAACTCAACATTTTTCGGAAATGCTCTAGTTCTTTCGAGTGCCATGGCACTTTTACTTTTCTCAAGAGTGTAAGATCCCTGTTCTTTTTGCTTTAACCGTTTTGCAACTCCATGAACGTCCTGAATTAAAAAATCGCTGATATCAATAATATATTTACCGGTTGACTCTTCTATTATTTTAAAACCGAAAAGCACAGATTTGGCAAAAGCCTGCTCAACAGATTTTTTTTCCAGATCATTGTCGGTAAGAGCCCTGTATTTTAAGTTTGGTTGAATAAGCAGTAGTTTATTACCAGCTTTTTTAAAATATACAACTTGCTCATTTCCAAGCTGCCCTCTATCTAAACCTATATCGTTACTTCCAATTCCACTACTTAGAGAATACACATATAGAAAAGGCTTTTCAAGTTCTTCAATCTCCAGGTAAATCTTATCACTGCTTCCATCATAATAGAAATCATAAAACCCTTCATGCTTCTGAAAGGCTTTACTCTTTTCGGTAAATTGTGCATTTATTAAAGAACAATAAAAAAGAAATAGAAAAAAAGTATAAAAATAGTTTTTCATCATGTTGTTGGTTGAATTTTTAAATTTATGCAAAATTGATTGCACAACCATACTTTAGCTTTATTTTTGATGAAAATTCAATTTAATGACAACATCAGATCAACATAAAGATCTTATAGAACGCCTTGGCGCGTTGAGGAGGTATCTTTGACATTGATGCCAAGCTAATAGAAATAGAAAACGAAGAGGAAAAAACTCTGGCTCCTGACTTTTGGGATGACCCCCAAATTGCACAAAAACAAATGAAACTCGTACAATCCAAAAAAAAATGGGTTACCGATTTCAATGCCGCCGAGGATTTCATAAATGACCTGGAAATCCTTTTGGAATTTGCCAAGGAAGGGGAAATATCTGATGAAGAGGTAACGCATCAATACAATACTGCTCTAAAGGCCATAGAAAATCTTGAATTCAGAAACATGCTTTCTGAAGAAGGAGATGATATGACCGCAGTTCTTCAAATTACTGCCGGTGCAGGAGGAACTGAAAGTTGTGATTGGGCGGCCATGCTTATGAGGATGTACATGATGTGGAGTGAAAAAAATGGTTACAAGATAAAGGAGCTCAATTATCAGGAAGGTGATGTGGCAGGTATTAAAACTGTTACCTTAGAAATTGAGGGTGAATTTGCATTTGGTTGGTTGAAAGGAGAAAATGGCGTTCACCGGCTTGTGCGCATCTCTCCATTTGATAGTAATGCCAAGCGGCATACCTCTTTTGCATCTGTATATGTTTATCCCCTGGTTGATGATAGCATTGAAATAGAACTAAACCCGTCGGATATTGAAATAACCACTTCCAGGTCTAGTGGAGCAGGCGGACAGAATGTGAACAAAGTGGAAACAAAAGTACAGTTGGTGCATAAACCTTCTGGCATTCAAATTTCATGTTCAGATTCGAGGTCGCAGCACGATAATAGAGCTACAGCCCTTAAAATGTTAAAATCTCAACTATATGAGATCGAATTGCGCAAGAAGCAAGAAGCCCGGAGCGAGATAGAATCTTCAAAAATGAAGATAGAATGGGGCTCGCAGATTAGAAACTATGTTATGCACCCTTACAAACTGGTCAAAGATGTTAGGACGGGGAAAGAAACGGGTAATGTAGATGCTGTAATGGATGGGCAAATTGATGAATTTTTAAAGGCCTACCTTATGGCCATGGGGCAAAAAGAAGTTTAATTGAATCTTAAATGATTATAGAACATTAGAAAAAATTAATTCGCCTTCTATGATAAAAATATACCACAATTCCAGATGCCGTAAATCCCGGGAAGGTCTGGCTATAGTTGAATCTTCTGGTAAAGATTTTGAAATCATCAACTATCTTGAAAAAACTCCCACAAAGAAGGAGTTGCACCAAATCTTAGGTTATTTGTCTTTAAGTCCAATTCAATTGGTACGCAAAAATGAAACAATTTGGAAAGAAAAATTCAAAGGGAAAATACTTTCCGATGAAGAAATTATTGAAGCTATGGTAAAACATCCTAAATTAATTGAACGCCCCATAGTCATAAAAGGAGATAAAGCAGTAATAGGCAGACCAACCGAAACCATAATTGAACTGTTAAAGCAATAACGGAAAAATTTAAGCCCAATTCTTAACTTAAGGTAATTTATTCTAATTTTGTCTAATGGCTTAATGCTTTTAACAATCATTTAAGCGCTAAGGAATAATCTTTAGTTTAATTTTACTGAACATTTAAAAGAATGAAGTTTAACATCAAATATATCGGTTTAGTATTTTTGTTTTTACTTTTAGGAATACCTGCGGTAAATGCCCAATACGGTTATAACAATGGATACAACAATGGTTATAACAGGAACCGTCGCAGTGGATTGCCGCGTATCCCCGACCCTGAACGAAAACCGGAAAATCTTACTGCTGAAGAAATTGTAGCCAAAGAAATGCCAAAAATTACCGAGGTAATAGAATTAAATACTTTTGAAGAGGCGGTCGTATCATCCATCCTTACCAAATATGTTCAACAAACCATAGAACTTCAACTTTTAAAGTTACCGGCCGATAAATCAAGGGAAGCAGCTGACAAAATAAGAGAAAATCAAAAAGAGGAATTACAAGCAGGTCTCCCTGAAGATAAATTCAATCAATTGGTTGAACTTCAAAAGCAAGGTTATACTAAAATGAAAAAGAAAAAGAAAAAGAAAAAGAAATCCAAGGATTAAAAATTTAATTATCAGTAAGTAGTCTATAAAAATCCTTACGCAGGCTTGCACAAAAACGAAAACCCACTGAGTAACTTTTCCTGAATCAGCAAAAGGAGCTACAATAATTACAATTAACTATAAAAGCACCAAACAACTAATATTTCCAGGCATCTCATTTCTTCTGAGGCCATCTATATAACGAAAGTTTCAGAAGCATTCTCAAAATGCCATACGCTAATTACTTAATGATTGCATCCAAGGACATTTGCTTTGATTAAAAGCCAAAGCTTGCTGTTCACTGGAATCCTTATGTCGTTCAAAGAAGATTCTTTCTTGTTTTATCTTATTAATCACAACTTTGAATTATTAAAGTTTAATTCTAAACGGTGATTTATATAAATAGGTATAGAAATAGTGGAGAATAACTAAAATTATGAAAAGAAAAATCGATAAAAACCTCTTTGCCTACCGAATAGGAATTCCTATAGCCTTAGGCTGTTTATTTATCCATTTGAACTTACATTCTCAAAAACCAGAACCAATTGAAATAACTGGCAAAGTTATTGATTCAGAAACAGGGGAACCTCTTGAATATGCTACCCTGGTTCTTCAATCAATATCTAATCCAGAGCTTGTTACAGGTGCATTAACTGGTGCTAATGGCCAGTTTAATGTGGAGACTTTTCCTGGGCAATACAATGTAAGAGTAGAATATATTTCTTATAAAACATATGAACTAAAAACACAAAACTTTAGGGCATCAACTGATCTGGGGACAATAGAATTGCAAATAGATGCCCAGCAATTGGATGAAGTAGAAATAATTGGAGAAAGGACAACAATAGAACTTCGCCTCGATAAGAAAATATACAATGTAGGCCAGGATCTTACGGTAAGAGGAGGATCTGTAACAGATGTTTTAGACAATATCCCTTCAGTTACTGTAGATGTAGAAGGAAATATTAGTTTAAGAGGCAATGAAAGTGTAAGGATTCTGATTAATGGGAAGCCTTCTGCCCTATCTGGAATTAATCCGGAAACATTACAACAATTACCGGCAGAAACTATTGAAAAAGTAGAGGTTATAACAAATCCATCTGCACGTTATGACGCAGAGGGTACTGGTGGTATCATTAATATAATACTCAAACAGGGTAAAAATTCAGGTTTAAACGGATCACTTAATCTTTTTGCGGGTTACCCGGATAATTATGGAGGTGCACTTAGCTTAAATCTAAGGCGGGAAAAATTTAACTTTTTTATTAATACGACCTATAGATATAGAAATGCTCCTGGTAATGCTTTGTTTGAGCAAGAAAATTTTAATCCTGATGGGACTACCGCAAGTTTTCAAAACGAAATACGGGATTATCAAAGAGAAAGGAACGGATTTAATAATAATTTTGGTTTTGAATTATTTATTAACCCAACAACGAGCATCACGAATTAATGATACGGCGACCACCG
>Ga0316197_10001685_pt1 | contig 15753 bp, 15 predicted proteins | sample OudBiesiAoxic_MG_FD_204939 | JGI IMG/M metagenome (GOLD analysis project Ga0316197, IMG submission 204939) | Coastal sediment microbial communities from Oude Bieten Haven, Netherlands - site A oxic | ecosystem: Environmental > Aquatic > Marine > Coastal > Sediment | place: Netherlands... | reverse complement strand
GATGCAGGTTAAACTACTTCGTGTTCTTCAGGAAAGGGAGATTACCCGGGTCGGGGGTGAAACGGTGATCAAGGTGGATGTTCGCCTGATTGTGGCCACCAATCGGGATCTGCCCGAGATGATTCAATCGGGAACCTTCAGAGAAGATTTATACTATCGGCTGAACGTGGTGATCGTTCAAATACCCACCCTACGGGATCGTAAAGAAGACATTCCCATGTTGGGCCAGTATTTTCTGAAGGTTTTCAGTGATCAAAACCGCAAAGCAATTAAAGGCTTCAGCCCGAACAGCATGGACAAACTGATCCGGCATCCCTGGCCGGGTAATGTGCGGGAGTTGATGAACGCCGTGGAACGGGCGGTGGTTCTGGCGCGTTCAGACTATATTCGTGTGGTGGATCTGCCGATGATTGCAACTGAGTCGGAACCGGCTAATGAACGTGAGGGCCCAGATCCTTCCGATTCAAAAGCGAATGATCAAACACTGGAAACAGTCGAACAAATTACAATTTTGAATACTCTCGATGCGGCACACGGCAATAAGAGTGAAGCGGCCCGACGGCTCGGCATCACCCGCAAAACCCTCCATAAAAAGTTGAAGAAATACGGTCGTATGCCTTAATTGTGGGAGGGCAAAGATGATTATACAATAATAAAAAACCGAAACCTACTTGGCTTGAGATCCATCATTCATGATTTATGTGCTTCAGAAATTGAAACGATATCGTTGATACCGGTGAGCTACCGCAGATTTTGGAAAAGTTCAATTTTTTCCCGATCAGGCACACATTTGAATTTTCCCAAATTACTGCTTAAATTCACTAATTCCAACTTTTTCGTGCACTCTAAAAGATTCGAAGCAGGCGCGGAAGTCACAATCCAGACCATCGCAAAAAATGTTAGGTTGTCATATGGAACAAAAATTTGATAATCGAAGGTCACGTCCTGTCAAGTAGTTTAACCGGGTTGATCCATTCTCTTGGTTATCCAATTTAAACGACATATCGTTAATTCTATAGATTTGCATGGATATATAGGGTCCAGAAATGGGTTTGGGTTTTTCTGCATTGCGCTGCAGGGCCGAGTCAATTGAGTTTAGCTAACATGCTGGGATGCTTTATTTTTGTTTTGAAAATATTTGAACGCCTTAAGGAGATCATATGAAGGTTAGAGCAATGGTTGTACCCGAACCTATGCAGATGGAACTTAGAGAGTTTGAATTACAAAAGACACCCGCGGACCATGTGCTGGTAAAGACAACGGTTACATCGGTTTGTTCAACTGATATCAAAGTCTTTAAAGGGCATACTCCGGTCGGCCGATACCCCTTGATCATGGGGCACGAAATTGCCGGTAAGGTTGTCGAAGTGGGTAGTGAGGCGGCTGGGTGGTATGACCTTAGCCCCGATGATCGTATCACGGTGGAACCCTATATCGCCTGCGGACGATGCGACTATTCCCGCAGCAACCATTTTTACCACCTCTGTACCCATGGTGGTATCTATGGCATCAGCCTGTTATGCGACAAACCGCCCCACCTCTTTGGAGGGTACAGCGAATATTTTTACATTGTGCCCGGTACCATAGTGCATAGGCAGAGTGAAAAGATGACGGACACTGCGGCCAGTATTTCATCTGTTGTGGCCAATGGTGTGCGCTGGGTAAAAACCTTAGGCAAAATCAGTTTTGGTGAATCCTTGGTTATCTCCGGACCGGGTTCACAGGGTCTGTGCAGCCTGGCAGCAGCTTTACATGCAGGTGCAAATCCCGTTGTGGTTCTGGGCCTCGACTGTGATACCGACCGTTTAAAACTGGCCGAGGAATTTGGTGCTCATCATACCGTAAATGTAGATAAAGAAAATCCCGTAGATGCTGTTACCCGCCTGGTCCCAGGCGGGCCAGATGCGGTGATTGAAACATCTGGCTCGCCGGAAGGCATCCGAGCAGCTGTCGAGATGGTTCGGCCAGCAGGCCGGGTGGTCACTATAGGGCTCTCCGGCGGACTTGAAACACCAATTAAATTTGACGAGTTGGTATGGAAAAGCATATCGCTGATCAGCGGCCTGGGCCAGGCTGGTAATGTATCGGATGCCATGAAACTTATCGATACAGGCAAATATCCCTTTGAGAAGATCAATAACCGCATCTACCGTCTTGAAGAGCTCAAGCAGGCGATTAAAGACACCGAAGAACGTCCTCCCGGATTCATCAAAGGGGCAATCGTGTTCTGAGGGCTAGGGGTAATCGATCAAAGTCAATTTTCCGTATGACCTTAAAAACTAAAAATACCCATAGCTATCCCAGAGTTTCAGTATCAATCCTCCAACTTCTACTCGTAGACCGGGTTCGATGATGGGATGCAGTAAGCCAACCCCAGGAGCCGACATCTCTAAGGATACCTTATCGGTTTCAATGACACAGATGGTCTGCCGCTTCGACCACCCACTCGCCAGCGCCGACCGACCCGCTCACCAGCGTGGCATCTGTCATCGTCAATCCAAGCTTGGAAATTCTAATTTCCTGGGCCATTAATACTCCTGTCTAACGGTACGTTATCGCACGAGCAGCTTCTATCACGTCGCGAACGCTCGGCAGCACAAAATCTTCCATGGGGGGAGAAAAGGGTATGGGAACATCCTTAGCCCCGACACGCTTCACCGGAGCATCCACCTCATCGAACAATTCATCTTGAATCCTGGCCGCCAGTTCGGCGCCGAATCCACCTGTCCGGCAGGCCTCATGAACGATGACCGCCCGGTGAGTCTTGCTGATTGATGCCGCCACTGTTTCCATATCTAAAGGTTTAAGCGTCCTAAGGTCCACGATCTCAGCATCAATCTCCATTTGTCTTAAGGCTTCCGCCGCTTCAAGGCACAGATAGTAACCGGCCCCATAGCACAAAAGGCTGACATCTTTCCCTTCTCTTTTAACGGCAGCCTGCCCCAGCGAAATGACGTAATCATCCTCTGGGACCGGTCCCTCTTTAGCAAAAAGCTTCTTGTGTTGGAAGAACATGACGGGATTGTCATCCCGGATGGCGGCCTTTATCAGTCCCTTGACATCATGAGGATCGCTGGGCACCACAACCTTAAGCCCCGGGGTGTGTACAAACCAGGCCTCCAGGGACTGGGAGTGCTGGGCGGCGGCACGCAGACCTGCCCCGTCCGGACACCACACCACCATTGGCAGTTTAACCTGGCCGCCCGACATGTAGCGAATCTTGGCCGCTTGGTTGCATAGTTCATCCATTCCGCAGGTGACAAAATCAGAAAAATGAAAATCAATGATAGGCCGCATCCCGGTCAGGGCGGCTCCTACCCCGCATCCGGCGATACAGGCCTCCGAGATGGGGGTATCGATGATTCGGCCCGGAAAATTTTCGGGAATCCCCTTGAACTGACCGAAAATACCGGCATGGGAGACCAAGTCCTCACCTAAAATAAAAATGGTCTCATCCCGACGCATTTCCTCATGCAAAGCTTCGGCCAGAGCAGCGGAACTGGAAAGAATCCTTTCAGTCATATCTATCCCCCTTTACGAATCGATATACAAATCAGTCAACGCATCCTCCGGTTCGGGGAAGGGACTGTTTTCGGCAAAAGTGACGGCTTCGTTTAGCTTTGACTGGACCTCTGCCAGGATCTGATCGGCGAGTTTCCGCGACAAAAATCTTTTTTTAAACAGGACCCGGGAAAATCGGTTAAGCGGATCCTTTTCATCCTGCCAGCTTTTAACTTCCTCCTCGGTCCGGTATTTCTGAGGGTCCCCCTCGAAATGGCCCTTAATGCGATAGGTCTTGTTTTCGATAAAGGTCGGTCCCTCACCGGCCCTGGCCCGGTCGACCGCTTTAGCGGTCACCTTGCGGACCGACAGGATATCGTTGCCGTCGACCTTTTCTCCAGGCATGTTGTATCCAGCCGCACGCTTGTAAAGGTCCACCACCGAGCAGGAATCCTTAAGGGGTGTGGTCGAAGACCACTGATTATTCTCAACGACAAAAAGGACGGGCAGTTTCCAGATAGCAGCCATGTTCATCGCCTCGTGAACCGGGCCGCGATTGGTGGCACCGTCACCAAAAAAGCACACTGCCACCTGATCGGTTTTTCGCATCTTGATAGACAGTCCCGCTCCAGTAATAATTGGAAGCCCACCGGCAACCACTCCGTTTGCTCCCAGAATGCCGATGGAAAAATCGGCAATGTGCATCGAGCCGCCCTTGCCTTTACAATAGCCGGTTTTCTTGCCGAACAGTTCGGCGGCCATCCGCTTCAGATCGGCCCCCTTGGCGATCATGTGGCCGTGACCCCGGTGGGTCGTAATTACATAATCATCTGGCCGCAGGCAGGAACAGACTCCGACACTACTTGCTTCCTGGCCGATGGACAGGTGAATGAAACCCGGTATCTTTCCGGCTGCAAAATATTCCCCGGCCATGGTCTCGAATTGACGGACGGTGACCATCTTCCGGTAAAGCTCAAGTAACGTTTTCTTGTTATCTGGCATTTAGGCCTCCTATCTCTGCCGGTAACAACCGCTAGTAGCGGTTCAGTCTTTTGGCGTTGTAACAAAACTTAATTTGAGGAATACACCCTGCCGCCGATCACACCATTAAAGATCCCCCATTGCTGTCGATACATGCGCCGGTGATATTGATCGCCGCGTCGGAGACGAGAAACCCGATCACCGCCGCCTGCTCTTCGGGGGTGGCCCATCTTCTCCGGGGAATAGCCGACGCTACCGCCTCGATCTCCTCGGCAGGAGTCGAGTTTGTAATCATCGGGGTCAGGGTTGCTCCGGGACAGAAAGCGTTTATCCGCAGTCCCTTTGGCGATAACTCCCTGGCCATATGACGGGAAAGTCCGATCAGGGCGTGCTTAGCCGAAGTGTAATGGGCCCCGCCCAGGATACTGGATGACCGACCGGCCAGGGAAGCCACGTTGATAATGACACCTTTTCCCTGATCGACCATACAGCTTGCTACCGCTTTGCAATAGAGGAAGGGGCCGCGGAGGTTGACATTCAGCATCAGGTCCCACTCCGCGGATGGAATTTCCAAAAAAGCGGTCCTCCTGAGAATACCGGCACTATTTACTAAAAAATCGATGGTTCCGAATTCCGCCGTAGTTTCATTAACGACCCGGCTTACTTCCGATTCATCGGTTATATCGCTCTCAAAAACCAGCAATGGGGAGGGTGTTTCCTGTTCGATGGCGGATATTGTCTTCTTAAGACCAGCACTGTCTTTATCAACAAGCGCCACCCCGGCTCCCATCCAGGCCAGGTGCGCAGCAGTCGCCCGGCCAATCCCGCTGGCCGCCCCGGTGACAATGCCGAAACGGCCTTTAATTATATCAGGGCGGTTCATTCTTATTTGTCTCCCTAATTGTCCCTACTATTTGTTTTTTTCCATTCTTTCAGATCGAACGCGATGGCATTATGAATGATATCGTTCTGATCCTTTAATCGGTCCATAAGCCCATTAGTGGTATGTTTCATGTGTTTTCGCATTCTTATCTCCGCCTGCTTTTGATCGCCTTCGGACAAGGATTGAAAAATTTCGGTATGTTCCTTGTGGGCTTCAGCCAGCATATCGGAAGTAATGATGTTGAAATTTTGAATCGACCAGATACGCCCCAGAATGCCTCGGCCGATCTCGGCCAGAGGAATGTTTCCGCTAGCCTCTAAAATCTTCATGTGGAAATTCTGTTCGAGCTTAAGGGAACGGGACTTTTCACCATTTTTAATCCACCTATCGGTTGTCTTGAGACTGTCCGTCAATTGCTTCCTGGTTTCCGGGCTGAAACGTTTTGCTGCTTGCTTAACAGCCAGCAGCTCAATGGCGGTTCGAACCTCGAATAGATCTGCGATCTCTTTGAGATCCGTGCCTTTAACGGCAAAACCCCTCATGGGCACTCGGACGACCAGATACTCCTGTTCGAGCCGGCTAAGGGCCTCACGGACCGGTGTCCGGCTGATATCGAGCGCCTCAGCTAGTTGTTCAATGGACAAATGGCTGCCTGGTTTCAACCGAAATCCGATGATCCATTCTTTTATGCGGATGTACGCCTTGTCGGTGAGTGAAGTTTTGACCATAGTTTCCGTATTAAGCTATTATCCTGCTCCAAGAGTGACCTTGGGCAGCCACAGAATGATGTCCGGAAAGACGATGCACAGAAAAACGGCTATCGCTTGGAGAATCACAAACGGGATCACCCCACGATAAATATCCCAGGTTTTCACCTCCGGCGGTGAAGCCCCTTTTACAAAGAAGATCGCATAAGCAAAAGGCGGAGTTAAAAACGACATCTGCAAATTAAGACAGATCAAAAGCCCGAACCAGAGTGGGTTAAACCCCAGATTAGTTGCCACCGGCAGGAAAATGGGAACCACCACGTACAGCAATCCCTGCCAAGAGATGAAAAATCCCAAAATGAACAGGACAAACATCATCACGAAAAGCACAAACCATTTACCCAGGGGCAGGCCCATCAGCAGGCTCTTGATCAAAGCCCCACCGCCCAAATAGAGAAAAACCGAGTTGAAAATCGAAGCCCCGGTGATGATGAAAAAGACCATGGCTGTGACGATCAGGGTCGTATAAGCGGCCTCTTTGACATTGGTATAGGTCAATTTACGGTAAGCCGCGGCAATGATCAGGGCGCTGAAAGCGCCCACACCCGAAGCCTCCGTCGGTGAAGCAACGCCCGCGATGATCGATCCCAACACGGCGATGATGAGAAACATCGACGGAACCATCATTAAAGCCGCACGTCCCCACAACTTGGCACCTTTGTGCTTGCGTTCCTGTTCTTCGATCGCAGGGGCCAAAGCTGGTTTGAGCCATGATCCGAAACCGATATACAACAAATACAAAACCGAAAGCAGCAGTCCCGGGAAAAGAGCCGCAGCAAACAATTGGGCCACCGACAGGTTGGCCATGGGGCCATACATGACCAGCATGACGCTGGGTGGGATTAAAATGCCCAGGGAACCCCCAGCGCAGACTACACCGGTGGCCAGCCCTTTATCATACTTTCGCTTAAGCATAGAAGGAACAGCTAAAAGGGTCATGGTTGTTACCGTGGCGGCAATAACTCCGGTGCAGGAAGCAAAAACGGTGCAGGTGATCACCGTGGCAAAGGCCAGCCCCCCCCTGATTGGCCCGAACAGTTCATACAGGCTCTGGTAAACCCCTTCGGCCACGCCGCTTTTTTCCAAGATCGTCCCCATAAAGACGAACAGAGGTACTGCAATGAGGATCTCGCTTTCCATTGTCCCGAATATTTTGAGCATCGACATGGAGAAGATGGCTGGCCCCTGAAATATCAACCCGAAAATCATGGATAGAAAAAACAGGGCAAACGCCAGATGGACACCACAAATTACCATTGCCAGAAGCAAACTCATCATGACTATGGCGGCTATTTGGTCCGGACTCATTGCTGGTTATTTTTTTTTAACTGGCAGATATTGCGGATAATCTCAGCCACGCATTGCAGCGCTAGCAGAAAAAATCCGATAGGAATCAGGCTCTTGCTGGGGCCGGCCGGGAAAAACCAGTTGGTCGTGGACAATTTCTCCCCACTGACCCAGGCATCGGTGGCAAAAACGATCCCGGCCCAGGTGAGCAGGATCATCGGTGGTAGAATGATCACCAGAGTGTTGATGATATCGTAGATCACCTTGGCCCTATCAGAAAGAACGCCGTAGACGATGTCAATACGAATATGTCCTTTCCGCAGCAGGGTAAAGGCACCCCCCAAAAGGAACTGGGCGGAAAACAGCATCCACAGGACGTCGTATCCCCAATGGGTAGGGTTGTTGAGCACATGCCTTTGAAAAACATCGATAATGACGACCACCATCAAGGGGATAACGAGCCAAGCAGCCAAGGCTCCGGTCCACTCGCTGATTTTATCGATTAGTTTGACGATCCGCATTGTCGATCTCATAAGGAAAGATCGTCCACCCTGAAATTCAAAAGGGTGGACGATCTGTATTGGCGTGCGATAAATTGCTAGTCAAATTTTGTCAAGTCGTTATAGGGCTTATATTTTTCGATGAAGGCTTTCTGTGATTCCCAGACCTTTTTAAAGTATGGATCCTTGGCGGCTTTTTCGTTGATGATCTCCATACCCATTTTGCGAGCCTTTTCCTGGTCTTCCTTGGACAACCTGGTGGTCACGGTGCCGAAAGCCTCGATTTTTTCGTTAAATTCAATGGAGCTTTGCCAAAAGTCGGCATAACCCTGGAACGTGGCTGCCATGGCCGCCTTTTCAACAATTGCTTTCAGGTCGGCTGGCAATGCATCCCATGACTTGGTTTGGATTAGCAATTGGAAAATATTATTGGACATATGGATCGGTGGGCCGAAACGGTACTTGCAGACTTCGTGCAGTCCCATGGTGTAGTCATAAGAGGGATCGAGAAACTCGGTGGCATCGATCATACCGCGTTGAAGGGCTGGCAGGACCTCGCCGCCTGTGAGCAAGACCACCGAGGCGCCCAGTTTTTCCCATAAATCCATTGAGAGTCCGGCCGCACGTATTTTGAGGCCCTTGATGTCTGCCAGAGTCTTTATGGGCTTTTTAGACCAGATTTCTTCCGGTGGAGTCAAACCGAGGGGAAAGACGATGAGCTCTTTTCCGTACATCTCCTGTTCCAGTTCCTTTCCACCGCCGCCATAAAGCCAGAGGATAAGGTCGTTGAATTCCAGGATGCCGGCTGGCAGCGTATAGAAGAGATCGCCGGCCGGGTATTTGCCTTTCTGATAAGCCGGGGTGTTGAGACCGAAGTCGAGCAAACCATCCTTGACGGCGTCGTACACCTTCGATGCCGGCACGATCTCACCGGCGTCGTGGAGGGTGAGCTCCATCCGGCCACCGCTCATCTGCTCAACGAAATCTTTCCACAGCACAATTGTGTGTTTTCCCAAAGGAGAGCTAATACCGAAACAGGACTGCCCCTTCCAGCGGACCTTTGTGTCGTCTGCCAAGACCGCTCCGTTATTCAAAATCAATGAAATGGTCAATACCAGCCCGATGATAATAAATGATGAGAGCTTTTTTCTAGTCATTTTTCCTCCTCAAGATTTAGTGGTTATTGATTGGCTTCCTTTATACGAAAGAACCGGGTAAAGAAACCCCGCAGTCGTATCCTGACGATGAATAAATTTTGGTGCTGTTTATAAATAGCCGATTTTCCATAATCTTCATTTCCAGTATTTTTTTAAGCCAAATTTTTATTATTTGTCAATAATAAAATAAAAAATAATATATTTTGTTGCATATTTTTTCATTTTATGTTTTTAAAGAATCGGCATGTAGAGGGATTGCATCTTTAACCGATTTTTCAATATTGATAGCCAACTAGATGGCCACTTTTTTAGTAAACCCCATCCGTACCTACCGCTATGAAAAAAATAAATTCTATGGGGTTGATGATGATACTATCAAAATTGGGATTCGCCATAGTGCCCCATGCGGGTTGAAGATCTGCTAGAGTTACTATCCTGTCAGAGAAGGATAGGATAGGTTAGGTCGGATATGACTGTGTGTAGTGAGCAATTTATCGAGAGCGATAATCCTTGTCTGTGAGTACAGTAGAAATTATTATAAAGGAAGGCGGTTATGTACAAATGGTAAGATGGGAGGATGAGGAAACCGGGTGTTCCCTGTTTAGGTCTTTCAGAGATTAAGCGGCCGGGTTCTGACCCAAATTTCCCATGAAAGATTATGGGACTGAAAGGAAAAAGAAAATGGCAAAAATAGATTTTGGTGGTGTCGTGGAGGAAGTGATTACGCGTGAGGAATTTACTCTCGAAAAAGCCCGTGAAACATTGAAGGACGAGATTATTGCTGTTCTCGGTTATGGTGTGCAAGGTCCCGGGCAGGCGTTGAACATGCGGGATAACGGTGTCAGGGTGATTGTGGGCCAGCGAGAGGGTGGAGAGACCTGGGAAAAAGCGGTAAGCGACGGCTTTTCACCTGGAGAAACCCTTTTCCCTATTGAAGAAGCTGCGCAGAAAGGTACCATTATTCAGTATCTGCTATCCGATGCGGGGCAGGTTGCCGTTTGGCCTAGGGTGAAAGAATGTTTGAATGAGGGAGACGCTCTCTATTTTTCCCATGGTTTTTCCATCGTATACAGAGACCAGACGAATATCATACCACCGGAAAACGTAGACGTGATCTTGGTAGCGCCCAAAGGATCGGGCCGTACGGTGAGAACTAATTTTTTGGACGGTAGTGGCATCAATTCCAGTTTTGCCATCAACCAGGATTTCACAGGCCGAGCCAAAGAACGTACACTGGCGCTGGGCATTGCGGTGGGATCTGGGTATCTCTTCCCCACCACGTTTGAGAAAGAGGTACACAGTGACCTGACCGGGGAGAGGGGCGTTTTAATTGGTTGTTTGGCCGGGGTCATGGAGGCTCAATACAATCTGTTGCGCAAACATGGACACAGTCCGAGCGAAGCGTTTAACGAGACAGTCGAAGAGCTGACACAAAGTTTGATCCGGTTAGTGGGGGAAAACGGCATGGATTGGATGATGGCCAATTGCAGCACAACTGCTCAGCGAGGTGCCTTGGATTGGGCACCAAGGTTTCGTGATGCGGTAAAACCGGTATTCAAGGAGCTTTATGAGAAAGTGATTTCCGGTGCGGAGACTAAACGGGTACTGGAGAAAAACAGTGCGCCTGATTACCGACAACAACTGCAAAAAGAACTTGATGTTATCAAAAATTCTGAGATGTGGGCCACCGGAGCGGCGGTTCGCGCTTTAAGGCCAGAGAACCAGAATATTTAAGAATCCAGGGTATTGCAGAAGCCCGCATTCGTCACGCGTAGTTTAAGGCGGTTTTCCGATGAAACTGGAAGTAGACATTCTTTCGGGAAAACCGGAAAGGATCACCAAGCCAACTCGATAATTTTAGACAGCCGGTTACCCCTGCCTCGGCTCTGCTAATTTTAGACGCTCCACCAGATACCCATCCATAATGAGGTGCACGATGTGATGGAGCACGCAGACCAAAAGCGCAATGGTATACTGGGGAAAAAGTGACACCTGCAAAATGATGGACAACGGAAGCGTTTTTTGCCCACCCATGAATAGAATACTCTCCCTGTTTCCTTTTTCACGCCGAGATATCCGTATTAAAAAACACCCGGAAATCAGTAGGAGTCCATGGTAAAGGAAAGTCATGGCAATGATTAACCCTACTGTGAACCCGCTGTTTATTAGCATGCCGCGCGTCTGGGAAAATGCAATCCAAACAATGAACAGAATCAAACATTGGTTTATGATATTGATTTTCTGTCCGATACGATCATAAAGTGAAGACAAAAAATGCTTTAAAAGCATGCCGACGGCTAGCGGAAGGACAACCAGAACAGCAATCTTGAGCATGATTGCTCCTTTTTCGATGGTCACCGCAGCGGATTCACCTATGATTATCAACAGAAAGGAAAGCGCATATGGGATGGTGAAAACGGACACGCTGTTTGCAATAATGGTGGTGACCAATGCATGGGCCGCATTACCGCCCGCCGCCGCTGTCATGACCACGCCGCTGCTTAAGGTCGAAGGCATTACCGATACTAGAATCAACCCAATGATGATACCGGTATTCATAGGAATCAAACTAAACAAAGCCGCCAAAGAAGGCGCAATAATAAAGATGTTCACGGAAGTGAGTAAAATGCCCTTAACATCCTTCAGGCCAGTAATCAACTGATCTGGACTCAGAGCAAAACCCGATAAAAGAAAAATGAATACAATAACCAGGTCAGGTCCATTGTGTCCCTTTAGCCAGCGACCTGAGTTCGCCAGGATTCCCGTGCTGTCCGCAAGAGTCAGTATACAGACGGCAAATAATCCGAATAGAAACCAATACTTTTTAATGTATCTGAGAGAATGCGATGCTGCTATAATCAATTCCATGTACTTTTCTTATCATAGAAAAATTGATAAAGTCATACTTGTACACAATTTCAGGAAAAACACCCGAATCTATGACGAGCGGTTCTCTTTCATACTCAAGTTACCAGAAAAAATGGACGTCTATGAACTCTTATGGTCTTGTAAAATCTTGACATTTTCAAGAATACTGATTCTATTCTTAAATGATCATAATATATTGCGAGTACACAATACAACCCCTGTATTTAGTGCGGCAAACTGCGGCATCATGCAGGAAATTTCAGAACTACTATACCGTCAAACACTTCGTGCCTGGCATCTCACGTTTGATGAGTCGGACGCAATGTCTGAAGTGGAGATGGAAACCAAGGAGATTGAGGAAACAATCGCATCGTTAGCTAAAAGAAAGCCGGAAGCCGCACAACAATTGAGAAGAGAAATTATTATGGCCTGGGTGGATCGGCTACATAAGTATTTCACTCGTTATTAATATTTTTTCAGGACTTTAACCCAAAATTGATTTATAGTTCCAACAAATTTAAAAGATTGAGGATCAATATTGTAACGTTTATTCAATCGTTGAAATTTTAACAACTTTAGGAGCGAAAATGGAGAATCAATTTGATGCTATTATTATCGGTGCGGGAATTATCGGATGCTGTATCGCTTTTGAGATGGATAAGCGCGGATGCAAGACGCTGAACCTGGATAAATTACCCGCCGCGGGACATGGTTCTACCGGCGGTTCCTGCGCGATCATTCGCCTACATTACTCGACAGCGGACGGGGTGGCCATGGCCCGGGAAGGATACTACTATTGGCTCGATTGGCCTAAATATCTGGAGACAATTGACCCCAAGGGCCTGGCCTATTATCGCAATACCGGTGCCCTGGTGATCAAGACCGAACTCAATAAAAACCTTTCCAGGGTAAAAGACGCCCTCGATGATCTTGGGGTGGGCTATCGGGACGTTGCCTGCGAAGATCTTAAAATATATCTACCGAACATTGATGTGAGAAGCTATTTCCCTTGCAAAACGATGGACAATACCGAATTTGGCATACCGGCGGACGATCACATTCAAGGCGCCATCTGGGTGCCGGAGTCCGGCTATATTTCCGATCCGCAGCTCTCTACCCACAATGTTCAGGTGGCGGCGGAGGCCAAGGGCGGCATGTTTAAGTTCAATACAAAAGTAACGGAAATTTTAAAAGACAGCGGGCGCGTCGCCGGGGTGCGCTGTAATGACGGCAGTCGTTTTTTCGCACCAGTCGTGGTGAATGTCGCCGGCCCCCACTCATTTATCATCAATGAAATGGCCGGAGTGTTGGAGGGGATGAATATCAAGACCAGAGCGTTGAGGCAGGAAGTTTGCCACGTGCCGGCACCGGAGGGCGTGGACTGGGAGCACTATGGAAGCATCGTTTCAGACGGTGACATCGGCTGTTACTCCCGGCCGGAAGTGGGAAATCACATCCTTATCGGTTCCGAAGATCCAGAGTGCGACGAACTTGAATGGGTGAAGGATCCGGACAACTATAACACCAATTTCACGGGTCAGTGGACTACCCAGGTCATGAGGGAAGCTCAGCGAATTCAACGTCTTCCTATTCCAAGCCAGCCTCAAGGGGTGGTAGATCTCTATGATGCATCCGACGACTGGATTCCCATCTATGACAAGTCTGACTTGCCCGGTTTCTACATGGCAGTTGGAACCAGCGGAAACCAATACAAGAATGCACCGGTGGTTGGGGCCATGATGGCCGAACTAATCCAGGCGTGTGAAAAAGGGCTGGATCACGATATCGACCCCTATCAGTTTTTTATGCCTTACATCAGGCGAAAATTTAATGTCGGTTTCTATTCCCGTAAGCGGGAAATAAATACCGATTCTAGCTTTTCGGTGATTGGATAGAAGTTATCTGAGTTAAATCTTGATCGAATACTGACACCTATATTTATAAAACGTTCATATATAGGAGGAACAAATGGGGAAATTCTCTGATAAAACAGTGGTAAATTCATGAAATGAATGGGACCCACTAAAGCACGTCATTCGTTCAAATAGATACGGCCATAAGACTTTTAATCATCTATTTATTGGAAAACAATACCTGTTGTACAGCCCTTTTCATTTGTTCCAAGCGAACGTCAAGGCTACCGGTATAGCCTAAAGCGATGCGTAGTAAGCCGGGTGACAATCCCATTTTCTGTTGGTCTTCGATGTCGATTTCGGATGATGTCGAAGAGCCTGAACAACTTATCAATGTATCAAAATAGCCCAAAGATACGGCAATAAGCCCGAATTTTTCTTTATTTTGTAGAACCTCCATTAAAGCTTCCGCCTTTTCACGGTTGCCGCAGTCGATGGCCAGAATACCACCTAGCCCGAAACCGTCGTTGCCTAATCGATTGGCCAGGTGATTCTGGGGATGGTTAGACAAACCCGGATAAATCACGTTGACGCCCATTTCTTTCAACATTTTAGCCATGGCAGTGGCTCTGCGGCTGTGTTCGCGAATCCGAAGGGACAGGTGAGGCAGCCGTTGAATCACATCAAAAGCCACACGGGGATCCATTGTGGGTCCAAGCAACATGACTCGACCGGTGTGAAGGTTCATCAAATCCTGGATAAATGGTTTATCTGAACAAATGGCACCGGCAATCAAATCACTGGCACCGTTAATATATTTTGTCAGCGAATAAACAACCACATCCGCTCCTAGCCAATGGGGTGAAAAAATCATCGGAGAAAAAGTGTTATCAACAACAAGCTTGATTCCATTCCCCTGAGCTACGGCGGAAAGGGCGGGAATATCGGCAATTCTGAGCGTAGGGTTTCCCATGGTCTCTGTAAAGATGACACGCGTTTTTGAGGTGACGGTTCTCTTGACTGCCTCCATATTGGTGATTTCCACAAATGAAGTTGTGATGTTCATCTGGGGCAAAAGAGATTCAAGCAAGGCATGGGTACCCCCATAAATGGATTCACTGGCTACGATATGGTCACCGCTTTTACACACCTGTAAAAGCGCACAAGCAATGGCTGACATACCGCTGGCTGTACAGACAGCCGCCTCCGTTCCCTCCATAGCCGCCAGGTAGCGGGAGAGAACATCCACAGTGGGATTAAAGTGTCGGCTATAAAGAAAACATCCGCCTTCCTCAGGTCCTTTTAAGCCCTCAAATATTTCTGGCATTGTACCTGGATGCATAACAGTAAATGTAGCCGAACGTGAAATAGAGGGCGCTACGCCACCATGCTCGCCAAACTCTCGGCGGGCTTTCAATAGGGCCTGTTCGGGATTATATGATTTCATTGGATACCTCCACGAATCTGTCTAGTCCAGCAGTTCCATCAACTTGCCGCAGCATGGCGGAATTCGGTCGCCAGCCCTCAGGTTGACGTACTTGTTGCAGGTCTGGCAATAGCAAGTGCAGTCCTTGTCCACATAGACCACTGGATATTCATCCTCGTCCTTGCCTCCTTCGACGGCGAAACAGGCCGTGTTGTTTTTTGCGGGGACATACTCACCCACTGGCACCAGTTTCTGATTGAAACGAACACAGTCCACCAACATACGCCACAGCCCTTTTAGCATGGTTTTCTCATAATCAGCCTCGGGCGTGAATTCCACCGAGGTTTTGCTAAGTTCGATCCGCATCGACATTCCTCCCTAATTTTTTGAGTTAGACACCACAGGTCACCGTTATGAAAAGGTTATGGGTCGGTTAAGTCAGTCATACCCCAAAACGAGCGTAAACAAAATGAAAAACTCAACTTAAGTATTTTGATTTGTGGTATATATTTTCAGTTCGGTTAAAATTT
>Ga0316197_10001684_pt1 | contig 15756 bp, 13 predicted proteins | sample OudBiesiAoxic_MG_FD_204939 | JGI IMG/M metagenome (GOLD analysis project Ga0316197, IMG submission 204939) | Coastal sediment microbial communities from Oude Bieten Haven, Netherlands - site A oxic | ecosystem: Environmental > Aquatic > Marine > Coastal > Sediment | place: Netherlands... | reverse complement strand
GTTGGCAATTGCCTGGCTACTCTTCAACCGGCTGCCGCAACAGACCCCGGTGCCAGCTGCTGACCCTGTTGAGCAGACTCAACCTGCAAAGCGCGTGCCGGATCAAACCGTGCCTGCTGTCGCCACTACGGCAGTGCCTGAAACTGCGCCCGTGACGGCGGCAAAACCAGTGCGGGAGCCAAGACCAGAGCCGCGCTCAAGACCAGAGCCGGCGCCAGTGAAAGAGCCGGCGCGTGAGCCGGTGTCAATATCGGATCGGGCCATCACGGAAGTGAAGTCTGCTACGCCCCCCGGTGTGGGGGAGCGGGTCGAGCCCGTTGACGAAGGCGTTGCCGCTCTGTACCAGCAGAGCCAGCGTTCGCAGGCTGCCGAGCAGGCCCGGGTGGCAGCACCTTCGGTGCAGCGCCCGCCAGAACGACCTGCCACCACCTCCAGGGTAGAAGAAACCGTGGATCTGGAGAAGTTGGTTGCTCAGGCGGAGGCCGAACTGCGAGACGCGCGCGTGGCTGAGCATGCGGTGCCCATGTTGTCGACCATGTCACAGCAGACCAAGGATTCAATTCCGACGTTGATGTACCTGCAACACGATTATTCGGGAGATTCCGCCAGGTCAACGGTGATTATTAATGGCAAGACCTTGCGAGCCGGGGGTTCCGTTGGCGGACTCAAGGTGGAAGAGATCCTGCCCGATTCAGTGGTACTTGAATTCAAGGGTACGCGTTTTCGCCTGCGCGCCCTGAATAGTTGGGTCAATCTTTAGCAGCCTGGTGCAGCTCCAGGTAATCGGTCATGATTCTGAACAGGTCAGGTTGTCGCAGGTAAGCAGCGATTCGGCCTACGCCTTCACTGTTGCTGAATACCGGGACATTGGCCCCGGTATGTTCCTCGTGGCTGAAGTTATTGGTCGCGTAATTCACCGCCATAAGACTGCCCTCCGGAGTAATGACACGCGCCATCTTGCCCGGTGTGTAGATGGGGATGGGGTAAGCCGTGTACAGGCTGGTAACGGGCACAAGCTGTGCCGCCTGGGCGTGGTCAGCGGTGACAATCACAAGAGTGCGTGGCTGCCGTGCCGCGAAGGCCAGGGCGCTGGCCAGGGCTTCTTCAAGTTGTTCCAGTTCGCCGATCGCGCCGCAGGGCTTGCGCTCGTGGGTTTGTTTGTCGATCGATGCCGATTCGATCATCAGGAAAAAGCCTCGCTCATTGTCTCGCGCCAGCAGTGCCAGAGCGGCCTCGGTCATCGCCTTCAGTGCCGGTACGTCCCCCGCATCCGGATTGGGTTCGCAGCGCATAGGAGCGGGCAGAGTAACCTCACCAAGGTAGGGGTGCAGGCTATTGAGCATGCTGGCGTCCGGTTTTTCCGCCGCACGCCCGCCTTCACCCCGCAGCCTGACCGGCATGGTGCCAGGCGAAAACAAGCCAAGCAGCCGCTTTGCATCGCCCGCAAGTTGCATTTCCCGGGTCGTGGTTACAAGCTCGAAACCCTCGCGCCTGGCCAAATCCGTCACCGATTCGGATCCTGCCTCGACCCGCTGTTTAAAGTGCCTGCGCCCCCCCCCAAGAATCACATCCAGGGGAGACAGTGCCAGTTGCTCCGCGATTGATCCTTTGCCGCCGTTTGCGATGAGGTCTGTCGGGCAGCCCCCCAGCGGAACGTCTTTGTAGGTAATATCCACCATGCTGTCGGGACCCTCGCACAGGCGAAAACTGACGTGGCTTGCGAAAGCGGCAGGGGTGGCATCGGTGATGCTCGCAGTGGTGACCAGGCCGGTTCGATAGCCCGCCGCAGAGGCGAGGTCGACGAGGTTCGTCAGGTCGCTGTCGCTGCCAGCGGCGGTACCGATGCGGGCGCGGCTGGTTACGACGCCGGTAGCCATGCTGGTGGCGGTATTAGCAGAATCCGCCACATAGACTGGCTTACCGTTTACCGCGTCCTCTATCGCCAGGACCTGTGCAGCAGCTCTTAACGGCAAGCCGTCTAGCAGTAACTGGCCGCTCGCACCTTTGAGGTAGTTGCGGGCGATGGTGATCTGCTGGTCATCCATACCGTCGCCAATAATCAGGATGACGGAGCGCGGCGCGTAGCCCTCATCACTCTTGGCTACGGCGGGGTCCGGCTGGGCGGCGGCGCAAGCTGAAACCATAAGCAGGGCGCCGAGAAGCGGCAGAAAATCAGGGTAGGGCATCGTAGTGGCTATCGACCGTGTTGGGCCGCACTTGATAACATTTTCCAAGCACGAATGCACACTCTGCCCGGTTCCAGGCAGTGCCCTGGGCATCCCGGCGAGCATTTTTTAACCGCCGCGGTCGAAAATCGGGGCAGGCGCTTAACCTTTGCAGCGCACTGTGGCAGGATTCGTCCTCCGGCAGCCACGCACATGCCGGCCGGTAGCGCTTTATCCCCCTCCCACCGGTAAACAGGCAGGGCCCACACACTATAATTGCTATAAACAACAGGTGAGGTATATCCGATGAAAATGATCACAGCGATCATCAAGCCGTTTAAGCTCGATGATGTTCGCGACGCCCTCAACCAGATTGGCATCTCAGGCATGACGGTAGAGGAAGTAAAGGGATATGGCAGACAGAAGGGGCACACAGAGCTGTATCGCGGCGCCGAGTATGTGGTGGAGTTCCAACCCAAGGTGAGGCTGCAGCTCGCGATCAGCGAAGCCAGGGTAGAGGCTGCGATCGAAGCGATCTGCAAAGCTGCGAACACTGGAAAAATAGGCGATGGCAAGATTTTCGTCAGCCCCCTGGAACAGAGTATTCGTATTCGCACAGGTGAAACCGGCGAAGACGCCCTTTGATTCTGGAGTATCCCATGAAGGTTTTCAAAAACGTGGCACTGATTGCCACCACAATGTTGTTGTGCGCCGGCGCCAATGCGCAGGAAATTAATGGGGCGGACACCGCCTGGATTCTCACGTCCACCGCCCTTGTATTGTTTATGACGATTCCGGGGCTGTCACTGTTTTATGCCGGCCTAGTGCGCTCTAAAAATGTTCTGTCAGTGTTAATGCAATGCTTTGCCCTGACTTGCCTGATGTCCCTGGTCTGGTTCGCCGTCGGTTACACGATAGCGTTTGGCAGCGAGGGGGTGGAACAGGGGAAGTGGATAGGTGATTTCGGCAATATGTTTTTTGCCAATATTGGTATCGATTCGGTGACGGGCACCGTACCTGCCACGCTGTTCGCTATTTTCCAGATGACCTTTGCCATTATTACCCCCGCCCTGATAGTCGGTGGTTTTGCCGAGCGCATGCGATTTTCTGCCATGTTGCTGTTCAGCACCCTGTGGTTGATCCTGGTGTACTCGCCGGTCTGCCACTGGGTCTGGGGCGGTGGCTGGCTGGGAAGCATGGGTCTGCAGGACTTCGCCGGCGGCACAGTGGTGCACATTACGGCGGCGGTAGCGGCCCTGGTGGCGGCGGTCATGATAGGACCGCGCCGGGGCTTTGGCAACGTCGCGATGCCACCGCACAACCTGACGCTTACCGTTGCCGGTGCCGGCATGTTATGGGTTGGTTGGTTTGGTTTTAACGCGGGCTCGGCGGTTGCGGCAGACGGCAGTGCCGCCATGGCTATGCTGGTTACTCACCTGTCGGCTTCCGCCGGCGCTCTGGCGTGGATGGCGATGGAATGGTTGAGACATGGCAAGCCCTCCATGCTGGGTACGGTCACCGGCATGGTTGCCGGGCTGGGTACCATAACCCCCGCATCCGGTTCAGTGGGGCCCGCGGCGGCTGTTGTCATAGGACTGACCGCAGGCGTCGTCTGCTATTTTGCAACCGGCTACCTGAAGAACAAGCTGCGGGTCGATGACAGCCTCGATGTCTTCCCGGTGCACGGTGTGGGCGGAATCCTCGGCACCCTGTTGGCTGGTATCTTCTGCTCCACCCAGTTGGGTATATTCAGTGGCAACGGTTTCTCGGACGGCATATCGAGTATTGGTGGCCAGCTGATGGTGCAGGCTACCGGTGTGGTCGCAACCCTTGTATACACCGGGGTTGTCACATTCATTCTTCTCAAGCTGGTCGGTGCCCTGGTCGGTCTGCGCGTTGATGACGATGAGGAAACACAGGGTCTGGACCTGGTTCTGCACGACGAGCGCGGCTACGATCTCTAAACGGTTTGGCGGCAACTGCCTCCCTGTGAGGGGTTTCGCGAAGAACTCATGCGCTTCGGCGCATATCAGTTGATGATAGGGGTACCCGGACTGTGTATCGACAGCCGGGCCTCCCCGTGTCTCTCCGCGGCAGGCACTTGTTCAATACGCAGTTCTGCCGCGGCCAATTCAAGCGCTAATTCCTCCCCGTTTGTGCCGACGACAGTGCCGATGAGTGCGAGGGAGTCCAGCGCCTGGGGCGAGTAATAGTCGAAGCTCAGCGTCAGGCGGTCGCCGGTGCCCAGCGGTGGGAAGGTTCTGCCGAAGTGGTTGCCCTGGTCTGATTGCAGCAGTATTCCGAGCTGCGCCTCTCCCGGCTGGCCTGTCAGTGTGACGTCGAGTGACACCGATATCAGTGAGTGAGGCGGGGTGGACACGTATTGGCCACCAAATATGACCTGCATGGCCGGGGTATTGTTAAGAGGTATTCGCGGGTCATGAGACAGGGCGATCAACCGCTCCCCTTGTTGCCGGTCCGCGGAGGCATTTATAACCGCCTGGAGAAATGGCGCAGCCTCCGGGTCGACGCCAAGTGGGCGGCGCTCAGGGGAAAACGCGGCCTTTTGCGGTAACGCGAAACGCTCACAATCGGCGGCGAGGCCCTGCATGCACAGTTGCAAATCACCATTGGCAGTGAATGCGCCCAGATACTTTTTGTAGAGATTGCCGAATACCACCGGCCTGCCGGAGTCATACCGCCTGAACAGGCTGCGACCAATAAAACGATGGGGGAGGGCGCTGAGCCCAAGGTAATCCAGAATCGATAGCGCAATGTCGGACTGGGAGAAGACTTCATCGATTCTCTGGCTGTCGCCCTGCGGTGTCAGGGCTATGAGGAAACCCCAGTTATCAGCCAGTTTTTTACTGACATCATCGAGCCGCTGTTCGCGCGTGAAAGCGCCGGAGCCACGGTATCCACTGATTCCGACCGACTCGTCGGAGGTAATGATAAGCAGCGTGTTTTGAAGAATGCCCAGTGACTCGACCCTGGCCAGGAAATCCGCCAGGGCCCGGTCGGCGTACTGGGCAGCAACGGGAAAGTTACGTTCTCCAAATTCCTCGGGCACGATATATGGATGGTGCGTGCCAACGGTAAGCAGTGTCACAAACCAGGGCTCACCGCTTTTGTCCAGTTGCGCTATTTTGTCCACGGACTGTGCCAGGAAGGCCCGGTCATCGATACCCCACTGGTTTCTCGCGTAGTGCTCAGCAAACCAGCTATCGCCATAAACTTCGTCAAATCCCGCCAGGGGCATGAACGAATCCTTTGACATGAACCCTAACGGCGCCGCCTGCAGGTAGGCGGTGCGGTAACCGGCGCTGCGCAGGATCTTTGGCAGGCACTCGAGATCACTGCTACCCAGGGCGCGTGTCATTTTGGGCTCCGCATTGATGAGTACCGGCAGATCACCACATAAAATCGCATACTCGCCGCGGTTGGTCTGCCTGTTGTGAGTGACAAAGCTGTTGTAGGAAAGATTCCGCCTTGCCAGTTGGTCCAGCGCGGGCAGTTTTATGCTGTTATCGATACCATGCACGTCTGCGAGCGACTCCAGGTGGACACCGGATATCGCCTCCAGGATGACCAGTATGACGTTGGGCCTGCCAGTGGGCAGCTCGATGATCGGAGAACCGGACAGGTCAGGTGTGTAGATAGCCTTCAGCCTGTGGCTGTCAGCCTGTGACAGTTGGCCAGGCTGCTCCGGTGGGCGACCTTGCAGCAGGCGGCGTGTATTTTCCTCGAACACATTGGCCTGGCGCCAGCCCAGGGTATCGGCGGTAACAGGGAGCTGGGACATCGCAACTGCAGCAGCGAAGCCCATCAGTGCGACAGGCCATACCGCCGTGCGCGCGGCGGGCAATTTGCATACCGCTATCAGTATGCCGCAAACCCCGGCCAGCATTAGAACCAGCAGAAGTGGGGCGGACGGGGACAGGACGGATCCGAAGAAAAAAGTCTTGTCAAAAAAGTAAGCCGCCTGGCCCAGGTCAGCCGAAGCGCCCAGTGTCGAAACGTGCTCGTAGTTAGCGAAGTTCAGCAGGCACCACAGGAGCACCACCAGAACCGCAGCGGCTTTAAACCTCGGTAAAAGCCAGCATGCCAGCGCGTACACGGCAAGGGAGACCAGCAGGTCCGACAAAAGCCCGCGCAGGTCGGCGCTGTCGAATCGCACCCCCTGGTCTGCCACTTGTACCAGGCGTAGCAAGAGGGGAGGGCCGGCGACAGCAATCAGTAACAGGCACTTTTGCAGCATTAACGCTGGCTCCTTTGCATGCTTTTCTCGTGAACACAGGACAGGAAAGCGGCACCGTGAGGCCGCTCTGAAGAGGCAAATCCAGTACTAACCGCCAGCGATCTTTACCGTGAAGCCGCGCTGTTCCAGCTCTGCCTTGATGACCGGGCGTTTATCACCCTGGATTTCGATATGGTCACTTTTCAGTCCGCCACCCACGCCGCACTTCTGTTTCAGGGCCTTCGCGAGCTCGCGCATTTCCTGCTCCGGCAGGCCCAGACCGGTAATGAGGGTGACGGCTTTACCACCCCGGCCCTTGGTCTCGCGGTGCAGTCGGACGATACCATCGCCGCTACCGGCGGGTTTGTCTTTGCCGCAGACGCATTGGGCCACGGCGCGGTGGCACTGCGGGCAGAGACGTCCCGTCTCCGTAGAGTAAACCAGCCGACTGTTTTTGCGCTTGTGCATGACTCGATTCGTGTTTTTGAAGCCCGGCGGCAGTATATTAGCGTTTTGACGGCGAGAACAGCGATGACCTGCGGGAGACTGGCTTGACGAATATCGATGATGTGGTGCAACAGTTGGTTGATGTGCAGACCCAGCTTGCCTACCACGAAGACCTGGTCGGGGAACTCAACAACGCCCTGGCGAGCCAGCAACAGGAAATTCTCGTGTTGCGAAGGCAATTGCAGTTGCTGAAACAGCGCCAGGATGACCAGGCGCCGGGGCCCGCCGGTTCAGGGCCTGCAGAGGAAACACCGCCGCACTACTAATAATCATGCAACGGTGCTGCCTGCGTATGCATGCAAATGCCGCATCAGTGCCCCTGGCACCGTTTTTTGCTTGCCGTGAGCATACTCGTCGGTAGAATTCAGCCAGCCCATAAAAACAGTCACCGGACTATTGGAGAATACGATGTCAGATAGCGACCGCAGGGACAGCCCCGAACAGGCCGAATTTCGTGAGTACTGCCAGACCTGGCTTGCGTCAAACCGGCCACCTGACCCCACGTGTCGACTGCCGTTAAGTGCCCTGGAGATCATGACCGAAGAGCAGCTAGGCTACCTGCAGTCCTGGCAAAAGTCCGCCTATGACGCCGGCCTGGTCGGTTGCGACTACCCCGAAGCGGTAGGCGGTGGTGGTCGCAAGGACTGTCAGCGCGTAGCCAACGAGGAAATGCTGGCTGCGCGCACGCCCTATTTTCCCAATATCATCGGCCTGGGTATGGCGGCCCCTACCGTGTTTTACCACGCGCAGGACGCGCTCAAGGAACGACTGTTGCCGCGCCTGTTCTCGGGGGAGGATATCTGGTGCCAGGGGTTCAGTGAGCCGGGTGCCGGCTCTGACCTTGCCAATGTGCAGACATTTGCCGAGCGCAAGGGCGATAAGTGGGTAATTAACGGCCACAAGGTTTGGACCTCGCTGGCGCATTTCGCGGAGTGGATGATCCTGCTTTTACGCACTGACAAATCGCACAAGTATGACGGGCTCTCCTACTTCGTGGTGCCCATCCGATCCGCATTGGGCAAGGGCGTAACCGTGCGACCGCTGATCAAGATTACCGGTGAGACCGGCTTCAATGAAGTGATCTTCGACAACCTGGAGGTCGATGATAGCTATCGGCTGGATGAACTTGGAAAAGGCTGGCAGGTCGCGATGACAACCCTGTTGCACGAGCGTGGTGCGGGCGAATTACAGACCCCCAGGGCAGGCGGCCTGAAGAACAAGGGTAGTCATGCGACTACTTCGTATAACCTGACCGAACTGGCCCGCACCTCAATGCGTGACGGCCGGCCTGCGGCGGAAGACCCATTGGTGCGTGATCGCATCATGCAGCAGATGATCTGCGAGGTCGGCCTGTCCCAGAACCAGCGACGTGCGAGGGTACCGGCGCTGCTGGACCACCCCATGCGATTGCAGTTACAGAACAAGCTGCTGGCCAGCGAAATCAGCCAGGATACCGCCGCTCTCGCCCTGGAGGTGGCCGGCGCCAGCGCTTCCCTGTACCTGGGTGACCCCCATGCGCCCGCTGGTGGGCAGTGGAACCTGGCTTACATGAATTCCTATGGCATGACCATCGCGGCAGGCACCAGTGAAGTCCAGCGCAACATTCTGGGTGAGCGAGTGCTCGGCCTGGCGAAATCCAAGTAGGGGAAACGATATGACACAACCTGATAATTATGGATTTGGCGAAGAGGCCGCAATGCTCAAGGCCTCAGCGCGCAAGTTCTTCGACGACAAGTTTCCGACCTCCACGTTACATACGCTGGTAGCGGGAGATCATCGGCCTGAGCGTGACAACACCTGTCACTGGGACAGCGCGTTGTGGCGGGAGATGGTCGATCTGGGTTGGACAATGCTGGCCGTGCCCGAATCTGCCGGGGGTGTTGGCATGCCGGCGGTTGCTGTGGCGGGCCTGGCAGAGGAGTTGGGCCGCGCGGCGTTTCCCTGCCCGCTGCTGGGTACCATCAACGCAACCTGGGTGTTAAACGCCTGCGGCGCCGGCGCTGAAAAAGCGCTGGGTGAAATTGTTGCGGGCCAGTCTGCCACGCTGGCGATTACCAACCAGGCAGGTTCCTGGTCGCCTGGCGATACCGATGTGAGTTGCGAGCAGGGCAAGCTCTCGGGCACCGCCTGGTACGTGCAGGATGCCCGCAAGGCGCAGCGCCTGTTGGTGAGCGCCAGGACGGCTTCCGGCCTCGGCCTTTATTGGGTGGCCGCCGATGCCCCCGGGGTCGTGATCGATGCGGACACCATTGTTGACCTGACCCGGGACCAGGCTCACGTAAGCTTCGACGGTGTTGCTGCCCAAGAGCTCACAAGTAATGGCCTGGCTGCGCTGGCGCAGGCAATGCCAGCCATATGGACGGTACTGGCAGCAGATATGGTGGGCGCCGCCGAGTGGCAGCTGCAGACCACGGTCGAATACGTGGGTACCCGCCAGCAGTTTGATCGCCCGCTGGGCTTCTTCCAGGCAGTGAAACACCCCCTGGTTAACGTCATGTTGCAGATCGACCAGGCCAAGTCCCTGGTTTACAACGCGGCTTGTGCGATTGACTGCGAGCCGGACAAGGCGCTGCAATTTGCCCATATGGCGAAGGCGTCCGCCAGTGAAACCGCAGCCCTGGCATCGGGCAGGTCGGTGCAATGCCATGGTGGCATTGGATTTACCTGGGAATGCTATGTACACCTGTATTTCAAGCGTCAGAAGCACAGCCAGATGCTGTGGGGTGACGCTGCGTGGCATCGGGCGCGACTGGCTGACATTGTTATAGGTCCCCTGGCCAGAACAGGCACTTGAAACCAACGGAGCGGGCGGTAAGCAGATGAACTGGAAAACGATACTCGCTGTCATCCTCGCACTGGTTGTCGGCTTTGGTGTGCTGGTACGCATAGCCACCCGGCTGCCGGAACCCCCGGGCCACCAGCTCTTCATTAACGGCAATGTGCTGACGATGGACAGTGACAACCGAATCGTCGAGGCCATCGCGGTGCGGCGAGACCGGATCGAGGCTGTTGGCAGTACGCAGGAAATTATGGCCCTGGCGCAGGAGGACAGCGAGGTCATTGACCTGCGCGGGCGCACTCTGCTGCCCGGATTTATCGACGCTCACGGGCATTTTCCAGGATCTGGCCTGAGTGTGGTAGCGGCAGACCTCAACAGTCCACCCATAGGCACCCTCACTACCATGGACGAGGTCCTGGCAGCACTGGGGGCGCAGGCTGCAAAAACGCCGGCGGGAGAGTGGGTCTCCGGGTTCGGTTACGATGACACGCTGCTGCGGGAACAGCGCCACCCGACACGCGCTGAGCTGGATGCGGTCTCGGCAGAGCACCCGGTCGTGGCGATGCATATTTCCGGGCACATGCTGGTGGCCAACAGTATGGCCCTGGCCGAGGTGGGCATCGACGCAACTACCCCGGACCCTGAGGGTGGGATTATTGCTCGAGAGCCGGACTCGCGAGAACCTAATGGCCTGCTGGAGGAGACCGCTCGCCTGGGCATAATGATCAAAATGCAGGATATGAGCCTGACTGACACATGGCGGCTCATCAAGGCAGCTGCCACTGAGTACTCGGCGCGCGGCGTGACCACGGCCCAATCGGGCGGCGTCAGTACGCAACTGGCCACGGGACTCTCCCTGTTCAGTAAGCTGGGAGTGATTCCCCAGCGACTGGTGGTATTTCCCTTTGAAACGGAGTTTGGCGAGTCGCTGCTCAACGGCGATTACAGCAGTGACGACTACAGCAGTGACAGGGTGACCATGGGCGCGGTCAAACTGGTGGCCGACGGCAGTATTCAGGGCTACACCGGTTATCTGAGCGAGCCTTACTACACGCCATATCATGGCGACGCCGACTACCGGGGTTATCCCTCGATCCTGCGCGACAAGCTGTTTGCCCAGGTCGCCGCGCTGCACAAGGCCGGTTACCAGATCGCCATCCACGGTAACGGCGACCAGTCGATCGAGGATATTCTCGATGCCTTCGAAGCGGCTCAGCTGGAACACCCGGTAGAAGACCCGCGCATGATCCTGATCCATGCCCAGATGGCGCGCAAGGACCAGGTCGCGAGGATGGCGGAGCTGGGCGTGACGCCCAGCTTCTTCAGCGCCCATACCTGGTACTGGGGGGACCGTCACCGTGATATCTTCCTCGGCCCTGAGCGCGCTGCCGTAATCAGCCCCGCCGGTTGGGCACAAGAGTACGGACTGCGATTCAGCTCGCACCTGGATACCCCGGTCACCCCGATGCTGCCACTGCAGGCAGTCTGGAGTCAGGTCCATCGAATTACCTCTGGTGGCGACGTGCTTGGGCCGGATCAGCGCATCAGCACAATGGATGCGCTGCGGGCGGTCACTATCGATGCCGCCTGGCAGGTATTCCAGGAAGGCAACAGGGGCTCACTGGAACCGGGCAAGTTCGCCGATCTCGTTGTATTGTCAGGTAACCCGCTGGAGCAGCCAATGGACCTGCGCGAGCTCGTGGTAGAGCAGACCCTCATTGGCGGGGCTACTGTCTATCGCAAACCGTGACCAGTTTCTCGTCGTGACCGTGGACAGTTGTCTTGCATTCCGATATAAATAGCCAAACGGCTTAAGTGAAAATCTGACTTACGCTGTTTTCAGCCGGGAAGTGGAAACGAGCCGTAATTTATGTATCGCTGTACAGTCGATAACGCCGTAACTTATACATCAGAAGATTTCGCCCTGTTCAGGGAATCACCCTTCGCCTGCTGGATGGAACGGCTCACCCTGGAGAACCCCGACCACGGCATTCCAGCTGATTTGGGCAGCGTCCCACCCGGGGACAGCATAGAACGCCAGGACGACATGGCGGATACGCTGCGCGCCGAGGGTAAGGATGTTTGTCTGATTGATTGGGACGCAGACGAGGCGACCCGTCGCAGCACCACACTCGAGGCGATGCGCAAGGGAGCTGACTTCATTGTCAATGGTCAGTTGGCCCTGGGGCCGCTCTCCAGCGCCGCCAACCTCCTGATGCGTACCAGTGGCTATTCCCAGTTGGGCGACTTCCTGTACATTCCCTGCGATACGCAGGCAAGGAACACACAAAATTCGGCCTTTCGCCTATGTTTCCTGGCGGACCTGCTGCACAGCCTGCAGGGCCAGATGCCCCCGCAGATGCTCATCATTCGTGGCGGTGACGACCTGGTCCCACTCCAGACAGACAACTATATTTATCACTATCGCGCGGTAAAGCAGCTTTTTATGGAAAGCATGCGGGGGTTTCGCAAACACCGTATGCCGGATCCGGCCGCCTCCTCGCATTTTGGCCGCTGGTCAGATTGTGCGCACGAGGTTCTCAAGCAGCGGATGTTGAACGAAGACGATGGCATCGATGAAAACGCGAACGAAGAACAGGCTGAACAGGTGCAAAATGCGGTGGCCGTTGGCGCCGCTAACGAACAGGAACAGGAAACCCTGAGCCCACCTGCTGTGCAGACCATTGCGCCCGACGTCACGACAGCGCTCTCCCGGGCAGATTCTGAGGTTCCAACCGGTCAGCCATACCCGGGTGCGGCTGCCAGTTTTACCCTGGCTGAACAAGCCCGCATGCTCAAACCTGGCGCGTATAAACCTGGCCCCGGTGTCTACCGGCTGGGTACACCCCGCCATGGGGCCGTCTCTCCCTCGGCCCAGGGAGTAGTGGAGGACCCGCCCGCCGGATTACCCGAGCATTCGATGACGGACCTGGACACACAGTCCGCCAACGAGGTGGCGCCGGGCTATACGGCGAAGGCCAGAACCGAAGTCCCGCCTGGCGAACAACAGTCGACGGGCGAAACCCCGGATGCGGGGGCGCCGACCCCACCCAAGCCCACGCAGAAGTACAATCGGCGCGCATCGGATGCCGCACTCCAAAACCTGGAGTTTATCGGCAGCAGCATGGCGATGCCTGGCCTGGGTCTTGATACCGCTCCGGCACCCGAGCTGCCTGCGCTTAAGAATTCGGCGCCGGCGCCTAGCCTGCGGGATCCCCGTGCCCAATCCGGTGGCAGGGGGCCGCAGCTGAAGAACGCGCCGCCGCCCGCACTGGGCGTGACGCCCCGGGACGACGCACCGTTTGATGCGCAAATTTCTCATGAGAATGGGGCGCAGTACCCGGTGGAGGAGTCGTTGGCGCCAAAGGCACCCATCGAGCGCAATGAAGCAGCGGGTGCACCGCCTCCCGGCCCACTTGCACCACCGGATCCTGTCGAGCGGCCGGAGCCTCACCGTAATGCCGGGATTGATATGGATGGAGCCTATCCCGCTTCTCCCGCACCGGGACTGACAACCCGCAGCGCAGAGCTGGCTGAGGCGTCATTGCTGGGAGAGGAGGTCAAGCATGGCTTTGGCCAGGCAGCCAGATCCAGCATGGAGGCAGTCCCGGCAAAAGCGCCGGACAAGGGATCATCGCGCGAGGCACGCCCGTTCAGCGATAGTATTTTCAACAACAGAATATTTACCGAGGGTGCGCCTGACGACGAGCAGTTCAGCGACAGCCTGATTACCAGCGACGATTACGATAGCTGACAGTCTGTGGTCGGCAGGTCTAGGCCCGCAGCGTTCTAAAGCAGTCACGAATTTCCGCCATATAAAGGTCAGGTTGCTCGAAGGCAGCAAAATGACCACCGATCTCCAGTTCGTTCCAGTGAATGAGATTGGTAAAGCGTTTTTCCGCCCAGCGCCGACTTGTGCTGAAAATCTCCTTTGGAAAAATCGAGCAGCCCACCGGCATCTGTATCGGGTCCAGGTTGGGTTTGTTGTAACTTTCCCAGTACAGGCGTGCCGAACTGGCGGCACTATTGGTGAGCCAGTAAAGCATGACATTGTCCAGCAACTCGTCTTTGGTCAGCACGTGTTCGGGATGCCTTATTCCGTTTTTCTCACAGTCAGTCCAGGCGTAAAACTTCTCGATAATCCAGGCCATCTGGCCCACCGGTGAGTCGGCCAGGCCGTAAGCCAGTGTTTGTGGCCGGGTTGACTGCTGCTTTGAGTACCCGGAGTCCCACTCCCTGTAGAAGTTCAGGCGGGCCAGCGCGGCTTCCTCCTGGGGCGTGAGCTGGTCCATGGTTTCCGGGTCGGGGGCAACGATAGGCATATTGACGTGAATGCCCGCACACTTATCGGTTTCACTCAATCCCATCGCCTGGGTAATCATGGCCCCCCAGTCCCCACCCTGGGCCACGTAGCGATCGTATCCCAGGCGTGCCATGAGTTGACCCCACATGCAGGCGATTTTTTCGACCGAGGTGCCGGTTTCGCGAGGTTTGCCTGAGAAACCAAAGCCGGGGAGGGAAGGCACCACGACGTGGAAGGCGTCACTGGCTTTACCCCCGTGAGCCACCGGGTCGGCCAGCGCGTCGATGACTTTGTGGAACTCCACCACGGATCCCGGCCAGCCGAAAGAGATGATTATCGGCAGGGCATCTTCTTCCGGGCTGCGCCGATGGATGAAATGAATGTCAATGCCGTCGATTTCGGTTGTGAACTGCGGCCACTGGTTCAGGCGTTGCTCGAATTTTCGCCAGTCGTAATGGTTTGCCCAGTAATCGGCCAACTCTCGCGTGTACTCTAGCGGGACTCCCTGGTCCCAGCCGCCGCAGGTTTCCGGTTCGGGCCAACGCGTCAGGGCAAGACGATTCTTGAGCTCCTGCAACTGCTCCTGTGGTATGTCAGACGTAAAAGGGAGGATAGTTGCGGTCATAGCCGGCGTTCCTGAGGGTCGCGATTGTCGTGATCAACACTACGTTATCATGGGCAATGAAGGCAAGCTGGTGCGAGTCGACAACCGTCGTGCGGGGTGAGGCGTGTAAGAATTTGACAAAAGTCCCTCTAAACAGCATCGTTTCTTAACCAGTGAGGATGGAGTTAGTGACATCAGCGTTCTCACGAGTTGATAGACGAAACCCGGAGATCAAAAGATGCACAAACTCGTCGCGGTAATCACTATGGCCTTGCTGTTTGCATGGTCCATGGGCGCTGCAGCCGACAGGCCGCGCGGCGCAGTGGAGTGTGCGGATCTGCAGTGGTCTGAACAGGTGCTCAATGCCAACCCGGATATCGCCCATGCCTGCCGTGGCGTATTCGAAAAGGACGGCGTGTTGTATGCGAAAGCGACGATAGAAGTCACCAGGGTGCAAGGCAATACGCTGCGCTTTCGCACCCTGCGCACGGATGGCAAGCTGGGAAAGCCACGCAGTGTGACTCTCAACAAGCAGTGGCGAGTGAACATTGACGGTCGAGAGTACCGTCTATCTGACCTGAATAAGGGGCAACGAATGAATATTTACCTGCCTCAGGACCGTTTTGCACTGACTGTTATGGATAGCAGCGGGGCGCAGGCCAGCCCCATCGAGGAGGTTATTGACGAGTAAGTGCGTGGCGCGTCGAAGCTACCGCGGGTTGATCAGTCGTCGTCTACCCACACCTTGCGCAAGGGTTCGCCGAAGTCATCGTAGATAATTTTGCGCCGCGGTTGTGGCAGTCGGCTGCGTTTGCGGGTCTGGTTGCGCCTGGGGGGTAATCGCCGCCTCGCTTCTATGGCAGCAACCACCTCCGGGACAGGTGTTCTCGGCGCAGGGGGTTCAACGAACAATCGGCGATTGAGAAATATGGGAGGGTCCCCGGGATCTTTGCCGCTGACGCCTCTCGGGACGTTTTCAACCGCACCACCGCGCTGCAGGAAGCGCGCAGTTTCCTGCTCCAGTGCGGCCCGAACGTCCTCTTTCGTGACAGGCTTTTTCAATCTGACCTGCTCCAGGTATCAACCTTCCAAACCGCCTAGTATAACCTTGTATCTAAACAATTACAGAGCGGGCGTTACATTGATGCTGCCGGAGATGTC
>Ga0316197_10001683_pt1 | contig 15762 bp, 16 predicted proteins | sample OudBiesiAoxic_MG_FD_204939 | JGI IMG/M metagenome (GOLD analysis project Ga0316197, IMG submission 204939) | Coastal sediment microbial communities from Oude Bieten Haven, Netherlands - site A oxic | ecosystem: Environmental > Aquatic > Marine > Coastal > Sediment | place: Netherlands... | reverse complement strand
TGTGGAGGATGAGGATGCAGATGGAAAATTATATCGTGCGCATTTATAGACGTGACAAAAAAGACCGCACCAAGGTCACCGGCATCGTCGAATCTGTTGAACGGGATACCCGGCATACATTCCACACTCTGAACAGTCTGCGCTCAGTCCTGATGACAGGACCTGACTGCAACTCGCCAAACACTGCTTCAACAGACAACGACGAACTGGAACCACAACCGGCAGCATGCGCGCCGCTGAACTGATGCCCTGAATCAACACTAAATATATATTGAGGAGCCAAAAGATAATGAGAGCAAAAAACACAGCGCCAAGGATTTCGAAAAGATTACGTCTGTTTGCTGCAGTGTGCGCCGGCGCAGTTGCCCTGAGCGCCTCCCTGCCTGCAAACGCAGCGTTTGTTCTTTCAGGTGGCTCGCCACCTGGGTCCCTGCCCATCAGTAGTAACGATTTCAACAGCGATCTGCAGGGTGAGGGGTTCAGTCAGGCGACCATCGGTGCTCAGCTGAGTGTCGATCAGGACGGTTCTGTTACTTTTTACTACATCGCGGCCGAATCAAGTTTTACCAACAGTTTCCATTCCGCTTCCGACTCCATGACAGAGAATAACGATGCATTCAACTTTAACGGCTACGACAGCATCACCATCAATGTGTCTGCGGGCGATGTACTGGATTTCAGCTTCCGGAGCGCTACTGCCAGCGCGCTGACCCCGGTGGATAACGCCAGCGGCAACAATCTCGAAGGCCTTGGCATCATGAGCGACGGAGGTATGTCGGAGCTGGTACTTGCCTACAATGACAACAATCCTGCTGGGCTCGGCGGCGGCGGAATGGATACCGACTACGATGACATGCTGGTACGCGCCGAATTCAGCGCAGTACCGGTACCTGCTGCCGTCTGGCTTTTCGGCTCCGGTCTTCTCGGCCTGATCGGAGTCGCACGACGTAAGGCGTAAGCTGCGAAAAACCTGAGTGCTGAAACATGGACGGCCACTGAAAAGTGGCCGTTTTTCTATTGCCAACTAATTGTCTTTGCTGGAAAAATGCTCGCAGAAGGCGAGCACAATCCTCTGCCATGATTCCACCGCTCACTTCGACTCGATGATTTAAGCCACCTGCATCAGATGCGTGCAAGCTGCTGTTATCCGCCCGTTGCTTCGGATCATGAGCCCCGAACACCAGTCGATAGTGTCTAGTGGTATGAGATACTGACCTTAGCCACCCGGGCCCGCTACGCGGCCCCACATCTGGAACAAACTCACCCACAGGCAACGTCTATAAATCAACGGGTTACGATTGATCTGCTTGGAAGCTTATGTTTCTCAGTCGGTTAATTGGTGGAGCTAATCTGACAAAGTACAATTACGCAAGTGTCATTCGTGTATAGCCCTAAAAAGAGTCTATAATGTAGCTACAAACAATCCATTTTGGACGCCGGTGCCGAGATTTTGGGCTCAGGGTACTCGGTAGTCGGCGGATATAAATTCAAAAATGTAAGGGAAGAAGCTATAGGACCATGGCCACTCATCCGGAAAACAGGGGAATTGCCGAGCAACCGCAGCAACACACGGAGCACTGGAGCCTTCCGGCCGACAGATCCGAACCGGAATGCCCGGTTCAGATTTATACGCTCGGGCGGTTCGGGATGAAGCTCCAGCAGCAATCGATGGTCTTTTCCGCCGCGCGTCAGCAACGCGCACTTGAGCTGCTGCAGGCACTGATTGCCTTTGGCGGACGGAATGTCGGCATCGAACACCTGAGCCATGCCCTGTGGCCCGATGCCGATGGGGATATTGCCAAGAACACCTTTGACGTCACCCTGCACCGGTTAAGACATTTCTTCGAGATCAAGGATATACTGATCGTTCGGGAGCGTCACCTGACGCTGAACAACAAGCTCGCTTGGGTGGATGTCTGGCTACTTGAGCGACTGCTCAACCATTGCCGCCCCCTGCTCGAGCGAGCCAGAGAGCCAGCAGCGATGTATGAGCTGGCGCGCTGCAGCGAACGCATGCAACTTATCTATCAGGGCGGCTTCCTCGAGCGCGAACCGGTCCGCCCCTGGGCAATCAGCCTACGTGAACGGCTGCGCAGCAAGGTATTATTCTACCTGATCGATGCCGGCCACGCCTGGGAAACCATAGGCGACACGGAACGCGCAATACGTTGTTATCGTAAGGGACTGGAGATCGAGCCTTTGGCAGAAGAACTGTACCAGAACCTGATTCGCTGCTACCGGGACAATCAGCGGATGGCCGAGGCGATGGCCACCTTCCGTCGTTGCAAGCAGGTACTAACGGATCAGCTGCAGATCTCGCCGGCGCCTGCCACGCTCGATCTGTACGCCACCCTGAAGAGCTGATCCAGCCCACTTTTCCGGCTCACCCCGTTTCTTTTAGCCGGTACTCCCTGAATAGCCCCATCGTGGCTTTAATCCGTATATTCCATACACATGTCTATATTTCCTGTAAGTCATCTGTAAGTCCGACAGGTCCATAGTCAGCCACTCTAAAGAGGGATTTAGTGCCGGAGGAACCACCGAACCGCATCCGGACATCTGTTTCGGAACGATCCCGAAGAGGATGCCCCCCTCACTGCACATAGCTGGTCTTAAAAAAGATAAGGCTGTCAGACCGTTAAGACGAACGGCACACGACCGCCGCCGACAACTAAGGAAACACTGGAGGATAAGCGAGCATGAGCGTAAAAACGCAAGCCAACACGCGGATTGATCGACTCAGTCAGGATCAACAAGTCAGAAACTGGGGCCAGTTGCACGAGAATCCCGCTACCGACGAGCCCGTACGTATTCATACCCTGGGAAGGTTCGGCATCCAGCTGAATGGCAGCGCCATCAGCCTGGCGCAAGGTCGCAAACAGCGCCCGTTTGAAATGCTGAAAGCCCTGCTCGCCTTTGGCGGACGGGAAGTACATGCGGAACTGTTGAGCCAGGCATTGTGGCCGGATACCGACGGTGATGTAGCGCAGAACTCCTTCGATGTCACCCTGTATCGGTTGCGCCGGATTTTCGGTGTGAAGGATCTCTTCATCGTACAGGATCGCCGCCTGACCCTGAACAACGAACACGCCTGGGTTGACGCCTGGGAATTCGAAAGGCTGGTAAACCACGGAGAGCGTCTGCTCAATCATCGCTGTGGTGCCGATATCACTGACGAGCTGGCTGCCAACAGCGACCGATTACTCCACCTCTACCAGGGCTCGTTCCTTGAACGCGAAGCCCTGAACGGCTGGACACTGGGGCTGCGTGAGCGGCTCCGCAGCAAGTTACTGCGTTACATCATGGATACCGGACACGTATGGGAAAACCGCGGAGACTGGGATATCGCCCTCCGCCTGTACCACAAGGGCCTGGAAATCGACCCACGCATCGAAGCTTTCTATCAGCGCATGATGATCTGCTACAAAGCAAGCAGTCGCACCGCAGAGGCGTTGGTAACCTATCATCATTGCTGCGACATATTGCAGGGCCAGCTACAGATCAGCCCCTGCCCGGAAACCCTTGCACTCTATGAAGCGCTGAGAAACTGAATTTCCTCCCCCGAGTGGTTTTTCCTACTGACTCCCCCGGGATCTTACCCCGGGGGTTTTCTTTACCCCTTTCAACACCGCCACACCTCCCCCAAAGACAAGCACAAATAATTTCGGAATTGTGCTGGACAGTAGGCTTTCTGCAGGTCTGCATGTCGCATCGTGGCCGGGGAAGACCGTAACGAAGCAGAACGGTAGCGACAGCACCCGGGTTGCCAACGAGACAACCTGGTTACGGGTTAACAAGGGGCAACAGAAATAGTTCGAATTTTTACCGAATTGTAAATTTTTTGTAAGTCCGCATACCGCATGGTGTTTGTCTTTAACAAGGAAAGAAAAGAGTGCGCGAGCAGTGAGGATGGAGAATTACATCATTCGTATTTACCGCCGGGATCATAGCGACCCCGAAAGGCTGACCGGCGTACTCGAATCGGTCGAGCGGAAAACACGGTACCCATTCCACACGCTGAAGGAGCTGTGCGCGCTACTGGTGCCAGCGACCAATCTGGAGCAACAGGCGGAGGATGTATCGGAAACGAATAGCTAAGGAATCTCTGATTAATTCCCGCACCGTCATTCCGGCGAACGCCGGAATCCAAGAAAATCATGCATCTGGATGCCGGAACAAGTCCGGCATGACAGATTGATCAGAGCTTCCCTAAGCATTTACCTACAAACCAGTATCCGATTCATCTGAAGAGGCCACAATCATCAACACTGGGAGACGGAGAAGAGAGGGCGCCTGAAATCTCCTATGCAGGTAGCCACATGGCAGCTTTGACATACTTCAACTTTCCGGCGCCCATGACCTTAGTGATTCTCAAGCGCCTTCAGCCGCTGGTGAATATTCCCGTGAATATCAATCAGCCGCGCCTTGTTGTCACCGGGTAAGGTTTCAACAGCATCCACCCGAGCCGGGTAGTCGATGGTCAGCGCCAGTAACTCACTGACATTTTCCTGAATATCGGCTTTATTCAAACTCAGCTTACGGGCAAAGTTCAGACACGCCTTCACCAGGGGATCGCCATCAGCCGGCTCTTCACCGTAACCACCGAATGGCACAGCACACAACATGTTGTGCATGCTGTAGGCACGCATTGGCACAGGATCATAGACAGGCGAGAATCGTGCCTCACCGGCACCGCCCAGCAAAGACAGGTTCTCCAGGTGCAAATCTCCATTACCGGTGAGCAATGCCAGCAGGACGCGCCTGAATAAATGTAGCCGTGCAACTTTCTTGTCGCTTATCAGCAGCGGATCAGCAAGATCGATCACATTGGCGATACGGTCCAGTGATCCGTCGGTATGCCGGACGATATCCCTGGCACCTGCTGCCAGGATAGAATACAGGCTCTCCAGTGGCACCGGTTTGCCCTGTGCGTCCCGGTCAAAACGTTCTATCGCCAACGCCGGCAACCCCCCTACCCCGGCAAGCCAGTAACGCGGGACCTCAAAACCGGCGTCCCGGTGAAGGTCCAGTGTCATGGCTTCGAGCCCGGCCAGCCCGGGGTAAGCCTGTGCGCGTTCAATCTTCAATACCACGTCGATGCGGTCTTTCTGATCCGCCTTGTTGGGAAGGCTGATGCGCCCGTCCCAGCCACTTGCCGGTATCGCCACCAGCAACTTGGGTATTGCACCCCCAACAGAGGGCGTGGGCCCCAGGCTTTCCAGGATAAAGCGGGCGTCCGCATCCAGCCAGGAGATCATGTCCTTGAGGGAAAAACCGAACTGCTCACCGATCGGTACCAGTGGCCCGCTATCGGTATTTGCATACCAGGATTCAGCAACTGCATCGTCCGGAAAGACATCGACGTGCCCGATGCCCCCATGCCCGGTATGCGCAAGCAATGCCAGATCCGCTTCAAACCGGCTTGCCGGCTCAATACCCTTTTCACGCAAAAAAGCCAGCATGAGTTTACGCTGAAAATTCTGCTCATCGGCTGGCGGTATCAGGGCGCGAAAACGCGGATGCAGCGAGCCGCTCTGACGATGAACAATCGTGCTGTCACGAAACAGTTCGGGCGGGTAGACCAGGCTAAGGCCCGACAGGCCAGACGCTGAATAATCCGAGGTGTAGGAAAAACGCGCGTCGTCGTCGGTGACATACAGCACCCCCATCTTTACCGGCTCAACACCGACTCGTGTCCAGATACTGAGCTGGGTATCCTGCATCAGAAAAGTTCGCCCCGGTTCACTTTTTCGGCGTAGTCACTATCCGGCAGCAGCGTCAGTCTCAACCCCACAGCAGATGCCAGCTTTGCCAGGGTATCGAGATCTGCACGACCGGTACGCTTGATCCGTGAAATACTGGAATCCGGCACTGAAGCCCGCTGTGCCAGGGTATTCTGCGACCAGCCCCGTGCCTTGGCGTGCTGGAGGATCTCAGCCATCAGACTGGTGGTCAGCGAGTTATTTTGAGCGATCGATATTGTCATATACGACAATCATATACAATATTAAATATTGTCGCAAACGTTAATACTTATTAGATTTAACCAATATTTTACATTAACGACAATTTATATTTTTGACAAGAATAGAATTCCAAAAAATGCAGCCTGGCAGAACCACCTTGAAGAATTCCTGGCAGTCTGTCGGTTCCAGGCAATCGTAGCCAGCATGGCGCGAGAGTGAGTCCAAATTTCGAACCCTGGCTATTGCTGCAGCTTACGCTGCCGGCGGCGTTGACGGATCTGGTACAGGGTAAGGACGGGCCCGGAAATGGCGTAAATAAGAAAGCCAAAAAACAGCACACTCGGCGGGTCGCTCGAGACTACGACAAAGACCAGCACCATCATGATCAGCGTGAAAAACGGTACGCGGTTCTTGAAATCGACTTCCTTGAAGCTGTAGTAACGTACATTGCTGACCATCAAGGCACCCATGGAAACGGCCAGCAGCGCGCCCACCATCCACATATCACTGCCATCCAGACCGTTGTCTTCGCTGAACCATATCAGGCCAGCCAGTACGCCAGCGGCGGACGGACTGGGCAAACCCTGAAAGTAGCGTTTATCTGCCGTACCCACCTGGGTGTTGAAACGTGCCAGCCTCAATGCAGCGCCGGCGGTATAGACAAACGCGGCAAGCCAGCCGAGCTTGGACCACACCCAACCCTGCTCAATCATGCTGCGCAGGGTCCACTCAAACACGATCAGTGCCGGCGCCAGACCAAAGCACACCATGTCAGACAGACTGTCATACTCAACACCAAACTCGCTGGCTGTATTGGTCAGCCTGGCCACTCGTCCATCGATACCATCCATAACCATCGCGACAAATACCGCAATGGCTGCGGCTTCAAAGTTATCGCTCATCGCAGCAACAATGGCGTAGAACCCGGCGAACAGACCCGCTGTAGTAAACAGGTTGGGAAGGAGGTAGATACCCCTGCGGCGTGGTCTGTTCTGCTGCTCTTCGTCGTCCATAGCTTTGTGCAGGGACAGATTTAAAATCTGTCCCCGGTTAACCTTTACTTATGAACCAGTGTCGCTATTACATCAGATCCGGCACTAACACGCGAACCGCTTGCGGCCTGGACCCGGCTGTTTATCGGCAGATAAACCTCAACGCGTCCGCCCAGCTGGATGAAACCGCAACGCTGACCCTGCCCGACCCGCTGACCGATCTGCACATAACAATGTGGCAGATTATTCAAGGGCCCGCGGTGCATAACCAGGACCAGGTCATCGTCCTCATCGGTTTTCACCCACACACCATGCGGCCGACTGACACCATCCCCGGAGTTGGGCGGTTCCAGAAATTTTCCCTCGACCGGGCTGCGCGTACTATACACACCGAACCGGCTCATTTCGATGGCCAGCAGAATCGCCTGGCGATCCAGATAAGGGTCATGCACTTCGTCCACCGCTGCAATCACGCCATCGGCCGGACTGACTACTGCAAGAGGGCTCGAAGATATTTCACGCTCCGGATCGCGGAAAAGATAGACAATAAGGACGCAGCCCAGCCAGAAAGGGAGGGACCAGAACCAACCGAGGAAATGTGTGATTAAAATGCCAACACCGGCGAAAGCCAGCAATGGCAACCACCCCGCCCGGGGGAAATAAGGGTATCGGCCTGCAGCCATAAATTCAGTGTGCCTGTAAATAGACGGGGCCGCGCAACCCCAAAAGCCTAGTTCACTTTCTTGTCTACGATTTTGTTAGCACTGATCCAGGACATCATGCTGCGCAGCTGCTCACCGACCCGTTCGATAGGATGTTCACGTCCCAACCGACGCTTGGCTTTCAATGTGGCAGCACCCGCCTGATTCTCCAGAATGAATTCACGTGCAAATTCACCATTCTGGATTTCCGTCAGGATGCGCTTCATCTCCGCCTTGGTCCCGGCAGTCACCACGCGCGGGCCGCGTGTCAGATCACCGTACTCGGCTGTATTGGAAATGGAGTAGCGCATGTTTGCAATACCGCCTTCATACATGAGATCAACAATCAGCTTCAGCTCATGCAGGCATTCAAAGTAAGCCATCTCCGGCGCATAACCGGCTTCGGTCAGGGTTTCAAAGCCCGCCTGAACCAGTGCTGTGGCACCACCACACAGAACGGCCTGTTCGCCAAACAGATCCGTTTCTGTTTCCTCACGGAACGTTGTTTCGATAATGCCGGCACGACCGCCCCCATTGGCGGACGCATAGGACAAGGCTATGTCCCTGGCCTTGCCGCTGGCATCCTGGAAAACGGCAATCAGGCTGGGCACACCGGCGCCTTGGGTATAGGTGGAACGGACCAGGTGGCCCGGGCCTTTGGGCGCGATCATGATGACATCCAGATCGGCACGCGGCTCGATCTGCTCGAAATGGATGTTAAAACCATGCGCAAATGCCAGCGCCGCCCCTTTGTTGATATTGGGTTCGACTTTATCACGGTACAAGCCGGCCTGATGCTCGTCGGGCGCAAGAATCATAACCACGTCAGCATCTTTCACGGCGGCTTCAATTGACTTGACCGTCAGACCCGCATTTTTTGCTTTGGCTTCCGAAATGGAACCACTACGCAAACCGACGGTGACATCAACACCGGATTCTTTCAGATTATTGGCGTGCGCATGACCCTGCGAGCCGTAGCCGATAATGCTGACCCTGGCACCTTTGATTATGGAAAGATCCGCGTCTTTGTCGTAGTAGATATTCATCGCCATAGTTCTTGACCCTGAGTGATATTCAAATTGATGTTACACGCGCAAGGACTTTTCGCCGCGTGCAATCCCTGTAACGCCTGACCGGACCACCTCGATGATGTCGGTCGGTGTAATCGCCTTGACAAAAGCGTCCAGCTTATCGCTGGTACCCGTTACTTCAATGGTATAAACGGTATCTGTAACATCGATAACCCGGCCGCGAAATATGTCCGCCAGGCGTTTGATTTCTTGCCGCCCCGCGTTTACAGCGCGGAGCTTGATCAACATCATTTCCCGCTCAATGTGTGGGCCCTCATACATATCCATGAGCTTGACCACATCGATCAGTTTATTGAGCTGTTTGGTGATCTGCTCGACGACCTCTTCCGTCCCCCAGGTCACCAGCGTCATACGCGACAACGACTCGTCCTCGGTAGGGGCTACCGTCAGCGACTCGATATTGTAACCACGCGCGGAAAACAGGCCGGCCACCCTGGACAGGGCACCCGCCTCGTTTTCCATCAGGATTGAAATGATGTGCCGCATGATTACACCAGTATCATTTCGTTTTGACCGGCGCCAGCCGGAATCATCGGGTAAACATTTTCGGCCTGATCGGTCAGGAAATCCATGAATACCAGTCTGTCTTTCATTGCAAACGCTTCTTTCAAGGCTGACTCCACATCTTCAGGCCTGGTGATCTGCATACCCACATGACCATAACTTTCTGCCAGTTTGACAAAGTCAGGCAATGACTCCATGTAAGACATGGCATAACGGCCCTGGTAAAAGAACTCCTGCCACTGTCGCACCATGCCCAGACAGCCGTTGTTCAGGTTGATGATCTTGATCGGCAGACCATACTGCCGGCAGGTCGACATTTCCTGAATACACATCTGTATACTGCCTTCACCGGTCACACAGGCTACGGTCTCCTGGGGATGCGCAAACTGAACGCCCATGGCCGCGGGGAAACCAAAACCCATGGTGCCCAGACCGCCGGAATTAATCCAGCGGTTTGGTTTGTCAAACTTGTAGAATTGCGCTGCCCACATCTGGTGCTGACCCACATCAGAGGTCACGTAGGCTTTACCCCCGGTCACCTCATACAAACGTTCCAGGACGTACTGCGGTTTGATGAGATCGCTGTCATGGTCGTACTTCAGGCAATCCATAGCGCGCCATTCCTCAATCTGTTTCCACCACGCTTTCAGCGCTGTAGTATCCGGTTTCTGTTTGCTCTCCTTGAGCACCTTGAGCATCTCTCGCAACACCTGGTCCACCGGACCGACAATGGGAACATCCACTTTAACGTTCTTGGAAATACTGGCCGGATCGATATCGATGTGAATAATCTTGGCCGTCGGGCAGAATTTCTCGACGTTACCGGTCACGCGATCATCGAAACGCGCACCAATGGCAATCAGCACGTCACAGTTGTGCATGCCCATATTGGCTTCATACGTACCGTGCATACCGAGCATGCCCAGGCACTGTTTATCCGTTGCCGGATAAGCGCCCAAACCCATCAGGGTGTTGGTGATGGGATAGCCCAACACCCTGGTCAACTCGGTCAACGGGCGGCTGGCATTGGAAAGTATCACCCCCCCACCGGTGTAGAGCATCGGCCGCTTGGCAGCCAGCATCAGATCAATGGCTTTTTTAATCTGACGAGGATGACCCTTGGTCACCGGATTATACGAGCGCATACTGACCCGCTTCGGGTAATGGTAGCTGGCCTTTTGCGCGGTGACATCTTTGGGAATATCAACCACAACCGGACCGGGCCGTCCGGTGGTGGCGACATAGAACGCCTTTTTAATGGTTATAGCCAGGTCATTGACGTCTTTCACCAGGAAGTTGTGCTTTACACAGGGACGGGTAATACCCACGCTGTCGACTTCCTGGAAGGCATCGTTACCGATCAATGGCGTCGGCACCTGGCCGGTAAAGACGACCAGGGGGATGGAATCCATATACGCAGTGGCAATACCGGTCACCGCATTGGTCGCACCGGGCCCGGACGTCACCAACACCACGCCGGGTTTTCCGGTGCTGCGAGCGTAACCGTCAGCCGCGTGCGTAGCCGCCTGTTCATGGCGTACCAGCACATGCTTGAACTTGTCCTGCTGATACAGCGCATCGTAAATGTGCAATACCGCGCCGCCAGGATAGCCGAACAAATATTCGACTCCCTCATCGGCAAGACAGCGTACAAATATATCAGCGCCAGTCAGCTCCACCTGTTTTATCTCCCGAGTGCCGCCAAAACAAAAAACCAGAAAAAAAGCCCGTATACCGGGCAGATGCGAAAAACGCAGGGTTTAGAACTGGCAGATATTGCCACCGATGAAGATCAGAATCCAGTACCAGCCGCCGAATAACGAGTGACTGCGGGTGACGCTCTGACAGCCTGTTGAGACCTGTGCACTTGTCCTGCTCGGCAGAGCATGGTAAGTAATTGAAATTCAACCACAGCAAAGAGGATCGAGATGCGCCTGGCCACCCTGATTTCAATTTTCCTGGCACTGACCACCACCACAGCCGGTGCCGCCATGTATAAATGGACCGACGCTGACGGCACCACCCAATACGGCCAATACCCACCGGCTGGTGTGCAGGCGGAGCATATCAAAGCCAACCCAAAACCGGCATCGCCGCCGCAAGCCGCGCCATCACTGCAACAGCGCCTGGAGGAACTGGAACAACAGCAGCAAAAACAGGCTGAAAAGGCGAACGAGGCCGCTACCGAAAAGCAAAATGCTGAAACAATAAAGAAAAACTGTGAAATCGCGAAAAAAAATCTTGCCGGTTTACAATTGGGTGGACACCGTTTGACACGCTTACCTGACGGCAGCTACACCCGCTTGAGCGAAGAAGAAAGGCTGAGCCGGGTAGCCGAAGCCGAAAACCAGATCAAGGAATATTGCCAGTAAGAAGGAGTACTAGCTATGCCCCTGTTGAAGATCCAGACCAATCAGTTCATTGACGCTGACCGCCAGAAAACCCTGATAAGCAGGGCATCGCAGGAAGTTGCCAGCATCCTGGGCAAACCGGAGCGCTATGTCATGGTAAGCGTCGAACACAATCCCGCCATGCTGTTCGGTGGCAGTGATGCACCACTGGCCTATCTTGAATTGAAAAGCATCGGTCTGCCCGAATCGAAAACCGCGGATTTTTCGCGGACCCTGGCGGACCTGCTGAATGATGAACTGGGTTTGCCCGCTGATCGCATCTATATCGAATTTGCCGATGCCCCACGCGCCATGTGGGGCTGGAACGGCGGGACGTTCTAGAAGCCTCAAGGGACACCCGCATATTCCCTGGTAACACCTTTGCAACCCTTGGTGTCGATTTGTCGTTTTTCGATCTGTGCCACATGGACCGGTACCTGGCCAGCCGCTACAATCCACACTTTCATCCAGGCAGACACCCATAACAATGAAAGTTTCCCAGTTCCCCCTTGCCACCGTTAAAGAAACCCCCGCTGATGCGGAAATCGTCAGCCATCAGTTAATGATGCGTGCCGGCATGATCCGTAAGATCGCTGCCGGCATCTACAGCTGGCAACCCCTCGGCTTGCGAGTCTTGCGCAAAGCGGAAGCCATTGTGCGCGAGGAAATGAACTGTGCCGGTGGCCTGGAATTACTGATGCCCGCTGTTCAGCCTTCGGAACTCTGGCAGGAATCGGGACGCTGGGAACAGTATGGCCCGGAACTGCTGCGCATCCGGGATCGCCACCAGCGTGAATTCTGTTTCGGCCCCACGCACGAAGAAGTCATCACTGACCTGGTGCGCCGTGAGGTACGCAGCTACAAGCAGTTACCGGTTAATTATTACCAGATCCAGACCAAGTTCCGCGATGAAATCCGCCCGCGCTTCGGCGTCATGCGCGCCCGAGAATTCCTGATGAAAGATGCCTATTCGTTTCATCTGAACGATGAATCGCTGGATGAAACCTACCGGGTGATGTACGACACCTATAGCAGGATTTTCTCCCGGCTCGGCCTGGAGTTTCGTGCCGTGAGGGCTGACTCCGGTGCCATCGGTGGCGCGCTTTCACACGAATTTCACGTACTTGCCGAGTCCGGCGAGGATGCGATTGTGTTCTCCACAGAAAGCGACTATGCGGCCAATCTGGAACTGGCCGAGGCACTGGCACCCGACAGTTCCCGCCCGCCACCCTCAGCGCAACAACAAACTGTCGACACCCCTGGTCAGCATAGCATCGAGGATGTTTCCAGGGCGCTGGGGGTATCACCTGCGCAATGCATAAAAACCTTGCTGGTGGAAGGTGAAGACGGTGGTGTTGTAGCACTTTGCCTGCGCGGCGATCATATTCTCAATGAAATCAAGGCAGAGAAGCTCGAACAGATCGCCCATCCGCTGGCATTCGCCAGCGATGAGCAGGTACGGGAAGTCACCGGCTGCGCCCCGGGCTCTCTGGGTCCGATCGGGCTCGGCATACCGGTCATCGCAGATCGCTCCGCCGCGCAGCTGAGCGATTTTGTCTGTGGCGCCAATATCGACGGTAAACACATCACCGGGGGGAACTGGGCACGGGACTGTACCGAACCCCTGGTGGCCGATATCCGCAACCTGGTCGAAGGCGACTCCAGCCCGGATGGAAAAGGCCGGGTATGCATCGCACGCGGCATCGAAGTTGGCCATATTTTTCAGCTCGGCAAAAAATACAGTCAGTCCATGAAGGCGACGGTGCTGGATGAAAACGGTAAGGAAACTGTCATGACCATGGGCTGCTACGGCATCGGCGTGTCCCGTATCGTCGCCGCAGCAATCGAGCAACACCATGATAATCAAGGGATTATGTGGCCACGCAGTCTGGCACCCTTCCACGTCGCAGTGCTTGGCATGAATCAGAAAAAGTCCCAGCGGGTGCGCGAAGCCTGTACTGAGTTGTACCGTGAATTGCTGGATGCAGGCCTCGAAGCCATTTTTGATGACCGGGATGTAAGGCCCGGGGTCATGTTTGCCGATATGGAGTTAATCGGTGTACCACATCGGGTAGTAATTGGTGAGAAAAATCTCGATCAAGGATTGGTGGAATACAGGGCGCGCTGTGGCGGGAAAAACGAAAATATCCCTCGCAGCGAAATTGTGGCATTCCTCAAAAAACAGCTCTGTTAATCCGGAAAAAAGCCACAAAACGATGTCCCTGCTGATCCGCTATGCGGGCGCGCTGGCTGTCGCTTTTCATGTCGGATCGGTATCGGCCGCCACCCAGGAACGCCCCGATGACAAGTTGCGCGGCATCCTCATTGATGCCATTCAGTCTTCGGACAGCTTCACCGATCGTTTCGATGCAGAAGTCTGGCTCACTGACATGTCACACCGTCTGCACAGGAAGGTGGATGACCCGAAAGAACGCCTGTTGATTCTCAAAACAGCGCACTACGAGGCCAGCCGGGCGAACCTGCCACCGGAACTGGTGCTGGCCGTTATCGATATCGAAAGCAATTTTGACCACTTTGCCATTTCACACGCCGGCGCCCGCGGGCTTATGCAGGTGATGCCGTTCTGGCTGGACGAAATCGGCCGTCCGGATGACGACCTGTTTGATATTCATACCAACCTGCGCATGGGCTGTACCATTCTGCGTCACTACCTGGACCGTGAGAAAGGCAACCGGACAAAAGCGCTGGCGCGTTACAACGGAAGCGTCGGCAAAACCTGGTATCCACAACGCGTCTACCGTGCCTTGTCCAAACGCTGGTATCTTCAGTAAGCCCCGGGGCTCATTTACTAAGGCGTACGTACTCATTCGCGGATCAGCCATACAGACGGCTGTACAGGCCATCGGCCTGCATCAACTCATGGTGTGTACCCTGCTCGGTAATGCGGCCATCCTCAAATACGTAGACCCGGTTGGCCTGTTTTACCGCACTCAGCCGGTGCGCAACAATCAGTACCGTACGGTCTTGCAGGAATTCCCTCAGTGCCTGGTGCAGGCGCGCTTCTGTTTCGGTATCCAGCGCCGAGGTGGCCTCATCGAAAATGACGACTTGCGGATCACTCAACAGCAATCGGGCAATCGCCAGGCGCTGGCGTTGACCGCCGGACAGTCGTACGCCGCGCTGCCCCAGCTGTGATTCAAGCCCGTCGGGCATAGCCTCGATGACATCCTTCAGCTGCGCTCGCTGCAAAGCCTCCCACAATACTTCGTCACCATGATCCCGACCCAGTGTCAGGTTGTTACGTACACTTTCGTTGAAAAGCACCGGATGCTGCAATACCGTGGCCACATGTTCGCGCACGACTCCCAGCCCTATCCTTTCAACCGCGGCCCCGTCAAAACAGACCCTGCCGGATTCAGGTGTATAAAGCCCCAGCAGCACCTGTACCAGGGTCGACTTACCCCCACCACTGGCACCTACCAGCGCCACTCGCTCGCCAGCTGCTATCTCCAGGTTGACACCGTTTAGCACCGGCTCATCAGGCCGGTACTCAAACTCGATATCCTGCACACTGACTGACACACCGCGCTTGCCTGAAAACGGATTCTCAAGCGCTGGGTACTGTGGTTCTTCGTGCAGGTTCAGCAGGCGGTTGATGCGATCAAGAGCGGCACGCGCACCATAGAACGAGTACTGGATATTCAACACTTCCTGGACCGGCGCCATCATGAACCAGAGATAGGCAAACACCGCCATCATCTGACCGACTGTGAGATCGGAGAACACCACCATCAGCATGCTGACCGCCCTGAACAGGTCGAAACCGATCAGGAAGACCATGAAGGACAGCCGGCCCGCGGCATCGCTCTTCCAGGAAAATGCAGCCGAGTCCTGCTTGATCCTCAATGCCTTTTCAATGACACGCTTTAGATAGTAACCCTCACGGTTGGCTGCACGGATCTGCTGTATGGCGTCCAGAGTTTCTGTCAACGCGCCCTGAAAGACCTCGAACGCCTCATTTTCACGGCGTTTCAGATGTTTGACATTCTTGCCCAGCACAACCGTGAAGTAGACCACCACCGGGTTGAGGAACAGAATCAGCAAGGCAAGCTGCCAGTGCATCCACAGCAATACAACGGCTGCACCAAGCAGCGAAA
>Ga0316197_10001682_pt1 | contig 15772 bp, 19 predicted proteins | sample OudBiesiAoxic_MG_FD_204939 | JGI IMG/M metagenome (GOLD analysis project Ga0316197, IMG submission 204939) | Coastal sediment microbial communities from Oude Bieten Haven, Netherlands - site A oxic | ecosystem: Environmental > Aquatic > Marine > Coastal > Sediment | place: Netherlands... | reverse complement strand
TGTCCCAGGTTCCGTAATCGGCGAATTCGTCGTCGGGCGAGAGCATCGGGTGCGCCTCGCCGTCGCCCTTCATCTGGGTGACCTCGTAGATCGGCTCCCAGCGCATGCGGCGCGCGGCGTAGTCTGCCGAGAGGGGCTCGCCCGACATGGTCACGTCATCGAACATCAAGCCATTAGAGAGATTCCCGTTATGCGGGATCGCCAGCAACCGACCGCCTGTCTCGGCCTCATAGCGCTCCATCCAGTCCCAGAGATCCTCCGGGTCCTCGCTGTCCAAGGCGGAGAACGGCACGACCTGATCGGCCAGATCACTCCCGTCCCGGAAGATCACGTTGCGGTGCAGGTTGTTTCCCGCCGGGCCCGATGTCCATTCATAGCCGATGAACGCGGTAAAGGCGCCCGGTGCGTTGTGACTATCGGCCGCCTCCGTGATGCGCTGCCACATCGTCGTGTCGAGTCCGGTGCCGGCCAGGGGGTCTTCGGCATTGGCCTCTTCACCGAAGCCGCCTGCCCAGTAGAGATAGGCTTCGCCCTTCGCTTCGGGGGTGCCCGGCGCCAGGACTTCGGCAAGGCCCTCGGCCCACGCGTTCCCCTCCAGCAAAGGGCTTCGTTCGTCGAGCGCGATGACGAGCCCGAGGGTCTCGGCATGATCGGCGACGACGAGCCAGTCGAGTGGTCGGGCCAGCCGTGCAGGGATCCCGTTCGAGGACATCACCGTTTCGCCCTTGGCGAAGCGGTAGGCGTCGTCGGGCGTCGTGGTTGCCCCCATGAACCCTGCATCGGCGGAATAGGCGGTGTGCAGGTGCGTGTCGCCGAAGAGCACCTGATCGGGATAGTCATGCTGCAGGTAGGGCGAATACTCAACGTCCGGATCGGGCGCCATGCCGACGAGCTCCTGCGCGCTGGATGACCCCGAATAGGTGAGCGTGCATGCGGCAATGCCGGCCAAGAGTTGTGCTGTTCTCATCGATTCTCTCTCTCTCTCGTGTTTCGTGTGGCGGGGCTCACCCCGCCGGGCTGTACCAGATGGGCGAGGTGTAGGCGCGTTCCTGCTGCACCATCACCGCGTCGTCGGGCAGGTCGATGTTGCCGTAGAACGCCTGATCGTAGGCCAGCCATGACGGCGTCGGGATCTCAAGCACGCGGACGTAGTAATAGGCGCGCTGTGCGGGGTCGAACTCTGGATCGACCCAGTAGCCGCCCATTGCCGCAGCCCCAAGGGTGTTGCTGAACTCCGCGCCCTCGACCGTGCTGCCCACGGGTGGAACCTTCAGCAGCCCAAGCTTCTCATAGTAGAGCAGCGTCGCGCGCGATAGGCCCACGCTCTCCGCCAGTTCCGAAATCTGCACCATCCGACGCCTTGTTCATTCACACCGATTCTTGACCGTTGTGACCGTCATAAAGTGTGAAGCTATAGACAGGTCAATACGAGCAACGATTTGGTTGGCTTAATACAGAAAAGCGGTCATTTGTTTTGAACGCGGCGAATGTCGGCTTCCCGCTTACTCCGACCAATACTGCGGGATCGATCAAGGTCGCCTGCGGGCTCAGCGCGGTCATTTGAGTACTTTGCTCAGCTGACTGCTAAGCATTGTTGAGCGGTCGTTCGGCACGAAGAATGAGGGCTTTCGGCCTCGTATGGCCGCTTCGCGCGATAGCAGACACTGACCACAATTCCGGCTATGACCGAGTTGCGGGACGGAGCTGCCTTTTGCCGCCGCAGCAAGAATCGCCTTGATTGCTAGACAGTGTCACCGAATTGCTCGCGGCGGCGCAGCAGGATTTACCGAAAGCAGACGTTCAAATCGCGCAAATCGGCGTAAATCCAATCCGGATATTCGCTGCGCTCCTGTTCAACGTCTCACATGCGGGACAGAGTAAACGCGACACGCTCTAAGTACGAATTATCCCGCTTCAACTGCAACGTCCGGTTTTCCACATAGCAAAAATGGGTGTTGCAAATCTCGCTGCAACATGGATGAGTGGTCGCTTTTCTCTCTGCAATGGGGCTCATAATTTTGGCGTTCACATTTCCGCCATTTCCATGGAAAGACAACGCTCTGCAGGCGCAGTTTCTGTAAACACTCCACCAGAATCTCTCTTATATCACTCTGGAAAATAGTAACTTTGCATACGCGAAGACTTCCCGTCGTCAGTGAGAACGAACACCCTGTTTGTATTTGTGTCCAAAACCACAGCTTCCGCGTTCTTGAGCGCTTTTGAGCTGTCCTTATCGCTGCGGTTCAGTTGGAAACGACGCACCTCCAAGGTCTGCGTATCAAACTCAAAAAGCGATTTCCCCGTGTCGCTGACGATCAGAAATCGACCAGTGCGCGGGTCAATCGTCAGACCTGAGACATCCAGTTCTTTGTCGTTCGCATGCGGGGAGACAAAGCCGACCTTGGCGCCAAGCAGCCATGCGCGTGGGATCGCAGAATAATCAGGGCTGATTTCCAGCAGCATTCGCGGTTGCCCTTCATGGACAACAAAGACCGCACCCGTTTCCGGATGCACGGCGATCCCTTCAAAACCTTTGCTCTTGGGCGCGCCCGCGAGGTAACCTCGGATGTCATCGTAGCCAGGGATGCTCTTTAACTTGACGGTTGCGACCAGTCTCCCTGCGTTAGCGTCTATGACGAGGATTCTACCCAAACCTTCTTGCAGCGCCAGTATCTGACCGTCCGGATTGATCGCGATACCCTCAAGATCTCCCGCTTTGAAATCCAGATCAAAACGACGAAGGATTTCGCCTTTTTCATTCAAAGCGAAAATTGCATTCACGTTGTCACTTACGGCATAAAATGTTCTTCCGTCCGCAGCGATTGCAATGCCTGATGGTTCGGTAAATTTTTGTGATGCGTTATGGATTTTCTTTGATGTCACAGGGCGCAAAGCATTCTCTTGCGCCAGCAGGGGGGCGTTCCATGCGCCCAATAGCAAGACTGCCAGCAATGCGGGATACATGTATTCCCGTCCGGAGATGCGACGTGGCTTTTGTTTGCGCATGGGTCACTCCTCAGGTTGATCGTCGTATCTGAGCTGTTTTTCAAAGACACACAAATTTCGGTTTAGGCAGTTCTTCATGGCTCAACAAACTCGAATGACACTAAGGCTGTTATCCTGTGCGGCCCAATATTGACATTACTTCCTCAAAAAGGAACCTGTAGCCAAGAAAGCAGATCGCCTCCGTCTCTGCCCGCCTGAACTGAAAGGCCCGTTCAAATGAGCATCCGTGCGCTTCTTTTCATGCTTTTGGCTTTCGCAATGCCCGTATCAGTGGGTGCCCAGGTTGTGCCGGGTATCGATGTTTCTGATTTAGCCACGCAGACAGACAAAGTAGCAGCGGGTTGGGCACAAATCCAAAACATTGACGAGCTGCGCGAGTTCGGCCTTTACGTGCTGACCACAGTTATCCTGACCGCCGCAATTGTCTATCACCCCGTCCGTCAGAAAGCCCGCAAGACCCTTGATGATCTGATGATGCCGCGGCTTTTCTTCTTGTATGCCCTCATCGGCATGGCAGTTGGATTTCTGGTGATCGAACACGGTTATATCATCGGCTTTGTTGTATTTGGGATCGGCGCGTTGCTGAGGTTTCGATCCAACCTCGATGATCCGATTGATACGGTGGAAATGATCCTTGTGACGGTTGTTGGCTTGACCGTTGGGCTGGACCTTCCTGTGATGGCCATGTTGCTGGCAGCCGTGTCCTGGGTTTTTATCTGGTTTGGCGGCCGTTCAAGAGGTGTCGAGGTTTCCCTAAAGGCAAGCAGCGAGCCGGATGTACTGGCCGCCTACCGGCTGATGGAGCAGGCGACCTCGGCATCAGGGTGGAAGGTCATCCACCGTCACCATGTGCCCGGGAAAAACGGACTGTCGGCTCTATTCCAGTTTTCAGGGCGGTTTTCTGACCACGAGATCGAAGCAAAAATCAGCGAAGTCATTCCAGACGGTATTGAGTACAAGATCAAGCTCTAGGTAACTTGGAGACTGCCTGGATGGTGGGCAGTATGCGCCTTAAGTAGATGGGTGGGCGCAGATTCCGCGCGAAGTGCCGTCTGTCCCGATAGCTTCAAAGTCCATCGGGCAGTTCGCTTAGTCGTCTCAAACCAGTCTGCTCGTTTTAATCGATCCCAAAAATCACATTGTAATCTACCGTCGCATTGCCGCGGTTGATCACTTCGATCGTGTGATCGCCTGACTGCCACAGTTGTCCGCGGTATTCAGTGCTTGCCGACATCAGACCGAGCAGTTCAGACCCATCAGGATTTCGGATGACATAATCGAGCACCCCATTCCGAGGTGCCACACGCACATAAAGAAATTGCTCGTTCTTGGCGCCAAGCACGTATTGCTGGGACGCACCGGATGCCAGCGATCCGGTAAGCTCCGCACCTGTGGTTCCAGTGTCAAACTGCACGCGTTGTGTTTGCGTCGACCCTGATGCCCCCGCCATCGCACCGCCGCCGTCATCCATAGCGTCAACAGCTACAAATTCGCCGATTGCGCCATCACTGTAGGCGATGCAGCGCCAAAGGGTTCCGCCAGCGTCACGGAGCATTACCAGTGTACCGGCCTGCGAAAACTCCGAGCTTTCAATCGTGCCCGACTGACCGTCAGGGCCACCTACGGCACGAAGTTGTTCTATACAGGCATCATCCGCATCGGACATTGCGAGGGCAGGTGCAGCGCAGAAAAACGCAAGCGCGCCGAGGGTTCCAAAAGCAGCCGATTTCATGTGTGTATTTCCTTTATAACAGACTTTCCGAAAGCTTAGAAAAAAGGCAGGAAGATTGCAAAAGTGTTTTCTGACATTCTTTGGATCACAACCGGAATTTCGAATTTTGGAGGGCGTGACAACTAAAGCGAAATCTGACTTATTCCTCGATGAAGTCAAAAGAGGAAAGAAAAATGCACTTTGATATTGCTCACGCACTCGTGTCAGCTGTTATCATTCTAGCGGTCCTTCTGGGTCTGCGGAAGATGGGTCATACTCATGAGACGGGAAAATGGAGTTGGCCAATATTCCTAAGCGTCTTTGTTGTAATGGTTATCTTTAACTTGATCTGGCCCTACGGAAGCTGAACGATCCGCGGTGCCGTGGAAATCACGACACCGCAGCATTTGTTCAGCAGTCTCCTGCCGGCAGCATGTTGATTGTTTCATAGCGACCGTCAGCGGTTGTGATTTCCGCACAAGCGCCGGTGCTGCGATTGAACCAGTAAGATGTCAGACCTTCGGACCGAATTAACTCGTACCCCAGGTTTTGAATGCCCATTTCCGCCTGACCGGCACGCGCGCCCTCGAACGCAGACAGATCGGAACTGCTGCCAACCGCGGGCGTGCCACTAGATCCTGTATCCTCAACGCATGCAGTAAGAGGCAGCGATAGAACGGCGACAGCGAGAATGTTTCTCATGGTGTATTTTCCTTTTTTGACCAATATTTGGGAAGCAAAACAAGAAGGACTTGGTACTGTGAAAATGATTTGCCCGCATCAAGTAAAGGACACCAGAACCAAGCCGTAAAGTGTTTTTGCAGTTTTTTACCGCCATACGATCCTTCAGATAATCTCTTGGATACAATGAACATAGCTCCCAAAAATGCACCGGTCCGCCCAAGAATGCTATGGTTGGACAATGCCAGAACCACCGCATTGTTCGGGATGATCGTGTTTCATTTTTTCCATGATTTGGAAATCTTTGGAATTTTACCGCGTGGCACAACTGTGACAGGCGGATGGTCTGTGTTCTCCAGTCTGGTCGCAGGGTCTTTTCTGGGCATTTCAGGTGTCAGCTTTTGGTTGGCGCACTGTCGCGGCATTCGTTGGTCCGGCTTTTTGCGCCGGTTTGTGATCTTGTCCGGCGCTGCAGGTTTGGTGTCGCTTGCGACATACCTTGTATTCCCGGACAACTTCATCCGGTTTGGCATTTTACACTGTATTGCCATGTCCAGTCTGTTCGGTCTGATGGTTTTGAGATTACCAGCAACCATTGTCCTTTCGATTGCAGTGGCGTTATTCTTGATCCCGGATCAACTGAAGTCAGACATATTCAACGCTAACATGATGCTATGGCTCGGCCTATCTACTGTGACACCGCCAGCGCTTGACTACATACCCGTGCTTCCTTGGACCGGATTTTTTCTGATTGGTCTGGCAGTAGCCAAAATGTTGCCCGAAGATGCTTGGCTTCGTTCTGACAGGTACTTATCCCCGCTTGGCAAGGCCTCGATGTATCTCGCATGGCCGGGAAAACACAGTTTGAGTATTTATCTATTGCATCAACCGGTTCTGCTGGGTCTTATTTGGACTGTAAGAACGATAACCTCCTGACGTACTTTTTTCCGTCGGGTGGCTTTTTCAACAAACACAAGCGAGGCCCGCATGAAACTTTTGTCCGCCATTTTAATCGTCTTGTCGTCCGCCACATTTGCGACAGCAGAAGGTTTTACGTCCAGATCAGGCGGCCCCTCAGAAAGCCAGATGATGGTACGCAATATGAGCAGTGCACCAGACGGGATGGCTTTTTTTCGCCCCGTGTTGAGTGGCGTACTTTACCGGGGCGGGTTTTCTGGTGGGGACAAAGCGCGGACGGGGTTGAAAACATCGCAGCGGCAAGAGCTGTGTCAGGATGGTTTTTCTCAGTCTTTCTATGCGGATTTTGGCAAGAATACGGATTATAGCGTTGCGTCCTGTGCCACGGGTCAGATGAGCTATGCCGCCGCGCGATCATCCCGGCCCAGCAACGTCATGAAGGCGGTGCATGATGTCATCACATCGCCCGGTAAGGGGCCTGTTCTTGTTCATTGCATGTGGGGCGTACATTCATCCGGTGCATTATCTGCGATGGCTCTTGTGCAATTCTGCGGATGGTCGGAAGCGCGGGCGAAATCTTATTGGAATGAGGCGCGCAACGGAGCCCCTTGTTCGGGAGGCTGCGACGCATGGATTGACGGTAAGTTTGCCAAATTCAAGGTCGATCCAGCCTTGGAAATTTCCGCGGCCGAACAACAGGCGATCTGCCCGAAATGAGTGTTTTGAAATTAGAAACCCTTCAGTCTGCTCTGTGCGCTGGAGCATTTAGCCTGGCCTGTCAGGCGGCTCATGCCACAGATCAGGTGCAAGGTGAGGCAAGCAGTTTCCAGACGCCGAACGGGTCAGTCGAGCGGTGCGTCAAAATCGCTCCGATCCCACAAGGGAACTATTCAAAAGGCGACCGCAAAACCCAGACCGAATACTGCGAGATCGACTTCTACGCGCCTGACGTGGCCTTGTGCCCCAAAACATGGAGCACAAGCCCCGGCATGATGGTCTATGCGGTGGGCTCCGGCCCCTACGCGAATAACCGCGCCGAGTTCGAACGCAATGCCTGCAAAGAGGGGAAATCGGCCAGAAACCTTGCCGAAGATACGCTGGCCAAATACAAAGTCACCATGAACCAAAGCGGCACAAGCGGGACGTTTTCCGCGTCGCCCCTGATGTATTATCACTTCTCCCGCTACTTCGACATGGAAGTTCTGGTGCCCGTAGCCGTCTGGCGCACGATGGACAGCAAACTGCACGCATCCGAGGTTGCGCGGCCCGGGTTGGCCATATCAGGCCATAATCGTTCCGCGCGGATGAACCACGAAGGTTGGCGCTATCTCGTTGCCGCCGATGAAAACCCCCGCAGTTATTCCCCGACCGATGATTTGTTTACCGCAGATCGCAGCCAGATTTATGGCGTTTTACTCAACAGCCCCGGGCACCGTTATGGCTCCGAGATCAACGGCACGCGCAAATCTGGCTGGGGCAAAGGGCAAAATAATGACTTCCAGAAAACACCGGCGTTCCTCGCGCTAAGGTCGTCCAAACCCTTGGTTGAGGCGATCGCATATGGGCTCGCAGAGGGCCGCAAAGACGGCCAAATCCGCAAGGATATTGGTAAGGATGTACCGCCAGAGCAAATGGTATTCTGGATGCGCGAGCTATCCGAAATCGTGCTGTTGGATTTCATTTTCAGCCAGCAGGACAGGGTCGGTAATATCGACTTTACGCCTTACTATTATTGGACTGAAGGCGATGATCTTAAACACAAGAAAGCCAAGCATCATGAACTGGGCGACGGCGCGGTGCCAGAAACGGCGATCCGCTTGCGCCGGACCAACCTCAATGACAATGACGCAGGCGGGCGCGTGCAATATGCCAACTTCGCCAAAAGCACGCAGATGCTTGAGAAACTCCGCCATTTTGATGCGGGTGTATATCGCAAGCTGATGGAACTGAACGCTGACCTCGCGGCGCAGGGGCCCATTTATCAATGGACGGCGAACAGTTTGGGGCTGACCGACCGTCAGGTGCAACAGGTCGTAAAGAATACGCAACTGGCCACAGATATCCTGCGCGCGGCCTGCGCGCGCGGTGAGATAATCTTTGATCTTGATCCACGGACCTTCTTCAAAACCGGGGCGGTGGCGCCCGAACAGGTGTCTTGTGATGGCGGTTAAGGTCTTGCTGACCTCTTGCCTGTTGATGCTGTTCAGTTTGGGGGTGGCCGCCGCTGATGGCCTGCGGGTCGCAGTCATTTCAGACCTGAACGGTTCATACGGGTCTGTCGAGTATAACCCCCGGATCAGTGTGGCGATTGACAGGATCATCGCGCTTGAGCCTGACCTCGTAATCTCGACCGGTGATATGGTGGCAGGCCAGCGCCGCCCAAATCTGAGTAACAGCGATGTCCGCGCCATGTGGAAGGCTTTTCACCGGGTGGTGAGTGAACCTTTGGCGCGCGCGGGCATTCCTTTGGCGGTCACTCCGGGTAATCATGATGCTTCGGGCTATTCGGGTTTCGAAGACGAGCGCCGTATCTACGCGGATGAATGGCGACAACGCAGGCCTAACGTCAGATTTGCAGAGGGTGGAGAGTACCCTTTTCACTATGCTTTCAACATGGCTGGTGTGCAGTTCATTTCCCTGGATGCGACTATCATCGGGCGGCTTGATCAAACTCAGCGAAATTGGCTTGGCGATCTGAGCAAGCAGGGAGTTAAAGCACGGATTGTCTTTAGCCATCTTCCGCTCTGGCCGTTTGCCCAAGGCCGGGAAACCCAGATTATCGGCGATGGCAAGGTCGCGCGTCTTTTTCGGGACGAAGACATTGATCTGCATCTGTCCGGCCACCACCATGCGTATTATCCAGCGTCAAACGACGGGATCGCCTATGTCTCCCAAGCCTGCCTTGGGGCGGGTCCTCGCGCTTTGATCGGCGAAAACGCGCGCTCGACGCCGGGTTTCACTCTGATTGACATTTCGCAGTCAGGGAAAATTCAGATATCCGCCTTTGAAGGACGCTCCCTGAACAGACCGGTCGATTTGACAAAGCTTCCGCAGTCCATCGTCTCGCCCGAAGCCACCCTTAAGCGGCTTGACCTTGCACCTACCGATCAGGTCACGGCGAAGGTCAGGTAGAGCAAGCTAGGCTCGTCCACAGTTCCGTTTGTGAAGCTTAGTTCGACGCGGTGCTCAGGCTTTCCATAAAACTCGCGCAGCCTGCGGCTGAGTCGACAATTTGCTCTTCATTTTCAATCTTGGCCTTGCCGCTGATGTCTTTTGCTGCCTGTATCAGCACCTGATCCACTTGCTCGGGCGTCATAAATTCAAGCTCTTGCGCGGCCTGCATGGTTGAGCAGACGCCCGTTGAAAGGCCGGTCGCGACACCAGCCCCCATCATAGCACCACCGCCAAGCGTCATTCCGCCCAAGGCACCCAGTATGAGGCCGACGATCAACCCGATGATAAGTTTGCCCACTTTCAATCTCCTTTTTCTGGTTCAATCCGTTTCGTGCCAGCGAACAGTCTTGGAAATAATCCAGAGTGCCGCGCAGTTGAGGGATGGCGCTGCAGCTGCAAGCCATGGCCATGTGCTTTCTGGGAAAAGATCAATCCAAAAATTCCACGGCATGCCTAATGGCATCAAAAACACAGCAGCCAGCGGGTCGGGCTCATTTCCGAACAGGCCGAAGTTCCCGATCAGAAAGAGCCCCAACGCAACAGCATACAGAAGCGAAAACACCATCAAACATATTGTGACAAACCGCTTCATCGCCCGCCTGTGCTTTCAGTTTAGCGACCTATTGCGCCAATGGCACAAGCCTTACAGTGATCCCTCGTCTGTCAGAGAAGTAATCTCTGCTGTTGTTCCATCGCTGTACGCGATGCAACTCCACGGCGCACGGTTAGGGCCGACACCAACACGCACAAGCGTGCCAGCTTGGGAAAATTCGGACCCAAGCAAGACGACATCACCATTATTGGTTGTACGGGAAACGCCCGCAAGACAGGCTTGCTCAGCGGCATTTGGTGTTGCGCTTGACGCGCTGCCGGTATCTTCAACGCAGGCGGTCAGGGCAAATGCGATCGCGCTGAGCGATGCGATGGTTTGTACTTTGGTCATGGTCTTCTCCTTTGGTCGCAAGGGAGCCTGTAAGCGTCACACCCACGGGCATTCCGCATCGGTGTTGTCCAGTTGAGTATCCGCTATGATAGTGCAATCAGAATTTTGCTGTGACAGAAACGCAAGCGCCATCAGAATGCCAAGCTCTTTCATCATGAATTCCAGCGGTGCTCTCCTAGAACCTCTTCAATGCATTGACAGCTTAGCGAATGCATCTGTGTTCACAAAGAAGAAATTCAGAACGGCTGTGCGGCTCCTATCTGGACCTATGGTCTCGCGCGCAATCAGTCTCCGCGCCGCTTGATTGAAATAATGCACTCAGCGTGCTGAGGATGCAGTGCGGGCAAGTCGCGACCCAAAACATCTATTGAGCCGATGTGGCGCAAAGTGCCGGATACTGAAACACGACGATCGGTAAGGGTTTTGCGTTGCCCATGACCGCTTGCAACGCAGCGCCATGGCTGCCCGCCGCCTTTTGCGTCAAATTGCGGTAAATCCTGCTGTGCCTGGCGCCCGGGCGTGTTGGTGATGTGCTGCTTTGCCAAAGCGGGCCCTGTGGCAACGGTTTTGTGAGCGGTAGGTGTTTTGGTCGCTGACGGTTTAAGCGTATTGGGCCGTGGTCTTGGTCGCGGGATCATGACCGGCTTGGCTTGGGGGACGGCCTTAGGAGCGGCGACGGGAGATTGCGGCGGCACGCTCTGCGGTGTGGGTTGCGGTGTAAGGCCCGGAATAGCCTGCGGCGTGGACTGGCCTGTTGCTTGTGGGAGTTGCGGCGGCACACGGTTGGGTGTGACCTGAGGTTGTAAAGACGGGATGAGGTAGGGCGTACCTTGTGGCAGCTTCGATGGAACTGCTGTTGGAATTTGCGGCGGGATTGCAACTGGTATTGCCGTCGGTGCGAGATTTGGAACACGGCCAAAGCCGGTAAAACTATTGGGCGGGCTTTGAACGACAATGGTCGCAGGTATTTGACCATAGCCCACAATAGTTTGCTGTGGATTTGGCGTGATCGTGATGGTTGGCAGTCCAACACCGGTAAAGGATGGCGTCTGCTGTGGGTTAGGCTGCGGCACGGTTCCCACACCCGTCAGGGTCTGTTGTAGCAGCGGCTTCAGCACGATCGTTGGCACAGCGTTACCTGTAATTGTTGGTCCCGGTTGCCCGACGATTGGCGGCACCTGACCAGAACCAGTGATCGTTTGCCCCGGTTGCGGCGTAACCACGATGACCTGAGTAGGTAGCCCACCAGGTGTTTGAGGATTGGTTGGGCCTGTTGCAGGTTTTTGATTGGCAGTTGGCACGCTTGAGGGTGTCTGACTTGGTTGCGTTGAACCCGAGCTTCCACAATTTGAACCACGGTGCGGATTGCCTACGCCGTTACACCATCCATAGTGATTACCGTTGGCCGAAACCTGTCCGGCTGAAGTTGCGGCAACAAAGGACAGAATTGCGGCGGATACATAACGTTTCATAGGGTCACCAGCTTTTGGAAAGGGCAAGATAGAAGGCAGGATCACCCGAATCTGTTTCGGGACCGGATGTCGTAGGCACGGATACGTAGGCCTGAGCGAAGAACCTGTTTTCAAATTCGAGGTCCACACCAATACCCACTGACGAGAGAAAATCGTCATCCGTTTCAGTTGCAGACGGCTCGTTGTTGTCGACATACCCTGCATCGACAAAGGCAAAGGGTCTGTAGCGCCTCACCGTGCTTGATTGAGGAAAGAAATCACGACCTGCCTGAAATACTGCGGAGACGCCGGAATCGCCCTGAACTTCAGCAAAAGTATATCCGCGTTCATCGTCGATACCACCAAGATAGAACTCTTCGATGCCGGGCAAGCGGTCCGTCGTATACTGCCCCCAAATCTCGGCGCGGAAGCTCGAGTTCTCTCCGAACCACGACACGGGCTGTTGGTAGCCTGCACCCGCGCGGAGATGCCAAAAGTCTTCGTCGCCATCGTCAAAACCATCCGCGTCACTGCTGCGTGATCCGAATGCCAGGTTCGTTGCATATTCGAATGCCCCGCCGTTCTGCAAAGCACGCCCGTAAATCCAAGACGCGGCGATCACGTTAACCGTACTTTCAAAGTCCGTGCTGACGCCATCAACATCACTGTCCGAACTTGACCGGCGCGCCTCAAGAAGGGCGTATCCATAGGTGTCGATATTGCGAATAACCGGATGGCCGATTGCAAGGATCACAGTATCCCCGTCCAGGTCCGTCTGGCGCAGCGTTCCGGTGGCATCGCGATCTCCTACAGCGTTGCCCAAATAAACTTCGCCGTAGGTGCCCGAAACACCAATCGGCGCGCGATAGATCACAGAGCCATATAGATCGTTTTCGCCACCGTCGAAGGCTGCGGTGCCGGATAATTCAAAGCGGAACAGGTCGCCGGGCGTGAGCAAGCTGACAAATTCCTGACCGAAGGTCAGTGTTGCCGCATCCCCGAACTCGCGCGCAGGGTTGTCCAGCGTTACATAGCCAGAGCTTGTGTCTTGCTGTTCGGCCACAACACGGACATGTGCAGTGTCCTGCCCGTCGGGATAGTAAATTTCAGCTGAGGCAGCGATGGACTGGATGTCTTCGGTCAGCATCACCGCGCGCTCGAACTCTGCAAGCGTCACCCCTTGTTTGCCGACAACGGGACGGAAATAACCATTGATGAGATTGAACGTCCTCTGGTCCACGCCTTCAATGGAAACAGAGCCAATTTCGCCTTCATCGACAATAATTGTGCGCCCGTCGCGGCTAACGCGCGCTTCCGCGAGGAAATAACCATCTTCACGGTAGATCGTCTCGATCGTGCGCGCGATCCCTGCAGCGGTAACAGCACCGGTTCTTTGCAGTTCTAGCTGTGCGGCGAAGCTCAGGATTTCTTCTGCGTTATATGCCCCTGCGCCCCGCAACTCATAACTCTGAGTTTGCGCGCCGGCCAATAACGGGCTGCCAAAACTTAGCAGTGAGGTCACTGCGAAGCACGTAATCCATGACAGGAAAACTGTCTTGCTCCGATTCAAAAACTGCACGAACCAAACCTCATTTTTTTATTTTACTTTTGATTGCAAATTTTGGCGCGATTATGGCCTGCGCGTCATCGTCCATTTATTTTGCCACGCTAAGGGAAAGTGTGGTGGCCTAATGCGCCTCGTTTGGCCAAACATTTTTCTTCCTGTTGTAGGATTACATCGCTCAATGCTCATTGTGGCATCGCCAATATTTCAATAACCAACGCTGTCTCTTTTCCAGTTCTTGCATTCAATATCTCCAACTATCGGGTTCCAATCTCAATGACCGCTTATCCCAGCGCCCACCAGTTGACTGGTTCAGCATTGCTCAGCGCTGCATGTGCTAATGCAAAGACCGAGGTGCGTCGGATTGGGCTCAAGGCGGTCATCTGAGTCTTTTTATCGGATGACTGCTTTTCTGCGTTAAGCGGACGTAGTTCCACTGGACTTGTGCGCCAAACAGAGCGGTACTGTCGGTGTCGCGACGCAGTGTGCGCCACGTACCGCCTTCTCCGCCCGGGTTTCCGGGCTCTGCTCGGTAGCAGGATCACTTCGGTCCTGTCTGAACGGAACGAGGAGAAGTCATCATGACAAAACAGACCAAACCGAAGACGAAGAAAGCGCAGCTGATCCAGTTGCTGACCCGGAAGGCCGGGGCGGATGTTGCCACGATCAGTGACAAACTTGGCTGGCTACCGCACACGACGCGGGCGGCGCTGACCGCCCTGCGCAAGGCGGGGTTCGAGATCTCTGCGGAGAAGCCTGCGGACGGCAAACCTCTCAGCTATCGCATCAAGGCACAACCGGCGGATGCCGCGTGATGAAGAGCGATGAGGACATAGCTGCGCGTTGGGCAGAACTCGGTCAAATGGAACGGGCGGCCCTGCGCGTGGCCTGGGCGAGGGCGTTCGGAGACGCCCCGCCGCATTTTCTGTCGATGATCTTCATGCGCAAGGCGCTGATCTGGGATGCGCAATGTCGGGCGTTCGGTGGGCTGACCACAGAGGTGAAACGCGCACTGAAGTCAGTCGCTGGTAGCAAGACTGTTAAACCGCCAGCACCGCCGATCAAACCCGGCACGCAGCTTGTGCGGGAATGGAATGGTCGCCGATATCAGGTCGAGGTGCGGGTCAAATGGTTCATGATGAACGGGCAGCGTTATAAGTCGCTCTCCGCCATTGCGCTGCAGATCACCGGGACAAGCTGGTCGGGTCCTCGGTTCTTCGGCCTCAACGGCAGGGCAGGGACGGACGCATGAAGAAGATCCGCTGCGCCATCTACACCCGCAAAAGTTCGGAAGACGGGCTGGAGCAGGAGTTCAACTCGCTCGATGCGCAATATGAGGCCTGTACCGCCTATATCACCAGCCAGAAGGCGGAAGGCTGGGTGCTGTTGCCAGACCGGTACGACGATGGCGGTCTATCGGGCGGCAGCATGGAACGCCCCGGGTTGCAGCGGCTGCTCGCTGACATCGATCGTGGTGCTGTGGATCAAATCCTTGTTTACAAGATTGACCGGCTGACGCGCTCTCTGGCGGACTTTGCAAAGATGGTCGAACGACTGGACGCGGCGGGGACCTCCTTCGTGTCCGTGACGCAATCCTTCAACACCGCCACCAGCATGGGGCGGCTGACACTGAACATGCTCTTATCCTTCGCGCAGTTTGAGCGGGAGGTCACCGCTGAACGGATCCGCGACAAGATTGCAGCCTCGAAGAAGAAAGGTCTGTGGATGGGCGCGACCGTGCCGCTGGGCTATGCTGCCTATGGCCGGTCGCTTAAGATCACGGAACCGGATGCCGTTGTCATCCGCACGATCTATGATCTCTATCTCAAACATCAAAACGCGCGCATCGTCAAAGAGGCCGTGGATGCGCTTGGGCTGAAGACCCCGGTTACCTGCAAAACCATCACCATCGCTTCGTTCAAAGCGCTCCGCGCAGGGTCAGGAAAACTCGAGATATCCGCATGCAGGCTCAGCAAAGCGCCTGCTTCATGGGTGATCCGTGCCTGCACGTCGGTCCAGTTCTGGTAGGCAGCAACCGCCGTCAGGCCAAGGAGTATACCGTAAAGCACGCCAAAACTGGAAAGGATGTTCCCGACAATGTCATTGGTGCCCGAACGAGACCGAACAAAGACCCGCAGAATTGGCGCTAGGAAAATACTTCCCAGCCAAGTGAATCCAACGAACAAGACAGCCATTGTGACGGCTGCCGTACCCAGTGAAGACGTATAATACCATCGGCTGGACGGTCTGACTCTTTTGGGATTCCCAATTTCGTGAAAGTCTGACTCAATCGCTCCAACTGATTTGGAGGTTGGAATGACGGT
>Ga0316197_10001681_pt1 | contig 15774 bp, 17 predicted proteins | sample OudBiesiAoxic_MG_FD_204939 | JGI IMG/M metagenome (GOLD analysis project Ga0316197, IMG submission 204939) | Coastal sediment microbial communities from Oude Bieten Haven, Netherlands - site A oxic | ecosystem: Environmental > Aquatic > Marine > Coastal > Sediment | place: Netherlands... | reverse complement strand
TCGACGGTGACGAAGTACCCGACCTGCCGCCGTTCGTCTCGTGCCGCTGCTTCCCCGAGATGCTCAACCGGGTCCACCAATACACGAAGGACTGGACCGGCACGTACCCCGACACTCCGGACCCCGGCCTCGCCGCGCTGAGGGACGTCGTCTCCAACCTGATCGACCTCCCCATCGACTACTACATGATGGTGAACATGGAGGGGTTCGTCGACGTGATCGACTCCATTGGCGGTGTCGAAGTGATGGTCGACGAGCCCTACCACGTTGCGGTCTCGGCACCCTCCGAGGACTCACCGAAGGCCAAGGTCAACGTCGAACCGGGATTGAACCGACTGACCGGCCTCGAAGCGCTTGCGTACTCGCGCTGGAGGATCGGTTCGTCCGACTACGACCGGATGCAGCGCCAGCGGTGTCTCATCCGAGCGGCCGCCGACCAGGCTGACCCGTTGACCGTCGCCCGGTCGTTTCACGCGTTGGCCGACGTCATCGAGCGGTCGGTGGTGACCGACATCCCACTGATCCTTCTGCCGGATCTCGTCGACATCCTCGGCCAGGTCGACATGCACCGCATCGCTACCGTCGGACTCGTGCCTCCGCGCTACAACACCGGTCGTGCGCCGGGCGGGTACCCGATTCCGAACGTCAGCAGAATCCGATCCAAGGTTGCTGAGGTCCTCGAGGGCGGTGTCCAGGAGCTGAGCACCGAATCTGGAAGCGAGTGCGGGACGTAGCTCCGGTCAGCGCAGGTTGGCTTCGGCCGCCTGAGGATCATCCACGGTCACGGCGAAGTGAAGCCCCTCTGCGTTCGAGTGGAGGAGGTACATCGAGTCGATGTTGACGCCGGCGTCGGCCAGGCGTTGCGCCACCTCGGCGAGGGCTCCCGGCTCGTCCGGGAGGAACGTGTCGAGCACCAGTCGCTCCTCGAAGTGGACACCAGTTGCCTGGAGCACCCTCCTCGTCGCGTCGGCGTCGTCCGGCATGAGGCGAACGAGGCTCTCGTTGTCCGAACCGATCGCGGCGAGCGATTGGATGTGGACGCCGGCGTCCGACAGCTTGCGAGCGAGAGTGGCGAGCTGGCCCGGCTGGTTTGCGAGGGTGACCGAGAACTCTTTCATGGACTCATCCTACGCCATAAGACCTCGGCGTGGATCGCGATCACGACGTCGGGGGAGCGCGCGGGCCGCACAACGCGGACGATGACGGGGAAGAGAAGCGTCGCGACCATAGCAACGACGATGACCACGACGATGGCCGCACGCATGATGCGGCGCCGCCGGAGCTGCTCGATCTCCTCGGGGGTCAGGTCGTCGTCCACGACCCGATTCTGGTCGATTTCGGCACCCCATGCCCATCGAACGTATGTTCGATTAGTCTGGTCGGGTGGCACGGTACGCAGAGCTTCACGCACATACGAACTTCAGCTTCCTCGATGGAGCCTCTCATCCTCATGAGCTTGTAGCGGTCGCTGCCGAACTGGGGTACACCGCCCTCGCGGTCACCGACCACGACGGGTTCCGTGGTGCGGCCAAGGTCCATGTCGCCGCCCGCGACATCGGCCTCCCGATCGTGTACGGAACCGAAGTTGGGATGAGTCGAGGGTCGCCCATCACCGGTCGCCAGTCGCCGGTCGATCCGGCATTCAGGGAAGAAGAGGATGCCCCCTCTCCCGGACCGCGGCGAGGGAGGATTCGGCGGATGCACGGGAGCAAGCCGGTCGACGTCCCCGCGACCGATCACGTCGTGCTGTTGGCCCCCGATCCAACGGGGTACGCCGCGATCAGTCGGTTCGTGACCAGAGGACAGTTTCGTGGGAAGAAGGATCTGCCGGCTTACGACTACGCCGAACTCGACGAGGCCTCGCGCGACGGCAACCTCGTGGCGCTCACCGGGTGTCGCGACGGTGCCGTCCCCCGGGCAGCGCAGGACGGCGACCTCGCTGGGGCAATGGCGGCTGCAGCGAGGCTTCGGGAGGTATTCCCCGGTCGCCTCTACATCGAACTCACCCACCACGGGATGCCGGACGATGATGATCGGAACGATCTGCTCTTCGAAGTGTCACGACGCCTCCGTATCCCGTGCGTGGCGACCAACAACGTGCACTACGCCCTGCTTCGCGATGCCGATCTCTCCGAGGTCCTCGCGGCGATCGCCGGCAGACGCGACCTCGATACGGCAGATGGCTTCCGGCCGGCAACCGATCTGCGTCACCTTCGTTCCCCCGATGAGATGGCGTCCCGGTTTGCTCGTTATCCGGGGGCCGTCGATCGTGCGGCCGATCTCGGTGCGTCGCTCGCGTTCGATCTCGACCTCCTCGCCCCCGAACTTCCCGACTTCCCGAAGCCAGGGTCGTTCACGACCGAGGATGAATACCTGAGGCACCTCGTAGAAGACGGCGCCCGTGACGTCTATCCGGGTCGAGAGGATGGGATCGATGCGATCGCCCGCCGTCGCCTCGACCACGAACTCTCGGTGATCAGCGACCTTGGCTTCTCCGGGTTCTTCCTGGTCGCGTGGGACATCGTCACGTATGCCCGGTCGCAGGACATCTACTGCCAGATCCGCGGGTCGGGAGCAGACTCCGCCGTGTGCCGTTGCATCGGCCTGACCCGTGTCGATCCGATCCGCCTGAGTCTGCCATTCGAGCGGTTCCTCTCCGAGGAGCGCGGTCGACCACCGGACATCGACATCGATTTCGAAGCGGAGCGGCGCGAGGAGGTCATCCAGTACTGCTATCGCCGCTACGGCAGAGAACGGGCTGCCATGGTGGCGAACGTCATTACCTACCGGGCCAAGTCCGTGCTGCAGGACGTTGGGAAGGTGTTTGGCCTCACCCAGGCGCAGGTCAACGGACTCACCCGCTATCTCGATACCCGTGACCCTGCATCCATCGGCGAGTCCGTCGACTTGCCGGACGGACTGACCAGCGACCTCATCGTCGACGTATGCCGACGCCTTGACGGCTTCCCGCGACACCTGGGCATCCACTCGGGGGGCATGGTGGTTGCGCGTAGGCCACTCTGGGAGACGGTGCCGATGGAGTGGGGGAGGATGGAGGACCGTTCGGTGCTCCAGTGGGACAAGGACGACTGTGCGACGATGGGCATCGTCAAGTTCGACTTGCTCGCGCTCGGAGCCTTGAACGCCCTGCATCTCACCGTTGACCTCATCGAAGAGATGCACGGCCTCGATCTCGATCTTGCGACCATTCCCCAGGAACCCATCGTGTACGACATGCTGACCCGCGCCGACACGGTCGGGATCTTCCAGGTGGAATCGCGCGCACAGATGGCAACCCTCCCGAAGCTGAAGCCGCGGAGCTTCTACGACCTGGCCATCGAGGTGGCGCTGATCCGGCCCGGTCCCATCCAGGGGCAGTCGGTCCATCCGTTCCTCCGCCGCCGCAACGGTGAGGAGCCGATCCGCTACCCGCATCCATCGGCCGAGCCGATTCTCAAGAAGACGCTCGGCGTTCCGGTGTTTCAAGAGCAGTTGATGGAACTCGCAAGGATCTGCGCGGGCTTCACCCCCGGCCAGTCCGATCGCCTCCGCCAGGCCATGACCCACAAGCGGGCCTCCGAGGCCATGGACCGACTGAGCGACGAGGTGTTCGCCGGCATGGCGAAGAACGGCATCGTCGGCGCTCCCGCCGACGAGATCTGGGAGAAGCTCCAGGGATTCGCCTCGTTCGGGTTCCCTGAGAGCCACTCGGTCTCGTTCGCCTACATCGTGTACGCCGCCTCCTGGCTGAAGTATCACTGGCCTGCCGAGTTCTTCGCCGGGTTGCTCAACGCACAGCCGATGGGTTTTTACACCCCCAACTCCCTGGTGCAGGACGCCCAGCACCACGGCGTCGTCGTGCTGACCCCCGATGTGAACCGGTCGGCGTTCGATTGCACGATTGAACCGATCGAGATCGACCAGAGCGACACTGTGGAGTACCTCAGGGGATCGTGGCGGCGGGGGAGAGGCCCGATCGACGATCCGGACCGTCCCGCAGTGGGGCTCCGCCTCGGCCTCCGGTATGTCAGGAACCTCGGTGAGAGCGAGATCGTCCGGGTCGAAGCGGCCCGCATGACCGGCGGCGACTTTTCGACACCGGAGGACCTCGCGCAACGCACCGGGCTCGCCCTCGACGCGTACGAGGGTCTCGCGGCCTCCGGTTCACTCGTCCCGGTTGGTCTCGATCGGAGAGACGGAATGTGGACGGCCGGGATGCTCACCGAACTCGGACCCGATCGTCTGTCGCTGCCTGCGGGAGACGCCGTTCCTTTGCTCAAGGAGATGACGCCTCAGGAACGGGTTCAGGCCGACCTCTGGTCGACGGGGATCTCGACGACCCATCCCGTCATGCTCGCACGGGTGGCTCTCACCGACCACGGGTGCCGCCCAATCGATGCGATTCTTGCCGACCGCCGACACGGAACCCGTGCTCGCGTCGGCGGGATCATCACCCACCGACAACGTCCGTCGACCGCTCGAGGTGTCCGTTTCTTGAATCTCGAAGACGAGACCGGGCTTCTCAACGTGGTCGTTCTGCCGCAGGTATGGGAGACCCACTACGAGATCGCACGCAAGGCCGTCGGCGTGGTGATCGATGGCGTCATCGAACACGTCGACGGTGTCACGAACTTTGTCGCCCATCGGTTCGAGCGGTGGTCGATCGATCGGGTCCCTTCGCGAGATTTCCGATAATCGGACTTCATTTTCGATGGCCAATCTGCCGATGAAGACCTGTAGCCGACATGGAGGACCGATGACCAAGACGTTCACCGGAGCAGTGATGCTCCCCGGAGAGGCAGGGAACGGACTCGAAGCCACCTTGTGCCTCGACCCGGAGCGTGTGACGCTCACGGCAGGCGACAGCCAACTCGGTTCCTGGGACCGTGCCGACTATCTGATCACGCCGGAGAGCAACGGCTCATTCGGTCTCACCCTCGGTGGCGAGACCCTCCTGTTCCGGCCCGACTCACCCGCCGAATTCTCCGGGACATCCGCAGTTCCGCTTGCGGAGCCCCAAGCGGAGCCGCTGATCACGATTCCGACCACCGAAACCTCTTCGGCGTCGAAGCCCGCCAAGACCCAAGATTCCTACGATGACGACGCCTTCGTCGATATCCGACCGCTCACCGACTTGGACGACGATGGAGGCCTCTCCCGCGGATTCGTTGCAGTGGTGAGCGTCGCCGCCGGCGTGCTGTCAATTGCCGCTGTCGTCACCGCCGCCCTGGTCTAGGACCCTCTACACCCGGGACCCGGCGACGTCGCCGAGCACCGCGATCGCCTGATCGGTGTCCTCCGTGGACACATCGAGGTGGAAGACCGCGCGTACCCGGGTCGGACCGAGCGAGAGGGTGTCGACGCCCCTTTCCCGTAGGTCGGCGGCGAATCCCTCTGCGTCCGGAACGTCGAAGTAGACGAGATTGGTCTGAACCGACCGCAAGTCTACCGACAAGCCTTCAAGGCCGGCGATGGCTTCTGCGAACCGACGCGCATGCGTGTGGTCGTCGACGAGACGATCGCGGTTGTTCTCAACGGCGTACAGGGCACCGGCGGCGATGATGCCGGCCTGACGGAAGCCGCCTCCGTACATCTTCTTGAACCAACGGGCCCGATCGATCAACTCCTTCGGACCGGCGAGCGCCGAACCGATGGGAGCACCGAGGCCTTTCGAGAAGCACACATTGACCGTGTCGGCCGTCGACGCGTAGTCGTCGAGCGCAACACCCGTTGCCGCCGCCGCGTTCCAGAGGCGGGCACCGTCGAGATGAACCGCGAGGCCGACGCGCTTCGCCGCGGCGTGCACGGCCTGCATCGACGCGAGCGGCCAGATCGTTCCCCCCGCTTCATTGTGGGTGTTCTCCATCGTGACCAGCGTCGTGGGATCGAAGAGTCCAGGAGGGAACTCGGGGGAGGGGCCCGGTGCAGCTGCGATCACCTGGTCGGGGGTGAACACGCCGAGGTCGCCATCCAGGGGGACGATCGAGACACCGGCGAGGGTTGCGGGAGCACCACTCTCGTGGATCCGGATGTGGGAGCCGGCGTCCATGACGATCCGATCGCCGTGGCGTGTGTGCACCCGGATCCCGATCTGGTTTGCCATCGAACCCGACGGCACATAGACGGCGTCTTCCTTGCCGAGGAGATCGGCGACGTACCGCTCGAGCCTGATGACGGTCGGATCATCGCCGAGCACATCGTCACCGACGGGAGCCGAAACCATTGCTTCGCGCATTTCAGGCGACGGACGCGTCACCGTGTCAGAGCGGAGGTCGATCATTCCACGGCCCAATCGCCGTCGTCGAACAGTCGGGGGTGAAGGGCGTACGCCAGGGTGCCGCGGGACCGCGGAGCCTGGTCCCACGTTGCGGCGTCAAGGTCGAACGCGACGACGGTCGCGGTGCGAACGGCGATCCGGCCTCCGGTGATTCGCTCGGCGAGAATGGACCACGTCGGTTCGTGTCCGACGAGCATGAGCCGCCCGGCATCGCCCCCGCAACGTGCAGCGACTGCGAGGGCATCGTCTGGGCCGGCGCCGTAGAGCTCGTCGGCGATTTCGAGCGGGGCCTCCCATCCGCCAGAGAGGCGGACGATGGCCGCTGTCGACTCGGCGCGCAGTGCCGGAGACGAGATCACCCGATCTGGGATCTCGCCCATCTTCCTCAGAACCACACCCATGGTCGCCGAGGCGCGTTCGCCTCGTCGGCTGAGTGGCCGGTTCCGGTCGCCGCGGTTCGATGTATCCCAGTCGGACTTCCCGTGGCGGAGCAGCATGAGTCGTGGCATGGAGCGAGGTTACCTGCTCGGTTCAGCCACCGGCCGTCGATGCCAGCAGGATCTGGGCGAGGTAGTACAGAGGGAGGCCGACCACACGGTTGGCGACGCCCGGGGAGACGAACTGGTTCCTGGCGACGGCAATGTCGGAGAGGAAGAACAGCGTCGCACCGATTGGGATAAGTGCGGTCGCCCCCGATCCGTATGCCCCAGCGGCCATCAGCACCATCACACTGATGACGACGATGTAGGCAATTACGGGGCCTGCCATGTCGCCGACGTGCGGGCTGAGCCATCGCCACACGACGGCAGCTACAACGGCCAACACGACGGCCGCAGCGACGGCAAACCGTGTATCGATGCCGAGGACGCCGAAAGCAAAGGAATATGCCACGTGACCGAGGAGGAACGCCACGAGACCACCCAGGAACGCGGGACGTGACAAGTACGACAAGAGGAGGTCCCCGATCCACGACAGAGCGAGCGCCGCGAGGACCAGCCGGCCATAGGTGCTCGACATGCCTCCGACCGAGAGGGCGATCGCGATGAATCCGGTCGAAGCGAGCATCTTGAAGACCCGCGCCAGCGACGACCCGCCGACCTCAGCCCAGACGAGTGCAGCAGCGAAGGCGGCGGTGAATGTGATGGCGACGGCGGTCATGGTCGGTGAGCCTATCGCTCGACCCGGTAGCATCCACATCGAGAGAGAGGACGCGACATGCAGATCAACGAGACGATGAACGAGGCGTTCAACCGCCAGATCACGATGGAGCTTCAGGCGGCGCACAACTACCTCGCCATGGGCGCCTGGCTCGAATGCTCGGGTTTCTCCGGGATGTCGATGTGGATGCAGGCCCAGTCGGTCGAAGAGACCACGCACGCGATGAAGTTCTACCAGTTCGTTCTCGACCGAGGGGGAAGAGTCAACCTCGGCCTGCTGGAAGCGCCGCCGTCGGAGTTCGACTCCGTCGTCGACGTCTTCGAGACAGCCCTGGCACAGGAGCGCGACGTGTCAACGGCCATCAACGATCTCTACGGTCTCGCTACCGCGGAACGTGATTTCGCTTCGACCCCGCTTCTCGACTGGTTTGTCACCGAACAGATCGAAGAGGAGGCAACGTTCTCCCAGATCCTCGACGACCTGGCCCTGGCCGATGGAAGTCCGCAGGCCATGTTGTTCCTGGACCGTGAGTTCGGCGCGAGGGGCACGGCCGAGTAGCCCATCAGTTCGGGTCCGGGTCGCAGTCGAACGCCTGGCAATCGGGATTGTCAGCAGTAGCCGGACGGCCGGCGGTCGGCCCACGGCTGTGCCCTCTCCAATTGGCCGGCGAGGGACAGAAGCGTCTCCTCGTCTCCGAATCTGCCGAGGAAGTGTGAACCAACCGGGAGACCGTCGGGTGTCCAGTGCAACGGAACGGACATTGCCGGCAGGCCGGCGAAATTGCCGAGCGGGGTGAACGCGACGTACCGATAGACCCGTTCGAAAAACTCGTCCCACGAGAGGCTCTGGTCGAACCAGCCAAGCGGTACCGGAGGAGAGCCGAGCACGGGGGTGAGGAAGGCGTTGTGGTCACCAAGGAACGCAGCCGTCTCATGAGCGATCGCCTGGAGCGATGCCTCGGCCGTCAGCAGGTCTGCCTGCGATCTGCGGCTCGATCGGTCGGCGAGGTGGACCGTAAACGGCTCGAATGCCGGCAGACCGGACTCTCGCTGGTCGAGCCGCGAGATCAGACGCATGGTCCTGCGATCACCGGCCGCCCGTCGCACTCGGCGCACGGCAGGGACCCGTTCGCACGCGGCATCAAGGACGGTGCTGAACGCGTTCGCGGCGAGGGCCGCCCACACCTCGATGAAGGCCGCGGCCATGACGTTGCCGTCAACGGCCGGAGCGGCTTCCACGACGTCGTGGCCGAGGCTCTCGAGCAGCGCTGCAGTTGCGAGTACGGCCGCCTCACACTCCGGGTGGACGCGATCCCCGCGAAAATCGCGGACGCTGAACCCGATCCTCAGCCTGCCGGGATCGCTCTCGACGGCTTCGGTGAACGGCGCCCGCGGTTCGGGAACCCAGTAGCGATCGCCCGGGGCCGCACCGTGGGTTGCGTCGAGGAACGCGGCGCTGTCGCGAACGCTGCGTGTCACGGCGTGCTCGGACGACAGGTAGTCAACCGGTCCACCTGGTTGGCGGGGACTCCGCCCACGTGACGCCTTGAGGCCGAACAGGCCGGTCGCCGATGCAGGGATGCGGATCGACCCGCCGCCGTCGCTCGCTTGCGCCAGGGGAACGATCCCGGCTGCGACGGCCGCTGCCGCTCCGCCACTTGATCCGCCCGCGGAACGGCTGAGATCCCAGGGATTCCTGGTCGATCCGTGGAGGACAGGTTCGGTGGTGGGAAGCAGGCCGAACTCGGGGGTGTTCGACCGTCCGACGGTGATGAAGCCAGCGCGGCCGATTCGGTGACTGAACTCGGATGTCGCGTCCCCGATGTAGTCGCGGAAGAAGACGGAGCCGAAGGTGACGGGGACGCCTTCTTCGACAACGAGGTCCTTGATCAGGATCGGTACACCGGCGAATGGTCCGTGGTGGTCCGCCGCGCCGGCCTCGCTGCGGGCGTCATCGACTCGATCCCAAATCACGGCGTTGATGGCCGGGTTCACGTTCGCGATCCGCTCTGCGGCGGCTTCGACGAGTTCCCCGGCGTGGACTTCGCCAGTCGCAACCAGTCGTGCCAGCCCGACGGCGTCGTGGTCGTCGTAGTCGCTGAAGGCTTCCATGGCGCCAATCTATCGCACCGGGAAGAAGGGCCGCTCCGGGAATCGCCCGTCCACTGAGAACCGCCTATCGTGCGTCGTTCCCTGAGAGAAGGTGAACATGACGTCATCCGTATCCGCAGTCTCCCAACGGGCGCTTCGCGTCGCCGCGTCGGCAACACTCGCGATCACTAATCAAGCGAACGCCCTGCGCGCTGCCGGACAACCCGTGATCGGCTTCGGTGCCGGCGAACCGGACTTCCCGACACCGGGCTACATCGTCGATGCTGCCCGCGAGGCGGTCGATGATCCGTCCACCCACCGCTATAGCCCCGCCGCCGGTCTGCCGCCGCTCCGTGCCGCTGTCGCGGCTGCCACGACGCGCGATTCGGGCCTGGCGGTCGATCCGTCGCAAGTCATGATCACGAACGGGGGGAAGCAGGCCGTATATCTGGCATTCCAGGCGCTCCTCGACCCGGGTGACGAGGTGCTGTTGCCAGCGCCCTATTGGGTGACGTACCCCGAGGCGATTGGCCTCGCCGACGGTGTCACCGTCCCGGTGCCGACCGACGACACGACCGGCTTCCAGGTGACCGTCGACCAACTCGAGGCAGCGACGACCGATCGGACCAAGGCGCTGATCTTCGTGTCGCCGTCGAACCCGACGGGTGCGGTCTACAGCCGGGAGCGGATGGCCGAGATCGGCCGCTGGGCCGCGGATCGCGGCATCTGGGTGGTCACCGACGAGATCTACCAGCATCTCGTGTACGCGCCGGGCGAGTTCCACTCACTTCCGGTCGTGGCGCCCGAGATCGCTGATCGAACGATCATCGTGAACGGAGTGGCAAAGACCTTTGCGATGACCGGATGGCGAGTCGGTTGGCTGATCGGGCCTTCGGACATCTCGGGCGCCGCGATCCGGCTCCAGAGTCACATCTCGTCGAATGTCGCCAACGTCTGCCAACGGGCAGCGCTTGCGGCCGTCGAAGGGCCGATGGACGCGGTCGACGAGATGCGGGCAGCCTTCGACCGTCGCCGTCACCTGATGGTCAACCTCCTCAGAGAGGTCCCAGGCGTCGAGTGCCTCGAACCGGGCGGCGCGTTCTACGTGTTCCCGAACATGACCGGACTGCTCGGACGGGACCTTGGTGGTCGCCGAGCCGAGACGACGATGGATCTTGCGGCGCTTCTGCTCGACGAGATCAACATTGCCGTCGTCCCAGGGGAAGCATTTGGTGCACCCGGCTACGCGCGGCTGTCATTTGCGCTCTCGGATGCGAACCTTGAAGAGGGTCTGGGCAGGTTGATCGACCTGACTACCTGAGCCGATCGACTTCGTCGACGACCTTCTCCCAGGCCGGTGAGGCGGGTTCGATCAACGCGTCGTGCCCGACGCCCTCGAGTTCGTGGTAGACGACCGTGTCACCCTCGTCGGCTGCCCGGCCGGCAAACGAGCGGCTGATCGACACCGGAATGCGTTCGTCCTCGTCACCGTGGATGACGAGCAGAGGAATGCCGATCGGGAGGTTCTTGATCGGAGATGCTGCCACGTGCCGATCAGGTGACTGATCCGGCTTCCTGCGCATGAATGCCTCGACCGCCCCGTCGCCGACGCCGGCATCGTGCGCTGCCTCCAGGTCCCCAATCGGGGCGAGGGCAGCGACGGCGGCAATCGGCAATTCCCGAGTTCTGATTGCAGCCTGCAGCGCGAGGTGTCCTCCAGAACCATGCCCGATCAGGATCACGCGATCGAGATCGAGTTCGTGCCCGGTCGCGAATTCGGAGAGCGAGGCGATCGCTTGGGCCACATCGGCCGTGGTCGCTCGCCATCCGCCGCCGGATCCAACACGGACGAACTCGATGTTCCAGGTCGCCCAGCCACGACGCGTCAAGTCAACAGCGGCAGCGTCGAGCAGGTCGCGCCCAACGGTGTTCCTCCAGAAGCCGCCGTGGATCAGGACGGCCACCGGGTGGGGCCCCTCGCCGAGCGGGATCCGGAGATCGCCGACGTTGTCCGCGTCCGGTCCGTAGGTGATGGTCTCAACCGGCCACGCGGCTCGAGCAATGAGATGCCGGATGGCATCGCGATAGCCGATGACGCCGCGGCCGAAGATGGTGGCCACGCATACCTCGGACACCACCGAGATGCGCCGCCAGGCTTCCCGATCGCGGACGTTCGAGATGTGGACTTCAACAGTTGGGATCCCGATGGCGTCGATGGCGTCGCGGATCGCATACGAGTAGTGGGTGAACGCACCGGGGTTGATCACCACGGCGTGGGCGTCACGAGCCGCGTGGAGTCGGTCGATGATGTCGCCCTCGTGATTCGATTGGTACGTCTCGACCTCGCCGCCAAGCTCGACCGCCCACGCCCGGCACGCCTCGTCGAGTTCCTGAAGGGTCGTTGAACCGTAGATCTCGGGCGACCGGGTCCCGATGAGGTTGAGGTTCGGTCCGTTGATGATGACGATGCGCATGGTCGCTAGTTTCGGGCGAGAGCGACCTGAGCGCAAGGGCCGATGGTCACGGGAGATGGAGCGGAGCGAGCGCGGCCGCTCGGTCGAGGGTCACGTGGTCGATTTCCGTCGGAATGAGGGCGGCGGACTCCTCCACCACACGGACGATCGCGTCGATGACATCTTCCATGGTGAGACCGGGCACGACGTCGTCGGCTGCACCGACGGTCGAAGGCCTCCAGTTGATGTCGAGGGCGTCGTAGGTCGGGACCAGCACATCGCGGACGGCGTCACCGTTGCCGATGACGAGTACCCCTCCGACGTGGGCTGCAGATCGGCCAAGGCGTTGACCGATACCCGCCAGCTTGATCCGTCCGGCGTGGTGAACGCTGAATTCGCCAGGGCAGTACTCGCCGGGGATCTCTCCTGCGGCAGACGAGACACCAACGTGTCCAAGCGCCCGGACGAGAACGTCGGTTGCCGCATGGAACCGATCGCGAATGTTGCGGATGGGATCCGGGGTCGGGATCGTCCATGAGAAGGCGATCGTCTCCTCGTGGAATACGGCCGCCCTGCCGCCCGGCAGGCGAACGATCGGGTCGTAGCCGTAGTCTCGAGCGATCTCGACGGCCTGGTCGAAACCTGCGACGAGTCGGTCGTGCTTGCCGAACGCGACGACGCGCGACGGTCGATAGATCCGGAACGTTTCTGGCAGTTCGCCGGCTGAGACCCGCTCGAGCAGTGCATGGGAGACGCCGGTATCGAAGCCGGTGGAGTCTTCGTATCCCGAACGGGACAGAGCGATCGTGCGGTCTGGCATCCTGCGAGCGTAGGGAGATGACCGCCGATATTCGGAGAACGGTGGCACACTTGATGGCGTGTCGAGAGTACGCACCACCATTGTCGCCTCGATCGCCGCAACGCTGGCCCTCGGCCTCGCTGCTTGCGGCGAATCCGGGCCGTTCGAGGGCGTCGGCGAACGTTCGGCAGCCTGGGTCACCGCCGCGACGATTCCGACGACGACCTCCCCTCCGGTGGTTGTTGAGATCGGCGACGAGGGCCTCGTCGGTGCGAGCGACATCCTGTGGGTGAACGACGACATCGGACCGACCGACCCGCCGGATGATCCCCAGGCGATGATCTCGACCGTCTGGAAGCGGCAACTGGGCAGCCGGTTCGTGCAGGCCAGCCGCGCAGAGATCGCTGCGGCGCTCCCAACGCTGCGGTTCCCAGAGGCGGTCCCGGAGGACGTGCGTTGGGTGACGAGCCAACTGGTGTTCGATCCGGCGACCGGCCTGCTCGACGCTGATACATCGGCGGCCTTCGGCCTCTGGGCTGTCGAGCCATATACGGCGGAGAGCGGCAGGCTTGGCGTCCTGCGCGTCGGATCCGCACCCGACGGTGTTGGGGGAGCGAAGAGCGACGTGGTCCCGATCATCGTGCCGGATGGTCTGAGTCTCGGGTGGACCGAAGCGGGACTCCGGTATGAGCTCTTCTGCCAGGCCTCGGTCATCGATGCGGTCTGCAACGCAATCGCCGAGCGGTTCGTGCCGCTCAGCGATCTGTTGCTCTCACGATGAGAAGCGTCGCTCTCATCAGCGCCGGACTCCTCCTTGTCGTCGGCGCCTGCGCGGGCACCGAACCGACGATCGACGAGTATGCGCCGGCTCTCGAGGAGCGGGCCGATATCTACGCCGACGAAGTCGAAACACTCGCCGATCAGAACGCAGCGGACCTCAACTCGGCGGTGAATCGGCTTCAGAACGATCTTGAGGGCGATGCGCTCATCGAGGCGGCTGTCGCCGAGACCGCGGCGCTGTCTTCGATGCTGTTCGCCGGCATCGGCGACGCCCTCGACCGGTATGTCCGGGACCTCGACGAGATGGCGACTCCTGCCTCTGTCGAGGACGAACACCTCTCGTACCTCACGGCGCTGGAGGCTTCACGCTCGGGCATCGCCCCTCTCCTCGCGTCGCTCGGCTCAGCGATGTCGTTCGACCAGATCGATCAGGCGATCGCTTCGTCTGGCTTCTCCGATGCTCAACCCCGGGTTGAGGCGGCATGCACGACTCTGGAGGGTGCCATTGAATCCCTCGGGCCGAGGGTGAACTTGCGCTGTACGGTGGTCCGGTGAGCGCACATCAGGTCAGATTGAGGCTCTCGGGTCGGCTGGGTCCGCTTCTCGCAGCAGTGGCGCTGGTCTCTGCCGCGTGCACCTCGTCAGGTGACCCGGCGGGAACGATGCCTCCGGCGCAGGGTTGTGCCGACGTCGTTCACGCGGAGGTCGAGCGCTCCGGTGACGTGTTCACCGTGTCTGCGACCGTGCAAAGCGCAGACACCGGATGGGAGCGATACGCAGACGAATGGCGGGTTCGAACCGTTGACGGGAAGGTGCTTGGAACCCGGACCTTGGCTCATCCTCACGTCGACGAGCAGCCGTTCACGCGGTCCCTCTCCAATGTCGAGATTCCGGCTGGGGTCACGACCGTCGAGGTCCTGGCGCGCGACTCCGTGGTTGGCTACTGCGGGAAGACCGCCAGCGTCCCCGTGCCCTGAACGGCGATCGGATCAGTCGGTGGGGCTGTCCGAATCGACAGAGTTGCGCCTGTCTGGAGCGTCGGCCCGTGGCGGCGATGGCACCACCAGCACCGTGCGGCCGGATTCGAGCATTACGCGTGCGGAGATGCTCTCCCATGCGTCGCGATTGAAGATCGGTCGAGTCGCACCCAGCACGACAACATCGGCATCGAGGTCGTCGGCCGCCTGAGCGATGCCGGTGGCCGCATCGTCACCCTCGACGAACCGCACATCGGAGGCGATCTGGGCTGACGCGAGTGCGATCCTGACGGGTTCCACCGTCTTGCGACCGCGCTCGTCGAGATAGCGGGCCACGGCCTCTTCGCGCCCTTCGTCGGATGCGAGCGGACGGCCGTCGGACGCGTGGAGGTCCTCGAGAAAGGCGCGGGGGACCTCGATGACGGTGATGAGTGTGACGCGGCCGTTCTGACCCATGAGGTGGCGGGTGAACTCGACGACCGGCTCCGGGCTGAGAACGCCCGATGTCGCAATGAGCACGTGCATGGAGTCATCCTAGGGTGCAGACACGCACGACGACGCGGGAGGAACAATGGATGCGGCAACACTGAACGCGGTGACCTGGTCAATACCCAACGCCCTGTGCCTGATCGGTTCCCGCGACGGCGACGAATGGAATGGCATGACCCAATCGTGGGTCACGCAGGTGTCGATGGAACCGGTGCTGATCGCCATCTCTGTTGATCGCAAGGCCGTGACCAACCGGCTCATTCGGAATGGCGGTGCGTTCTCCGTGAATCTGTGGAACCGAGACGACACCCGCATCTTCCGAACGTTCTCCAAACCTGCCGATCGTGACGGGAACACCCTCAACGGCCGACCCGTCCGCGAAGGCAAGACGGGGGTGCCGATCTTCGAGGAGGCAGTGGCCTGGCTCGAGTGCAGCGTCACGGGGGTGATCGATGTCGGCACCCATGATCTGATCCTTGGTGAAGTCGTCGATGCCGGCTTCGCGGAAGGCGGTCGGGAAGCCGCGGTCGCGAGGATGGAGGACACCCGGATGAAGTACGGTGGCGTGCGGCGGGGTGGACACTGAACGGAGCAGACATGCAGATCCGATTTGACCGAAAGGTAGCGCTCGTGACCGGCGGTAGCCGGGGGATCGGCGAGGCGATCGCCGAAGAATTCCTCGAGTCAGGGGCCCGCGGTGTCGCTGTAACCTCCCGACGGGCCGAGAACCTCGAGGTCGTCGCGCAGCGTC
>Ga0316197_10001680_pt1 | contig 15774 bp, 14 predicted proteins | sample OudBiesiAoxic_MG_FD_204939 | JGI IMG/M metagenome (GOLD analysis project Ga0316197, IMG submission 204939) | Coastal sediment microbial communities from Oude Bieten Haven, Netherlands - site A oxic | ecosystem: Environmental > Aquatic > Marine > Coastal > Sediment | place: Netherlands... | reverse complement strand
GCTCGCCGGCTACGCCGGCGCTAGCCGTGCTCGCTGGCGGCCGATCGGCTCAGAAGTCGAAGCCGCCGAAGTCACCGAACCCACCGCCGGCGTCGCCGCCCCCGATGTCTCCGCCGGCGTCCCCGCCAAATTCTCCGCTGCCCTCGCCGCCGGCGTCACCACCGTCACCGCCGGCGTCGGCAGCGGCGCCATCCATCCCGTAGCCCATCGGCGCCCACATCATCGTGCCCAGCATCGTTCCGACGAGCATGCCGTTGAGAAGGTAGGCGCCTTGGGCCCCGTACCAGCCGCGGGCCCAGGGACCGTACTCGGCACCAGCCTCCCAGTACGGGCGGTCGCCGGCTGCCGTAGGAACCGTGCGCGCGTCCGGGGAGATCCCGTCGGCGATTCGTGTCGCGCACGCCGCGCACACGGGAACGTCGCGAGCGGCACCGCCGGGGGGAGCCCACGAGGAGTCCTGAACCGAGATGCCGTGGCGCTGGTCGAAGAAGCACGGACCCCGACGGTTGGGCAGCTCGCGACCCTCGCGGCGTGCCTGCAGCGTGGCGAGGGCGAAGCGTCCGTCGTCCAGCGCGCGGGTGACCCACTGCAGGTCTTCCGGGGTCGCGGCGTTGTCGAGGGCGCCCTTGGCGTTCTCGTAGGCGTCGAGCGCACGCTGCCAGTCCGCGAACGCCTCGTCACCGAGGCCGTCAGGGAGGGGCTCGTGCTGGAGCTGTTCTCCGAGCTGGGTCACATCCTCGGAGGCGACGCGACGAACGGCGTCCATGCGCGGGTCCGGCTGGGCGCCATGACGGCTGACCCGGCGGGTGGCCGAGCCGTCGGAGAGCCGGCCCTGCTGGGTCGACTTGCCCACGAACCAGATGATGCCCCCGACGATGATCAGGATCAGCAGCAGCTCCATGCTGCTATGTCTACCTCAGGCGGCGTGCGCGGGCCACGCGGCGTCCCGGCGGGGTGCCTCGTCGGTGCCGGTCGGCCGACGGCGGTCACGGGCCAGGTAGGCCAGCAGCTCGCCGAACGCCCGCTGCCGGGCCACGGATGGCTCGCGGGGGTCGATCACCAGGTCGGTGAGGACGTGGTCGGCGCCGAGCCGGGCCGCCCGACGCACCACCTTGCTGACGGCGGCGCGGTCGGTGTCGACACCTTCGGCTGCGACGCGGAAGGCGAGGTCGTCGAGAGTCGCGATGGACTGAGGTGCGAGTGCGCGCATATCTGGAAGGTACGCTCAGCAAAGCATAAGTACAAACGATGTTTTCTTATCCTGATGAACGTCTATGCTTATCTATATGCCTGGACTGCGCAGCACCGACATCCGTCAGCTGGCCACCTTGGTGGCCGTTGCCGAGGAGGGCTCGTTCGGTCGCGCGGCCGATGCCCTCGGGTTCTCCCAGGCAGCCGTGAGCCAGCAGGTCGCAGCCCTGGAGAAGGCCGTCGGCATGAAGCTGTTCGACCGACCGGGCGGGCCGCGGGCCGCTGTGCTGACCCCTGCGGGCAGCCTGCTGCTCGAGCACGCGCGCGAGGTACTGGGCCGGCTCGACGTGGCCGGCCGTCAGCTCGCCGACCTGGCAGCCGGACTCGGTGGGCGTCTCGACGTCGGCACGTTCCAGAGCGCGTCGGTCGCGCTGCTGCCGGCTGTGGTGGCTCAGCTGCGGCGAGAGGCGCCAGAGGTCGACATCGTGCTGCACGAGACCGACGTGAACGACGACCTGCTGCGCGGGCTGCTGTCCGGTGAGCTCGACGTCGCCTTCATGCTCGGCCCGCTCGACGACCCTCGAATCGAGGTCACGCATCTGTGCGACGACCCGTTCGTGGCTGTCACTCCGGCCGACGGGTGTTCGCTGCGCTCGACCGGCAAGGCGGGAGCCATCTCGCTGGGCGGCCTCGACGGGTTCCCGGTGATCGGCCAGAACGCCGACGACTCCTGCCAGGTGCTGATTGACGACGGGCTCAAGGCACGGGGGGTGACGCCGCGATACGTCTTCCGCAGCAACGACAACGCGGCGATCCAGGCGATGGTGACCGCGGGGATGGGTGCTGCGGTCATGCCGCTGCTTGCCGTCGACCAGGACGACCCAACAGTGCACATCCACCCGCTGCGACCCGCCCTGGAGCCACGTGAGATCTGCGTCGCCCTGCGTCGCGACCGCACGCACGCACCCGCCGCCCTACGCCTGGTGGAGCTCGCAGGCCAGCACACGCCCGACGTCAGTGCGGTGCGATTGACGGTGCACTAGCGCCGCGTGCGTCGCCGTCCCGGACCCGCCAGGACCGCGGCGTCAATCGGTGATGTCGCAGATGACGGCGCCAGCCGTGACGCTCGCACCCACCGCCGCGATGAGGTTGGTGATCGTGCCGGCCTTGTGGGCGCTGAGCGGCTGCTCCATCTTCATCGCCTCGAGGACGACGACCAGGTCGCCCGCCTCGACGGTGTCGCCGTCACTGACGGCGACCTTGACGATCGTCCCCTGCATCGGCGAGCCCAGCGAGTCACCGGACGCCCCGGCGGACGCACCGGCACCTCGCTTGGACGTGCGTCTGGCCTGCGGGCGCGACCCCCCCGCGGGGGCGGCGGCGCTGACAGCCAGCGAGCTGGGCAGGGTCACCGCGACCCGCTTGCCGTCGACCTCGACAGTCACCGTCTGTCGCTCCCCGGCCACCTCGTCGGCCCCGGCGCCCCCGGCGAACGGCTCGATGGTGTTGGTCCACTCGGTCTCGATCCAGCGGGTGTGCACGCTGAACGGGGTCGCAGGGTCAGCCGGGGCGAAGGCGGGGTCGGCGACGACGGCGCGGTGGAACGGGACGACCGTTGCCAGTCCGTCGATCTCGAACTCGGCCAGCGCGCGGCGCGAGCGTTCCATGGCCTGCTGGCGCGACGCGCCGGAGACGATGAGCTTGGCCAGCAACGAGTCGAAGTTCTGGCCGATGATGCTGCCGGCCTCGACGCCGGCGTCCAGTCGCACCCCGGGCCCGGAGGGCGGCTCGAAGGCGGTGACCGGGCCGGGCATGGGCAAGAAGTTGCGCCCGGCGTCCTCGCCGTTGATGCGGAACTCGATCGAGTGACCGCGGATCTCGGGGTCGTCGTAGCCGAGCTCCTGACCCTCGGCGATGCGGAACATCTCGCGGACCAGGTCGATGCCAGTGACCTCTTCGCTGACCGGGTGCTCGACCTGCAGGCGGGTGTTGACCTCGAGGAACGAGATGGTTCCGTCCTGTCCTACGAGAAACTCGCAGGTGCCGGCCCCGTAGTAGCCCGCCTCCTTGAGGATCGCCTTGCTGGCCGCGTAGATCTCGCCGTTCTGCTCGGCGGTGAGGAACGGTGCGGGAGCCTCCTCGACGAGCTTCTGGTGGCGCCGCTGCAACGAGCAGTCACGGGTGGAGACCACGACGACGTTGCCGTGCTGGTCGGCCAGGCACTGGGTCTCGACGTGGCGCGGCTTGTCGAGGTACTTCTCCACGAAGCACTCGCCCCGCCCGAAGGCCGCCGTTGCCTCCCGGACGGCCGAGTCGTAGAGCTCGGCGACCTCGCTCATCTCGCGCGCGACCTTCAGGCCGCGGCCGCCGCCGCCGAATGCTGCCTTGATGGCGATCGGCAGGCCGTTGGCCTCAGCGAAAGCGACGACCTCGTCGGCGCCGGACACGGGGTCGGGTGTGCCGGCCACCAGCGGTGCCCCGGCACGCTCGGCGATGTGGCGGGCGCTCACCTTGTCACCGAGTGACTCGATGGCCGACGGCGGCGGGCCGACCCAGATCAAGCCGGCGTCGGTGACGGCCTGGGCGAAGTGGGCGTTCTCGGAGAGGAAGCCGTAGCCGGGATGGACGGCGTCGGCGCCCGCACGACGCGCGATGTCGAGCAGCTTCTCGATGTCGAGGTAGGTCTGCGCGCTCGTCTCGCCGTTCAGTGCGTAGGCCTCGTCGGCCACCCGAACGTGCTGCGCGTCTCGGTCGGAGTCGGCGTACACGGCCACCGAGCCGATGCCGGAGTCCCGGCACGCTCGAGCGACACGGACGGCGATCTCTCCGCGGTTGGCGATGAGGACCTTGGTGATCGTCGGCACGGCTCCGCAGTCTAGGGGGAGCCGTTCTGCGGCGGGCAGGGTCGTCCGGCCCAGGGCCACCCCCTACCGTGAAGCCATGAGCGTCGAGCTGTCCGCGGACCACGAGGAGTTCCGCGCGATCGTCCGAGACTTCGCCGAGGGTGAGATCGCCCCCCACGTCACACGCTGGGACAAAGAGCACCACTTTCCCCTGGACGTCGTGGCGCAGATGGGCGAGATCGGGTTGTTCGGCATCACGGCGCCGAGCGAGTACGGGGGAGCCGGGGGTGACTTCACCAGCCTGTGCGTCGCCATCGAGGAGCTCGGACGCGTCGACCAGTCCATCGGCATCACGCTCTCGGCCGGGGTCGGCCTCGGCATCACGCCCATCGCCACGTTCGGCACCAGGGAGCAGAAGGAGCGCTACCTTCCCGACCTGGTGGCGGGGCGCGCGCTGGCCGCCTTCGGTCTGACCGAGCCGGAGGCCGGGTCGGACGCCGGAGCCAGCCGCACGACTGCGCGGCTCGACGGTGACGAGTGGGTCATCGACGGCGCCAAGGCGTTCATCACGAACTCGGGCACCGACATGACCTCCGTGGTGACTGTCACAGCCCGCACCGGCACCCGTGACGACGGCACCCCGGAGATCTCGGCCATCCTCGTGCCGTCCGGTACGCCCGGCTTCACGGTCGAGCCGGCCTACGACAAGCTCGGGTGGCACGCGTCGGACACCCACGGACTGTCCTTCGACGCAGCCCGGGTGCCGGCGTCCAACCTGCTCGGCGAGCGGGGCAACGGGTTCCGGCAGTTCCTCGCCACTCTCGACGACGGCCGGATCGCGATCGCAGCGCTTGCCCTGGGCCTGTCCCGGGCATGCCTGGAGCAGTCGGTCGCCTACGCGGGCGAGCGGGTGGCGTTCGGAAAGCCCATCGGGGCCAACCAGGGCGTGGCGTTTCCGCTGGCCGACCTGGACGTGGCGGTCGAGAACTCGCGGCTGCTCGTCTACCGTGCGGCGGCGCTGAAGGACGCCGGGGCCGGCCACTCCCAGGTCAAGGTCGCCGCCGCCCGAGCCAAGCTCTACGCGACGGAGACCGCGGTGAGCGCCACGCGGGTTGCCACTCAAGTCTTCGGCGGCTACGGGTTCATCGAGGAGTACCCGGTCGCCCGGTTCTACCGGGACGCGAAGATTCTGGAGGTCGGCGAGGGCACCAGTGAGGTGCAGCGGCTCCTGCTGGCACGGGCCATGGGTCTGCCGGTCGGCTGATGGCGCACGACCACTGGGCCGAGGTGTCGGCCGCACGCACGGGCACCCTCGAGCCCAGCGAGGCAGGGGCGGCCAAGCTCGCGTCACAGAACAAGCTGCACGTCCGCGAGCGGCTCCGACTCCTGCTGGACCCCGACTCGTTCGTCGAGGACGGCCAGCTCGCGAACGCCCTCGCCCACGGACTGCCCGCCGACGGAGTGGTGACCGGGCGTGGCCTCGTGGAGGGCCGAGCGTGCGTGGTGGTAGCCAACGATCCGACTGTGAAGGCCGGCTCGTGGGGTGCGCGCACGGTGGAGAAGATCGTGCGCGCCACCGAGATGGCCCTGCGCGAGGAGCTACCCATCTTCTGGCTCGTCGACTCCGCCGGGGCCCGCATCACCGACCAGGTGCAGCTCTTCCCCGGACGCCGCGGCGCGGGGCGGATCTTCCACAACCAGGTGCTGCTGTCGGGAAAGGTGCCCCAGATCTGCTGCCTGTTCGGGCCCAGCGCGGCCGGCGGCGCCTACATCCCGTCCTTCTGCGACATCGTGATCATGGTCGAGGGCAACGCATCGATGTACCTGGGCTCGCCGCGGATGGCCGAGATGGTCGTGGGCGAGAAGGTCTCGCTGGAGGAGATGGGCGGGGCGCGGATGCACGCGTCGGTCTCCGGCTGCGGCGACAACCTGGCGGTGGACGACGCCGACGCCATCGAGCAGGCCAAGCAGTTCTTCTCCTACCTGCCCTCCACGTGGCGCCAGTCCGCGCCCGCCTATCAGCCCGTTGGGCCGGAGCGGCCGTTCGAGCGCGGGGTCGTGCCCGACGACGAGTCGATCGGCTATGACGTGCACGACGTCGTCGACGCGCTGCTGGACGAGGGGTCGTTCTTCGAGGTCAAACCGCTCTTCGCGGCTGAGATGGTGGTGGGCTTCGGGCTGCTCGAGGGGCAGCCGGTCGGGGTGCTCGCGAACAACCCCGGCGTCAAGGGCGGGGTGCTGTTCGGCGACACCGCCGACAAGGCAGCCAGGTTCATCTGGCTGTGCGACGCCTTCAACGTGCCGCTGCTCTACCTGATGGATGTGCCCGGCTTCATGATCGGTTCGGCCGTGGAGCGCCAAGGGATCATCCGCCACGGCGCGAAGATGATCACTGCTGTCGCGGAGGCCACAGTGCCGACGGTGTCGGTGGTGCTGCGCAAGGCCTACGGGGCCGGGCTGTACGCCATGGCGGGCCCGGGGTTCGGTCCGGACGCCTGCCTCGCCCTGCCGAGCGCGAAGATCGCCGTGATGGGACCCGAGGCGGCGGTCAACGCGGTGTACGCGAACAAGATCGAGGCGATCGCGGACGCGGACGAACGTGAGGCCTACGTCGCGAGGCTGCGTGAGGAGTACGAGGAGGACATCGACATCCTGCGCCTGGCATCCGATCTGGTGATCGACGCCATCATCGAGCCGGGCGAGCTGCGTGCCGAGCTCGTGGCTCGCTTCGCCGCGGCGTCGGCGAAGGACCGCTCGCGTCCGGCCAAACGCCACGGCGTCCCCCCCGTCTGATCGCGACGCCGCCGAAGATCGGCGGTCGCGGGCCCGCAGCGCCCGAAACGGGCGTCGGTTGCCCGCAGCTGGCGATCACCAGGGCCTGTGGACGGGTTCGGACCGCTCACGTCGATATCGGCCAGCATCGCCGGGTGCCCGGCGGTCCCGCGTTGCCCACGATGGCTCGCCATCAGGCGGGCGCGTTCACCCGTGAGCAAGCACATGCCCAGGGCTGGTCGAACAAGCGCCTGGCCGGTGGCGTGCGCCGCGGGCGGCTCCGCCGGCCCTCGCGCAACGTCTTCGTCGTGGTCGGAACGCAGGGGCCGACCACCGACGACTGGGTTGCGCTGCTCGCGGCCGGTCCGTCTGGGGTGCTGGCGGGCTGGAGTGCGGCGCGGCTGCTCGACATCGAGTGGCGCGAGCGCCGTCATGGACCTGTGTGCGTTGCCCTCCCACGATCCGAGCACCGAAGGCTGGACGGTGTCGTGGTGCTGCGGCAGGCGATCCCGGACGACGACGTCGTCCAGGGCACGGGGCTGATGCGGCGCACCTCGCGAGCACGCACGGTGGTGGACTGCCTGCGGCTCTCCCCGCGGGTCCACCGGGAGGGGATGCTGGACACCGCCCTGCTGCGTGGGTGGTTGACCGTCGACGAGCTGGCCCATCAGGTGAGAGCGCTGTGCGGGCAGCGGGGCGTCCCTGACCTGGTGCGGCTCCTGGCCGGGGTCAGCGGTGGTGCACGGTCACGGGCGGAGCGGGTGGCGCAACAGGTGCTCGCTCGATCGGGGCTGGCGGGCTGGGAGTGGAACATGCCCGTCCCGCTGCCGGACGGGAGCACCGCAGTCATCGACGCGGCCTTGCCGCACCTCAAAGTCGCGGTGGAGATCGACGGACGGGCTCACCACATCGACACCGACCGGTTCCAGCACGACCGCACCCGCCAGAACGGGCTGGTCGCGCTCGGGTGGATCGTCCTGCGCTTCACCTGGTGGGACATCACGCGCCGACCTGGCTACGTGGTGGACGCCGTCCGCCGGGCAGCGGCGACCCGCGCGGCATGATCGCCGTGTGCGGGCTGGGAACGCCCGAACGGGGCGCTGGGTGCCCGCAACTGGCGATCTTGTGAGCATCGGTGGGGTCAGGCGCGCCAGAGGGACGGCCAGGCGACGTCCAGGTCGGCCAGCATGCGGCGAAGCAGGGGTAGGGAGAGTCCCACGACCGTGTGCGGGTCGCCCTCGACCCGCTCGACGAAGGGCCCGCCCAGCCCGTCGATGGTGAAGGCGCCGGCCACGTTCAGGGGTTCCCCGGTGGCCACGTAGGCCTCGATCTCGGCATCGTTGACCTGGGCAAACGTGACCTCAGCGGCACCAACGGCCTGCACGGACCGGTCGGAGCCCAGGTCGACGAGGTGGTGTCCGGTGTGCAGTGTGCCGGTGCGTCCGCGCATCCTTCGCCACCGGGCCACTGCCTCGCCGGCGTCGGCCGGCTTGCCGTAGCCCGTCCCGTCCATCTCGAAGACCGAGTCGCAGCCGAGCACGAGCTCGGCTCCGACGTGCAGTCGGTCAGCACCGAGTCGCTGCGCGACCGCCTCGGCCTTGAGCCCGGCGAGAGCAGCGGCGAGCTCCGCGGGGGAGGCGGCCATGATCTTCTCCTCGTCCACGCCACTGACGACGACCTCGGGCTCGACGCCGGCCGCCCGAAGCGTGGCCAGCCGTGCAGGCGACGCGGACGCGAGCACCAGCCGCACCGGCCCCGGTCGGCTCAACGCTTGAACGTGAGGTGGTACGGAAAGGCGTCGGTCTCGTCGATGGTGGCCACGCGCCCGGGGTGGACGTAGACGAGCAACGGGCAGTCGCGCAGCAGGTCGTGGTCGTCACGGTCGATGCGGCGCATCATGTTCTGCGAGGCGTGCACGGCGACGACCTTGCCGATGACCAGGCTGTTCTCGCCCAGGCCCGCCACGACCTGCTCCACCTCGCACTCCAGGTGCAGCCGACAGCCCTCGATCAGCAGCCCGTCGACCGCAGTAGCGGGCGTGAAGTGCAGCATCTCCAGCGTCGGCTTCGACCCGTCCTGCCCTCTGGGTGCGGCGGACAGGCTGGTCTCCAGCAGCATGCTCGGCGAGGGGTAGCCGACCGTGAAGACGCCCGTGCGCTGCAGGTTCTGCAACGTCCCGTGGTTCGGGTGGCAGACGAACCCGAACCAGTTCTGCCAGCTGACCGGCATCGCCAGGTGCTTGGGAGCCACATCCGGTGAGCCGTCCGGCTCCGTCGTGGCGACCAGCACCAGCGGTGCCACGATGGGGAAGCGCTCCCAGACGGGACGGTCCAACGGGACCTGGACGTAGCCCGCGGGCTCCGTCGCCGTGGTGTCGGTGCTCATGACCCCTCCCACGGTCGCGGTGCGACGCACGTCACACCCGACTGCTTGTGAGGCTAGTAGGGGGCGACGAGGGCCGACGGGGGCCCAAGGTCCCGTCGCAGCGGGACCGCCGTGCTCACGCTCCCGGTTGGGAGCTGGCCCACCATGCGCCGGGCCCGGCCGGAAGCGGTTGACGCATGCTGCGCCCGTAGGCGGACCAGCCGTTGGTCACGTCGGTGACCTGCACTCGGCTGCCCGATGGCACGGACGCCGCCGCGCTCGCGGCAGCCGTCACCGCGGCGACGACGGCCGCCAGCTCGGTGGCGGTCGGGTTGCCCTCGACCCGCCACACCCCGCCCGTGCCCTGCTGGGCGCTCACAGCGGGATGTTCCCGTGCTTCTTCGGCGGCATGCTCTGCCGCTTCGTGCGCAGTGCCCGCAGGGCCTGCGTCACCGCGACCCGTGTGCGAGACGGGGCGATCACGGCGTCGACGTAGCCGCGGTCGGCTGCGGTGTAGGGGTTGGCCAGGGTGTCCTCGTAGTTCTTGACGAGCTCAGCCCGGGTCGCCTCGGGGTCGTCCGCCGCAGCCAGCCTGCTGCGGTGCAGGATGTTGACCGCCCCCTGTGCGCCCATGACGGCCACCTGGCCGGTGGGCCACGACAGGTTCACGTCGGCCCCGAGGTGCTTGGACCCCATGACGACGTACGCGCCGCCGTAGGCCTTGCGGGTGATCACCGTGACCTTGGGAACAGTGGCCTCGGCGTAGGCGTAGATGAGCTTGGCGCCGCGACGGATGATGCCGTCGTGCTCCTGGCCGGTGCCGGGGAGGAACCCGGGCACGTCCACGAACGTCAGCACCGGCACGTTGAAGGCGTCGCAGGTGCGTACGAACCGGGCGGCCTTCTCCGACGCTCCGATGTCGAGGGTGCCGGCGAACTGCATGGGTTGGTTGGCGACGATGCCCACTGCGTGGCCGTCCACCCGCCCGTAGCCGGTGACCATGTTCTGCGCATACAGCGGCTGGACCTCGAGGAACTCCCCATCGTCGAGAACCGACTCGATGACCGTGGTCATGTCGTAGGGCTGGTTGGCCGAGTCGGGGATGAGCGTGTCCAGCGCGCGGTCGCTGTCGGTGACCTCCATCGGCAACGGGTCGACCGGCTCGAGCACCGGCGCCTGCGACAGGTTGTTCGACGGCAGGTGGGCCAGCAGGTCTTTGACGAACTCCAGCGCGTCGTTCTCGTCGGAACCGAGGTAGTGGGCGTTGCCGCTGACGGCGTTGTGCGTGCGGGCGCCGCCGAGCTCCTCGAATCCGATGTCCTCGCCCGTGACGGTCTTGATCACCTCCGGACCGGTGATGAACATGTGCGAGGTCTGGTCGACCATCACGGTGAAGTCGGTGATGGCGGGTGAGTACACCGCCCCACCGGCGCACGGCCCCATGATCAACGAGATCTGTGGCACGACACCGGACGCGAGGACGTTGCGGTAGAAGATCTCGCCGTAGAGGCCGAGGGAGACCACACCCTCTTGGATTCGCGCCCCGCCGGAGTCGTTGATGCCGATCACCGGGCAGCCGATCTTCAGCGCGGTGTCCATGACCTTGACGATCTTCTCGCCGAACACCTCGCCCAGGCTGCCGCCGAACACGGTGAAGTCCTGGGCGAAGACCGCTACCTGTCGTCCGTCGATCGTGCCCAGGCCGGTCACGACGCCGTCGCCGTAGGGGCGGGTCTCGTCGAGGCCGAAGGCCATGGAGCGGTGCCGTGCCAGCTCGTCGAACTCCACGAAAGACCCGTCGTCGACGAGCGCCGCGATCCGCTCTCGGGCTGTCATCTTGCCTCGGGCGTGCTGCTTCTCGACGGCCTTGGCCGAGCCTGCGTGGATCGCCTCGTCGGTACGGGCGGTGAGGTCGGCCAGCTTCGATGCGGTCGTGCTGACATCCCGGACGGGGACGTCGGCGGTCGGGTCGCCAGACATCGGGTCCTCCTGTGCCTGAAGAGCGGCGTCTCGGGCGTCGTCCACCCGATGGCTTGCAGCCTAGTGATCGACGTCGGCCCTGCCCTCCGGCAGGCCCCCACCGGCCGAGACAACTAGCCTCCTGGTCCGTGGCCAGCACCCGGGAGCCGTCCGACGCGCGCACGTCGGCAGCACTCGAGATGCCCGAGGAGATGCGTGCCGACGTGCGCCTCCTGGGCGACGTGCTCGGCGAGGTGCTGGTCGAGTACGGCGGTCCGAGCCTGCTGGACGACGTGACCACCTTGCGACGTCTCGTCATCGCAGCGCACGACTCGCAGGCCGACCTCGATGACACGGTCGCCTCCGGTCACGAGGCCGCAGAGCGGGCCGAAGCGCTGGTGGCCTCGTGGCCGGTGGCTCGTGCCGAAGAGGTCGCCCGGGCCTTCGCCGTCTTCTTCCACCTCGTCAACCTCGCCGAGGAGTACCACCGCAAGCGGATCATGAGGCGGGCCGGCTCGCCGACCCAGCCGGTGCCAGGAGGTGTCGGCTCCGCCATCGATGAGATCGACACCCTGTATGGCGGTACGCAGGCCCAGGCGATGCTCGCCGGGCTCGAGATTCGCCCGGTGCTCACCGCTCATCCGACCGAGGCCCGCCGACGTTCCACGTCGAGGGCGATCCGTCGGCTGTCGGTGCTGCTGGACTCCCACGACGACCCTCGCCTGTCGGCCGCCGACCGCAGACAGGTGCAGCGCCGTCTCGTCGAGGAGGTCGACAGCCTGTGGCGCTCCGCGCTCGTGCGCAGCGAACGACCGGGTCCGCTGGACGAGGTCCGCACGGCCATGGCTGTGTTCGACGAGGTGCTGTTCACCGTGGTCCCGCAGGTGTACCGGCGCGCCGAGGCGACCGCGAGCAGCGCGGACGACGGGCGCATCCCGCCGCGCATGCCGGCCTTCGTGCGCTGGGGCTCATGGATCGGCGGTGACCGCGACGGCAACCCGAACGTCACCTCGGCCATCACGCGACAGGCGATGGCCATCCAGTCCGAGCACGTGCTGCATGCGCTGGAGAACGCCGCCACCCGCATCGCCTGGGCGATGACCGCCGACGCCGGTAGCACCCCGCCCAGCCCTGGCGTGCGCGCCCTCATCGATGACGCGGTCGCCATGGCGCCGGACACAGCCGGCGAGCTCAGCCTGCGCTCGAGGAACGAGCCGCATCGCCTCGCTCTGCTCCTGGTAGCTGCGCGGATCAGGGCTACGCGCGAGCGAAACGCTGACACCGCCTACCCGGCGGCTGCCGACGTGCTGAGCGACCTGGTCACCGTCCAGCGCTCGCTGGCGGCGGCCGGCGCGCCCAGGCTGGCCTACGGCGAGCTGCAGCACCTGGTGTGGCAGGTCGAGACGTTCGGCTTCCACCTGGCCGAGCTCGAGGTGCGCCAGCACAGCCAGGTGCATGCCCGGGCGCTGGAGCAGGTGCGATCGGGTGGGGAGCTGTCGGCGGAGACAGAGGACGTGCTGGCCACCATCCGGGTGATGGCGCAGATCCAGCAGCGCTTCGGGCCGGACGCCTGCCGGCGCTACGTGGTCTCGTTCACTCGCGGCGCACAGGACGTCGCGGCTGTCTACGAGCTGGCCGAGGCGGCGGTCGGCGACAAGATCGTTCTCGACGTCGTGCCGCTGTTCGAGACGGGCGACGACCTGGCCCGCTGCGTCGACATCCTCGACGAGACGGTCGCTCTGGCGCCGGTGCGGCACCGGCTGTGGGCGAGTGGGCGGCGCCTGGAGGTGATGGTCGGGTACTCGGACTCGGCGAAGGACATCGGCCCGGTCTCGGCCACGCTGGCGCTCTACGACGCCCAGGCCCGGCTTGCGCGGTGGGCCGAGCGCCACGCCGTCGTGCTGACGCTGTTCCACGGGCGCGGCGGAGCCCTCGGCCGCGGCGGAGGACCCGTCAACCGTGCGGTCCTCGCTCAGCCGCCGGGCTCGGTGTCGGGCCGGTTCAAGGTGACGGAGCAGGGCGAGGTGGTCTTCGCCCGCTACGGCGACCCTGACCTCGCCATGCGTCACCTCGAGCAGGTCGCCTCCGCGGCGCTCATGGCCTCCACCCCGTCGGTCGAGCAGCGGGCGAGTGACGCGGCTGACCGCTTCGACGGCCTGGCCCAGACGCTGTTCACGGCCGCCCGTGACGCCTACTGGAGCCTCGTACGCCGCGAAGGCTTCGCCGACTGGTTCGTCGCGGCGACCGCGCTCGACGAGATCGGCCAGCTTCCGCTGGGGTCGCGCCCGGCACGGCGCGGCCTGTCGATCGACTCGCTTGACGACCTGCGGGCGATCCCGTGGGTGTTCTCCTGGGCGCAGAGTCGAGCGAACGTGCCCGGCTGGTACGGCCTGGGCACCGCCATCGAGGCGGTCGGTGACTTCGAGCCCCTGCGCGCGGCCTACGCAGACTGGCCGTTGTTCACCGTGCTGGTCGACAACGCCGAGATGTCGCTGGCCAAGACCGACCGCCGCATCCTGTCGCGCTACCTGGCCGCTGGTCAGCGACCCGACATCGTCGAGGCCATCCTGAACGAGCACGAGCGCAGCGTGCTCGGCGTGCTCGCCGTGACGGGTCACTCGCGCCTGCTGCAGGACCACAAGGTGCTGGGGCGCGCTGTCGAGCTGCGCAACCCGTATGTGGATGCGCTGTCGTACCTGCAGATGCGCGCGCTCGCCGAGCTGCGGTCGGTGCGTGCCGACCCGCAGAACGACCCCGCGCACCTCGAGGCTCTTCACCGGCTCGTGCGGCTGACGGTCAACGGCGTGGCAGCCGGGCTGCAGAACACCGGATGACGCCGAGCCCTGGGTTCGCCCCCGGCCCCATGCCGATCCCGCTGACGTGGATCGAGGAGATCGGCTCCACACAGGTCGAGCTCGTGACGCGCGCCCGCGCCGGTGCCAGCGAGCAGGCCTTGGCCACCACGTCGCAGACCGCCGGTCACGGACGCCGTGGCCGCGAGTGGTGGTGCCCGCCGGGCTCCGGACTGGCCATGTCGGTTCTCATCCGCCCCGCTTGTGGAGAGCGCTGGACCTGGTTACCGCTGCTGGCCGGCATCGCCGTGGTGGACGCACTCGAGTCGCTGGGAGCTAGCGGGGTCAGCCTCAAGTGGCCGAATGACGTGCTGACGCGGGCGGGCAAGCTGGCCGGGCTGCTGGCCGAACGCGTTGACCCCCCACGTGACGGCCCGACCAGCAGCCTGCAGTCACGCCCAGCCTTCGTCGTCGGGTTCGGGCTGAACCTGACGAGCCGGGCGCTGCCGCCGGGAGCGGCCTGCGTCGACGACCTCGGCGTCGATCCTGACGCGGGGCAGGTGGCCGAGGCAGTGCTGGGATCGACTGCTCGTTGGGTCCGTCGCTGGGTCAACGAACCGGCGTCGGTGGCGACGGCCTATCGGGAGCGGTGCACCTCGATCGGCCAGGACGTGCGAGTGCACCTGCCGGGCGGTGCCGAGATCGTCGGTGAGGTAGCGGCGGTCGACGACGATGGGTGCCTGGTGCTGGCAGGTCCGGCCGGTCGGGTCGTGGTACCGGCCGGCGACGTCGTCCATCTGCGCGCACGCTGACCTCGATGATGGTTCACCAATTCGCGCAGTTCCCGTGCCATCATTCGCGCCATGGGATACCCCGAGGACGCGTTGGGCACGGGCGAGGCCGTGCTGATCCACACACGAACCCACTGGAAGGCACTGCTGGGATCCATCGTCTGGGTCGTCATCGGCATCGTCGGCTTCGTGCTGCTCATGGTGCTTCTTCCCAGCGGCAACGTCGAGGACGCCATCCGGTGGGTCGGCTTCGCCGTCCTGGCAGTGCTCATGCTGTGGTTCGCCCTGTCACCGTTGATCAGGTGGTTGAGCTCGAGCTACACCATCACGACGCAGCGGATCATGGAGCGCAACGGGATCATCCGACAGACCGGTCGTAACATCCCCTTGCGACGGGTGAGCGGGGTGTCGTTCGAGAAGGGCGCGCTCGACCGGATGCTCGGGTGCGGCACGTTGCTGATCGAGTCATCGGCCGACACGTCCAACGTCGTCTTCAAGGATGTGCCGGACGTGGAGAACGTCCAGCGTGTGCTGACGGACCTGATCACCGACGCCCACTACGACGGCTCCGACGCTGGCTGAGCGGTCACCGGCGCGACGGCGGCGCCGGGTCTCGCGGCAGGCTCCTTGAAGACCCAGCGGCGGTAGGCGAAGAAGCGAAACGTCGTGCCCATGGCGAGACCCACGATGTTCGCCGAGATGTTGTCGGCCAGCGGACTGGTGAACCCCAGGATGTAGTGGCTGATGCCCAGGGTGATCACCGCGATGGCCATCGCGATGCCATTGAGCACGAAGAAGAGGGCGTACTCGCGCAGCACGCCGGTGCGCTGGCGATCCCCCCATGTCCACGTCCGGTTGCCGATGTAGGTGACGATCGTCGCCAGGACGACCGAGATGACCTTGGCGGTGAGCGGCTTGTCGTAGAGCACGCCCTGGCCGTCGCCGAACCCGGCATCGAAGCGCAGCAGGTTGAACACAGCGACGTCGACGACGAACCCCACGCCGCCGACCGTGAGGAAGCGTGCGACCTCGCCAGCCACGGATCCGAACCGCGACCCGGTC
>Ga0316197_10001679_pt1 | contig 15775 bp, 15 predicted proteins | sample OudBiesiAoxic_MG_FD_204939 | JGI IMG/M metagenome (GOLD analysis project Ga0316197, IMG submission 204939) | Coastal sediment microbial communities from Oude Bieten Haven, Netherlands - site A oxic | ecosystem: Environmental > Aquatic > Marine > Coastal > Sediment | place: Netherlands... | reverse complement strand
TGAAAATACCATGAGAGAGATCGGTGAACGAGAAATACCAGTAGTTGGAATGAGCTTTGTGGGAACACAGGCAGAATTTGTAGTTAAAAATAAATATATGGATACCATAGTGGATATAAATAAAAGTAAAGATGGTATTGAAACAGAAGTTGTTGGAGAAAACAACATGACTTACTTAGATGCAAAAAAAGCTTTAGCGATGTTAAAGCTCAAAATAAGAAGGGGGAATACAGAATGAAAATCAATAAACAAATAATAGCTGTAGATTCACACACAATGGGAGAACCAACTAGAATAATCATCAGTGGAGTACCAAAAATCCCTGGAAAAACAATGGCAGAAAAGAAGAGTTACTTAGAAAATAATTTAGATAATGTAAGAACATTAGCTATGCATGAACCTAGAGGTCACGCTGACATGTTTGGATCAATCATAGTAACTCCTACAATAGATGAAGCAGATTTAGGAATAATCTTCATGGATGGAGGAGGTTACTTAAATATGTGTGGTCATGGAACTATCGGTGCAATGACAGTTGCTGTAGAGATGGGAATGGTAGAAGTTACAGAGCCATATACAAACATCACATTGGAATCTCCTGCAGGATTGATAAAAGGTAGAGTTAGGGTAGAAGATGGAAAGGCTTTAGAAGTAACATTTACTAATGTACCAGCATTTTTACATAAAGAAGGCGTTAAGATTGATGTAGATGGAATAGGAATACTTACTTTGGATATTTCGTTTGGAGGAAGTTTCTTCGCTATATTAGAAGCTACTCAATTAGGAGTAGATATATGTCCAGCTAATACAAATAAGTTATGCGAATTAGGTGTGAAAATATTAAAAGCTGCCAATGAGCAAATCACAGTAAAGCATCCTGAATTAGATCATATCAATACAATTGATTTAGTAGAGATATATGGACCGGCAAAGAGTGAAGGTGCTGCTTTACAAAATGTAGTAATATTTGGAGAAGGACAGGTAGACAGATCACCTTGTGGAACAGGAACAAGCGCTAAGATGGCTACTTTATTCACTAAAGGGAAGTTAGCAAAAGGGGAAAAATTTGTTTATGAAAGTATAATTAAAACTAAGTTTATCGGTGAAATATTAGAAACATATGAAAAAGATGGAGTAAAATATGTAACTCCACAAATTACAGCTAGTGCATGCATTACTGGAGTAAATCATTTATTGGTAGATCCAACAGATCCATTAAAATATGGGTTCTCACTGAAGTAGGAGTAACAAAATAAAATAAAACAGGAGGAATAAATTATGGTACAAATATTACTGGGAATATTAGCAATTATGGGTATTTGGTATTTAGTCATTTTTGCTAAAGATTACAAAGAATTCAAAAAAAATAACGCTAGTGTAGATGAAGGTAGTACAGTCGCACATGCAGGAATTGGTTTTGGAATAAATTTCTTTGATACTCTAGGTATTGGTGGATTTGCACCGATGACAGCTCTTTTTAAGCAATTTAACTTAGTTCATGATAGAATTTTACCAGGAACTTTAAATGCAGCAATGACCATTCCTGTAATGACTGAAGCTTTTATATTTATAAAAAAAGTTGAAGTTGAACCAATGACATTGATCTCTATGTTAGTAGCAGCAACTTTAGGAGCTGTATTAGGAGCAGGATATGTAGCTAAATTAGATGAGAAAAAAGTACAATTATACATGGGATTAGCATTAATAGTTGTAGTATGTATAATGCTAGCTCAACAATTTGGATTAATTAAAGGTGGAGGAAACGCAGTAGGCTTATCTGGAATTAAATTAGTTATAGCAGTAGTTGGAAACTTTCTATTAGGAGCATTTATGACTTTAGGAATAGGTCTATATGCACCTTGTATGGCTTTAGTATATGCTCTAGGTCTAAGTCCATTAGTAGCATTTCCAGTTATGATGGGATCTTGTGCATACCTTATGCCGGCAGCAAGTGTAAAGTTTATTAAAGCTGGAGCTTATAATAGAAAAGCAACTTTAATGAATATGATATTTGGTGTTGTAGGAGTAGTTATCGCAGCTTATTTAGTGACAGGCTTACCTATAGCAATCTTGACTAAGGTAGTTATAGCTGTAGTATTATATACCGCTATTAAATTAATAAAAGATTCTAAAAAATCAGTTTCAGTAACAGCTTAATTAATTTAACCTTCCTAGTTAGTAGAGATATAATCTATTTAACTCAGGAAGGGGGGGGGTTAACCACACCCCTTATCAAGGACACTAGAAAAAAGAGGAAAAAATTTAAACAAAAAAAGATGACTTCTGTATTTTACAGGAGTCATCTTTTTTTTAATTCCATTGATATCTGTGGCTGTTATAATAATCAATTAACAATTGACTCATTTATAAACTTTTTTCCTATCTTAGTTTTACAAAAATATAAATAAGTAGTTATCATTAATATGATAGATCCCGTAGTAACAACAGATCTTATATTAAAATTGTTATCTATCAAGAGTCCAAAAATTATTAAACCAAGAGGAACTATAGACCTAAGAGCTGTATCTAACAACGAGAAAAATCTCCCTTTAATATCATTGTCTACAGTTCTTTGAAGATATGAAAAAAACGGAACATTTACTAAATTTCCTAAAATACCAAGCATCAAGATAAGAAATCCATTTAAATATATAAAGTACGGATTAGGAATAAAGAGATCCATATTCATAAATAATGCAAATATTGCTAGTTGAATAATTAATAAATAAGCTATCTTTCCTCTAAATTCAATTGTTTTTGAAAATTTCCCAATAATAATGTTTCCTAATAACATTCCAAGAACTAAAACACTTTCTAAATATCCTATATATACACTCTTTAATTTTAATTCTTGTAAAATAAAGTATGAAAATACAATTGATGTTATAGGATTAAAAAAGAAATTTAAAATAATAAAATATCCTGAAGCTCCTAATAACGCTCTTTTATTATTCAAGTAACTAATCACAGGAATATATGACTTAAAAATACTTTTAATATTTTGAATTTTCATCTCTTTTCTCTTCTCACTAGGACTATACTTTATAAAAAATTCAGAGAACCCTGAGATTAAAAAAGTTATTGCATTTAAAAGAAATATTAATTCTATCCTAACAAATCCATATAAAGCAACTCCTAAAATTGGAGTAAATATTTGTGTAAAAGTGATTACTCCACTATAAATATTATTATTTTTTTCAACTTTTTTTATTGAATCTAGTTCTGCAAAAATTGCCGAAGATGCACCTGAAAAACATCTTGAGATCACAATTAAAACTCCTTGCATAAGAATTATAGAAAACGTGCTCTCACTTCCGCTTAAAAGCAAAACTAATATTGTGATAAAAGATAAAAAATCACATATTATTAAGATGTATTTTCTATTAAATTTATCTGCCACTATTCCCATTATTGGACCTGTAACAAGACTTATAACCAAAAATATACTAGCAGCCTTTCCCATCTCTAAGCCTGATCCTGTGACTTTTAAAATATACAAAGGAATAACAACGGACTGCATCCCTGAACCCATAATTGATGTAACTGATGATATTAAATATAGTAAAAAATTCATTACTCCTCCTCGCTTTTCTTATTTAAAATTTAAAACTATTTTTTTCAAGTATAAAAATTTGATATAGCTGCCTTAATATAAACGGTAATGTAAATATAAATAGAAAAATAAATTTATTCGGTGAATCACCAGAAATATAATTAAATTTTGGAAAAATACATATGAAATTAGAAACTGCATGAAAAATAATAGGATACAATATGTTTTTTTCTTTGTAGTATATATAAGCCAAATAAAAAGGAACTCCACTTAAAAAAATACCTAATCCATCAGAAAGGCCATGAAAAGAGCTAAATATAATACATGTGGCTAAAACAGCCCCTTTCAAACCATACTTAAAGGTTAATTTTTTTAAGAGAACCCCTCTAAAAACTATTTCTTCTACTACAGCAGGAAAAATAGTAGAGGAAATAGAAAAAATTAACCATCCTATATAAGTTCTGTTATAAGGTCCTAAATTTTCAGTAATTCCATAAAATTTTAAATTGGTATAGGTCGATAAAAGCCACAACATAAAATTACCACAGATAGAGTAGACTATACAGTAAAATAAGATTTTAATGATTTTTTTCAATTCTAATTCTTGTACTCTAAAATTAATATCTTGTAAAGCACCTTTTTTAAACCGAAAATAACAAAGTAAAACTATAAAAGTTCCTGTATTTGCAAGGATACTTATTAAATCTTTATTATCAATGATCATATGACCAACAAAGACACCAATAATAATAAAGACAACGAATAGTAATAGTACTGTAAAGCTAGATACCTTTTTCTGTTTTATAGTTTGTTCCATGATTCCTCCCTTAATTTATTAAAGTAGATTTTTTTATACTTTTCTTATTTAAAATTTAAAACTATTTTTTTCAAGTATAAAAATTTGATATAATTTCCTTAATATAAACGGTAATGCAAATATAAACATAAAAATCATTTTATTTGGTGAGTCACCAGAAATATAATTGATTTTTGGGAAAATACACATGAAATTATAAACTCCATGAAAAATAATAGGATACAATATGTTTTTTTCTTTGTAGTATATATAAGCTAAATACAAAGGAAATCCACTTAAAAATAAACCTATTCCGTTGGAAAAACCATGAATAAAGCTAAATATAATGCATGTTATTAAAACCGCTACTTTAAAACCGTATTTAAAGGTTATATTTTTTAAAAGGACCCCTCTAAAGACTATTTCTTCTACTACAGCAGGAAAAATAGTCATAGAAGCAGAAAGAATTAACCAACCTAAATAACTTTTGTTATAAGGTTCTATATTTTCGTTAATTCCATAAAACTTTAAATTAGTATAGGTCGATAAAAGCCATACCATAAAATTACAAGAAATGGAGTAAATTATACAATAAAATAAAACTTTGAAAATCTTTTTTAATTCTAATTCTCGTACTCTAAAATTAATATCTTGTAAAATACCTTTTTTAAACCGAAAATAACAGAGTAAAACTAAAAAGACTCCTGTATATGCAATAATAGCTATTAAATCATCGTTATCAGTTATCATAGAACCAATAACAACACCAATAAAACTAAACACTATTAACAACAATAAGATTATAATACTAGATGCTTTTTTTTGTTCTATAATTTGTTCCATAATTCCTCCCACTTCACTATTTTTTTAAATTCAGAAACTAAAGATAAGAATAAAGCAATTATCAAAATAAGTAATGTACTCTTTGGAATTTTAATAAAATGAAAATATTCAACAAAAACAATTATTAAAACATTATAAAAAATATGGATTTAATTCTCTAAATAACCTATTCATTTTTCATATCTCTCCTTTATACTTATTTCTTAGTTATCGTCTTTTTTTAAATTCTTTCAAGTGTTATTGTAATATATTATGTTATTAAAACAAATTTTTTTGTAAAAAACACTAAAATTGGAATTTTTAAACCATCATTTTTCCAAAATAGTTCTATTTTTTATTATATATATTTGTAATTTTGTTATATAATCTGATTATGACTAGGGGGATTTATGAAAAATAAAATATTTGAACTTTTAAAAGAGCATAAAATTGGACTTAAAGATCTAGAGAATGAAAAGATGAGCTTATCTTTATTATATAAGATTAGAAGTGGTAAAACTCCTTTAAAACCTAAACATCTACCACATTTAGTTATTTCACTTAATGATATATTCAAAGAAACAAATATAAATAAAATTATTAGTGTAGAAGAATTATATATGACTCCTCAACAAGAATTGGATCAATTAATTAATGAAAGTATTATAAATAAAAGTGTCTATTCTAAAGAAAAACAAGAAGAAATCGAGTTATTTGGACGAGAAAAAGAAGTTCATAGCTGTAAATATCGATATATTATAGCTAAACATAATCAAAAGATAGGTAAAAAAGAAAAATCTTTAAAAATTTATTATGATCTATTAAATAACTTTTCTTGTTCGGCTATTTTCTATTCTATTTTAATTGAAATCACTAGATTAGAAAAAATAGAACTTACTTATGATATATACCTAAAATATCAAAAGAAAATCAATACAGCTCCATATAAAACTAAAGCACTTTTAGCTTATAATACTGCTGTAAATCTTTTGAGAACTAAAAAATGGAAGAAAGCTATTTTATATTTTAAAATTCTTATTGATATGCCAGAAATCACAAAACATTACTATCATTCCTACAATAACTTAGGTATTTGTTATCAAAGCTTAGGAGAGTATGAAAAAGCCATTGAATATTTTAAAAAAAGTGTAAGTGATCCTACAAATTATAAAGGATTAAAGACATGCTATGTTAATATTCTTTCGTGTGCGAGAGAAATGAAATATGATCCCCTTGTAATAAATATTTTAAAAAAATTAGAAACTATTCTAAAAATTTTACAGAACGAAACTTTATATCAAACTTATTGGAATTTAGGGTTAGCTTATTTATATTTAGGAGAAAAAAAGAAAGCTATTACTGCATTTGAAAAGGAAATTTCATTTCCTATAAATTTTAACAATATTCATTTTAATTCTACTAAATATTTAGATTCTATTAAACAGCTAGTTTTACTCTATGGTCATCAGCCATTAAAACAACAATATTTAATAAAAATAATTTGTCAAATACCAAAACAAATGATGTGTTTTGATTTCTTCGCATCTATATTAAAATTTTATATAGATAATTCTTTGGAATATGAAGCTAATCTTCTTATCCGAAAAATTCAATTATAAATTTAAAGAGTAAATTCAAATAAAAATTAACCCTTCAACCATTTATGATTTAAGGGTTACTTTTTTTATTTTTTATCCTTTCATGGCTCTTATCTTACTCGGAAGGGAGAATAATTTAATAAACCCTTCAGCATCATGGTGATCATATAGGTCACTGGCTCCAAAAGATGAAATACCTTCATCATAGAGTGCATTAGGAGATATTCTCCCTGCAACCTTTATATTTCCCTTGTATAACTTAAGTTTTATAGTTCCAGTTACTACTTTTGAAACCTCATTTATAAATGCATCCATTCCCTCTTTTAAAGATGTATACCATAAACCATTATAGACTAACTCTCCATATTTCTGTCCTATATTTTTCTTAAAAGCTTGAGTTTCCTTATCCAAACATATACTCTCTAATTCCTTTATAGCTTTATATAATACAGTTCCACCAGGAGTTTCATATATACCTCTAGATTTCATCCCAACAAGTCTATTCTCTACAATATCAGCTACTCCTACCCCATGTTCACCAGCTATTTTATTTAATTTTATTAAAATATTAGCAGCAGATAAATTTTCTCCATTTACACTTATTGGCACTCCTGACTCAAAACCTATCTCTACATACTCAGCTTCATCCTTGGCATCTTCTAAAGATTTTACCATCATATAGAGATCATCCTTATGCTCATTTTCTAAAAACTCTATATCTCCACCTTCATGACTTATATGCCAAAGATTTTGGTCTCTAGAATAAATTTTTTCTTTCGTCACAGAGAGTTTGATTCCTTTAGATTCAGCATAATCTATGGCATCTTCTCTAGATTTGATATCCCACTCTCTCCAAGGAGCAATTATCTTTATCGATGGATCTATAGAAGCTATCCCTACTTCGAATCTAACCTGGTCATTTCCCTTTCCAGTACATCCATGACAAATATATGTAGCTCCTTCTTTATGTGCCACTTCTACTAATTTCTTGGCTATAAGGGGTCTTGCAAATGCTGTTCCTAATAGATAACTATCTTCATATATTGCCCCTGCTTTTAACCCTTTAAAAGCATATTCACCTACAAATTCCTCAGCTACATTTTCAACATATATTTTAGAAGCTCCAGATTCAATAGCCTTTATCTTTACATCTTCCATATCGTCTTCTTGTCCTAAATTAACACAGACTGCTATTACTTCTAAATCATAATTTTCCTTTAACCACGGTACTATAATAGATGTATCCAGTCCCCCTGAATACGCTAATACGATCTTTTCTTTTTTCAATTTATACCCCCTAAATTAATTTTATCAGCCTAGTGTCGCTACCAAAATAGATTTTATTGTATGTACTCTATTTTCTACTTGATCAAAAACAACTGACTGTTCGCTTTCAAAAACTTCATCACTAACTTCTAATTCCTTTAAACCAAATTCTCGATATATTTTTTCCCCTATTTCAGTTTCTAAATTATGAAATGCCGGTAAACAATGCATGAAAATAGCATCTTTTTTGGCATATCCCATAAGTTTTTTATTTACTTGATACTCTTTTAGCATCTCTATCCTATCCTTCCACATATGAAAATCTTCTCCCATAGATAGCCAAACATCTGTATATACTATGTCTGCATCTTGGAGAGCTTTTTTCGGTAACATTTCAAAATTAATAACTGCTCCTGTATCTTTAGCAATTTCCTTAGCTTTCGTAATCAATTTTCTTTCAGGAAATAATTCTAATGGTGATAAAAGTGTAAAATTCATTCCCATTTTAGCTGCACCAATTAATAAAGAATTTCCCATATTACTCCTTCCATCTCCTACATATACTAATTTTTGATCTGAAAGGTTACCTTTCTTCTCTTCAATAGTCATAAAATCAGCTAAAATTTGAGTAGGATGAAATTTATCTGTAAGTCCATTCCACACAGGAATCCCTGCATGTTTAGCCAACTCTTCTACTTTTTTTTGAGAACTTCCCCTATATTCTATACCGTCAAACATTCTTCCCAAAACCCTTGCTGTATCTACAATACTTTCTTTTTTTCCTATTTGAGACCCTACAGTGCCTAAATATGTAGTTCTTGCACCTTGATCTAATGCTCCTACTTCAAAAGCACATCTGGTTCCTGTCGAATCTTTTTCAAAAATAAGAACTAAATTTTTTCCTTTTAAATTTTGTTTTTCCATATTATACTTTTTATCTGATTTAAGATCTTTAGCTAATTCAATTAAACACCTTATTTCCTTTGTAGAAAAATCTAAAAGTTTTAAAAAACTTCTCCCCTTCATTACTTCCTCCTAAGATTCATTATTAAATATTGTCTATTTAAACCTGCCAATAAATATTTACCCACAATCAATAATCTACTAGCAGGTATAATAGATTAATTTTTTATATGTTTTTCTATTAATTCATTATATTTTTCACTCTTTATAATCTTTTCTAAAGCTTTATTTATATCAGCTAATAATTCTACGTCCTCTTTCCCCATGGCCATAGCATATTCTTCTGATTGTAAATTATACTCGGCTAACTTCAGACCATTGTTATTCTCAACTGTTTTTTTAGCTTGTTGATAGTCCAATATTATCATATCTATTTTTTCAGCTTGTAGTGATAAAACAGCTTCATGCAATTTATTATATTTTATTGCCTCTACACCATCTAATTTTTTAGATAGATCTTCAGCTATGGTATCACTAGTTGTTCCCATTACAACACCTATTTTATTCCCTACTATACCAGATTCATTTTTTATCTCTTTTGCTCCTTCTCCTACCATAATTACTTGACTCACATTAAAATATGGGTGGGTAAAATTCACATTTTTCTTTCTATCTTCTGTTACTGACATTCCAGCTACAATTAAATCAATTTTTTTAGTTTGAAGAGCTGGTAGGAGTCCACTAAAATCCATTCCTACTACTTTAAATTTAAGGCCTGTTTCCTTACTAACTTCATCTAATAAATCCATATCAAATCCTACTATCTCGTCTCCATCCATATATTCAAATGGCACAAAATTAGGAGCAGTTCCGACTACTATAACCTTTTCTTTCTCTTTGTCTCCTCCACACCCTGTCATCATCAATCCTACTATTAATATTATCATTAATTTCATTATTTTTTTCATATTCCCCTCCATTTTTATTTTTCACAAAATTTCTTGGCATCCTTTATCTGTTTTTCCACTGATTCTATTCCAGTTCCACCATAACTTTTTCTCTCATTGACACACTCCTCTATACTTATTTTTTTATTTATATCCCCTTGGAATAGATCGCTATAGCCTTTAAATTCATCTAATTTTAATTCTGATAAACTTTTTTTATTCATCTCACAATAAACAACCAATTCCCCCACTATTCTATGAGCATCTCTAAATGGTAAACCTTTCTTTGCCAAATAATCAGCTACATCAGTAGCATTTATAAATCCATTTTCAATCCCCTTCATCATATTTTTTTCATTTATCTTCATAGTGACTAACATCTCTTTAAAGATAACCAGTGATATTTTTATGGTATCTATAGAGTCAAAAACTCCTTCCTTATCCTCTTGAGTATCTTTATTGTAGGCTAGGGGCAACCCTTTCATAACTGTCAATATTCCCATTAAATTTCCGAAAATTCTACCTGTTTTCCCTCTAATAAGTTCCGCTATATCTGGATTTTTTTTCTGTGGCATAATAGAAGATCCTGTAGAATAAGCATCATCTAAAGTCACAAAAGAAAACTCACTCGTAGACCATATTATTATCTCCTCTGCCAGTCTAGACATATGCATAGATATCATAGAAATTATAAAATTTAATTCAATTATAAAGTCTCTGTCACTGACACTATCCAAACTATTTTTAGTAACACTAGAAAACCCAAGTTCATCTGCCACAAAATGTCTATCTATATTATAGGTTGTTCCAGCTAATGCTCCGGCTCCTAATGGCATTACATCTAGTCTTTTGTAGGAGTCTTTTAACCTATCTAAATCTCTTTTAAACATCTCATAATAAGCCATCATATGATGGGAAAATAAGATCGGTTGTGCTCTCTGAAAATGAGTGTATCCAGGCATAATAACACTTTTATTTTTATCAGCTATTTCTACTAATCCCACTAATAATTTTTTTAATAACTCCTCTATTTCCACACTTTCTTTTTTTAGATACATCCTGATATCCAAAGCTACTTGATCATTTCTACTTCTAGCTGTATGGAGTTTTCCTCCTACCTCTCCTACGAGCTCTATCAATCTTTTTTCGATAGCCATATGGATATCTTCATCTTTTAGATCAAATATAAAATTTTCTGTTTCTATTTCTTCTAATATTTTTTTTAACCCACTTTCTATTTTTGTCTGTTCATCTATTCCAATTATCCCTTGTTTAGCCAACATCTTAGAATGTGCTATACTCCCTGTTATATCCTCTTCATACATTCTTTTATCAAAATTTATAGATCCATTAAATTCCTCTAATATTTTTGCTGCTTCCTTATTGAATCGTCCACCCCAAAGTTTCATATCTATCTCCTTTTTTTTACTTTTTTCCATAATGAAGATAATTTTTCAAATCTTCTTTATTCATCCCTTCAATTCCCATTTTTTCTAAATTTCTTCCATCTTTAAAATAACTTTTACTGTTATAGGCTCCTGCAATTGTTATACAAGAATACATCATAGGAGTCTCGAGTCCCAATAATTTCCCAAGAGAATAACACGGCACCACTAAATATGGAACGTCCTCAGTTATATATCTATGTTTTGATGTACTAGGAGCACCAATCTTACTATGTGCCACCGAACTCCTGTTTAACTCATATACACTTTCATACTCTAAATTATACAGAGAATTCATAGCTTCCAACTCTGGCTTCAAATAAAATCCTATAGTTTTCCCAATCTCTAGTCTTTCCTTTTCCATGACAGATACTGCCTTAGAAGTAGCTACAGAACAAGTATCTCTATAATAATTAAATTCTCCTCCAAAATTTTCCATTATTCCCATATTTAATACTGATAATAGAGGATGTCCTCCAAAATTTATATTTTCCATTCCTGCTACAACTACATTTTCTAATTTGGTTAATTTTATTGGAAATACCTCATTTAAAATTTCCAGTGTTTCATCGGTTTTTATCCCTGGAAAAACTCCTACTGGTAGATGAGATTTGGTCCCATAAATTGCTACTCCCCCTTGACACTCTATTCTACAAGCCCAAGGAATGGATATACCATCTACTAAGGTTACATTTTTTTCTCCTTTTTCTAACATAATTTTGTTAAATACTAAACTAGAGAAATTTCCAGGCATAGATACCAATATATGACCATCTAAATAAGGATAAATTTTATTAAAAATAATTTCTTGAGCATATGATGGTACCACTACTACTAGTATCTTAGAATAGTTTAAAACTTCCATAATATCAGTTGTTATTTTATCTATTTTTTGGATTCCAGGAATCTCTAATTTCAATCCATCTACTTCTTTTAATGCCTCGATATGTCCATTATTTCCTTCTATTCCCTCTAGATTTACAGAAAATTCTTTAGCATCATATAGACAAACTCTATTTCCTATCTTGGAAAAATGATATGCTGCTGTAAGTCCCCCATTCCCTCCACCTATTATCCCAACTGATTTCATAAATTATCCTCCAAAATATTTATTTATTAATTCTTGATATTTCCCACTTTTTTTCATTTTTTTAATCTCTTCATTTAATTCTGATATTAATTTGGGATTCCCTTTACCTAAGGCAATTGCTGAACCATCTTGTCTTTCATCTAATAACCCTGCTAATTTTAATTTTTTATTATTTTCTAAATAATTATTAGCTACAACTTCACCAACTATTACGGCGTCTATCTTTTTACTATTTAATTCTAATATTGCTCCTGTAAATGAGTTATATCTTTTAAGCTCTACTCCCTCTATCTCATTTGCAATAGTTTCTTGAAGAGTCCCTAACTGCACTCCTACTTTTTTGTCTTTTAAATCATCTAAAGTTTTAATTCCAGTAGTATCCTCATTTACCAAAATAGCTTGAGCAGAACTATAATAAATATCTGTAAAATCTATAGCTTTTTTTCTCTCCTCTGTAGGAGTCATCCCTGCTATTACCATATCTATCTTTTTTGTCTGAAGAGCTGGTAATAATCCATCAAAACTTAAGTTTTTCCATTCGATCTCATATCCTAAATTTTTTGCTAACTCTTCCATAAACTCAATATCAAATCCTGTTATCTCACCATTTTCAATATATTCATAAGGTTTATATTCTGCATTTGTTCCTATATACAGCTTTTTTGTCTGTACCTCTTCTTTTCCACATCCAACTAATATAACCATCATTAAGATCCCAACTAAAGTCATTATTTTTTTCATGATATTCATCTCCCTTTTATTTTTTATGATTCCTAATTTACACTTTTATCCACTATGGTTATTCCCATAAACAATATACTTTTTCATTTTTTTCTTATTTTTGGGTATAAAAAAGGGACCCTGCTGTTTTTAACAGTGTCCCTGTTAGATTAGCATGATTTCTTTCCTATTTAATTTTTAAAAACCCTACTTATTTTCATCTTAATCCCTCATTTAAAATTTTATTAAAACCATTTTTTTAATAGCTTATCGTATGTACCATTTCCTTTTAATGTTGTTAAAGCTATATTTATTTTTGCAAGTAGCTCTTCATTATCTTTAGATACTGCCATTGCATATTCTTCCTTTTCTCCCTCTGCCGATGTGATTTTTATTCCTTCATTATTTTTTACAAAATTCTTAGCTGGTTCCCCATCTAAAACAACTGCATCTATCTTTCCTTCTTTTAAGTCCATGATTGCAGCATATCCTGCATTGTATTTTTTTGCTTCTACACCTTCTATCTCACTAACGATTACATCTCCCGTAAATCCTAATATTACTCCTACTTTTTTCCCTTTTAATCCATCAAAATTTGCTATATCCTCTGAATCTTCAGCTGTTATAATAACCTGATTTGCTTTATAATATGTTTCACTAAAGTTTACAGCTTTTTTTCTCTCCTCTGTAGCTGTCATACCTGCTATTATCATATCTATTTTTTTAGCCTGTAATGCTGGTAATAAACCATCAAAAGCCATATCCTTAATCTCTATTTCTATACCTATCTCCTTTGATATAGCATCCATTAGATCCATATCAAATCCCACTGTTTTTCCATCTTCTAAATATTCAAATGGTGCAAATTCAGCATTGGTTCCTACATATACCTTAGATACCTTTTCTTCTCCAGTATTTCCACAAGCTACCATAAATATTCCTATTATTGCTGCAATTATTAATTTCATTGTATTTTTCATTTTATTCCTCCAAATTTTATTATTTTATTATTTTTTTACTACTAAAAAGTAAATTTTAATGATTTAATACCTTATCTAAAAATTCTTTAGTTCTTTCATGTTTAGGAGTCTCGAATAACTCCTTAGGAGATGCATCTTCTAAAATAACTCCATAATCTATAAAGAATACTCTGTTAGCTACACTCTTGGCAAAGCCCATCTCATGAGTTACAACTATCATAGTCATACCAGAACTTGCTAAATCTCTCATTACGTCTAGTACCTCTCTTACCATCTCAGGATCTAGAGCTGATGTAGGTTCATCAAATAAAAGTACATCTGGTTCCATTGCTAGCGCTCTAGCTATTGCAATCCTTTGTTTCTGTCCTCCAGAAAGAGAATCAGGATATACATCTGCCTTGTCTTCTAATCCTACTTTTTTTAATAGATTATTTGCCTTTCCTAGAATCTCTGATTTTTTCATCTTTTTTACCTTCATAGGAGCCAGCATCAAATTTTCTAATACTGTTTTATGAGGGAATAAATTAAAGTGCTGAAATACCATCCCTACATTTTGTCTAACCTTATTTATATTTACCTTAGGATCTGTAAGATCTTTTCCTTGGACAACGACCTTTCCTGATGTTATATCTTCCATCATGTTAATACATCTTAAAAATGTAGATTTTCCTGATCCAGAAGGCCCTATTACTGCTACAACTTCTCCTTTATCTATATTTTTAGTTATCCCCTTTATTACTTCTAGGTCACCGTAACTTTTATATAAGTTTTCTATTTTAATCATTAGTTTTTCACCTTCTCCTCAATTTTTCTCATAAACTTAGTAAATAAACTAGTTAATATTAGGTATATAATTCCAACTACCAAAAGTGGTTCTACTCCTCTATATGTTTGACTAGTTATTATATTTGCAGAACGGAGTAGGTCTACCCCACCGATAAATCCCACTATAGATGTTTCTTTTAATAGAGATATGAATTCACTTACCAATGTTGGTAATATCTTTCTCACTGCTTGAGGTACGATAACTTCCTTCATAGTAGTTATATAGTTCATCCCTAATGCTCTGGCGGCTTCACTCTGTCCCTTATCCAAACCTTCTATTCCTGCTCTTATAATCTCAGCTACATATGCTGCACTGTTTAGTCCAAAAGCTAATCCTGCTACTACGAGTATCGGTACATCTCGAAGTGATCCTACGAAGATTACATTGGCTAAAACCATCAGTTGAACTACAGCTGGTGTTCCACGAATTAGATCAACATAGATCAGTGCCCCCTGAGATAACGGATTAAATTTATTTTTAAATGGATAGAAACGACTCAGTCTACACAGTGCCAAAACTACTCCTAATACTATTCCAATTATTGCTGCTAAAATCGTTACATTGATGGAAAACAATAACCCTTTCAGGATATACATATATCTGTCCCCGTCTATGAATATGCCCTTAAGTGTTTCTAAATATGCCATTTTGCTCCTCCTAGTTTGTTATATAAAAAAAATCCCAAAATATGTAGTTAGACTACAGACCTTGGGATAAAAAAAGCCGTCACATTAATTGACGGCTAAAATTTCAATACTTAATATACTCATAAAGACATAATGTTACTATCTCTAATCTTTGCAAAAAGTCTATCCGAAGATCAGCCTGT
>Ga0316197_10001678_pt1 | contig 15777 bp, 7 predicted proteins | sample OudBiesiAoxic_MG_FD_204939 | JGI IMG/M metagenome (GOLD analysis project Ga0316197, IMG submission 204939) | Coastal sediment microbial communities from Oude Bieten Haven, Netherlands - site A oxic | ecosystem: Environmental > Aquatic > Marine > Coastal > Sediment | place: Netherlands... | reverse complement strand
CATTTGCTTCCTTCAGATTTCACCTCACGGTGAACACCCTTGCATAGGCTAACGGTTCTCGTTCGACTGAGCCCGTAGAGGACTTTCACCTCCTAGAACAACGCCATGCTCGGCGCACTAAAAAATGCCCGATGATTAATAACCATCGGGCATTTTATTTTACGTTATTACATACTTATACGCAGACTTCAGGCTCTGGGTATAATACCTTTTCAACCTTCACCGCTGCGACTTTAAACTCAGGGATCTTCGCATGAGGATCTAGTGCTGTTGTGGTCAATTTATTCGCCGCCGCTTCTACAAAGTGGAACGGAACAAATATCACGCCTTCTTGCATACGCTTAGTCACAAATGCAGGAGCTTCAATCGTGCCACGACGTGTTGATACTCGAACAATTTCACTGTTTGAGATACCTAAACGCTCAGCATCTGCCACACTCATCATGGCACGAGGTCCTGCAAGGTTATTCAACCCTTTCGTTTTACGCGTCATGGTGCCTGTATGGTATTGCTCCAATAAGCGACCCGTCGTTAATACTAACGGATACTCTTCATCAGGTAATTCTGCCGCATATCTAAATGGAACCGCTGCCATTTGGCCTTTTCCACGTAAGAACTGCTGATTGTGCATAATGCGAGTTCCTTGTGGATTCGCATCATTACATGGCCATTGAAGTCCATTTTTACCAATCGCATCCCAATGCATGCCTTGGTATTGTGGTGTCACTTGAGTGATCTCTTCAGTAATGTCTTCAACAGATTGGTAATTCCACTCTCCGCCCATTGCATTAGCAATCTCTTGAATTATCCACCAATCTTCTTTCGCTTCACCCGGAGGATTAACAGCCGGAGAAATACGCTGAACACGACGCTCAGTATTGGTAAAGTGACCCGCTTTTTCTGCAAACGAACACGATGGCAGAATAACATCAGCATACGCTGCCGTTTCTGTCATGAAGATATCTTGTACGACTAAGAAATCTAACGTCTCTAAACCATGAATTACGTGCGCTTGGTCAGGATCACTTAATACTGGATTCTCACCCATAATAAATAAGCCTTTGACTTGCTCATGGCACGCCGCATCAATAATTTCGGTTAACGTTAAGCCTTTCTTACTTGGTAAGTTTGGCTTATTCCATGCTTTTACGAATTTCTCGTAAACCGCAGGATTCTCCACTTTTTGGTAACCTGGGAAATCCGTTGGTAATGCGCCCATATCACACGCACCTTGCACGTTTGATTGACCACGAAGTGGATTAATACCACCACCTTCAATACCAATATTGCCACACAACATTTGCAAATTAGCAATAGAGCGAACATTGTCATGACCAGTAGTGTGCTGCGTAATACCCATTGAATAGTAAATTGCAGTACGCTCGGCAGTGCCAATATAACGCGCCATTTCAATCACATCTTGCGCTTTCACGCCGGTGATTAATTCAATTTTTTCCGGCGAATATGTCTCTGACATCACTTCGGCTTTTAGCTCATCAAAGCCTTCAACACGTTCTGTAATGTACGCTTGATCATGCCAGTTATTCTTAATGATCTGTTGCATAATACCGTTAAGTAGCATGACATCCGTACCCGGACGTTGCGCGACATACAGCTCAGCGTGATCAGAAATATCCACTTGCTTAGGATCGGCAACAACCAAACGCGCACCGTGATGGCGAATGGCTTGTTTAATATGTGAAGCAATGATCGGGTGAGCAGATGTTGTATCTGAGCCAATAATAAAGATCAGATCGGAATGCTTGATGCTTGGAATATCATTGGTCATTGCACCACTACCAATAGAAGCTTCTAAGCCCGTTACTGTCGTTGAATGACATAAGCGTGCACAGTGATCAAGGTTATTGGTTTCAAACTCACGACGTACCAATTTTTGGAACGCGTAGTTATCTTCATTGGTCGTTTTTGCCGACGAGAACCCCGCTAATGCATTACCACCATGCTGAGATTTAATCGCACTGAATTTATCAGCAACTAATGTGATCGCCTCTTCCCAACTTGCTGGAACTAACTCACCGTTCTTACGAATTAATGGTGTTTTTAAACGTTCATCACTGCTAACAAAATCAAAACCAAAGCGACCTTTAACACACAGCATGCCTTCGTTTACCGGAGACGATTTCGCACCTTGAACGTATTTAATTTTGTTTGTTGATTCATCAACCATCATGGTTAACTTACAACCCACACCACAATAAGTACAAATCGTATCAACTGGTTTTAATATTTCGATTCGACCTTGAGATTTATCACGGGAATCAACCAATGCACCAACAGGACAGGCTTGAACACACGCACCACATTGCACGCAGTTCGAGTTACCCATGTCATAACCGTGTTCAAATCCTGCACGACATTCAGGGCGAGAGGCATTGGTACCATCTTCATTTTTCATGAAGCTTAATACGCCATGTACGCCTTTCTCATTACACGCTTCAACACACTGACCACAGCTAATACAACGGTTCGCATCAAACACAATGAATTCAGAGCTAGTATCAATAGCAAATTTCTGTTTACTTTCGTTGCTTAAATCGGTTTCATTGGCTTTGTATTCCGTTGCATAGTCACGTAAACCACAGTTGCTGTTTGCCTGACATGCACACTCTAAACAACGTTCTGCCTCACTAATTGCATCCGCATTATCAAAGCCCGTTTCAACTTCTTCAAAACTTTGCTCACGTTGCTCAGCCGTAAGTTCAGGCATGATAACGCGCATCGCTTTTTGGATATGTTCAAAGTACTGAGGATCAACCTGCTTCGTCTTCTTCTCTTTTTGAGAATTAAACTGTTTGGTTGGAATTTTTTCCATATCACCTTTAAAGAAACGATCAATCGCTTCAGCCGCAATACGACCATCAGCAACCGCTTCAATCGCTGTCGCTGGCCCGCGACGGAAATCACCAATGCTAAAGATGTTTTTCACACCGCTATGCATGGTTAGACTATTAGAATCGGCCGTGTTCCAACGTGTTAACGGCAAATCAATATTGTCATTTTCTAAAAAGCTTAAATCTGGTTTTTGAGATACCGCAGAAATTACAGTATCAAAGTCTTCAATGAAGAATTCACCGGTTGCTTTTGGACTACGACGACCAGACGCATCAGGTTCACCCAATGCCATTTTTTCTAAGCGAACTTGGGTAACACGACCTTCTGAATCCGCAATATTCTCAACAGGATTGGTTAAAAAATGGAATTTAACGCCTTCATGTTCAGCTTCAACTACTTCGTAATCTTCAGCTGGCATTTCTTCACGAGTACGACGATAAATAAGCGTAGTGTCTGCACCATCACGCACCGCTGTACGAGCACAATCAATTGCAGTATTACCACCACCAATCACAGCCACTTTTTTACCAGTGATCAGTTTAGATTCAGTCACATAGTCTTTTAGGTAATCAACACCTAAATAACAGCCACCAAGTTCACTGCCTTCATAATGCATTTCTACCGCTTTTGAGGCACCAACAGCCAAACAGACAGCATCGTACTCATCACTCAATTGAGACAATGAGAAATCTTCACCTAACTTAACTGAGGTTTGGATCTCCATACCATTACGGCACATCAGTTCAATTTCTTTATCTAGAATCGATTTTGGTAAACGATATTCAGGGATACCATAACGTAGCCAACCACCGGCTTTAGGCATCGAATCAAATACCGTTACATTGTAACCTTCATTAGTGAGGTAATAGCCACAGGTCAAGCCTCCAGGGCCACTACCGATCACAGCAATAGATTTACCCTTGTCTGCTTTTTTCGGTGGTACGTAAGATTCCTGCGCATTCAAGTCTGCATCTGCAGCGTGACGTTTTAACTGACGAATAGCCAACGGTTCATCAACTAATCCACGGCGACACTCTGTTTCACAAAAAGCAGGGCAAACGCGACCAATCGATAATGGCATTGGTAATGTTCGTTTAATAACTTCAATCGCTTTTTGGTGATCATTTTGCGAAATATGATACAGATATGATTGTATATCTACGCCAGCAGGACATGCCGTTTGACACGGGGCCTCACAATCTGCGTAGTGATCAGAAAGAATTTGATTCAATGCACTTTGTCGACGCTTCACTAATGCTTCAGACGAAGTAATCACTTTCATACCTTCAATCGCTTTGGTTTCACAAGCGCGTTGAATACCTTGCCCCTCAATATCTACGACACACAAATCACACGGTATTTTTTCACCATTGATATTGTTTCCGCACAGTGACGGGATCTCGACATTGCATTCCTTTGCAGCAGCTAAAAGTGTTAACTCTTCATCGATAGTGAATGTTTGGTTATCTATAGTTATTTTCATCATTCAGTACCCTAGATTTATTACTAATTATCTTGATTATATCATTTGATCTCTATGCAATTTGAAGTGCATCGCAAATCTGAGGCTGACTCATTCGAAAACGCGCAAATTATTCTCTCTACCATCGGGTAAAACCCCATAAAAAGCCTTCGTTTAATTAAAAACATGTGACTCATGTACCATCGCGAAAACAAAACGAAAGCGCGAACGAGCATAATTGCGCTAAATCAAAGAAAGTGTAGAAGATAAATACCATCATAGATTCATACATAAAAAGTGGTAAAAAGAGAGTAAATTATGGACAAAACGTCTCGATTAGAAACTTCCGTAATCATCATTGGAGGTGGTGCGACAGGCTCGGGGATTATGCGTGACTGTGCTCTGCGTGGTATCGATTGCATTTTGATTGAAAAAGACGATTTAGCTTCTGGAACCACAGGGCGAAACCATGGTTTACTTCACTCAGGGGCTCGCTATGCCGTTACTGATAATGAATCCGCCAAAGAATGTATCCATGAAAATAAGATCCTAAAAACTATCGCAAAGCACTGTGTTGAAGATACCCAAGGCCTATTTATCTCTCTTCCAGATGATGATTTAGATTTTCAAAAGCAGTTTATTGAGTCATGCCAAGTTGCTGGTATTGACGCGAAACAACTCACCCCTAAAGAAGCCTTATTACTTGAGCCAAACGTCAACCCTAACCTAATTGGTGCGGTTCAAGTACCAGATGGAACACTTGACCCTTTTCGTTTATGTGCGGCAAATGTACTTGATGCGAAAGAAAATGGCGCTCGTTTGCTCACACATACTCATGTCACCTCGCTTATTCGCCACCAAGACACAGTACTTGGGGTTAATTGCATTGATGTTAGAACCAACCAAAAGATTGAAATATTCGCTTCAGAAGTCATTAACGCCGCAGGTATTTGGGGACAAAACATTTGTGAATACGCGGATTTGAGTATCAAGATGTTCCCAGCTAAAGGCTCATTATTGATCTTAGATTATCGTATTAATAATTTAGTGATAAACCGTTGCCGTAAACCTTCTGACGCCGATATTTTGGTACCGGGTGACACTATTTCATTAATAGGAACAACCTCTGAGCATATTGATTATGACAAAATAGATGACCTTCATGTCAGTGCTAAAGAAGTGGATATCCTGCTAAGCGAAGGCGCGAAACTTGCCCCTATTATGGCGAATACTCGAGTACTTCGTGCTTATGCTGGTGTTCGTCCGCTAGTCGCTGTTGATGATGATGGTTCTGGCCGGAATATAAGCCGTGGGATTGTACTGCTTGATCATGGAGAAAAAGACGGACTGAACGGCTTTACGACCATTACGGGTGGTAAGTTAATGACCTCTCGTTTAATGGCTGAAATGACCACCGATCTTGTGGCGAAAAAACTAAGAAACAGCCAAGAATGTACAACTCACCTTCGTCCACTCCCTGGCTCAAACAGTGCTTCTATTGCAGCGAAAAAAACCGCAAGCCTTGCAAAACCGGTCTATCAAAGTGCGGTTTATCGTCATGGTGAACGAGCGCAAAGTTTCTTAACTGACAATGCTAAAGATCAAGCTGTGATCTGTGAATGTGAAATGGTGACTCAAGGTGAAATTAACTACGCCATCAATCAATTAGATGTTCACAATCTGGTGGATCTTCGTCGTCGTACCCGTTTAGGCATGGGACCGTGCCAAGGTGAGTTATGTACGTATCGCGCTGCAGGGCTTTTTGAAGAATGTGGGCAAGTCTCTGGTAATCAATCAAGCCAATTATTAACACACTTTCTAGAAGAACGCTGGAAAGGCATTAAGCCCGTTTTCTGGGGTGATGCATTACGTGAAGCAGAATTCAGTTATTGGATTTATGAGGGATTATTTGGCGCAAGTGATATTCCAACAAGCAATACGCCAACACCCAAGACTCAATTAGAAAAAGACCAAGTAGAAGAGTCTCAATCAAAAGAAGAACAAGAGGCAACATTATGAATTTCGATACCATTATCATTGGCGGTGGCATGGCTGGCTTAAGCTGTGCTCTGCGCTGCTTAGAAGCCGGATTAAAAACAGCGGTGATTGCCTCTGGTCAAAGTGCCCTACACTTCTCATCAGGCTCTGTTGATGTGTTAGCAAAAACACCCGATGGCACGCATGTTATCGACCCAATGGCAGCAATTGATGGATTTTCGACTCATTACCCTGAACATCCTTATGCCACATTAGGAAAAGAAACGGTAAACCGCGCGATTGATTGGTACCAAGCAACGTTATCTAGTATTGGCGTTCCATTAGCTTCCCAAGCAAACGGATGTAATCATTATCGATTAACGCCTTTAGGTACAATGAAATCAACATGGTTATCACAACCTTTTGTTCATCAATTCCCGATGGCATTAGAAAATAATACAGTGCAAAAAATCGTACTGATCACAGTGGATGGCTTTCGTGATTTTCAACCAAAGTTGGCGCAAGATAACTTAAAGCAAATCACTCAATTATCTGAGGTTGAAATTTCAACAGCAACCGTCTCTTTGTCTGCTTTTAATGACATTCAACGTAATCACTGTGAGTTACGATCCATAGATCTTTCTCGGTTATTAGCAAAACGAGCGAACCTACAAGAATTTGCACATGCATTGCAGCAACACGCCAACCCCGGTGATCTTGTCGTGATCCCTGCTATTTTTGGTAATGGCAAAGGGTTGGGACTTTTAAAAGAAATTGAAGCATTAACTCAACTGACTTTATGTGAAGTCCCAACCATGCCACCGTCATTATTGGGTATTCGATTAGAAGAAACCATGAAACACGCTTTCATTGATCAAGGTGGAACGCTACTCAATGGAGATCATGTTATCCAAGGAGAGTTCTCTTACGTGGATAAAGAAGATCCGGAGCATTCACATTATCGATTAAACCGAATTTTCACTAAAAATCATGGTGACTTTCCACTGCAAGCAAAGCAGTTTGTATTAGCCACTGGCAGTTTCTTTAGCCAAGGCTTAAAAGCAAGTGCAGATTCAATGGAAGAACCTATTTTTGGCTTAGATATGGACCAAACGGCTTCTCGCACAGATTGGTACAGCTCTGCTTTTTTTAGTCCACAATCGCACCCGTTTTTAAGCATGGGTGTAAAAACGACGTCACAACTACAAGCGATAAAATCGGGTCATGTTATTGATAACTTCTATTGCGCAGGTGCCATCTTATCTGGTTATAACCCTGTATTAGAAGGCAGTGGCAGTGGTGTTGCAATCAGCTCTGGCTTTCATGCTGCAGAATCAATAATCAAGCAAATAAAACCTGAGTTTTTATCAGACAATAAAATGAAACAACAACAAGAGGTCGCATTATGAGCAGCCCACTATTTCGATCTGATCTATTAAAAGACAGATTTGCAAAAGACAATCTAATTTTTAGAGCACCAGCAAATACTAGCTTTGATCAATGCTTAAAATGCACCGTATGCACCGTGTATTGCCCTGTTGCTAAAGAGAATCCTAATTACCCCGGTCCAAAACAATGTGGACCTGATGGTGAGCGTTTACGTTTTAAAAGCCCAGAATATTATGATGAAACCTTAAAACTCTGCACCAATTGTAAACGTTGTGAAACCGCTTGTCCGTCAGGGGTTAGAATTGGAGACATGATTGCGGTAGCTCGTGGAATACACGGAAAACCCGCTTATAACATGAAGGGGATCCGAGATTTTGTACTAAGTCATACTGATCTATTTGGCTCAGTAGCAACGCCTGTTGCCCCTATTGTCAATGCCATGACTAGCGTGCCATTAGTTAAAAAAGTGATGCACAAAACCATTGGGGTCCATGACCATAAATCGCTGCCTAAGTATTCTCACGGTACTTTCCGCCGTTGGTATAAAAAAGAAGTATCAGATCAATCAATCTACCAGCAACAAGTTCATTATTTCCATGGTTGCTTTGTAAATTATAACCATCCACAACTGGGTAAAGATTTCATTAAGATCATGAACAACATGCACATTGGCGTGCAGTTATTAGATAAGGAAAAATGTTGTGGTGTGCCATTAATTGCTAATGGATTTCACAAAAAAGCACAAAAAAACGCCGAGTTTAATGTCGCTAATTTAGAAGCCGCCATTGAGCGCAGAGATGTGCCAATTTTATCAACCTCTTCAACCTGTTCATTTACGTTACAACAAGAGTACTCACACGTATTAGATGTAGATAACAGCAAAGTAGCGAAGAAAATCGAATACGTTACCCGCTTCATATTAAAAGAGATCATGAACGGCCGTGGTCCTAAAATGAAACCACTTAATAAGAAGATTGTGTACCATACGCCTTGTCATTTAGAACGCAGTGGCGGCAACATTTACACCATCGAATTGTTACGTGCGATACCGGGTTTAGAGGTGCAGGTATTAGACAGTGAATGTTGTGGGCTAGCTGGCACCTACGGCTTTAAAACAGAAAACTACGATACCTCAATCGCTATTGGTAAAAACGTATTTGACCAAATAAAAGCAGCCAAACCCGATTATGCAATTACTGATTGTGAAACTTGTAAATGGCAAATAGAAGAGAATACTAATATAACAACCATTCATCCAATTTCTTTGTTGTGTGAAGCATTAATATAATAAACAAGCTAATAGTATTTATCGGTAAAGTAAGGTTTCCCCAACCTTACTTTACCTTTAATTAAGAACCTTTAATCTATCTAAAGGTTCTATCTACCTAAAAAATACTAAATAAAAGATAAACGAATTAACTTTTAACAGTCACTGTGACATTTGAAGATGATGTTTTTCCTTCATTATCTGTTACGGTTAATTTAAATGTTAACGAGCTTTCAATATGTGGCGTTAATACATACGCATATCGAGTATTTGGATATGCAATTTCTGTTTTAGGTCCACTAATTTGTTCCCATTGATAACTTACAACATTACCGTCAGGATCTGATGATTCTGTACCATCTAATGCAGCCCATTGATTGGGGCTACTCAATATATCTTGAACAACTGCAATAGGTGCTTTGTTATTATCCATTACACCAACTGTGATCGTTTTAATTGCAGAATCAGATACACCTGATTTATCTGTTATAGTTAATTTAAATTGTACCACAGAGCCATCATTAGGGCTGATAGCATAAGCATATCGGCTGTTTGCATAATCAATACGTACTTTAGGGCCTGAAATTTGTTGCCATAAATACGTAACATCGCTCCCTTTAGGAATAATTGATTGAGTACCATCTAAAGCAACCCATTGATGCGCTTGCACGGTAATATCCTTACCAACATTAGCTTTCAAACCATCATTTTCTACTTGTATGTTTCCTTGGTATGCTTTGGCATTATGCTCTGTTACCGTTAAGCTCATATTACCTTCTACTGGCATATCAAATTGAGCAACGCCATTCTCATCTGTTGTAACAACATAAGATTGGCCAGAGGTTGTTACTAATGCAACACGAGCTTTTGCTAAACGATCACCTCCTTCACGGACAATAACATCAAAAGTTGCTTGCGATGTTTTCTGCAATTGTGCTGGGTAAGTTACGGTAAGCTCACTTGGTCTTTCAGTTCTTAGCTCAAGTTCTGGATCACCAAACCAGCTAAAGAAACGTGAAGTTAATACTGCAGTATTATTCTGCGTGCCATAATGTCCAAAAAGACGATCTTTCGCTCGGTTTACAGCCATAGCTGGTCGCCATGAAACAGGATAAATATCACTCGACCAATTACCATCATAGTCATCCCATAGACTATCTAAAATAGCAGCATGCATTAAATCGTTATAGCCAGAGTAACTGACTCTCGCAGCACCTGTAAACCCAACAGCACCGCCATTCGCGTTACGCATCCACGATTCTGCAAACGAGTCCTTACCATCAAACCAACCTGTTGCACAGTTTAAGCTAAATACAAATGGAGCCATGCTATTAGTTAGAGCGTTTACTTCCGTTGCCGTATAATGAGGGTCTGCCCAACCAGAACCGTCACCATAACCATGGTCTCGATGCATAACAAACCCCACACCTTGATTAATAGCATCTGCAATTTGAATATGGTTTCCGTTACCTTGATCTTTCCAAACCTGTGGAACCGTTTTAGGTGGTGTAACGCGAGCAGTACCATAATTCCAACCACCATATTTTAATTCTTTAGTTAAATCTGCATCCCACTGTAATGCCGTATGGATTTGATATCCTTTACTAAATAAATCACCTTCACCTGAGAAGAAATCATAATCTGCCCCTAAAAAATCAGCAGCACGATGAAGATCTTCCATAAACATCCGATCTGCAACTTTGTTATCGTTGCTATCTTGATATTGTCCTGCTAGTAAAACATGATTATAACGATCTGAATCAGTTGGGTTTTTATCATAATTCAAGCTACGGTTAACCATAGTTGTAATTTGTGCTTCGGTATCTCCAGGAAAACGGCCTAGTACGATATCTGCATAATTATCATCTCCATCAACCAATGCATATTCATAATCTGTATGCCAACGGTGTGCATCACCATGATAAGGATGCCCTACTACCTCATAAGCAGGCACGTCTTCATGATCCCCGACCAAAAGCACATAAGATGTCATTGTTCCTTTACTATACGAGTTTTTAATGTAGTTTTTTATTTTATCTTGAGTATTACCAACCTCAGTGATCGTCGCGACATGAACTTGGTAACCTTTTTTACGCTTCCATTCAACGAAAGGAACTAATGTTTCTTCAAATCTATCAGCAGTAATAATCAAATAATCGGCTTTTTGAGCGGGTGTTAATACAGCATTATTATTTGAATTCTGTTTATCTATAACATCTATATGTTCGCTATTTAAATCAATCGCTGACCCATTATTTTTATCAAAACTAAGTTTATCTTGACGCTTTGGTTCTGCGGTATCAGATAAAACATAGTTAACATTAAAGCGAACATTTTGTGCAAATCGGACCGTTTTTTCTATTGGATTAAAATCAATTGGGCGATATGAGATTACCGCATAACTTTGACCACGAACACGTATTGTCTCAACCACAGAGATTACAGGAAGTGAGTGTTCAGCTAATGCTTGATAGGCCGTTTCATCTTTAACAAATGGCATGTTTTGGTCTGGTCGATTTCCGTTTTCTTCTACTACATCAGGGAAAGGGAGCTGAACAGGATCAACCACCATATCGCTATATGTTTTTGACCATTCAACATGTTGAATATCGAGCTCTAATTGAACTCCATCTGGTATCTGAATTAGCTGGCGATAACCTGTTAGGTTTGGCTTTCCAGGGTCATTTGGTGCGGCACCATCTGGTAACAAAATACGATTATAAACATTCCCATCAGCCATTTTTATTTTAGCAAGAGTAAGTTCTGTTAATTTGGCTTCAAAAGTAGCGCTATTATGATGTTTTTGTAAAACAGAAATATACTGTTCTGCACTAGTTTCGTTAATGCTAGATCTAACATCAGATAAAGGTGATAACTTAATCACTTGCTTATCAAATAAGGCTGTATCTGTATGTTCAACTTCATTTGCAGCCGCAAATAATGTCGGTGAAAATATAGCAAGACTTAATAAAAGTTTAGCGTGGTTTAATTTCATAATATATCCAACCGTTTAATTTATGTTACTTAAATGTTTATTTTGTTATTTCTTATAACGCCAATAGAGATATATAAAAATAAAATGACATTTGCTTTATATATACCTATGATGAATTATCGAATATATACATTAATAATATTGATGAAAGGTAATTTATTTATTTAACCGCATAATTTTATAAAAAGTAGACTTTAATTCCATTATTATTATAATCTCAAGGATAATTAAAAATATGAGTAGATAAAATAAATTAAAACTGATACGTCATGCAGTAAATAAACAAGATTAAATTAGACTTTATTCGCTACAATTAATATCTAAAGACAAATGAATAATGAAAATAGAAAACACTTTTGATCGTGATTTATAGTTTAATTAATTAACATTCACTTATATTATGAATGAGAATCCCAAAAATTCTAATTAGCCCTATTAATTTATAAATTTTTTGTTTTAATAATTTAGAACTTTTATTTTTCATCCGAAACATAAATATCAAAAATAAAGAAGGACTTTATGAATAAAACACTTATATCACTCCTATGCTTATCTGCTTTTGGTAGCATATCTTCAGTTGAAGCTTCCGAATCATCCACATTTTATTCTGATCAAACTGAAATCCACTATGGTCTTGGCGCAGAAACATGTAAACCAGGGTTTAGAACGGTAACACGTGATGAAGCTTTGAGAGCAAAAGACTTTATTATGAATAAATTAGGTAAATGGGGTTATGTCACTTTAGCTGATGGTTGGATTATTATGGGTCCAGGTTATCAAGGTGAAATAAAAAAAGGTACCGCAGATTCAGCCGTTTGTTATCCATTAAATGTAAAAACAGAGATCAATAAATTTGACCCTGTTTACATTGATGAAGGAACAAAAAAACGAGTTGAATGGAATCTGTTAAATAATAAAGATAATTTCATTATCCCTGCCGCCCAATTAGCCCATATATTAGGTTTTGCATGGGTTGGTGGTTCAGCTTTACCAACCGCTGGTGAAGATATGAAAGTATGGTGGGATTCAGCAGAACAAAATTGGAAGATCCGTGGTAATGATGGACCTTGTAATGGGTATCGTTGTAACGAAAAAAGTACAATCAGTGTGAAAAACTTTTCTTATACAATGGACCCTAAATCCTTCCATGTTGATGGTAATATTGTAAATTCTAATAAGAAATTAATTAACACTATTTCATCAAGTGCTATTAATAAAACGAGTATCCCTCAACAATATGTAATTGATATTAATTATAAAACATCAACTAACTGGTCTCAGCATAATGATTATAGCTTTAGTGAGAGCATTGCTGTAAGCACTTCATTTAAAAGCCCACAAGTTACAGGCGGTGTAGATAAATCGATTCAAGTTACAATAGGGGCAACTCAAGGCTGGGGAGAAAACAATGGAGGAGATGAAAGTAATACTGTAACGATTCAAGCTCGCCCATTAGTGCCTGCAAATAGTGCATTAAAGGTATTATTAAACGTTTATCGAGCTGATGTTTCTTACCCATACGTGTTTGATGCTGATGTTTCTTATGAGCTTGGCTTTTCAGGCTTCATGCGCTGGAGTGGTAATGGTTTATTATCTCACCCAGAAGATAGACCGGAAGAAACTGCTACTTTTGCCATTGGTCATTTTGCGGGTGAACAAAAAAGCCTTGATTTTCAGTGGGATCACCGTGATATCCCTGGCGTTAATCAAAAATGGGATTGGAGTTGGGTTTCCCAAAATTCAGGCTCTAAAGCCACGCGTTATTGGCTAGGTAAAGTATTGTCACCTAAAAAAGCACGAGTAAAAGGGATGTTCTATGCGGAGGACCAGTACACTGGTGAATTGTATTTTGAAGAAATACCACTATCACAAGATGAAAGTAGTGAAGTCTTGATGGCAAAAAATATTAAACAACAACTTGAAGATGCAGGCTTAAAAGAAGTGAATGTCTCAGTTAAGAAGAGTGATAGTAATTTAGATTAATTATCTAAATATAGTTATCAATAATAAAACCAAAATATTTAGCATTTAAAAAATAGTTAGATATTTTGGTTATCTTCATCCAGAGCACACCACTATTTTTTGATTAAGATCCTGCCGACGAGAAAACATTAACTCCTTTCTTATTATAAAGATAACTATCAATTAGTGCTGAATTTTCAAACGATCTTTTGATATAATTATACCCTTTAAATAAAATTTTATTATCTCAATGGGCGTTGTTGACTAAATCAAGGAACCTTTCGTAAATCTTGTGATCAGATCATTATCACTGATTTTAAAAGGCTCATCTGATGAAAAAGTCGAAGAAGAAAATCACAAATTGACCAGCGTATAACCGTGCGTTAACTCAATTATATTTTAGGTCGACAACTCTGCCACAGAAGCGTAGTAGAGGATTTCAATTCTCTGACGTGGTGATCCAATATTTTCTCTGATGAATGTGCCACTGCATAGTCCCAATTGTTCGAGTATTAGTAAACGAGCCAAAACAGTTGAAATCAAATATCGTAACCCATCAAGAGCTGCTATTCAAAAAACGCTCCTTCTGTTATTTATAACAACAGAAATAATCACAACATTTCACTTATTAAGTTCACGATATGGTATCTCTTCAAAATTAATTAATAACTTATGGCTGCCAAAATCAGTATGAATACCTTGAATCAAAGTATTCCATTTTTTTAAAAAAAGAATATGTGCAAAAAGAAAAAAACCACAAACCGATACCAAAGGAATACTTATAACAAAAATAATAATTAAATGTGCAGATATATGACTATTAATCAAAATAGTTCTTTCAAGAAGTTCAATCAAACCAAAAACACTTCCTCCGCCAAAAAAACTTAAGAAAATAATTAATTTTGCGCCTTGATAACCAATGTAACTAAGTGGCCTCTTTAATATTGGGCATGATTTAAACGAATAATAAGCCCACGGACTAATTTTTCTTGCCTCTATTTCATTCCCTCTAACAATATATTTTTTAAAAAAATCACTGCAAAATTTATCCTTATCAAGGAAAAAATAACCACAGAAAAAGAAAAATATAAACAAAAACAAAATTATGCTTGTGAATAATACACTTACAATACCAAACTCATGAAGGTTAAATACCATTGATACTATTGAATAATGAAATGTACTAAGATATAGATATAAAAAAAGTTGATTCCAGTGCTTTACAAATGAATTAACTATTCTATCCTCTGATTTAGTTAAAATGTACATCAAAAATAAAGATGCTGGGATTAAATATATGTACACTAAAAAAAACTGATAACTATAATCATAATTCAAAGAATAAGTTGGTATATTTAAAAGACCAAAAAAAACAGAAAAAAAACATAGCGTTAATTTAATTGCAAATGAAAAATCATCTTTATCTTTATCTTTATCTTTATCTTTATCTTTATCTTTATCTTTCATATTATACCCTATTAAAAATCATACATATCTGAACCATTCATTTGATTTACGCCAGTCCTGTTGACTAAATCAAAGAACCTTTCGTAAATCTTGTGATCAGAACATTATCACTGATTTTAAAAGACTCATCTGATGAAAAAGTCGAAGAAGAAAATCACAAATTGACCAGCGTATTTCACTTATTAAGTTCACGATATGGTATTTCTTTGAAATTAATTAATAACTTATAGCTGCCAAAATCAGCATGAACACCTTGGATCAAAGAATTCCACTTTTTTAAAACAAGAATATGTGCAAAAAGAAAAAAACCACAAACCGATACCAAAGGAATACTTATAACAAAAATAATAATTAAATGTGCAGATATATGACTATTAATCAAAATAGTTCTTTCAAGAAGTTCAA
>Ga0316197_10001677_pt1 | contig 15778 bp, 11 predicted proteins | sample OudBiesiAoxic_MG_FD_204939 | JGI IMG/M metagenome (GOLD analysis project Ga0316197, IMG submission 204939) | Coastal sediment microbial communities from Oude Bieten Haven, Netherlands - site A oxic | ecosystem: Environmental > Aquatic > Marine > Coastal > Sediment | place: Netherlands... | reverse complement strand
CTGGGACAAGTGGATCGGGCCGGCAGAACTGCGTCCGTTCCATCCGGAATACCATCCGCAGAAGTGGCGTGCGTGGTGGGACTTTGGCACCGGTTCGCTTGGCGATCTCGGTTGCCACGTGCTCGATCCGGTATTCTGGGCGCTAAAGCTCGGGCAGCCGAGCAGCGTCGAGGGCAATATCTCCACCTATTGGGAAGGGTTTTGGAAGAACACGCAGCCGAAGAATGAGTGCTACCCGCGCTCGTCGATCGTGCGCTACAAGTTCCCAGAGCGTGAGGGGATGGCTCCCGTCGACCTGACCTGGTGGGACGGCGGGCTGATGCCGCCGCGACCGGAGGAACTCGCCGGGCGGCGCATGGGCGACGCGGATGGCGGTGCGCTTTTCATCGGCGACGATGGCAAGCTGGTCTGTGGCTGTTACGGGCGCAATCCGCGGCTGCTCCCGGAGGAGCGAATGCGCGAGGTCGGCAAACCCCAGTCAACGATCCGGCGGGTTCCAGGGGGCGAGGCGGGACATGAGAAGGATTGGCTCAGCGCCTGTAAGGGAGGCGAGCGCGCCTCGTCCAACTTCGAATACTCAGGGCCGCTCACCGAGATGGTCTTGATCGGCAATCTGGCGACCCGGTTTCCCGACCGGCGCCTGCTCTGGGACGGTCCAGCACTCAAGGTCACCAACGACGAGGCCGCCAATGCCTACGTCCGGCGCAACTACCGCGAGGGATACACGCTCGGAGCTTGAGTTCACTGGCGCCTGACCGGAAATGCTTCGAGGGGAATTTTACTTTCCCATTAGCGGATCGAGGAACTTGTAGAGTTCTTGCGTCGCGGGATCCTCAGGTTTGCCGAGGTCGTTGTTCAATGCACTATGGTTGCTTTCGCGCTTGCCGAAGGCTTTGACGGGAACCCCCGCTGCTTGCAGCTTGGTTTCGAGTGCAAGTGCTTGCGCCCTGGTGTCAGGGTTGCCGGGAAAGTATAACAGGAGAAAGGGCGGGATGCCCTTGCCCCTCGCGACATGGGTCACCGCGGAAAAATCGACGTGCTTCTCCGGATCGTTGCCGAACTTCTGCCGGTGCCCAAAAGTGAACATCTTTCCTCCATAGAGAGCCTGACGGTGCTCCGCTGTCATGATGATTTTTGGGATATCGTAGGTATCGCCATCGACCGGCACGCATCCTCTGAGAGCTTTGAAGGACATACCCTCTTCCTTTAGGTAGCGATCGTCGGTGCAGATCAAGGCCGCGACCTGGGCTCCCGCAGAATGCCCTCCGACAAAAATCCGTTCCGGATCGCCGCCATACTTGGCGATGTTGCGGTGCGTCCAGCTGAGCGATTTTGCGACATCGCCGATCAGCACGCCCATGTCCACGCCGGGCAGCAGGCGGTAGTTGGTCGAGACGAAGAGAAACCCACGATCGGTCAACACTTTGGGCTTCAGGCCCACATCGCTCTTGTCTCCGACCTGCCAACCCCCACCATGGATCCAGAACATGACCGGGAGCGGCTCGTCGATCGCGTTTTCTGGCGTGTAGATATCGAGGACCTGACGCTCGTGGGCGCGTTCCACGTAGGGAATGTCTGCGGTCTTTTTTTGCGCGACGGCACCGTTGCAGATACTGAGTAGCGCGATGGCAGTTGCGGGAAGTAGCTTGCTCTTCATCGGGTGTTATTCAGGGACTGTGATAGGTCGGGGCTGGTCAAATTACGAGCCATTGGAGAACGAGGATGGCGGGATGCAATCTGCAGGTTTGTACCCAGGGATCAGTTCGAAAGCAATTCCCAATGGGGGCATCGCTTTCTCGATATCGTTGTAGGACCCAGTTGCGGAAACAACAATCGGATGGGACGTTCTCAGGCGAGAATATCGGTGACCACGTTCCCAAATACGTCCGTGAGCCGGAAATCTCGACCGCTGTGGCGGTAGGTGAGCCGTTCGTGATCTAAGCCCATCAGGTGGAGGATCGTCGCATGGAAATCGTGGACATGCACGGGATCGACTTCCGGTCTCATCCCGTATTCGTCAGTGGCGCCGTGGACGATTCCCGGTTTCACCCCGGCGCCAGCCATCCACGAACTGAATGCCCAGCTGTGGTGCTCGCGCCCCGGTGCGTCGGCCCTGTTGTTGAATGGTGTGCGTCCGAACTCGGTGGTCCAGACGACGAGTGTGTCGTCTAGCATGCCGAGAGATTTGAGATCCTTTAGCAAGCCTGCGATCGGCCGGTCGACATTCTTCGCGAGGCGCTCGTGATCCTTCATGTCTCCGTGCGAATCCCAATTTCCAGATGAGCCGGTATCGACTAGTTCGACAAACCGCACCCCGCGTTCGACCAGGCGCCGGGCGGCGAGACACTGCCAAGCGAATCCCTGCGTACTCCCACGCTCCAATCCGTAGAGCGCGTGGGTCGCGTCGCTCTCCGCAGAAAGGTCGAACGCCTCGGGTGCTGCCATCTGCATCCCGAAGGCTGTCTCGAAGCTCTTGATCCGCGCCTCAGAAAGGGCGTGCCCGCTGCGTGTGGCGAGGTGTTGGCGATTGAGCCTCTGTAGCGCTGACAGTTCGAGACTCTGCTTCGTCGTCTCGATTCGAGGCCTCACGTTCGCGATCGGTTCCGGCCCCGGAACCACCAGCGTCCCCTGGTGCGCGCCCGGCAGGAAGTCGCTGGCATACACCTGCGTACCCGCATAGGTCTGTGCTGGGGCGATCGTGATAAATGACGGCAGGTTCCGATTCTCGCTTCCCAGCCCATAGCTGACCCAAGCCCCGAGGCTCGGCCGGGCGAATGCAAACGAACCGGTGTGCATCCCGAGCGTTGCATTGTAATGGTTCGAGTGATCGGTGTGCATCGAGCGGATCAGCGCGATGTCGTCCATGCAAGATCCGACATGGGGGAACAGCGCGCTCACCTCGGTGCCGCATTGGCCTCCCGGCGAGAAGTCCCACTGTGGCGCTTTCAAGAAGATTCGCTCGTAGCCGGCGCGATCTTTGATCTCGGGGTGATCCAGTTTCACTTCCTTGCCGACATCCGCTCTGAGTTTTGGCTTGGGGTCGAAGGTGTCGACATGCGATACACCGCCTGTCATAAAGAGGAAGATCACGTTCTTCGCCCTAGCCGGGAAGTGCGGGGGCCTCGGGGCTAGGGGATCGGGGGCGCCCCCATCCGCCGCTTGCAAGTTCCGGAGGATCCCTGGCATCAGCATCGATCCGGCAACGAATGAGCGCAGGAAGCTGCGGCGGTCGGGCTTGTTGGAAGGTCGCCTCATTTCATTCAATCGGTGTGAAGAAGCTCGTTGCTCGCAAGGAGGATTCGTGCCCAGGCCGACCATGACTCGTTCTCGATCGCCGTCGCGTCACCTTCATTTGTCGATGCCAAGATCGCCGCGAATTCCTCGAACGCGATCACTTCCTCCTCCCGGACGGGGCGCGAAAACAGTTCGTGACAGGCGAAGTCGAGTCGGCCAGGCGTGTCCGGTGCCGCCGCCCGGACCCGTTCCGCGAAGCGCTCGGCGCAATCGTGGAAGAAAGGATCGTTGATAAAATAGAGCGCCTGGGTCGGAGGGGTGGTCACGCCCCGTTGTGCGGTGGAGGCGTTCGGGTCCGCTCCGTTGAAGAGCGCAAAAAATCGGCTGGTCCGGTTGCGCTTGCGCATCAGGTAGATACTGCGGTAGTTGCCCGGATACTCGGCAGCAAAAGGTGCGTGCTGCGTAAAACTCCAGCTCTGTTCTGAGGGGAATGGGTGCCCTTGAGCCTGTGAGAGGTCGAGCGTCCCTGCCGCGAGCAGCAAGGTGTCGCGCAATTCTTCCGCACTGAGGCGGCGGTAAGCAAACGCCGAAAATGTCCCTGTCGCAATTCCGTCCCGCGCCGCTTGCTGGTAGGTCGCACTCGATAGAATCAGGCGGTGCATCGCCTTCACGCTCCAGCCGTGCTCCACGAAATATCGGGCGAGGAAATCAAGCAAGTCCGGGTGGCTCGGCGCTTGCCCGTGGTTTCCAAAATCGTTCGGCGTCGCCACGAGCCCCCGACCGAAGTGCCAAGCCCAGATCCGGTTGACCATCACGCGCGCCGTCAAGGGATTGTCGGCGCTGGCGATCCGCTCCGCCAACTCGAGCCGCCCGCTGCTTCGCCCGTCCCCCAGCGGTCCGCCACCCAAAACCCCAAGATATTCGCGGGGTACCTCCTCGCCTGATAGTTCCGGGTCGCCACGTTCCTGCAGCCGCGCTTTCTTTGGTTCGCCTTCAGCAACCGCATAGGCCAAATCCATCTCCGGTTCGATTGCGGCATGTTCTCGGAGCGCGGTCAGATGCTTGGCCCGACTGGCATCGCTGGCCGCCAAGTCCAGGTAAGCTGACGAGATCTCTGGTTCGGCAAAGTGCTCCAAGATCCACCCCACGCCGTCCCCGCCCGGATGGCCATCGCTCACCCTGAGATCGACCTCCACCTGCCCGTCGACCGGACTCAACCAGACGATCGCGACCGGCCCGTCGGGGCCAGGATGACAATAGAACGTGCGCCCCGGAAGTGTCGTCCACACCATGACGGGACTCTCCGATGTATTCACGAGGACCGATGGCGGCGCGCCGTCGTCCCACGCGCTCAGCTCTGGCTTCCCCTGAACAACTTCCTCCCTACCAGTGAGAAATTTAGGCGCATCGTTCGTCGTGTTTAGAAAGCACCACTTTGCGCCAAGCTTCGCGTCGTGCGGATTCCCGGCGGTAAGATTATCGATCAGTTCTGCGAGCGACCACCGGGTCTCCTGCTTTGCTGCACGGTGCGTGATCGAGTAGTCGAGAATGGTGGTGTCCGCACCGTAGTTCGCACGTGGTAGAATCGAGAGATGGATCGCCTCCCCCGTTCTCACCGAGAGACTGATCGGCTCCGGCGTGACGTGCACCGATCCTCCATCTGGGACATCCCCCTGCGTGATCAATCTGCGCCCCTTCGCAGCGAGCTCTTTCACTCGCTTGATCTCTGCCGCACCGTTGGCATCTGCATCTGCCTGCGCCCGTAGTCCGTTGCGAGTCTTTTCCCAATCCTCGCGCTTCGCCAGGAGTTCAGCCTGCCCGATCGGGATCAGGTCGCGGGGTTGCTGCTCTGGCTCGCACCCGGGAAATGAGAACCGTGTGCTGTCCAACACTGCATAGAGCGAGTAGTAGTCGCGCATCAGAATCGGGTCGTGCTTGTGATCATGACAGCGCGCGCAGGAGATGGTTAGCCCGAGGAAAGACTTGCCGAGATTGTCGATCGCGTCCTCATAGGTGAGGTGCATGCTCTTGTCGATGTCATGGCCGAACCGGCGTGCCAGGGCGAGGTACCCGGTGGCAACGATGCTAGCCGACCGTTCCTGCGGAGCTTGGTTCCTTGCGAGGATGTCCCCCGCCAACTGCTCGCGGACAAACTCGTCGTAGGGTTTGTCTTGGTTGAAGGCATCGATCACCCAGTTGCGGTAGCGCCAGGCATGGGGGAGCGGGTGATCGCTGTTCTCGCCCGCGGTGTCTGCATAGCGCACCACATCCAGCCAGTGTCGACCCCAACGTTCACCATAGCGCTCCGATCCCAACAGGTTCTCGACGATTGCCTGAAACGCTTCTGCATCAGGCCTCGGGTCGGCCAGAAAGTTCTCGACCTGAGCGGGCGACGGTGGCAGCCCGGTCAATCCGTAGCTCACCCGTCTGATCAGCTTGCGCCGATCCGCCGGTATCCCCGGACTCAGGTTCTTTGCATCAAGGCTTCTGAGGATGAACGCATCGACTGCATTGCGGCCCCACGCTCCCTCCCTCGTCACAGGAGGAGTAGGTTTCCCAAGCGGACGCAAAGACCACAGTCCGCCTTGGTCGTCTTCTCCGGCAGATAACGCGCAGGCACTCGAGATCGCAGCGGTGAGCAAGACAGTGCGAGAGAACACCGCAATCTTTCGTGGCGATCGAGCGGGGGCTTGGCTTTGATTCCACATTTTCTTGCTCCTCTTATCATCGATAGAACTGGAAGAGGCTCAAGGCAAAATGACCCCATATGCCAGCAGGGCCAAGGGACGCCCAGGGGCAAGATCAGTTCCCCAGTGACAGCTTGATGATTGGTTGCCCATCGTTTGCGGTCGCTCGTTCCATCCGGCATCCGCCCGGTTGCCAGTTTCGCCTTGGCGGCCGCTTGAGATGAGATTGGGATGGAATTACCCATTCATTGATTTAGGGGTGAGGGATGCAAACCCAGATCATTGCGAGCGGTGGTGGTGGCTTCGGGCGGACACTCGATCGTCTGCCCCAGGAGCGGTACATTCTCGACCAGTGTGGGGCTGAACGTCCCAAGGTTGGCTTCCTCCCGCAGGCCAGCTGTGAGGACGGCGGCTATGTGGCTTCATTCTATGAAGCGTTCACGCGCCTCGGGGCCGAGCCGACCAAGATCTCGCTGTTCGGTGTCGTGAAGCCGGAGTGGGAGGATCGCCTCCTGGCGCAAGATGTCATCTATGTGGGTGGTGGGAACACGCGGAGTATGTTGGCGCTGTGGCGTGAGTGGGGAGTCGATCGGGTGCTGCGCCGAGCGTGGGAGAATGGTGCCGTCCTCGCCGGGGTGAGCGCGGGGGCGATCTGCTGGTTCGAGGAGGGAGTGACGGATTCGGTCTGGCCGCTCGGTGTTCTCCCATGTCTCGGGTTTCTCGAGGGGAGTTGCTGCCCGCACTTCGACGGGGAGGTCGAGCGCCGGCCATCCTACACGAAGATGCTGACTGAGAGGCGGATTGGCGCGGGCATCGCGCTCGACGACTACGCGATGGGCCACTACGTCGACGGGCAGTTGCACCGAGTCGTGTGTAGTTCGGAAGGGGCGCACGGGTATTTGATGGCGAAGGGGACTGAGGAGGTGGTGTCCGAGGTGATCCAGATTGCGTGATGAGGATCCTGGTCGCGGCGGATAAATTCAAAGGTTCGCTGAGCGCATGGGAAGCGTGTGCAGCGATTGCGGGCGGACTGCGTGTCGCCTTCCCGGCTGCCGAGGTGGCACAGAGTCCGATCGCGGATGGTGGTGAGGGGACGATGACCCTTCTCTCCGAACTCCTCGACGCCGAGCTTGTCGAGGCTCGTGTGAGCGGTCCGTTGGGGGATGCAGTGGTCGCGCGATATGGGATGGCGGGCCGCCGGGCGATCCTCGAGATGAGCGCTGCCTCAGGATTGCTCCTCGTTCCGCAGGGGAAGCTCGATCCCTGGGGCGCGAGCACCTTCGGGACCGGAGAGATGATCATGGACGCGCTGCGGCGAGGGGCGAATGAAGTCATCATCGGTATCGGTGGCAGTGCCACCAACGATGGCGGTCGTGGCATGGCGGAGGCACTCGGGTACGGATTTGCCATCGATCCGGATCGTGGCGCCTTGCGGATCACGCGGCCGGCCGTGAGCCCAGCCGAGCAGGCGATCTTTCAGGTTGCATGCGATGTTTCAAATCCGCTCTTGGGCGAGCTCGGGTGCACGCGGGTCTATGGTCCGCAGAAAGGGCTCGGGCCAGGCGACCTGGCACGCCACGAGCAGCGCCTCGCGGAACTGGCGGAGGCGGTGTCACTCGATCTGACACCCATCCCGTGCAATTCGCCCGGGGCGGGCGCAGCGGGCGGCCTGGGATTCGGCCTGATGGCCTTCTGCGGCGCCGAATTGCGCCCGGGATTCGATCTAATCGCGGAGCTATCCGGGCTGGAGGCCGAGATTGCCAGAGCCGATCTAGTGATCACCGGCGAGGGAAGCATGGACGCGCAAACACTGATGGGAAAGGGGCCGGCAGGCGTGGCTGAGATGGCCAGATCGGCTGGGGCGAGGGTGATTGCCCTCTGTGGCATCGCCCGGGATCGGGAGGCGCTGGGTAGGCGATTTGACGAGGTGATCTCCCTCGAATCGCTCACCGATTCTCGTGAGGAATCGATGGATTGTGCGCGGGAGCTGCTGGAAAAAGCGGCTGCTGGGCTCAAAATATGAAAAAACGCAGTTGCACACTGGGGCGAATTGCCCAAGGAATGGGCGATCAATGTCCACCAGTAGCAAGCCAATTGTCGTCTTATTTGCAGGTCAAGGAGCCCAGTCGGTCGGGATGGGAAAGGATCTGTATGGGGCGCTCCCTCGGGTGAGGGCGATGTTCGATCGGGCAGATGAGATTCTCGGCTACCCCCTCACGCAAGTGATGTTCGAGGGGCCATCGGAGGAATTGACCAAGACTTCACGCTGCCAGCCGGCGCTATACCTGCACGGGCTCGCCTGTCTCGAGGCACTGAAGGAGAGGGTTCCCGATTTGAAGATCTCTGCGGCGGCCGGCTTGTCGCTCGGCGAGTTCACCGCACATGCTGCGGCCGGGACTTTCGACTTCGAGACCGGCCTGGCGCTGGTCTCGCAGCGCGGACGATTCATGGAGGACGCCTGCCGGCAGAACCAGGGCTCGATGGCAGCGATGATCGGCGGTGAGGAGGAAGATGTTCGCAAGCTGGCCGAGTCGGTCGGAGTCGAGGTAGCCAACCTCAACTGCCCCGGCCAGACGGTTCTGTCGGGGACCAAGGATGGGATAGCGGCAGCGGTCGCTGGGGCGAAGCAGGCCGGGATCCGCATGGGGAAAGAACTCGACGTCGCTGGGGCCTACCACTCGAGCCTGATGCAACCTGCACAGGATCGACTTGCGACCGAACTGGCGGAGGCGGCAATCGGTGAGCCGCAATTCCCGGTCATCTGCAATGTCGGGGCGCGCCAGGTGTCGGGACGCGACGACATTCGAACAACCTTGGAGTCCCAAGTGACTGGCTCGGTGCGCTGGTCCGAATCGATGCAGTTCTTGCTGGCGGCCGGTCACGATACCTTCGTCGAACTTGGACCAGGCAGCATCTTGGCCGGGCTGATGAACCGGATCCAGCGCGGGACGCAGGTGCTCGCGGCTGGTGACATGGATTCGATCGGGGCCGCGGCCGAAGCTCTCTCAGCCGTTACGGCCTAGAGCCTAGAGCCTAGACTGGCTCGCCAGTGTGGTCACGGATCACCTCGATGAACGCTGGCAGGTAGCGCTCGGCGCGTTTTTCACCGATCCCCTGGATTCGCAGTCCCGCCTCGATGCTCCGTGGTTTCAAGCGGGTTAAGAACTCGAGCGTCTTGTTGCTGAAGATCACGTAGGCCGGGATGTTGCCGCCCTCGGCTGCTAGCTGTGCACGCAACTCGCGTAATTTTTCATAGAGGACCTCGTCGAAATCCAGCGCGACGAGATCGGACTCATCGTTCGTGGCGGCCGGTGCCGACCGGCCGCGCTTCGGCCAGTCGATCTGGAAGTCGAGCTTCCCCCGCATCGCCTGATCCCCCCGTTCGGTGAGGGTCAGGAGCGGATACTCCCCACTCTCGGTCTGCAGCAGGCCGGCCCCTTGCAGCTCACGCAGCAGGGACTGCACGTAGGCGCTGCCCTCGGACTTGAGCAGGCCGTAGGTCGTCAGCTCGTCGAGCCGGGCGTTGAGGATGTCCTTCGAACGGCTTCCCAATAACATTCCCACAATCTTCATGCGCCCGAAGCGCCCCTTCCACACCCCGGCCTGTCGGCGCGACATGCGGGCGACCCCGCTGAGCGCCTTCTGGGCGATGATCCGCTCTTCGTCGTCGGGTGGCCGGCGCTCGGCGGAACTCTGGCTCTGGCACGAGTCACAGCTGCCGCAGGTCGGGGGATTCCGCTCGCCGAAATATTCGAGGATCCAGAGCTGGCGGCACTCGGTCGAGTAGCACAGGTCGATCATCGCCTTCAACTTTGCGCGATCGCGACGGTCCTTCTCCTCGAGGGCGGCGCGATCGATCTCGAGGTGGTGTTCGTCGATCTCTGGCCGCAGCAGGCGGGTGCCGCGCATCCGCTTCCCAGGGATGTCGAAGCGTTGGATCATGCCGGCGCGGGCGAGCGTTGAGAGCGCAGAGCTGATCCCCATGTCGTTCGGCGCCATGACCGCATCGGCGATCGCCTTGATCGGCAGCGTGACCTCGTGCTTCGAGTCCGCCTGCTCACGCAGGACACGGTAGCTGTCCTGGATGACTGCGAATCCCGGATTGTTCCCATCGATGAAAAACTCTTGGGTGCGGGTGTCAGCGTAGTTGAAGAGGAGCTCGCACACGGAAGGCTCACCATCGCGCCCGGCCCGGCCAGCCTCCTGGTAGTAGGCCTCGATGCTCCCCGGGACGTCGAAATGGATGACGAAGCGCACGTCCGAGCGGTCGATCCCCATGCCGAAGGCATTCGTCGCGACGGCCACATCGCGCTTGCGTTTGATGAATAGATTCTGGGCCTCTTCCCGGCTCTTGTCGTCCATGCCCCCGTGGTAGGCGACGACCGAGATCCCCCATGCGGACAGCTCAGCGGTGACGGCCTCGACGTGCTTGCGGGTCGAGCAGTAGACGATGCCGGTCTTGTAGCGCCGGATGACCGATTCGATCCGCTTGTACTTTTTCGCTTCCTTCTCGCAATGGGTGACCCGCAGGGCGAGGTTCGGCCGTTCGAATCCGCTGACGCATTCATACGGGTCGCGCAGCCGTAGCACCTCGCGGATATCGGCGCGCACCTCCGGTGTCGCCGTGGCGGTGAAGGCGCCGATCTGTGGGTTTCCGATCTTCTCGATCGCGCTACCTAGGCGCAGGTAGTCCGGGCGGAAATCGTGCCCCCACTGGGAGAGGCAGTGAGCCTCGTCGATGGCGAAGAATCCGATCGAGCACCCGGTGAGGGCCGAGGTGAACGACTGGCTGCGAAATCGCTCGGGGGCGATGTAGACGAGCTTGAACTCGCCGTCCCGCATGCGCCGGATGCGGTCCGACTGCTCGTCTGGCGAGAGCGTGCTATTGATCATCGCTGCGGGGATGCCCTTGGCGACCAGCGCATCGACCTGATCCTTCATCAGTGCGATCAGCGGGCTGACGACGATCGTGACACCGTCCATGCACATGGCTGGAAGCTGGTAACAGAGTGACTTGCCGCCGCCGGTGGGCATGACGACGAGGGCGTCCCGCCCGGCGAGGATCGAGGCAACTACCGGGGCCTGGCCATCGAGAAACTTGCGGTGGCCGAAGTGCTTCTCGAGTGCCTCGAGCGGGTCGTGTGTCTGCTGTGTCGCCTGGTCGGACATCCGCGGGCAGCGTGGGGGCTGTCGTACGGCATTTCAAGCCCGATCAGTCTCGGGCGGATCCAGATGGCTGACGCGAGAGGAATTCGCGGAAGCCGTCCGTTCCCAGATCCGGGACTAGTTCCTTCAGGCGGGCAGCAATCGCGGCCACGTGGGGGGCGGCGAAACTGGTTCCGGTGTAGCTCTGCCGGCCACCGCCTGCCCGGGGGGCGTCGATGTAGACGCCAGATGCTTCGATTTCGACTTCCTCCCCCAGATGGTAGCGCCAGCCGAGTGGATCTGGGAAGTGATCCATATCGACGGCGATCACCGCCGGGTAGGCGGCAGGGAAGCCGACCTGCCCGGGCCGGTTGTCCTTCGCGGCGATCAGGATTGTTCCGGCCGATACCGCTGCATCGACAAGCTCGTGGAGGAGCTGGTGTGGCTTGGCGATCCCGGCGCTGATGTTGATGATCGGCCAGCGTTTTGCGATCGCGAAGCGCAGGCCGGCGATCAGCTTCTCCGGTCTGTCACGCGGGTGGTCGCCGATCACCTGGACGTTATGGATCGATGCCCCCGGCGCCAGGCGGGCGAGGATTCCTGCGCAGGCGGTGCCGTGCGAATTGTGGTCACGGCCGTGAGTCACCTCGTCGACGAAGGCGTCCAGGTATCCCAACTGGGCCTCGTAATTTCCGGCGATTCGCCCGCGCAGATCTGTGTGGAAAGAATCGACTCCGGTGTCGATCAAGGCGATGCCGATGCCCCTGCCGGAAGCGCGGAGCAGGTCACTTCTCTCTAGCTGTCCAACTGTGCTGCCCATGCCGCCCATTCGTTGTTCTCGGAATCTTGTTCGAACAGCGCCTCCTCCTCGCGAGTCCGATCCCAGCCCCCAGCGAGCCATCCCATCATGCCGGGATCGCAATCCTTGAGGCGCTGGATCCATTGGTCTGAAATCGGGCCAATTTCTTGCGAAACTCTGGCGGGGTCACGCTCGAACGCCGATCGAAAATCGGGATCGCTGAGGCGTGCCATCAGCACGCGTTGGAATGTCCGCAAGTCGTCGAACTCGGGAGCCTGAGGATCGGCCTCGGCAGGGGCTACGGCTGATGCTGGCTGGTGCGCTTTGGTAGCTGGGGTCTCGCTGCGATGACGGTAGAAGATCGCTCGGGCGCGATCGACATCTTCGATCACTGTCTCGAAGGGGTCGAACTTGCTGTCGCGCTCGAGGATGACGATCTCCGCCGTAGTGCGGCGGATCACCTCCTCGAATAGCGGCCAGACTGGCTCCATGACTGGGGCGCTGTGGCTGTCTTCCCATAGCCCGTCATCGGTCTGGTGGCCGCCGGCAAGGTGGATCTGTGAGACGCGCTCGAGCGGCAGGCGATCGATGAAACCGATCGCATCGTAACCGTGGTTGTGGGAGTTGTTGAAGATATTGGTGACATCGAGCAAGAGTGAACAATTGGTCTCCTCGGTCAGGCGCCGCAGGAAGTCAGCCTCTTGTAGCTCGCAGTGTGGAATCGGGAAGTAGTAACTGACGTTCTCTAGTGCAAAGGGTCGGCCGAGCGCCTCGCTGGCACGATTGTAGGAGCGCGCGAGCCATTGGATGGCGACTTCATCGAAGGGCATCGGTAAGAAAATTTCCAGATCCGTGCCGTCCATCGAGTGGAAGGCCAGGTGCTCGCTGAAGGTCTCGATCTGGTGCTGATCGAGGAAGCAGCGTGTGCCTTCGAGGTAGGAGGTGCTGGGGGGCTGGACGCTGCCGATGGAGAGGGTCAGTCCGTGCGCGGTCGCCGGGAGCGTGGCTAGTGCTTCGCGGAGGAGATGCAGATCGGTGTCGCCGCGCAGGCGCCGTTGCCGGTTGATGTAATCCTCGGTGGTGATCTCGAGCAGGTCGAGGCGATCGGCAAAGCGCATTACCTGATCGTGGATGACATGACGGTAGGCGAGGCCGACGCCGCGGGCTAGCTGGTGGTTCGAATGTTTCATCAGATGGGTAACAGGTTGCATGCTGGATGACGATGGAGGAACGGCGGGTCGCGAACACCGCCGTCCCAGGGTTTGTCAGCGGCTGCTAGTAGCAGTTGCGCCAACAATTGCGCCAGCAGTTGCGTGACCAGCAGTTGCGCCAGCCGCATCCGCGGCCGTAGCGGTGACCATGCCCGTGGGGCGTGACCATGTCATCGCCGGCGGCCGCATCGTGTGCTGCCTGGGGCATGCTGCTGTTCGCCTCTGCGGCCATCAGCTTGGCTTTGACCTGTTCTGCAGGTACCAGCATCGCATTCAACTGCGAGTCCGGGACGTTGTAGAACTGGCCGTCCATACTTCTTAGTATAGCCATTGCTTCGTCTCCTTTCTATTTTGGTGCTCAGGGTCGTTGATATGTGGGCGCGCTTTCCCCCCGAGCGTGGAATGCGCCCCCGTTGGGATTCGTCTACGCGTGTTTGGCCAGCGGTGAGCTCGCCGGCCTCTTGGCGATGTGTTGGCGTACGATATCGATCGGCATTTGGATCATCGATCTGCAGTGGTGGGTCTCCGCCGAGTCGAAGCTGCCGTTCTCGTAGTACTTGTTCGATGGCGATGCCCCCCCGCAGTGTTCCCAGTAGGGGCAGGTGTCTGCGCACTTGCGGTTGCCCGCGTCGATATCGCTGATGATGGCCTGGAATGCCGGGTTGGCGGTTGCCTCGAAGAGGCTCTGGTGTAGGAGGTTGCCAAACGAAAAGGTGCCGTATTTGTCGGTCGGCTGACCGAGCAGCTCTGGCGAGAAGCTCGAAAAATTGCCGGAGCAGTCGACGTTGATCATCGCGAAGGCCTCGGTCTCAAGGTTGTAGTATTTTCCATCCGGCGTGCGGTTCTGATCCGGCGATTCGAGGGCTTCGAAGGCATTCTCGAACTCGCGGATCTGGAGCGGGAAGCCATCGGATCGGTTCAGGTCGAAGACCCGCTGGAGGAATTGCCTGACACGCTCTTCGGGCTGGTCCCCGAGCGACGAGGTCTCATTGGCGCCCTCGACTTCCTCGATGTTGAACCCGACGCCGCGGATTCCGAGGCTGCGGAAGTACTGGTAGATCTCGTCCGGGCGGTCGAGCGAGGCGTCGGAGATGACGGCGACCACGCCGAAGGGAATCCCGTTCTGCTTCAGGAGATCTGAACCACGGATCGTCTTGGCATGCGTGCCGCCGCCGCTCCTAGTCTTGCGGTGCGCGTCGTGGATCGGGGCCGGCCCGTCGATGCTGAGCCCGATATCGATCGGCTGCGATTTGATGAAATCACACCACCTCTGGTTGATCAGTGTCCCGTTGCTCTGGAAGCTGTGGCGGACTTTGCCCCGCAATTCGGGGAAGGAATCGATGATCTCGAGAGCTTCCTCATACCAACTGACGGGGACTGCCAGCGGTTCGCCAGCGTGCCACAGCAGGGTGAACTCTGGACCGACCAACCCGCTCTCCACGATGCGTGTCATGATCGTTCTGAGCGTATCGAATTCCATTCGGCGTTTGGACGTGCGGTGGGGGAGGTAGCAGTAGTCGCAGTTGATGTTGCAGAAGGGGCTCGGCTGGATGACGAGGACCCCGAGGTGTAGTTGGCGCATAGGATTTGAGGGTTCTGTTAGTTTAATAGGGGGGATTGTTCGGAAGGAATCCGCGGCTTTCCAATCCGACGGCAGCGTAGAATTGTTTATTCAAACATTTGTCACTGGAGCAATTCGGTTGAATGAACCGCGGTGGGCCACGTCCAATCGTGACGACGATTGTGAACGAGCTGCCGCCCCCACCGATGCACTATGCAAAAAGTCTTCGCCTGATCCGCGAGACGCTTGCAAAACTTGGCTGGCGCTACAAGCTCTGCATCCCGGTTCTGGCACTGCTGTCGACGGTCTTCTTGTTGCCGCCTAGACTCCTGCAATTCTTCACCGGGGAGACGCAAAATTTGGGTGTCACACCTGCGGATGAATTCGTTCGCCAGCTGATCATTTTCGGCATCGCCGTCGCGCTATGTCTGTGGCTGACGATCTTCCTGACGGGGATGATCCAAGAGTGGCTGAGGCTAAAGATCAGCGTTGGCCTGAGACGGGATTCGCTCGAGGCACTGCACCGGACGAGGATCGAGGTGCTCGATGACGCGCACCGCGGTGACTGGATGACGCGTGTCACGAGCGACTTGCGCAACTGTGAAGATTTTCTGTCAGACTCGATCCCACAGCAGATCCAGGCGTTCACCTTGGCCTTCGGTTCGGCGGTGATGTTCTTTATCTACAGTGGGCCGATCGCCCTCATCCCCTGTGGGGCAGCGGTTGTTTTGGCCTTGGTGAACGCGCGGGTGCAACAACGGATGGCACCCGTGCTGCGCGAGAACCGTGAACTGGAAGGAGAGATCTTCCAATCCCTGATGGAGAATTACGAGGGCTTGCGCACCATCCGCAGCAGTGGCGGTGAGGCGCAGAACCTCGCGCGCCTCGACCGCAGCCTGCAGCGCCTCTTCTCTGCCGGGATGCGAATCATCCGCTCGATGGCGGCACTGATGGGCTTGAATGAATTTGCCAGTCAGATCGTCGTGACCCTCGTGCTGACGGCGGTGGCGATCGCGCTGGCTGACGGTGAAGTGACCGCTGAGGCAATCCTCGTCTACCCGTTTTTTATCAATGTCTTCCTGAGCAACGCAAGGGATCTCGCGGCTGCGGCCTTCGATTGGAACCGGTTTTTTATCGAGGG
>Ga0316197_10001676_pt1 | contig 15779 bp, 12 predicted proteins | sample OudBiesiAoxic_MG_FD_204939 | JGI IMG/M metagenome (GOLD analysis project Ga0316197, IMG submission 204939) | Coastal sediment microbial communities from Oude Bieten Haven, Netherlands - site A oxic | ecosystem: Environmental > Aquatic > Marine > Coastal > Sediment | place: Netherlands... | reverse complement strand
GGACCGACACCCTGATCGAGGCCTCGGCCGGCGCGGACCTGTTCGCGTGCGAGTGCTACGCCTTTGACAAGGATGTTCCGCTGCACAACAACTACGCGAGCATCATGGAGAATCGTTCACGCATGACCTGCAAGCGCATCATCGTCACCCACATGAACGAAGGGATGTTGTCCCGGGTTCCAGAGATCGAGTTGGAGGCGGCCGAGGACGGGATGACGGTGGTCCTGTGAGTCCTGCAGCGAAGGTCTCGCGCTGGTCGGCCGAGGCGCCTGCCCAAGTCGATTTGACCCAAGCCGAGCAGGACGCTTGGGTTCGCTCGATCGCCGACGAGCTCATCGCGCTCGCATCGAGCTCCGACGAGCTCGCACGCCTCGAGGAAGCCTCGCCAGACGCCCCGGTTCTCGTCCGGCTGGCGATGAAGCTCGCGCAGTCGCGAATGCGGGTGGCGGCGCTTCACGAGTCCTTGCGCGTGTCGATCGTGTTCGCGATGTACAAGGAGCACAATCGCCTTCGAACGCAAGCCGAGCATCCGCACGGCGAGGATTTCCTCGTGCGTAAGGTCGAGCAGGTCGAGTGGCTGCTGGCCGGCCTTCCGGCCGCACGCTGGGAGATGCTCGTCGTCGACGACGGATGCCCAGAGAAATGCGGTGAAATAGCCCAGCAGATCGTCAATGCGCGGGGGCTCGGAGACCGGGTCCGAGTGCTGTTCCTGCAGGACGCCATCGATACTGGCCATCCGCTCGCGCGCGGCCTGAGATCGACGGACGACAGTCAAAAAGGCGGCTCTGTCGAGTACGGCATGAGCGTCGCCGCCGAGGACGACAGCCAAAGCCACGTCGTCGTGTTCACGGACGCGGACCTCTCCACGCATCTCGGGCAACTAGGGTTGCTCATCGACCCGATCCTGCGCGGGGGCTTTGACGCAGCGATCGGGTCACGTCGCGAGCCACTGTCGGTGGTCATCAAGGGCGGCGCGCGCAACACGCGCGGAAAGCTGTTCATCTATCTGTGGAAGCGGCTGATCCCCGAGCTCAGTCCCATCGTCGACACGCAATGCGGGTTCAAGGCGTTTCGCGCCGACGTCGCCAAGGCCATCGTCAGGGATACCGTCGAGAAGCGCTTCGCGTTCGATATCGAGCTCCTGCTTCGGACTGTGCTCGCGCGCCCGGCTTCAATCGAGCGCGTGCCGATCGCGTGGATCGACAGCGAAGCCGCGTCGACGACGAAGGAGCTCCAGCCTTACCTCGCGATGCTGCAGAGCATCGTGCGCATCGCGAATCGCTATCTTCCGGAACGCTCGCTGGCGGCTGGTTTCGCCGAGCTAGTCGAGTCGCTCGACGACGCTTCCTGGAATCGATTGTCGAATGAGGTCCCAACGGAGATCGCAGAACGTGCGCCCCTCGAGTTCGAGGAGTTCGACGCCGTCACGGCCGAGCAGTTGCGACAAATCGCGCTTTCGAGCAGCTGAAGCGGGGGCCGCTCGCGCAAAGTTTGCGCAGGGTCGTTTATCCGCTGCGCTCAACGTTGGGTCGCGCTATTCGAATCTTGGATCCGGGCGGAGGGTACGCAAATGAGACTAGTGGTGAGTTTGGTCCTGGCGGCCGCGGTTGCGGCGGGGGTAGGTTGTTCATCATCGCCGTCGGGTCCTGAGTCGACTGGCTACGAGCTCCGACGTCAGGCGTTCTTCGACGCCACCGAGGCTGCCGACGCGAACAACACCTACTCTGAGGTCGTTCGGGTCATGCGCGGCATTGAGCCGGACGAATCGAAGATTCAGCACGATCTCGATCGCCTCACAGCGCGCGAAGACACCTCCGACTTCAAGCTCCCCGGGCTCCTGTGGCTGCTCTACAAGTACTCCGATTCCGAGGTGCTCCGGGCGGAGATGGTCGCCAACATCAAAGGGGTGCTGCTCAAGCACAAGTTCTGGCCCGACGAGCGGCTGAACGAAACCGAGTGGCTGCCGGAGCCTGAGCCGGTTGACGACGATTGGGTTCCGACCACCGACAGCATGGTCTACGTCACGGAGAACCATTTCATCCTTTACGCCAGCGGCGCGTATCTGGTGGGGCAGCTCTATCCCGACGAGGTGTTTGCTGCCAGTGGTGAGACGGGCGCTGAGAAGATGGAAACCTTTCGGCCGCGCGTCATGAAGTGGCTCGAGCTCCGATACAAGAGCGGCTTCAGCGAGTGGCTCTCCAACGTCTACTACGACGAAGACATCCCGGCCGTCGTCGCGCTCGCTGAGCTCGCCGAGGACCCGGAGATCAAGCAGCTCGCGTCGATGGTCTTGGACCTGATCTTCGCCGACATGGCCTTGAATCAGTACCGCGGCACGTTTGGGAGCACCCACGGGCGAACCTACGAGCAGAAATTCGGCGGCTCGCGCGACAGCACCCGTTCCACGGCCGCACTCCTCTTCGGCGTAACCGACTTGGATGATCCGGAAGCGAAGCCTTCCAATCTGCCATTCGAGCTCGCCGACTTCCGTCCGGGGAACATGAGCTCGACGATGGTCGCACTGGCCGAAGAGTACAGGCTCCCGCGCGTCATCTACGACATCGCCAACGACACCGAACGCGAGGAGATGGAGAACCGCCAGCGGATGGGCATCAGGCTCGACGAGGCGGAAAGCTGGGGCCTCGACGTGAATCACTTCGAGGACGGCATGACCTTCATGACGCTCGAGGCCTACACACACTACCTCACCATTGGGCTCTGGGCCGAGATGCTCGACGCCTACGGCTGGTGGGTCCACGACGACTACAGTATTTTCAGGGACTTCCAGGAGGTGTTGAGAGACCCGGTCGTAGGCCCCGTGTTCGCCAAGGGCGCCGAGAAGGACATCACGCGCAACATGCGTCCCGAGGTCAACATCTACACCTATCGGACGCCGGGCTACATGCTCAGCACCGCGCAGGACTATCGTGACCCTCACCGCGTCGACTACGTCGCGAACGAGAGCGGCTACGGTGGCGATCAGCAGTCGATCTGGCAGGCGACGCTGGGCAAAGACGCCGTCGTCTTCACCACGCATCCGGCAAACGAAGACTGGGGCGGCGACACGCCGCGATTTTGGACTGGCTATGGCACCATGCCTCGGGCGATTCAGGTCAAGAACGTCGTGGTCTCCCTCTATGATGTCGAAACCGGGGAGACGCTCTACGTGCAGGACCAGCCCCTCTACACCCACGCGTTCTTCGACAAGAGCCAGTTCGACGAAGCGTACAAAGAAGGTGGCTGGTTCTTCGGGCGCTACGAAGACAGCTACGTCGCCCTGTGGGCCTCGGATCCCGACGCCGATTGGAAGGTCAACGACGACCCAGACCACCAAGACCTCGGCGACCACGAGATCGTCGCGTGTCCCGACGGCTATCCAGGGGCTTCCTCGACGTATCCTGACGGCTACCCGGGTCATGAGGCTTGTCAGAATCGTCAGGGGTACGGCGAGTGTGAGGACCCGAAGGATTGCGACAAGACGGTCTGGATTAGCGAGCTCGGAAGCAAGGCTGATTACGTCGATTTCGACGCGTTCAAGCAAGCCATCCTCGATGCCCCGCTCACTGTGAACGTGCAGTCCCTCACGGTCGATTACGAGTCGCCCTCCCAAGGCAAATTGGTAGTGGGGTGGAACGGCGAGCCGCTGACTCAGGATGGCACGCCGGTCGAGGTGCATGACTACGCGCGCTACGAAAACCCCTACGGCAGCTCTGCTTTCCGCGACGATGTCATTTCGTTCGAGCGCGAGGGCCGGCGGCTCGAGCTCGACTACGCTCAACTGAAGCGTGAATACGACTACCTCCTAGACTAGTATCCGGCGGATGCTGAATTTCTCGGGCCGCGAAGCGGTCGTCACAGGCGGCACCGGCGCGCTGGGCACGGCGGTCGTCGGCCGTCTCATCGCCGCAGGCGCCACGGTGCATGTGCCGGTCTACATTGCGGAAGAGCTCGAGCGCTTCCCCTACCGCGATCACGACGCCGTTCGCTTGCACGAGGGGCTCGATCTCACGAACGAGGCCGACGTCGCCCGTCTTTTCGGCGCCACGTCCGCACTCTACGCGAGCGTCCACATCGCGGGCGGCTTTGCGATGGGGCCGATCGCCGACACGAGCCTGCAGACCTGGGACCACCTGATGCGCATGAACGCATCGACTTGCTTTCTGTCCTGCCGTGAGGCTGTGCGAACCCTCGAGGGTGGCGAGGGCCGCATCGTCAACGTGGCCGCGCGACCTGCCCTGCTGCCCACGGGGCAGATGAGCGCCTACGCCGCGTCGAAGGCGGCGGTGGCCGCACTGACGCTGTCTCTCGCAGAGGAGCTCGCGGAGACTGGCGTTTGGGTGAATGCCATCGTTCCGAGCATCATCGACACCGCCGCCAATCGTGCGGCCATGCCCGGGGCGGACCATAGCGCCTGGCCCACACCGGACCAGATCGCCGAAACCATCGCGTTCCTCGCCTCGCCGCAAAACGCCGTGACTCGCGGCGCGCTCGTGCCGGTCTACGGAAAGAGCTAGCGGCCGGAATGGTCGATCGCTAGCCGGGCCAACTCGGGTATTCTTCGCGCATGAAGTACACTCATCTCGGACGGACTGGTGTCACGGTTTCACGCATTTGCCTCGGTTGCATGAGCTACGGCACGCCCGAGTGGCGACCGTGGGTCCACGACGAAGCCGCCTCCGCCCCGTTCTTCAAGCGCGCGATCGAAGCCGGCATCAACTTCTTCGATACGGCGGACATGTATTCAATTGGCGTCAGCGAAGAGGTCACGGGCAAATGGCTCCGGGAATACGGCAAGCTCGACGAGCTCGTGATCGGCACGAAGGTGTTCTTTCCGATGAGTGAGCGCCCGAACATGGGAGGCTTGTCCCGTAAACACATCCAGCAGGCCTGCGAAGACAGCCTCCGGCGCCTGGGCGTCGACACGATCGATCTCTACCAGATCCACCGCCTGGACCCCGCGACGCCGATGGAGGAGATGTTGGCCGCGCTCGACCAACTCGTGACGCAGGGCAAGGTCCGCTACATCGGTGCGAGCTCCATGTACGCATGGGAGTTCCAACGCTTGCTGTCGATGTCCGAGCAAAACGGTTGGGCGCGCTTCGCGACGATGCAGAACCACTACAATCTCGTGTATCGAGAGGAAGAACGCGAGATGCTTCCGCTCTGCGAAGATCAAGGCATCGCGGTGACTCCCTGGTCGCCTCTGGCGCGCGGCATGCTCGCCGGCACCCGAAACAAGCTTGGCGATAGCTCGACCAGCCGTTCTTCGAGCGACGGTCTCGACCAGATTCTCTACGATCAACCTTCCGACTGGGAGGTCGTCGAGGCGGTCAAGAAGGTTGCCGCGGAGCGTGGCGATCCGCCGGCTCGGGTCGCGCTCGCCTGGCTGATGTCGAGGCCGGCTGTGACCGCGCCGATCGTCGGAGCCACCAAGCTGAAGCATCTCGACGACGCCATCGCAGCCGTGGAGATCGAGTTGAGCGATGAGGAGGTGGCTGCCCTCGAAGCCCCCTATCGCGCGCATCCAGTCAAGGGGTTGGCGGCGCCCAAGAGCTGAGTGGTTACGACTCCCCGAGCTCGGAGCGGAGGCTGCGGATCATCAACCGTTCGTAGAGCCCGGGCGCGATTCGTGAGAGCAGGGCGCTCGTCTTCCCGACCGGGGTGAGCACGAGGCGCTTCTTGCCCGCGCGAGCGGCCTTCAGCACCTCCCGTGCCACATCGTCGGGATCACCGAGCTCCCCGACCTTGGAGCGAGGGCGCTTGATGCGTTTGCCGTCACCGCCGAGTGTCTTTGCTTCGAGCCCGGTCTCGACGAACGATGGGCAGACCATCAAGACGCCAACTCCGCGGTCTGCGACTTCTGCGCCGAGGCTCTCGAACAGCCCGTGCATCGCGTGCTTGGACGCGGCGTACCCGCTCCGCCCGTAGAGCGGCGCGAGCCCGGCGATGCTCGACACGGCGATGATCAGCCCTCGTCGTTCCAGCAGATCGGCCATGCACACCTGGGTACAGTGAAGCGCGCCGAACAGATTCACCTCCATGACGCGCCGAAAGACCTCAGGTCGCGTCTCCGCGAACGCGCTTCGGTGCACGATGCCCGCGTTGTTGATCAGCACATCGATACCGCCAAATGCAGTACGCACGGCGTCCATCGTATTGACGACCTGTTGGGTGTCGGTGATGTCGCAGGGCAGGGCGACCGCTTCGATACCCGCGGCCTTCAACTGGCGCTTGGCTTCGTCGAGGGGGCTCGACGGGAGGTCGACGATCGCGATCCTTGCGCCGGCGCCGCCAAAGCTTCGCGCGAGGGCCATGCCGATTCCGCCGGCGCCCCCCGTGATCACGACCACCTTGCTGGCGAAATCACGCGGAGCCAAGGAGACCTCGGGCGCGCGCGTAGAGCTCGAAGGCCTCTCGGCTCGTGAGCTCTGGAGTGTAGCCGTACTCCTCTTTGAGTCGCCGATTGGAGAGCACCGGCCGGTACTGCAAGAACTTCACCCGCTCCGGGCCGTTTTCCCCGAGCCTCAGGCTCTTCAGAAGCCACAGGATCCCTTTCACCAGCGTTGCGGGGAGCGGCACGTACGGCTTGTCGAGGATCTTTGCGATCTCGCGCGGAGTCAGCGCGCCGTCGCCGGCCTGGTTGAAGACGCCTACTTTGTCGGAGAACACCGCGTCGACGAGACAGGCCACCAAGTCCTGATCCCAGATGAACACGAACGGCGAATCCGAGCCTATGATGCCCAGAATCACAGGCTTCTCGAAGAGGTCCGTCACCGGGCTGTGTACGTCGGGACCCACGATCGTGCCCGGTCGAAACACGACCTGCCGGAGCTCCGGCCGCTCTTCGCGCCATTTGGCGAGCATGCCTTCCACGATTCGCTTGTGCTTCGAGTACTCGAACTCGTCGTTGCCCCGCAGCGGGTCCTCTTCGTCGAGCCAGTCCGGGTTGTCCGGGTGGTAGCCATACGCTGCGCCGCTCGAAGTCACGATCAGCCGTTTGGCATTCACCGCCTCGCAGGCATCGAGGATGTTCTGCGTTCCCAGCACGTCCACGCGATACGCCAGGTCCTCGGGCGCCCCCTTCGGGACGCGTACGATCGAGGCGAGGTGGACCACCGTGTCGATCCCCTGCTCGCGGAACACATCCACGAGAGCGGGGTCACAGATGTCGCCCTGCTTGTAGACGACGCCGTCAAGCCGATTGGCCGGATCGGTCTCCGCCCAGTCGAGCGCGACCAGCGCCGAGAGCTCGCCTCTGCGCTGTGCCAGCGCCGCGACGCAGAGGCGACCGACGTATCCGGCCGCCCCGGTCACGAGGACCGCGGGGCCCGCGCCCATCAGGCGCCGGGCTCCTGGTGCATCGCCTTGAACTCCTGGAGGCCAGGAGCGAACAAGTGCATGTTCGGGTCGACGTCGACGTGGATCACCGAGGGCTTTCCGGACTCGACGCAGCGATTAAGCGCACCTTCGAGCTCGGCCGGGTCGGCGACGCGCTCGCCGTGGCATCCCATCGCCTCTGCCACCTTGTCGAACTCAATCTCCTCGAAGTCCGCGTTGATGGTGCCCTGTTGGTCGGTGCCAATGGCCGGCCGCAGCATCTGAAGTCCGATCGTCTGCGTGAGCTTCACCATGCCCCACTGCTTGTCGCAGAGCACCAGGTAGATGACGGGAAGTTTGTTTCGAAGTGCCGTCTCGAGCTCTTGCATGTGGAAGCCCATCGCACCATCGCCGATGATGCAGACCACCTTGGCGTCGGGCCGCGCGATCTGTCCGGCGAGCGCCTGCGAGACGCCCGCACCCAGCATGCCGAACTTGAAGGTCGACAGCAGCGCGTCGGGCCGGTTGATGTCGGAGAAGAAGCTCGCCCAAACCGTCGCGTTGCCGCCGTCGAAGACATACACCGCGTCGTCGCCGAACACCTTCTGGCAGGCTACGGGGACGTGCGAGCTGTGCATCGGCACGGAGGTGTTCTGAAGGGCGGCATCGAGCTGCGCGCGAACCTTGCCCTGGCCTTCGACCAGGCTCGCGGTGCGAGTGCGGTTGGCTTGGCGCTTGGCGGCGCTTGGCGGCGCTTGGCGAAGCTCGGCTGCCAGCGCCGTGAGGAAGGCGTTCGCGTCGGCGAGAACGGCGAGCGCGGTGGCCTTGTTGAGCCCGAGGATCTCGTCGTCGATGTCGACTTGGACCATCTTCTGCTCGCCAGGTTTGCCCCAATACGGAGGCTTACCCCACCAATCGGTTTCGCCGAGGCGCGATCCCACGACCAGGACGACGTCGGCTTCGCTCCGCGAGTGGTTGATCGGGTCCATCGCCCAAATCGGCAGAAGTTGCTCGTGATTGTCGGGCATGGCGCCGCGCCCGGCCCAGCTCGTGGTTGCAGGGCAGCCGAGCGCCTCGACCACCTCTTGGAGGGCCGCAGAGCCGTGCGCGTGGAGCACGCCGTAGCCGGAGTGGATGTGTGGTCGCTCCGCGTTCCGAAGCAACTCCGCGGCTTCCTTCACTTCGCTCGGCGTTGGCTCGATCGGCGTGGTCCGCCGGTACTCTTTCGGCGGTCGCAGATCGATACCGTCTGCCTCGAACACACCGTTCATCACGGACTCCGGCACGTCGAGATGAACCACACCGGGCCGGCCGCTGTAGCTGACGCGAAGCGCGCGCCGGAAGAATTCAGGGAGGCGCTCGAACGAAGGAACCGCGCCGCTCCACTTCGACATCGCGCGCGTGACGCCGGCTTGGTTGAAGTACTGATAGGTGCCGCCGCGGTCGGGGTACGCGATCGGCGTGCGCCGACTCGATGTGATCACGAGCACACGGTTTCCCTCGCCGTTCTCGACGGCGACGCCCGGAAGGATGTTGGCGACGCCCGGCCCGTTCGACGCCATACAGACACCGAGCTTGCCGGTGAGGCGAGCGTACGCCCCGGCCATGTGCGCCGCGCTGGTCTCGTGCCGAGGCGACACCATGCGAATCCCGTGCTTCTCGAAGCTTGCAAAGAACCCCATGTAGGTGCCGTCGACGATGCCGAACACGACCTCGACCCCTTCGGCGGCCAACATCCGCGCGAGCGCCTCTCCTCCAACCATCTGCGTCATGGTGATCCTTCCTGAGTGAAACGAGTGAGGCACTCTACACCCCAGCGCATCCGGCCCGGAAGCGAAACATTTGCGTCCGAGTAACATCCGACCCACCCACCCCCACCGCGTAGTCCTAGTATCACTCTCACGCGAGTGAGCAGCGTGCCTCCGCGCCCCTGTGGGGCTTGGCGGCGCATTCGCGCCGGGCTTCGCCCTTCGGGCTCGCATCCCTCAAGTCTTGAGAGGTGCCAGTGTCAGCGCCAGCGTTCAGCGTCCCGCCTTCACCCGGTCGTTCGCCCCGCCCTCGGGGTCCAGGCAAATAAACGACGGCACTCCGTCTTCGATGGCATACGCCGGCAAGTTCGAGGAGCTCGAGCAGACTTTGCCGTCTTTCGTGAACACCAGGTCGCGGAGCCAGGTCACTCGGGTGGGGCTGGGGTAGCTGATGAAACGCTCTTCACCTGGGATGAAGCGGATGATTCGGTCGGACATGTTCGATGTGAGCCAGACATCGCCCGTCTCCTGGTGCACGTTGAGCGCGTAGGGGGTTTCGTACTCGTCCGGCGATAGCGTGGGCAGCAGGTAGGTCTTGAACTCGCCGGTTTCTGGGTCGAAGCGGAGGAGGGCGCTCTCATCGAATGCCGGTATCCAAAGAATGCCGTCTGCGTCGAAGCGAGGGCGCCTTGGTCCCTTGAGCGGCGTGTCGTACTCGGTGATCTCCAGCGTCTCGGGGTCGACGTGACCGATCTTGTTTGCCCAGAGCTTGGCGTACCAGACGCCACCATCCTTCGGATTGACGTCGATGCCGTAGGGCAAGTTGAAGAGGTCCTCGTACTCGATGCCGCTCATCATCTTGTGCGGCGAGAGTTCGATGTGCTTGTTGCCGCGCGGCGTTCGCGCCGCGAATTTCAGCATCATCGGAAAGAACGTGTCGGTCGCCCAGCGCAAGAACCCGTTGTGCGGAAGCTGAAGTACGGTCAGCTCTTTGGTTGCTGGATCGAATCGCGCCAACTGGTTCGACACTGCGATCGTGAACCAGACGATGCCCCTGTCATCGATTCGAATTGTGTGCGGGTAGAGCGCGCCTTGTCCGATCTCGACGACTTCGAACGCCTTCGTCTCGGGGTGAAACGACATCAGCAGAGAAGAAAGCGCATTGGTGAACCAAAATCGCCCATCTGCGGCCTGCGCCAGGCTGTGCGGCCCATGCTTGCCGGTGAAGATCCCGATCGGCATCGCTGCGCCCGAGAGCAGACCGCCCACCGGCAAATCGGAGTCGGGTAGGGGAACCTTCTCGACCGCGCTCGTCTCGCGGTCGAGGATCCAAATGACGTCGTGTCCCTCGTCGACGCCGTAGAGCTTCCCGTCCTCACCGACGTCGGCGTCATGGATGAACGACATCCCATCCCCAACCAACCACTCCTCGACCTTCGCGCGCGCAAGCTCCGGACTCGAATCGTAGGTCTGCACGACGTCGACCGGCTCCCCGTCGAAGCCGGCAGCCAGCACTTCGCTGAACCGCTCCACCTGCGCGTCGGTGACGATGGCCATGTAGCCTTCCATCTTCTCAATCGAGCCCTTCCACGATTCAGCGGTGCGTTTGCCGCGGGTCAGCGGGTTGCCGACCTGGTGGCAGTAGTTGCACTGCGCGATGAACGGCTGACGCTCCTCCGTATCTCGCCAGGGAAGGGTGGTGAGGTGCGCCGAGGCACAGAGCGCGTTTGAACGGTCCAGATCCGTTGCGAACGGCGCCACCTGAAGGTCCAGCCTCTGCCGGCCCGTCTGCCCCACGGTCACCTCCCGAGCTTGGTCCGCGAAGCCAGAAGCCCGAGCGCGGACCGTCAGCTTTCCGTTGAAGCTCGGCACGATGGCGTACTTCCCGACAGCATCCGTATACACCGTCTCCTTGCGCATCCTGTTCGCGCTGAAGACCGTCACCATTGCGCCGCTCACCGGCTGGCCTGCGGGGGTCGTCACCAAGCCTTTGAGCGAACCGGGGTAGGGAGGCTCACGTCCTTCGTCGACCTCGATGATATCGAGAGACGAGTCGGCGTCAGCGGCCCGCGCGGCGAGCAACAGCGAAACGGTGAAGAGAGTACCGAGAAGCAGCTTGCCAGGCATAAATCAGCCCTCCTGCAGCAGATAGTGCCCGAGCGCCCGCGCGATCGCCAGCGTCAGCGTCAGCGTTCAGCGCCAGCGTTCAGCGATTGGCGTCGGGAGGTTCTGTTACATCCAACCCACCCACCCCCGCCCGTAGTCCTAGTATCACTCTCACGCGAGTGAGTAGCGTGCCTCCGCGCCCCTGTGGGGCTTGGCGGCGCCTTCGGCGCCGGGCTTCGCCCTTCGGGCTCGCGCGCCAGCGTTCAGCCCTCTTGGGTGGCACCACCTAGTCGAACGCCCCAAGCTCCCGGCCGCATGGAGATCTGGAAAGAGTTCACGTTCGAGGCGGCGCATCTGCTGCCCAACGTGCCGGAGGACCACAAGTGCAGACGCCTTCACGGCCACTCGTATCGTGTGCGCGTCTGCGTCGAAGGCGACCTCGATCGAACGCTCGCCTGGGTGATCGACTTCGCGGACATTGCAGCCGCCTTCGAGCCCATTCGGTTGCGCCTCGACCACTACTATCTCAACGAGATCGAGGGGCTCGAGAACCCTACGAGCGAGGCGCTCGCGAAGTGGATTTGGACGAGGCTTGTTCCGGGATTGCCCGATCTCAGCCGGATCGAAGTCAGCGAGACCTGCACGGCCGGATGCGTCTACCGGGGCGACTGATCGCGCCGCTACCCGGGGGTTGTGGATCCCGACCTTGGGCTTGCTATAGTCCGAGGCATGCGAATTGTTTGGATGTTTGTGTGTCTTGTGGCGCTCGGCGGCTGCAAGAGTGAGACCGCCGAGCCTGCTCCGGAATCGACCCCACAAGAAGTCGAGCCCGCCGCGCCGAGCGAAGCCGCCGCTCCGGCGGAGGAAGCGCCAACCGAGCAAGCTGAGGCGCCGGAGCCCGCTGCGGTCCCGGATCCTGATGCGCCGGCCGATGTGGCCAAGGCCCCCAAGAGCGCCACGCGCTCGAAGTCGGGGCTCGCTTGGAAGCGTCTGAACAAGGGCAGAGGCCAAGCCCGCCCCGGCAAATTCGACACCGTCACATTGAGCTACACCGGCTGGACGCCCGACGGGCATCAGTTCGACACCTCTACGGCCCACGGCGACTCTTTGACCGTGCGCGTCGACCAGGTGATCCCAGGCTTGTCCGAGGGGTTGAAGATGATGGTGCCGGGCGAGAAGCGACGCCTGTGGGTGCCCGCCAGACTCGGCTATGGCGCGCTTGGCGCGAACGTCGACACCGCGCCCAGTCAGCCGCTGGGTGATCTCGTCTTCGACGTTGAGCTCGTGAGCTTCGACCAGGCCCCGACACCGCCTGCGGCGCCCAAAGACGTGGGTGCGATCCCCGCCGATGCAGACCGCAGCGCGTCGGGGTTGGCTTGGCGTGTCGTGAATCCGGGGACGGGCAGCGATCACCCGCTCGACACGAGCATGGTCGAGGTCACCTACACGATGTGGACGTCGGCCGGTGAGGTCATCGACAGCAGCGCGCTTCGCAACCGACCGGACACGGTGGGTGTCAAGAGGCTCGTGCCGGGCTGGGCCGAAGGCATGAAGCTCATGGTCGAAGGCGAGCGCCGCGTGTTTTGGATTCCGGAAGACCTCGCCTTCCAGGGAGCGCCTCACCGCCCGGCCGGCATGCTAGTCGTGGACGTGGAGTTGCTCCTGATCCGAAGAGACATCCACCAGGTGCGCTAAGCGCCGCCTTGTCCGCCAGCGCCGCTCTGTCCACCGGCGCCGGCCTCTCCTCCGATGCCGCCAGCGCCGCCTTGTCCTCCGGTGCCGCTGCCGCATACCCCATCCGAGCACCGCCCGCCGGCCGGTGGGATGCAGGCGTTGCCGTCCGGAGCGTTCTCCGTGCTGCACGTCCCGCTCGAGGCATCGCAAATGCCCAGCTGGCATGCCTCTCCACTCCAGCAATCGAAATTGATCTCGCAGGGTCGGACGACGCACGCTCCGGTGTCGCAGCGCCCGAGGCGAGGCGGATCAGGTTCCGGCATCGGGCGGCAGAAGTCGCCATCTTGGGCGCCATCTTCGTTGCACGTCGTCCAGATCAGTTGACAGGTTCCGTTGAGGCATGCGCTGACGCCCGTGTCGGAGCCGCAGACGGTCTGGTTGGGGAGCAGCTCGTAGGCACAAACGCCGTCTTCGCAGAGCTCCTTGGTGCACGGCTCCCCATCATCGCAGTCACGGGGGTTCACACAGGTGCGAACGGTGCCTCCCATGCCTCCAACGCCGCCTGCACCTCCCGTAGCCCCGTTGCCTCCAACTCCTGCGGTGCCCCCCGAACCTCCACCACCAGTGTCCCCGCTGCTGCTGCAGCCGAGCGACGAAACGAGTGAAGCGATCACGAAGGTAAGGAGGATCAACAGGCGCATGTCGGTCATCATACGCGGCACTTCGACGAAAGGGGGAACAATTCCTCCCCCGGCGCAGGACCCGATTGACCGCGCCTCCGGGGTAGTAGCCGTCCCGAAAATCGACGGTTTTTTGCCACCAGCGATCGCGTACCGGTACCAATGGCTCGGTGGGAATGCGACCGAACAATCGGTGGGTGAAGTCACTGCTCGTCGCGGGTCTGGGCATCTTGCTCGTGAGTTGCTCGATCACCCGTGTGAAGTGGCGCATCAAGCGCGACAAGACGATGGAGTCCGGGAAGTCGGCGTACCTGGAGGCACCGCTGAGCCCGGTCGCAGTCGAGCGGCCGCCCAACATCGTCATCTTGCTGGCCGACGACCTCGGGAAGTACGAGGTGTCGACCTACGGGGCCGACCACATTGCGACGCCGCACATCGATCAGATTGGCGCCGAAGGCGTCGTGTTCGAGGAGGGGTACGTCACCGCACCCACGTGCGCGCCGTCGCGAGCCGGGATCATGACCGGCCGTGTGCAGAACCGGTACGGGTTCGAAACCCAGATCATGGAGCACTATCCGACGAACTGGGTCGAGTACATCTCAGGCCGATGGATCGTCGACACCGGCGAATTCGTCGTCAAGGCCAAGCCCTCGTTCCCGGCCGAGTGGCAGGCGCACAAGCAGGGCGTCCCACCTTCCGAGATCACGCTCGCGCACGTCTTGAAGAAATACGGCTATGCGACCGGTCTCGTCGGCAAGTGGCACCTCGGCGTCTCGCGCAATCAAGTGCCGCTCGAACGAGGCTTCGACTACCAGTTCGGTTTCGACGGCGCCTTTTCGCTCTACACGCCGGAGCGGAATTGGCCTCACGTGGTCAACCACGAACACACGTCATTTAGTGCTCAGTACCAGTGGGGGATGGGCCGGCGCGACGAAGCTGCGATTCTCGAGAACGGGAAGGTCGTGCGCGAAGAGCAGTACCTCACGTACGCGTTTCGCGATCGCATGAAGAAGTTCATCGAGGATCACAAGGAGGAGCCGTTCTTTCTCTACGCCGCATTCAGTGCGCCGCACGTGCCTTTCCAAGCGCCCATCGAATACTATTGTCGCTACGCGCACGTGGAAGACGACAACAAGCGCGTCTATTACTCGATGATCTCGGCGCTCGACGACGCGATCGGTGAGGTGCACCAGAGCATCAAGGATGCAGGGATCGAGGAGAACACCCTCATCTTCTTGTTGAGCGACAACGGGGGGGCGTCGTACACGCACGCGACCGACAATGGACCGCTCAAGGGCGGCAAGCTCACCCAGTTCGAGGGCGGCATCAATGTGCCGTTCATGATGAAGTGGAAGGGCAAGGTCCCGGCAGGGATGCGGTATCAACATCCGGTTTCGTCGACCGACATCTTTGCGACCTCGGTTGCAGCGGTCGGCGGGTCGCTGCCGGGCGACCGCAAGTATGACGGGGTCGATTTGGTGCCCTACGTGAACGGGCAGGCCGAGGGGGTCCCACACGAAACGCTTTACTGGCGAGCAGATCACATCTGGGCGATTCGGGACGGCAAGTACAAGCTGATCCTCAGCACGCGCGACGGTTGGGCGGAGCTCTACGATCTCGAGGTCGACAAGCCCGAGCAGATCAATCTCAAGGAGCAAATGCCGGAGCTCTACGAGAAGCTTCGGCAGGAGCACGAGAAGTGGCAAAAGGACGAGCTCCACAAGAAGCCCATGTGGCCGCGCATCATGGACAAGAAGTTCGTGCTCGACGGCAAGGAATACCTCTTCCCGGCATGATAATGAGAACGCTTCTTCCAGTGGTGCTTGCGTTCGCAGCCGGGGTTGGCCTGTTGGCGACGCCATCGAGCGCAGCGGCACAGCAGCCGAAGATGGACATCAAGCTCTTTGCCGGCGCCAGTGCGACCACGTTCGTCGAGATGCTGGAGACGGGCCGCGAGCGAGACGTATTCGCCGGTTGGCAGATTGGGTTTGGCCCGCGGGTGCGAAAGAGGAAATGGTTCGTCGAGGCCTTGCTGTCGTTCAACCGGTGGACGTTTTCCTTGAGCGATCCGGACTTGAGCTTCTCAGGCCAAGTCAATTCGTTCGAGCTCCCCCTCAACGCAGGCTTCATTCCTTACAAGAACAGCTTGTTTAAGCTCTATCTCTACGGTGGGCTCGTCAACCACTTCAACACGAAGCTCATTGCGACGGTGGCGCTCGCGGATGGCAGCGCGAGCGAGACCGTCAAGCTCAAT
>Ga0316197_10001675_pt1 | contig 15781 bp, 12 predicted proteins | sample OudBiesiAoxic_MG_FD_204939 | JGI IMG/M metagenome (GOLD analysis project Ga0316197, IMG submission 204939) | Coastal sediment microbial communities from Oude Bieten Haven, Netherlands - site A oxic | ecosystem: Environmental > Aquatic > Marine > Coastal > Sediment | place: Netherlands... | reverse complement strand
CAAATTCTCTGTTAATTTGCACAACAGAGTTTGGGTTGTAATCGAAAACATGTTCAACAGGAGATCATTATGGCTAAGAAAAAAAGCAAAAAGAAAGATGATAAGAAAAAGAAATGCGACAAGAAGAAATGTAACAAAAAAGACGTGAAAAAAGGGAAAAAGAAGAAAAAGGATAAAAAGAAAAAATAGTCAGTCTATATGGTCCTAGCAACATGCTAGGACCACTATATGTGGGCGAAAGGTTTCTTATAGTGCTCTGCAACAGAAGATGTTCGATCGGTCAGCCACTCTGACCCAACTCTGCCGAGTCTAAAAGTAATTCCACTCAACCCAATCTCCATTGATAAAGGTAACCATGTCAAAGAAAAATAAAAAACTCAGCAATAAGAAGTATGAAAAAGAACTGTACAAACTCCAGGTTGAGCTCTGCAAGCTTCAAGCATGGGTCAAGCAGGAAGGCAAGAGAGTTATTATCATATTTGAAGGTCGTGATACTGCAGGTAAAGGGGGCGTTATCAAACGCATTCTTGAGCGTGTCAGCCCACGGGTTTTCCGGGTCAATGCTCTGCCCACTCCAACCGACCGTCAAAAAACACAAATGTATTTTCAACGTTATTTTGAACGATTTCCCGCAGCAGGTGAAATTGTTATCTTTGACCGCAGTTGGTATAATCGGGCCGGTGTTGAGCGGGTCATGGGTTTTTGCACTGACCAAGAATATCATCGCTTTTTGAAGCGTACACCAGCTGTTGAGAAAGCTCTGGTCGATGATGATATTATTTTGATCAAATATTGGTTTGAAGTGAGCCAGGAAGTTCAATTTGAACGCTTGAAAAAAAGGATTGAAGATCCTCGCAAACATTGGAAACTAAGTCCTATGGATTTAGAAGCGCAGGAATTGTGGGATAAATACAGCGAGGCAAAAGATAGAATGTTTTTAGCAACAGACAGTAATCATGCCCCATGGTTTGTCGTCAACTCAGACAACAAAAAAAGTGCTCGACTCAACTGTATCTCTCACCTGCTCAGTCAAATCCCATATGAAAGGATACCTTTCAAAAAACCCAAAATCAAAACATCGAAAAAGAACAAATATACGCCTATAGAATACGACTACACTATTGTTCCTGAAAAGTTTTAAGAATGGGACACTGCTTTCAGAACATTTCCGAAGATCATAGAAGGCATTAGGTTGCCAAATCAAATCACAACTAAAAGGGAAAATACTCAGAATTGACCTTCTTCCTGTGAAGTTGCGAGAAGGCATTTCATCAAAATAGGAGAGATTTGATTCGGCAACTGTCACAAAGAAAAGACTCTCAGTATTGTTGCCGTGCTTCTTATAAACCCTCAACCCCGATACTGCGCATTCTGCGTAATCACCGTTTCCCCGTAATTTTGTAAGTCCCTTATAACTATATATGCAAGGCGCCTAGGGGGTGGGGACCCCCTACCCCCCCCTTCTTAAAATCTCCTCATTATGTAGAACCGGCGTAGAACCAAACAAAAAAGCGGTTAAGCAAAATTGACCTAACCGCTTGATTTTATTGGTACGCCCGGCACGATTCGAACTTGCGACCTACGGATTAGAATTCCGTTAAAAGCGCCCTTTGTAACGAACAATCAAACACTTACTGGGGCGCTTGCTAGTTCGTTTTTCCCACCAATGCGCCCCATATGCGCCTGGATTTGACCACACAATTTTATTTTTCCCTATTTTACCAACCTGCGGCAGAATCCCAAAAACTTGGTTAAGCTAGGATTATGATGCCCGAACCAACAAAAAATCGGCTCGCTCAAATATCCCGGCTCCCTGAAAACTGGGAAAAGCAGGTCGAGGAATGGGAACGAGCCTCAGGCTACACCCCATCAACAGTGCCAACCGACGTTGGTAAGATCTATCTTGGGACCGAGAAAGAATTTTATGACGTCGTCAAAAAGTACAATTGGAACATCTAGTCAATTGTAAATTAATAGAAACACCTTTCCGTGGAATTAAGGGTAACATTCATTACCTTCAACATGGCAATATTAAATTCAATGCTCATTAGCACAAAATAACTTATCAGGAACTCCGCGTAGCATATTCTGTATTTTTGCAGATAGTTCATACAAAAATCATCCCGCCCCGCAAGTGTTTCTGCCGCCACAATATTAGCCATCATTTTTCTATCAAGCGGGTTAACTATTGCTCCATCGAGGCCCTTGCAAATCGCCATCGTCATAAATGTTTGGTTCAGTATTTTTCTTTCAGGAAGTCCATAAGAAATATTTGATAAGCCACATGCCGTATGAATCCCTGGAAAGCGTTCTATTATCTGTTCAATTGCATTTAAAAATTCAACCCCACACCCTTTATTCACACTGATTGGCTGGACGAGAGGATCAACAAAGATATTGTCCAGAGGCGAAAGGTTCGGTCACACCTGCTCGTTTATAAGTGTTTTTGCCAGTTTTACAGCCGACCCAGCATCAGCGGCATATCCGTTGGCACCAATTTCATCAGCAAAGGACTGGCTGACGGGGGCGCCGCCGACGATGATATTCAGACTGTCCCGCAAACCACTCTCTTCGATACTTTCGATGGATTTTCTCATCATCGGCATGGTGGTTGTAAGCAGTGCTGAAAGTCCGACAAGGCTTGGCTTATTTTCTTTGATAGCCTTAACGAACATATCCGGTTCGACGTCCACACCCAGATCAATTACCTCAAACCCCGCACTTTCTATCATCATGACAACCAGATTTTTTCCGATATCATGCAGATCACCCTTTACCGTACCTATTATCACTTTCCCTGCTGAGGTCGCTTCTCCCTCGGCAAGCAATGGTTTCAGAATTTCCACAGAAATGGACATAGCTCGCGCAGCCATGAGTACTTCCGGAATGAACAAATCACCGCTTTGCATCTTCTCACCTACGATATCCATTCCGGCAATTAAGCCTTTCTGCAGGATATCATTGGCCGGGACGCGCGCAGCTAAGGCCTCCTGCACGAGCTCTTGGAGTTTCTTCACGTCACCGGTGATGAGTGTTTTGGTAATTGCTTGTAAATCTGACATGGTACGAGCTCCTTATTTGTTAAGTTGTCTCTTATGCGAAGGTGTTCAATTCTGCTGCGTGAGCGTGCTTAGACTCAGCTATTCTTCGAATTTTGGGCTTATGGTATCCCCCATTAGTTCATTCAAAGAACGGTAGTTACTCCACTGCCGGCTAAACCTCACACAGTAACGACCCAAACCGTTGACCCAGCTCCCGGGCTTGTTCCGCATCGGGTGAACTTGTGACAATGAAAACCCCGGTGGTGCCGAATGGAGCCGTGGTATCTTGCTGGTTGTCTAACCTGCATTCACCCTGTATTGTTTTACAAAACATAAGATTGGCAGTTTCTATGTAACCTCTTTTGGGCCACCGATAAGACATGAATATATTGATAACCGGTATATCAAAAGGACTCGGCCTTGAGCTGGCGAGCATATACGCATCAGAAGGCCATGCAGTGTATGGTGTTTCGCGTACTATGCCAAACCGGATGGTGGACGAAGTAAAGTGGCACTCTGTTGATATAACAAAGCATTCTTGTAGGTCTGCCATCCATCAATTCGTTTTAAACCTACCACACCTGGATCTGTTAATTAACAATGCAGGGTGCGGGTCAAGTGGATATCAACTTGCGTCAGTCGATCCCATAGAACTTGAAACTCAGTTGGCCCTGCATTGCAATGGTCCTCTAATGATAACACAAGCAGTCATTGCAAAACTACGGCGCGCCAAACATCCCAAGATAATCAATGTGACATCCAGATTCGGCTCTATTGTCCGACATCAGCAAGGGGAGTTTGCCAACAGAGACTTCGGTTATTGCTATAGCATAGGAAAAGCAGCGCAAAATATGCTGACAATATGTATGCAAAATGACACCTCCCTGTCAGGAATTATTATAGCTGCTATGAACCCTGGTTTGCTCAGGACCGATTCTGGCGCAAACGATGCTAAGCATAGCGCGAGAGAAGGGGCAATTGCCTTCGTACGGAAGGTCGAACAAATCAACGAAAATGGAGCGTATCATGCATTTGGTGAAGCCGCGACATTGTAACCCCAGTGGGCAAATACTGAAAGGGCACCCATCTCCTGGGCTTTTTCACGCCGAATTGTGCCAGCGCGCAAGTAATTGACATCGCTTACGGAAGGGATGTGGAATCCTCCAAGTATTTTGTCTTTATTAACCCACGGGAAGAGTTTACACACTCCACCTGGGTCGAGAAGCTCAGATTCGATCCCCCAGTTTTTGGCCGCAGACATCCGGCGCTTGAGTTCTTCCATGCTCTCTTCGGTTCGAGCCAGCTCGATACCGCCGCATGACCGGTTGACCCGTCCGGGTTGGGTAGTGGCCCTTTATCAATCAACACACCATGTCTTTCCAACCTCTTTCTGCAAGATGACGAGCAATGCGACTACCTGATCTTTCCCCACTGACGTGAAAATTCAGTTCAGATTGCCAGAGGGATTCTTTTCCTAAATATACTTACCTGAATTTCATTTCCACCTTGATCCCTTTTCTGAAAGAGCAAAAATTGCCTCATGGGATTGAGTAATAATTCAGATTATGTCCGATCGCTAGTCTGTTATAATTCTCATCTACATAAATTTTCAAAGTAGAGATATAACCTCACAGAACATTTAAAGGGAGGCCTATGTTTTCCAAACAGAAACCCCTATGGGGCAAAAAAAAGAAACTGAAATCAAGTTATGATGTGGTCCTCATTGGGGGAGGGCTTCACAGTCTGGCTACAGCTTATTTTCTTGCAAAAGAGCATGGTATCACCGATATCGCGATTATTGAAAAGAACTTTATCGGATTTGGTGGTGCCGGAAGGAATACTGCAATCGTCCGTGCCAATCAGCGAACTCAGCATAACATCCCGCTCTACAAGGAAGCACTGGATCTCTGGCCGGTTTTGACCAAAGATCTCGATTATAACCTGATGTTTAATAACTGTGGCAATCTCAACCTCATGCACTCTGAGGCGGCCATGAAGGCAGCACGTATGACTATCTCCACCGCTCAGTTCCATGGGGTGGAAAGTCATCTGATTGATGCAAAGGATGCAAAGGATCTGGTCCCTGCATTAAATATCTCAGATGATATAACATTCCCAATCCATGGAGCCATGTTTCATCCACCCGGTGGAATCGTGCGGCATGATGCCGTGGTATGGGGGCTTGCCAAAGGGGCCGCAGAAAAAGGGGTCGAGATTCATCAGCAGACAGAAGCATTAGCCATAGGCACAAATAATGGCAAGGTTACCTCTGTGACCACAAGTGGGGGAGTGATAAATACAAAACAGGTATTGATTTCAGCGGGCGGATATTCTGCCGGCCTGATCAACGGAATGCTGGGTATCAAGCTTCCGATATCTGTGTTGACCATCCAGGCCATGGTAACCCAGCCCCTGAAACCTCTGCTTAACCATGTGGTCTCGTCAGGAGCTTATCACTGTTATGCAAATCAGACCCTAAAAGGGGAAATTGCCACAGGCGCCCATATGGACCCATGGCCAAACTATACGAATTTAAGTACTGCCCACTTCATTAAACATCAGGCTGAAGCACTCTGCGAGTTCCTGCCATGCCTGCAAGGTGTTCGTTTTATGAGAATCTGGGGAGGGCTTGCAGATATGACTCCCGACATGGCACCGATACTGGAGGGTAACAATCATATTGACGGATTTTTCATGAACTGCGGCTGGGGATATTTCGGGTTCAAGTCCTGCTCATCAGCTGGCAAGTACATGGCCGAATACATGGCTACCAATGAATGTCCTGACATGTTGAAGCCCTTTGCCCTGAAGAGGTATGAAGAACATAAACTTATGGGTGAAACTGCAGCACTTGTGAATTACAGCCCTGATAATTGATGAGGAGAAATAAGGATGGCATTGACAATAACATGTCCAATCTGCGGGAAAAGAAATGGATACGAATTCAAATTCGGTGGTGAGGAGAAGGGACCCCGTCCAGATGAAAAAGACTTAACCCCCGAAGCCTGGTGCGGTTATGTACACATGAACAACTGCGTTGCCGGTGTGCAGAAGGAATGGTGGTTTCACCGGGACGGATGCGGTTCGTGGTTCACAATATACAGAGATACGACGACAAACTTTGAAGTTGAAAAAGCGGAGGCAACAAAATGATGAACAGGCTTAATAATCTGGCCACGCTGAAAATAGATCCAAGTCGTAAAATTTCTTTCGTGTATAGGAACAAGAGATATTACGGCCTGGAAGGAGACACAATTGCATCCGCTCTTTATTCCAACGGTATCAGAATATTTGCAAGAAGTCTTAAATATCACAGACCACGAGGACTTTACAGCTTGGATGGCGAATGCAGTAACACCTGCATGGAAGTGGACGGCATCCCCAATGTGAGGTGTGAAAATACACTTCTAAAAGAGGCGATGGAAATTAAGGAACAGAATGTCAAAGGGTCTCTTGAAAATGACAGAATGTCCATCATAGATAAAATGGACTGGATGATGCCGGCAGGTTTTTATTACAATACCATGCATAAGCCGGCAAAAATATGGCCGCTTGCCATGAAGCAGATACGCAAGGTCGCGGGTCTAGGTAAATTAGATCCTGATTTTAAAATGACCGGGAAATATGATGAAATTTTTCCGACCACCGATGTCTGTGTGATTGGTGGCGGGCCTGCCGGAATGAGTGCAGCGCTCTCCGTAGCGGGAAAAGGACTCAGGGTTATACTGCTCGAATCAAGACCGGTTCTGGGTGGGTTCTTTGAGTACAGGTTAAAGGACTATAAAGAGGGCCAGTCCTATCACGAACGGGCAAAAGAACTCGCAGCCCGGGTTGAGGAAGCAGAAAATATCAGGGTGTTTACCCATGCATCCATGATCGGCGCATATAACAACAACCTGATCACAGGATTCCAGATTGGCAAAGAATCCGATTCCTTTGATGAACGGTATATCGAAATCCGGGCCATAAGTGTGATCGTTGCCACTGGCTGTATCGAGCGGCCGCTGTTGTTTGAAAATAATGAACGTCCCGGTGTCATGCAGACTGGCTGTGCCCTGAGAATGGCGCATACTTATGGGCTGCTGCCGGGTGACAAGGCTGTGTTCAGCATTGGTCACGACTTGGGCCTTGAAACGGCTATCAGTCTTTATGATCTTGGACTGGAAATTTCCTGTGTGGCAGATATCAGAAAAGAAGGCCAGGATCGTGAACTCCTGGCACAATTGTGCAAGCGAAACATAGAACTCCTTAAAGGTTCGGTGGCAACCACAGCCCATGGCCAAAAACAGGTCACCAAAGTTACTGTCGCAACTGTGAACGGAACAGCACCCCAGGATTACGACTGTGACCTTCTTGTTGCATCGGCCGGGTTGACGCCTGTTACCAGTGCCATAACTGTGGCCAGAGGCCGGCTCAAATATGATGACCATACCGGCTATTTTCTACCGGATATAATGCCCGAGAAAATGCATGCTACTGGAAGAATACTAGGGCTGGATGGTGGGGCTGCAATTGAATCTTCGGGAAGGCTTGCCGGACTCCGGGCGGCCTTTGACTGTGAGGCCTGCTCCATTGCAGAAATTGGCGACGCAGAAAGTGAACTTGACAGGTTGCCGGAACCGACAAAAGGTACCAAGCTCGTCATTGCTCCAGTAAAGGGCCGCAAAAGTTTCATCTGTTTTGATGAAGATACCACTATTAAAAATATCAACCAGGCGATCGACAAGGGATTCGATGTACCAGAGCTGATCAAGCGGTTTACCTCTGCCGGAACTGGCCCGGGGCAGGGTGGCATCCCTGGCCATAACCTGCCTCTCTACGTCGCTGAGTATCAGAAATTGATCGATATTCCCATCAGACCCACAACTGTCAGGCCGCCAATTGTACCAACATTGCTCTCCACTTATGCAGGAACCAATCATACCATGTTCAAGCGGACACCCATGGATGAAATGCAGCGAAAAGATGGTGGGGTTTTCAGGAATATTGGGGTATGGCAGCGGGCCAGATATTTTACCAATGATTTTTCATGTAAAGACGAGATCGAAAATGTGAGATCCAACGTAGGTATTCTGGATGGATCTACCCTTGGAAAATTCAGAATATTCGGGCCGGATGCATTAAAAGCGCTGGAGCGGGTATTTGTCTCGGAAATGTCCAAAATAGAGGAGGGGAGAATCAAATATTCAGCCATGTGTAATGATGACGGTTGTGTGCTTGACGATGGTATTATCGTCAAGCAGGGCGAAAATGATTTCTATTTTACTACATCCACCGGTCGTGCCGGCAGTACAATAGAATGGATAAGGTACCATACCCGCTATGACGGATGGGATTTCCATATGGTGAACCTTACTGACGCCATGGGTGTGATCAATCTGTCCGGTCCAAATGCAAGAAAGGTGCTTGAGAAGATAGTGGATATTGACATCTCCAACGAGGCCTTCGGCTTCTCGGAATATAAGGAGTTCAAGATAAAGGATACAGTTCCTGTAAGAGCCATGCGCCTTGGATTTGTGGGTGAGCTCTCCTATGAACTGCATGTACCCTCATCTTATGTAAAACATGTCTGGCTTTTGCTGAATGAAGCCGGCAAAGAATTTAATATCAAAAATTTTGGTGTTGAAGCTCAGAACGTGCTCCGCATGGAAAAATGCCATATCATTCTTGGCCAGGAATCTGAACAGCGAACGAATCTTCTGGATGTGGGCCTTGGCTTTTTGTGGAATCGTAACAAGTCAGAGGCAAAGACTGTTGGCGCAGTTGCCCTGCGCCAGGCGGAAAATGACCAGACCCGCCTCAAACTAGTCGGCTTTAAAATGGAAAATAAAGGTCGTGCCCCCAGGGACGGTTCACTGATCGTGGATGAGAAGGTCAGAGGGTATATCTGTACGGCAAGAGATAGTTTTACCTTAAATGAAGCCGTGGGCATGGCCCTGGTTGAAGGTGAGCTTGCCGAGATCGGTACCAGGCTGGAGATTTATGAAGACGAGTGCGGCGATGATCGAATTTACGGGGAAGTGGTGAAAATGCCGCTGTATGATCCTGAAGGAACAAGGATGAAAATGTAAGGGAAAAATCATGATAGAATTAGAAAGAATTTCTCCGGTTGAATTTAACAGTACTCCTGTCAAAACCGAACGAAGGGGTAACTGGGATGTGGTTATGGAGTACAGTGCTGAAGGAGATGGGCCATACCTGATTGATTTAAGCCACAAGCCGCGGTTTGACTTACAAGATTCTGATCTGGCGGCAAAAACACCATTTGGCATTAAGCTCCCTGAAGCTCCTGGCAGTTCTATTCTGGAAAATGGCATTCTTGCCAATCGCATGAACCGCACCCAGGTGTCACTGTATAATCTAGGTGGAGAAGATGACCCCAGTATAATGAATGACTTCGGGGTTACGGATGTTACCGAATCGACACTGTTTGTCGCGCTGCTCGGGAACAGCATTTTTTCAATTTGTGAGAAACTGACAGCTCTCGATTTTATGGATCCAGCAAGAATCACACCCTTTCTTCTTCAGGGGCCTTTTTCTCACGTACCATGCCAGATTGTGACATTGAATAAAGAGGGAGACAGCTCAGGATTGGTTTTGACCTGTTCCAGAGGGTATGGAAAAGACATGATACACTCCATCCTCCATGCAGGAGAGGAATCCGGACTAAAACCCGCCGGTGAAGATAGATTTACGACATGGGTTAGAAACCGATAACTCAGCAGGAGACAAGGACGCGAAGAAAAAGTGTGGTGCCGGGAATAAGAAACCGTTAGTAATCCTGTCGAGCGAATAGTCTTTTGTGGTCTTATCGGTCTGCTTACTGATCCGCTTAATATCGCATTCCTTCCAAAACTACTCCAAGAAGCTTTGACAGGGTTTTGTTACATTCTCTCTTGACAATCATGCAATTCGATGGGACTCAATGATAAGAAAAAACTCGGAATTAGAGTTTTCTGCCAACCCGTTCAATACCCTCGTTTCAAACACTGCTGTAAAAATTACGATCTATAGGAGAAATCAATGGCCACGGGTGGACTCATTGGAGGTATTTACAAGCCGCTGAGAGATCAACAGATTGAAATAATTCATCAAAAAGCGCTTGATATTCTTGAACAGATAGGAATTGGGTATGAGGAGGATCTTGAAGCACTCGAAATGCTTGATAAGGTAGGTTGCAAAATAGACTCTACAGCCCGTAAAGTTTTCATACCTCGGGGTCTCGTGATTGAAATGGTAAATGAAGCACCTGGAGAATTCACACTTCACAGCAGAGACGGAAAAAACAACCTTTTTTTAGGAAAAGATCGAGTTTATGCTGGGACAGGTGGGACCACAGTCAGTATTTTGGATATAGAGACCGGAAAGGTGCGGGGAACCCATCTCAAAGATCAGTACAACATCTCAAAGCTCGTTGATACGCTTGACAATATCCATTTTTACCAAAGTGCCGTTGCTCCGCTGGATATCCCACCGAAGCGCTATGAACCCAACATATTGTTTGCTGCTATGATGGGTACAACAAAACATATCATGTTTGGATGTAACTATCGGTCCGGTCTCAAAGAGGCATTTAACATTGCTTCCCTGGTGGTAGGAGACGAACAAGCTTTAAGAGCAAAACCGATATTTTCTATCTGTGCCTGTGCCATTATAAGTCCACTCAAATTCTGCTCCCAAAGTGTTGCCAATATACAGGAGGCTGCAAAACTTGGATTACCAGCTACCATAACCAGTGCCCCTATGAGTGGTTCAACGGCCCCTATGACAATGGCCGGCACACTTTTACAAACCCATGCCGAGGAACTCGCGGGAATAACCATCCATCAGTTGACTGTAGCGGGTGCGCCAGTTCTGTATGGTGCTTTACCAGGAAGAGCAGATATGAAAACCATGGGATATCGGGGAGGATCTATAGAAAGTGGTATGATGCAGGCTGCCCAGCATCAACTGAGTCAGCATATCAACATCCCGAACTATGCATCTTCAGGGTTGAGTGATTCAAAAATACCCGACGCCCAGGCAGGATGGGAAAAAGCTTTTACCACCTTGCTGGCCGTTATGGGAGGGAATAACTATATCCACCATGCTGCAGGAATGCTGGAATCGATGAGTTCGGTAGCCTTTGAACAATATATTATTGATGATGAAATAATTGGTGCAAGCTGCAATTTACTAAATGGCATCTGTGTCGATGAAGAGCATCTCGCTTTTGATACTATTAAACAGGTTGGCCCCGGAGGCCACTACATCATGAGCCCGCACACTTTGAAACATATGCGCACCGAGTATTTTCAAGGTAACGGTATCAGCCACACAGGCAACAGGAGTGCCTGGGAAAAGAGTGGAAGCAAGGATACATGGCAAAGGGCTAATGAAATTGCCAAATCAGTTATTTATAACGATACTCCCCCTAAAATAAGTAGAGCTATTGAATTAAAAATCAGAGATCAGTTTGATATTGCCCTTGAGACTGATGAGAAATCTGGGTTAGCACCATAAACCAGCGCACTTTCACCCGAGCCATTTGCAAAACGATCTTTTCGCCCAAACTCTTCGTTATTCTCAATATTTTATCCTCGGAATATCAATTATATGCCTGTGGTAAAATTTCTCGCATGCCTTGATTTTGAACGAAAATCTTAGTTTTGCAAAAGGCTCACCCGATTAATAATAATAGAAATCCCCCCGTTGCTTAGTGGAAAAATGAGATTACTGCATTTCAGGTAAATGTGGTGTTTATAAAGAATTCCCTTGATTTTTACCTGAACACCTTAATAGGTTTGGCTGAAGTACATTGGACTTGGTCCCAATAAATGCGGCTCTTATAAGTCCCACCATGAGAAGTAAAAAACGCGGATAGTTGTTTCTAAGACACACATGACAACAGGTTCATTTTGTGTTAGCTTAACCTTACCATGAGGTAGCATACAAATCTCTTTGGTGGTTCTTGACGTATTCTTCCACAAGTAATCGGTTGTCGTTATATTCCCACTGTTTTCTGTAATTTGTTGCTGCAACAGTGGGTAGTATAGCTATCTTTTGGCAATAGAGACAGACAGCCAAGATAGAGACTTTGCCGCAATTTCACTCGTTCCCAAAAAAGTTCTCCATCTATATCCGATAACACAACGAGAACCTTATAATATCAATGTATTACATGTTGTTAGTAGAAAAACTGTCGGACCGTTGCAGTACTTCATTATTTTAACAAACTTATACATTTAGGAGAAACGAAGCCATGGCTGAAAAAAAGGACGAAATATCAACAAATAGAGTACATCCAGGTGTTAAGGAAATGGAAAAAAGTCTTGCGGAAGGGAAATGTTCCCGCCGTGAATTTTTACGAACAACAACCTTACTCGGTCTATCTGCTGCAACTGCATATAGTCTTGCCGGCACAATACTTGGTGAAAATATTTTCCCTGATCTGGTTTCAACAGCCCATGCCAGCCAGAAAAAAGGCGGTGTCTTGAGATTTGGCATGCAGGTACAGGAAATGGCGGATCCGGCAACATGGTCATGGACCCAGAAGTCTGTTGTTGGCCGGCACATTGTCGAATATCTGGTCATAACAGGGCCGGATAATGTCACCCGGCCGGGTCTTGCAGAGAGCTGGGAAGCATCCGATGATCTGAAAACCTGGACCTTCCATCTTCGCAAAGGCGTCAAATGGTCAAATGGGGATGATTTTATTGCAGATGATGTTGTGTTTAACTTTACAAGATGGCTTGATCCCAAAACCGGTTCATCCAATCTGGGGCTGTTTAACGCCATGATCGAAGAGACCGGTGAGAAAGATAGTAAAGGCAATCCCATCAAACGCATGATCAAAAATGCAGTGGAAAAACTAGACGACCAGACAATTAGACTCAACTTGAAATCAGCCGTTCTGTCAATTCCTGAGAATCTTTACAATTATCCCACAGCCATTGTTCATCGTGATTTTGCAAAGGACGGGGGCGACTTGACAAAAAATCCTGTGGGGACCGGACCCTACACGCTTTCTGAATTCAAAGTGGGTGAGATTGCCGTGCTGAAAAAACGCAAAGAACCCTATTGGGGCGGAGAAGTTTTTCTTGATGAAATCCGCATCGTTGACCTGGGTGAAGATGCCGGAGCATATCTTGCTGCTATCGCCTCAGGACAGGTGGATGCAAACTACAACCTCGGTTTGACAACTTTGGAAGCTGCCAGGAATATTCCGGGAATCAAGGTTGTATCTATTCCTTCCACACAAACCGGTGTGATCCGGATGAAGGTCACTGAAAAACCCTTTGACGATATCCGTGTGCGTAAAGCTGTTCAAAAATGCTGTGATGCCCAAAGAAATCTTGATATTGCCCACCAGGGCCTGGGGATTGTTGCAGAACACCATCATGTCGCGAGCATTCATCCGGATTATTTTAAACTACCTCCTTTTAAACAAGACATAGCAGGTGCAAAAAAACTGCTGGCAGAAGCCGGATATCCCGATGGCATTGAACTCACATGCAATGTGGGGAATACCGATGGCGTCTGGGAGCAGAATTCCGTTGCCGTCCTTAAAGAAGATTGTGCCAAAGCCGGGATCAACATTGAAATGAATGTTATGCCCACTGCGCAATACTGGGATGTTTGGACAAAGGCACCTTTAAGCCTTACCTCATGGACCCACCGTCCATTGGCCGTCATGGTATTGGGCCTAGCCTATCGGGCAGGTGTTCCCTGGAATGAATCCAGCTATAATAATCCAGCCTTCGATAAAGCGCTGAACGAAGCTGAAGCAACCTTGAATGTGGAAGCTCGCCGGGCAAAGATGGAAAAGGTTGAGAAAATCCTCCAGGATGACGCGGTCATGGTACAACCCTTCTTCCGGTCTGTTTTCACAGCAGTTTCAGATAAAGTGGTGGGTTTTGAAATGGATCCGGTCCGGTACTATCGCTTTCATAAAGTCTCTTTGGCTTAATTAAAAACAATGCAAGGTCCGGTAAGGGATTTTTCCCTTACCGAACATAACAGCCAAAAACTAAGATTAAGGAGTTAAAATGGTCCTGCTGATTTTTAAGCGAATCGGTTTCATGCTTTTTACAATGATTTTCGTATCAATCATCCTATTTTTGCTTCTTGAGACAGGCCTTACCGGCGATCCGGCAACCCGTGTCCTAGGCAATTTCGCTTCTGATGAGCAAAAAGAAATGTGGCGGGATCAGCAGGGGTATAACCAGCCGGTTGCCCTGCGGTACGTAAAATGGCTGGGTAATTTTGCCACGGGCAATCTTGGCACATCAATCCGCTACAAAGGACCGGTGAAAGAAGTACTTTTACCAAGGTTATGGAATACGGCGATCCTGGGTTTCTGGACCTTTGCCATCATGGTTCCCTTATCATTAACCCTGGGCGTTTTATCCGGAATGAAGGAGGGTTCCATTCTGGATCGAACCATATCAGTTCTCGGGATTTTGACCACATCAGTTCCGGAATTTGCCAGTGCTGTCTTTTTTTCCGCCCTTTTTGTCTTTGGTTTAAAGTGGCTGCCGGGAACAAGCTCCATGATAAATGGGTTTGAGTTCAAACAACTGATTCTCCCGGCCCTGGTACTGGTGGTGTATGACTTTGGATATGTTGCCCGCATGACCCGGGCCTCAATGGCTGAAGTGATGACATCACAATATATAAGATCGGCAGTATTAAAAGGACTTCCTTACCGGCAGGTCATTTTTAAACATGCATTGCGCAATGCATTAATCGCACCGTTCACCGTCATCATGCTGCAGATCAACTGGTTGTTGTCCGGGGTTATTGTGGTTGAATTTTTCTTTGCCTATAAAGGGTTTGGGGCACTATTGCTGGAAGCCTCTTTGAATAATGATATAGCACTTCTGGAAGCTTGTGCAATGGTGGCGGTGGTGGTGGCGGTAAGTTCCCAAACCATTGCCGATATCGGCTATACGTTTCTTAATCCGCGGATTCGTTTTACCTAAGGATCGTCGGCTCCCAAATTACGTATCTTTTATTTTCAAAATACCCAGTCTCTTAAGGGGTTTTGGATACAACTTAGATGAAGTTATTTTGTAACGATCCCAAAGGAGATATAAGTTTGACCACACAATCAACGACTCAAATGCCCTCTGCAAAATATGGAGCAGTGCTTTGGCGTACCATAAAATCATTTGGCCTCCTGCGGGAAAGCTGGGTGGGACTCATCGGCGCTTTTTTGGTTCTGTTCTGGGTGCTCGTCGCTCTTTTTGCCCCATTGATAGCGCAATTTGATCCCAACGCTTCCATTCTGCCCTTTGCCAAACCAGGGGTGGTGGCGGCTTCGGGCCATACTTTCTGGCTGGGCACCGACCATCTGGGTCGCGATATCCTCTCCCGCATTGTCTGGGGGTCCCGCACCGTACTCATCTATGCACCCCTTGCAACCCTGAGTGCCTATACCGTAGGTATTTTAATGGGACTCGTGGCCGGATACCGTGGTGGCCTGATAGATGATATTTTATCCCGTATTTCAGATATAATTTTATCCTTCCCCGTTCTGGTCCTCTACATCATTGTGATTGCGACCATTGGGGCATCCGGATTAAATATTGTTATTGCCATTACCTTTGCTTCTTCTCCGGGAATTATGCGGATTGTGAGGGGACTTACGCTCGATCTTCGTAATCGTGACTATGTTGCGGCGGCCCAGACCCGGGGAGAATCTGACTGGAGAATCATGCTGTTTGAAATTTTACCTAATGCCAGGGGCCCCCTTATTG
>Ga0316197_10001674_pt1 | contig 15785 bp, 15 predicted proteins | sample OudBiesiAoxic_MG_FD_204939 | JGI IMG/M metagenome (GOLD analysis project Ga0316197, IMG submission 204939) | Coastal sediment microbial communities from Oude Bieten Haven, Netherlands - site A oxic | ecosystem: Environmental > Aquatic > Marine > Coastal > Sediment | place: Netherlands... | reverse complement strand
CGATCTGAAAACCTGCGGTCCAGGCTGCCAATATTACCACCTTCCCAGACAAATTCATTTTTCGATTTTCAGTATGCACCGCCATAATCTCGGCCCGCCTGGGGTGGAGGAAACCGGCATTTACTCGCAAATAGCGCTATTATCTCCGGATAACTCACCCGTATAAGAAGAGATAATCATGCTTGTTCACCACTACCTCGAATTCTACGCTAGCAATTCGCCTGACGCGCCCTGCTTCAGCCATCACGCTGCAGCCATGAGTTACAGCGAGGTCAACGCCGTTGCCAATCAGTTGGGCAACGGGTTCCTGGAATTAGGCGTTGAACAAGGGCAAAGGGTTGCGATTCTGGGCGAGAACAGCGTCGAGCACTGCCTGTTGTTCATGGCGGCCAGCAAGGTGGGCGCCGTCGCGGTACCGCTGAACTATCGACTGGCGCCAGCCGAGCTGGCATTCATTATCGGGGACTCCAACACCCGCGCACTGCTCGTGCTGGAAGGCATGGAATCGACACTGGATGCATTGCGATCCCAACTGTCACCCGACATTTCAATTATCACCTCCAGTCAACCCAACAGCCTTCACTGGGACGACTGGATCGCGCGTTTCCCCCCGACCAGCCCGTCTGTCGAAGCCGATAGAGACGATCCGTTTATCCAACTGTATACCAGTGGCACGACAGGAAACCCCAAGGGCGTGGTGACATCCCATTTCAATATCCTGCAATTGACCATGATGAATGTTATCGCCACGCCGCGACGGCCCGATGCCGGAACAGCCGGCATCATCTGTGCCCCCCTATTCCACATCGGTGGGGCCGGGTCAGTAGTGGCCGGCATCTATAACGGACAGCATACACTGCTGCACCGGGTATTCGATCCGGTGCAGGTGTTGGAGGACATGGAAACGCATCCTGTGACCAGTATTTTCATGGTACCGGCCATGATCATGGCCATACTGCAGGTACCCGGCATCGAGCAGCGAGACTTCAGCAAGCTGGAAACAATGTTCTACGGCGCATCCCCGATCTCGGAAACCGTACTGCGCCGGGCCATCGAGGTCTTCCAGTGCGAGTTCATCCAGATGTACGGCATGACTGAAACCACCGGTACAGTCGTCAACTTGTCTCCTGCTGACCACCGTCGGGCGCTTGCAGGCAAGCCTGAACTGCTCAGGTCCTGCGGCCGCCCATCCCTGGGCGTTGAAATCAAGATCATGGATACCGCGGACAATGAAGTGAGCACCGGCGAGGTGGGCGAGATCTGGGTAAAATCCGATACCAATATGCTGTGCTACTACAACCTGCCTGAGGCCACTGCAGCCAACCTGACTGACGGCTGGGTGCACACCGGTGATGCCGGTTACCTGGACGACGAGGGTTACCTCTATCTCAAGGATCGCATCAAGGATATGGTGGTCAGCGGTGGCGAAAACATCTATCCCGTTGAGGTCGAAAATGCACTGGCCAAGCTAGAGGCTGTGGCCGATGTCGCCGTTATCGGCATTCCGGATGAAAAGTTCGGCGAGGCCCTGCTGGCCTTTATCGTCCCCAAGCCGGGTATGACGCTTACAAACGAGGAGATGATCGACTTCTGCCGGGACAAGATCGCGGGATACAAGATTCCCCGACAACTCGAGATAGTCACGGAGCTTCCGCGCAACCCCTCGGGCAAGATCCTCAAGAAAGTTCTTCGCGAGCCCTATTGGGCAGGTGTAGAAAGAGAAATCGGCTAGGCTTTAACGTGCTACGCGCTAGCTGGTCGTCTGTGCACAGGGCCAGGCCTTGTCAGGCTGGTTTGCTGAGCAGCAGGTCAAGGCGCAATTCCCGGTAGAGCTGCGCCGTCTTTTTGTTGGGGCCATAAATCTGGCGCTCGCTTGTCTGGTAGCCGAGAAACAGCCGGGCTCGCATCTCCAGGTCATCCCCTTCAAACCCCAATTCAGACAAGGCTTTACCGATGAAGGCCAGGCGCATATCCGTCACGCGACGTACCTGCTTGGCAATATTCGGATCTTTGTTCGCCCACACATACATCGCCGCATCGAATTCGGTGAGGTTTTGCTCAAATACCAGCGTCGAGATCATGCGCAAACGCTCCCGGGGTGGCGTCATCTCCAGCAGCGGGTTGTTCACGATGACCTCGGTATATTCGTGCGTCCAGTACTTAAGCAAGCGTTGCAGGAAGTCATCTCGATCCTTGAAATGGAAATAGAAGCCGCTCTTGGAGATGCTCAAAGCAGCCGCCAGTTTCTCGACCCGCAAGCCTCCTTCGCCTGTCTTGGCAAACAATTCCAGTGCCTTGCCCAGCCACTGGTCTGCTGACACGCGTTTATTGCCGCTGGCAGACATGGGTCTTCAACTTACGTGTAATATCTTGAGAATTGATTCATGTCGCTAAACATAGTCCAGTTTTTAAACGTTGTCGTCTACAAAATACACGCTTTCCCAGGCTGCGCGCTTGCTCAGCTGTCCTGGCAAATGCTTCCAGTGCATGGCGCAGTGAGCTTCTGCGGCAATACGCTTACTCCATTGGTCTGCAGGGCCTTCCATCTATTGCCTGCTGTGCGGTGCAAAGCCGAACCGATATAGTTCATTTCATAAACGCAAACGCCTAATTTATATGCGTATCTATTCTATAAATGAAGCCCCATGCGCTTGCCAATGATACCATAGTGTCTATATTATAGACGGAACTGTTTAGTCAACAAACCTAAACAACTTGGCGTTAAAGTAAGTGGTAAGAGGAACAATCCTCTACGCATACAGCGATGCATGCGGCTCCTTCACGGCAATAGAGATATTCATTGATCCAGATCCAGGAGAACTGAATGACGATGATCTAAGTTGCCAGAGCAATGTCCGCATCTGCAGAGTGGGCATCATCAGGTCAGTCGAAGATACCAGCAAGCGTAGGTATGGAGGGAACAAAGCATGAACACCAGCGTTAAAGAAGTACCGGGAGTAGCAAGCTTCGCGCTGTGCAGCGCCATGGCTTGCATCTTGTATCTTGCAGCCGGCATGCTGCAAAGCGTGTTCGCGGCAGATAACCCGGATAGTTTGCCCGAGGGTCGCAAGGCGAGTCCCGTGGTCGACGGCAAGTACCCCGCCAGCTATTTTCCCAATACGGAAACTCTGGGCGCTGACGAAATGCGCATCACGGCGCTGGGAACAGGCATGCCCAACCAGACCAAGCGCGCAGTTTCAATCTCCTACCTGGTCGAACTGGGCAACGGCGACAAGTTCATCTTTGATATCGGTTCCGGTGCGATGAACAATCTGTTCTCGCTGCGACCGGACTTTTCCAAACTTGACAAGGTATTTGCCAGCCACCTGCACGTAGACCACGTTGGCGATTTTATGGGCCTGCATATTGGCAGTTGGCTGTCGGGGCGGTACACCCCTCTCCATATTTATGGGCCCTCTGGCTCCACCCCGGAGCTGGGCACCAAGGCCTTTGTCGAACACATGCAGAAGGGCTACGCCTGGGACATTGCCACGCGCACCGGCGCCCTGCCTGACGCTGGCGGAAAAATCGTCGTGAATGAGTTCGATTTCAAGCAGGACGACATCGTTGTATACGAAAAAGATGGTGTAACCATTCGCTCCTGGCCGGCAATTCACAGCCTGGACGGCGCGGTAAGCTACAGCCTGGAATGGAATGGCCTGAAATACGTTTTCGGCGGCGATACCTACCCCAACAAGTGGTACATCAAGCACGCCACCAATGCGGATGTCGCCTCCCACGAGGCCTTCCTGCCACCCAAGGCACTGGCCAAGTATTTCGGCTGGGACCTTACCCAGGCCACCTACGTTTCCACCCGAATCCACACCGAACCACAGGCTTTTGGCAAGGTGATGTCGACGATAAAGCCGCGTCTGGCCGTGGGCTACCACTCAGTGCAGTCACCGGAAAATAACGCGGCGATCATGGATGGCGTGCGCAAGACCTACGACGGCCCATTGGCTCTCGCCCGGGACCTGATGGTTATCAACGTCACCAAGGAAAACATCGTGGTGCGCATGGCGATCGTGGATGAATATGTCGCGCCACCGGACGTGACCATGGCCTACAAGAAAGCACCTCGCACTGACCCGAAGCAGCCTTCCGAGTGGACTCTGGCGGGCAAGTGGAAAGGTTATACGCCACCGCCTATGCCGAAGAAACCAGCGCAGTAGTGCCCACTTGAAGAAACCAGGTGCCTGCCCCTGTATCCTTGGCACGTAGAGTACGTACGAGGATACTGCCTTGTCTTCTTGTGAAAAAACGCTCTTTTCTCACGATCAACCTGCACAGCCTGTATAGCTTAAATCTTACGCGCAATTATGAAGACATTGATGTCTTTCATGCCGTGATGCCACTGGCTTTCAATTGCAAAGCCCGCATTTTCAATCTCACTCGCCAACTCGGATTCCGTTAACACAAACACGTCAGGCATCAGCCCCAGAAGCTTCCCCAGCGGCACGAACAGTCCAATAAAGCGAAGGTACGAACTGCCCAGGCAGCCCGTACTACTCACAAAAACCCCGCCAGGTTTTAGAATTCTGGCTACCTCCGTGAGCACTGAGAGCCTATCCGGCAGTAAGTGGAGAACGTTCAGACCTAAAACGGCATCCAGGCTGGCGGTGTCCGCGTTAAACTCGGTCAGCGTTCCACGGGCGAATGAAATGTTCTCAATGTTTGACTCGCAGGCTTTCCGGCGACCAATATCAATCATATTTTGGGAGATATCGATCGCATCAATATGCAGTACATGAGGTGCGTGTTGAATAGCGGTTGCCCCTGTCCCGCAACCAAACTCCAAAACCCGCATCTGTGGAGTAAAAACGGCCTGCGTTTCGCTCAGCTTCCTCTGATAACTCGCTTCGTCGGAAATCGGGCTATTTGCATACCCTTCGGCCTTACTGTCCCAGAACTTATCAGATGTACTCATATCGACTCCTGTCAAAGGCTGCCTGCCGGCATATCGCTCTGTTGTTCGATCAGGCCACATCACAGCTATGGACGTGGGAAAACACCGCTTACAAAGCGGTATCTGCCTTTTTGTAAACGTCCGCCTTGCGTCTTGAATTCAATCCTTGGGGAGTAGCTCTTCAGGAATAGGTAAACACGTCGAGCTTATGGCCATCAAGGTCTCGAAAGTAAGCCGCGTAAAAGCCGTCTCCGCCCTCAGTTCGCAGGCCTGGTGCGCCCTCATCCTCACCACCAAGTTCGAGTGCTTTGGCATGGATGCGGTCCACTTCATCACGTGAATTGACACCAATCGCCGTCATAGTTCCATTGCCCACGGTTGCGGGTTTCCCATCGAAGGCCGTCATGATGCACAACATCACGGCATCCATGTTTTCACCCCAGGCATAGCCTCGCTCACCGAAGTCCATTTGACGCGTCAAGCCGATCTCGCCTAACAGGGCGTCGTAGAAAGTCGCAGCTCGTGACAAATTGTTGGTGCCCAGTACTACGTAGCCAATCATAAGCTCTCTCCCCTTTCAGTACTTAAGAATGGTAAACAGTATATCAGTCGTCGGGTTTTCCATGCGCCTGCTGCCCTGTAACCCAGACACGGGGTCGTCCGTTAAACATCCCTGACGGGCGCAGCGATGGCTAATCAGCAGCCACTGTTCTGGGTGTGCGCACGATAGTTACCGTGAGCAGCATCGTTATGCTTGCAAGGGATACCCGCAGCATGGTGATCGTGAGTGGAGGAATCGTGTGCTCGGCGACCTTGAGCACAGGGAACATCGCCCCGATAAGCGTAGACATTAACAACAGCAACGCGACATGAACGAGGCCCGGGTGTAGTTTCGCCATCTCTGCCATGTTATTGACCCTTGTTGTGGCTTTGCGAAGACTTTCTCATCAAGCCGACAGCCGCTTGATGTCATTGCGGTCAGCCACACTTCAACTCATTAGATTGCCGTAATGTTCAAACAAACCTGATGCCGTGATCGAGCAGCTCGACAACTACGGCCAAGGTAGAAAAGGCGGTGACAGGCCAGCAGTGATTATTGCCTTCCAGGCGGGCATATCGGGCGGGGAAATCACCCCTACCAGACCGGGTATGTACTAGTGCACCAGTGGCTGCCTATGGTGCACGATTACTGGCTGTCGAAGCCGGCGCTGTCGCCACCATCAGGCAAATCCATGTCTGCCAAGGGCATGCCATCCTCCGGGAGATACCGGCCGCGCCAGTACCACACTGACCAGAATGACAGACCGTACAGAAAAAGTAGCGGCGCCGCCATGGCAGGCCGCTCTTTCGCAGCGAGCTCTTGTATCTCCTGCCGGTCGACTTCTGCCATCACAGCCCACTGCGTGCCACCCACCTTCATGGGGAGGTACACTGACATGACCTCAACGCCACGGTAGTCATCAATCATGGACATCCCGCGCTCGCCTGCCAGGGCCAACTGTGATGTGGGGGTGTCAACTTCCTGAACAAGGACGGTAGACTCATCATCAAAGCGCGAGTCGCTTCGCATCAACTTGTCCTGACCTACCAGGTAGGTTTCACCCGTCTCTCCCATGCCACTGGTATACGCCATAATTCCCAGGATGTGATCTGTAGGCAGCTGAAAGGCGAGCACACCCAGAAACTTTCCCGTTGTATCGTGCATGGCAGTCGCCATGAACATGGCGGGGTCGCCGCCGCTGGGAGCATAAGCCTGCATGTCACTGAGCACGATGCTGCCCTGCTCCCTGGCGCTTTTGGCCTGTCGGTAGGCCAGGCCCAGCCCGCTGTCCTTCCACTCGCCTGTCTCCAGATTGGTGGCAAAGTCCGGCTCCTTTTCCACGCTGTACATGAGGTCTCCGTGAGGGCCAATCAGGAAGAAATCGTAATAGCCGCGCTCAGTGACAAAAAGCCGCGCCCTGGGGTGAATTATGCGGTGCAACTCACTGTAGGCACTGCCGTCGCCGGCGTCTTCCAGGTTCAAATAGTAACCAGCCGGACTGGGGTTTTCGTCTACGTAATTTCGGCGAACCTGCCTGGCCGAGTCATCCGCGTCCCATATTGCCAACAGGGCGGCCTGTGATTTGAGTATGTCAGGGTTAGTGCTCCAGAAATGAAGTTCAGCGTCCGCTGTGGCGAAATACTCCTGTACGGCACCCTGGCGCAACTCCGCCAGCAGCAGGAGGCGGTCAGATACCAGCTCACTGTACTTTGTCAGGTTCCATCTGAGCAGACCCCAGACCACCAGGGCGAAAACAAGCGTTAGCACAGTGCCCCAGCCTATCCAGAAACGAAGAGATGGGTTCATGCGGCGGTCCTTGCGTCGGCGGCCGGCAGTGCGCCGACCAGCTGCAGTCGGTCCCTCAACAGGGCGTCTACCGCCTGCCAGGTAAATGAAAAGTGCTCAAATTCCTCCTGGCTTACCCTCTCCCGCTCGAGGTCAGTTACCACCTCTTCCAGCATGTCCATCAGCTGGTGCTTGCGCTGCAGCAAATCGTCAACGCTGTGTTCGCGCCGCGCTTCAGCGGCTATTTCCACCAAACGGCGATTGAAGGTGTGCATGCGCAAACGCCGGGAGCGAATCCAGTGGGACCGCAGCGCAAGCAGGGCAGATACTACAATCGCGAGCACGTATAACATTGCCGAGACCAGGCGGGCATTCTGTTGCAGTACTCCCGGCTTCTCCCGGTCGTAATAGGCGCGTGAGCCAGGGTGGGCAGTGATCACACTCTCTGAGTCATCGGGCAGAGGCCCGATAAATCCGGCCAGCTTGCTCTTTTCCATAATTCGGGACCGCTGTTCGTAGATTGCCCTGGTAAGCCTGTAAATCAGGTTCTCCGGCATGTCCGTGCGCGCGACGAGCAGGCGCTCTACCACCGCGGTCACAAGATCCTCTTCCGGCAACGCCGGATATCCGCGGTAAGAGCCCAGTGGTATCACGCCCGTAGAAATGGCTGGCTGCTTCAATGCCAGCGCTTCTGGCTGGTCGATTGCGACCAGGTGCAGGTTTTTGTCGCCGATCAATTCGCGAATCGAGCGGTTTCCAGGTGCACGCACCCTGAACACCGCATCCACCTGGCCCTGCTCCATGGCAAAATCAGCCGCGTCTTCTGCCATGGGTAAAGCGTCCAGTTGCTCTGGCTTGATACCGTAGTGTTCTGCCAGGAACCAGAATGAATTGAACTGGCCGCTGCTTACCGGGGGGACCGCGACCCTGTGCCCGGGCAGGTCGGCAAAACTGAGAATCTGTGCATCGTCCCGCGCGATCAGATGATAGGCATCACTGTAGAGGGTGGCCACACCCTGCACAGCGTCTGAACTGGGTGTGTCAGCCTGCAGGGTGCCAAGGTCGATACGACCCTCTTCAAGCAAACGCAAATTCTCGGTGCTTCCGCCGGTCTCAAACACCATTACCTGGAAACCCAGGCTGGCCTCATTCAGTACGTCCGCGATTGCGTTGGCCAGGACGAGTGTTTCACTGCCCACGGGGCCGCCGGCAATTGTCACCCGCTCGAGCCGAGAGCTGCCCAACCACAGCACCACGGCAAGCAAAGCCACCAACCAGATGATGATCATAAGCAACAGGCGAATACGCGAGGACAGTAACTTCACAAGAAAAGCCGCAAACGGAAAGCGGCATTATAGTACGCATGGCCGTGGTTTTGAAATCAGGTGAGGGTCGCGGACACAGCTGTTTTGTGCCCCTACAACAAAGATAAATGCACCTTTTTTCACTACTTTTTCTCTGAAACCGTAAAAATGCGGCAGGTGATCAGGACCAATATGGCCAAAAGTCGAGTCAGATGAACTTCTTCTGGTCACCAGAGCGCAGTTTGCGTAGGGTTACGCCCTGGTTATTCGTCAATACCTTCCAGAGAGCATCCTTGATACACAAGTGACTAATTCGCCGCCGTGATGAGATAACAAATGAAAAATCGCTTCCGCGCTTTCATTAGCTATAGTCACTCCGATGAACACATCGCTGCCTGGCTTCAGCGAAAGTTGGAAGGCTATCGCGTACCCAGGCGCCTGCGCGCCGAGCGCCCTACCCTTCCTGCTCGACTGAACCCCATTTTTCGAGACCGGGAGGAGCTGGCTTCCGGCGAGGACCTGGGCGAAGAGATTCGCAGTGCCATGGCTCGCTCAGAGGCACTTTTGGTGATCTGCTCGCCAGCGGCAGCCGCTTCACGCTGGGTCAATGAAGAAATTCGCACGTTCCGCGAGCAGTCGCCTGGCCGTCCGGTGCTCTGCCTCATAGTGAGTGGCAGTCCCACCCCTGGAGACGACTGTGCCTTCCCCCCTGCATTGTTACAATCGGCAGCGGGGGAGCCACTGGCCGAGCCGTTAGCGGCAGATATCAGAGACAGTGCCGATGGCAAGCGGGGCGCCCTTCTAAAGATTATCGCCGGGTTGCTGGACGTCGGCGTCGACGCCCTGAGGCGCAGGGATTACCAGCGTCGAATTCGCTTTCTGGGAAGCGTCGCCGCAGGCGCAGGCGCAATAGCTGTCGTGACTATTCTGCTCGCTTTTAGCGCGGTCAAATCACGCAATGAAGCGGAGATCCGGAGAGCGCTGGCGGAGGAATTAATCGATTTCATGCTGGTGGAACTGCGCTCTAAACTCGAGCCTATTGGCAAGCTGCACCTGTTGGACTCAGTCGGCCATCAGGCCATGGACTACTTCGCAGCCCTGGGTGATCTTGGCACGGATAAGGAACTACTTGGACGCGCCCTCGCGCTGCGCCAAATTGGTGATGTTCGCTTCAATCAGGGCAGTCTGGAGGCAGCCCTTGCCGCCTTCCTGGAGTCCAGGAAGATGACCAGCAAATTGCTGGCTTCCAAAGTCGAGGACGACGAGGTTCTCTTTGAGCATAGTCAGGCTGAATTCTGGGTCGGCTATGTCGCGTGGAAGCGCAAGGATCTTGAGGGTGCATCCCGAGCCCTGCATGCCTACCACGCAGCCAGTGTTGAACTGGCCGGGCGGAATCCGGCGCCGCGTTACAAGCGAGAACTTGTTTACTCTGTGGGAAACCTTGGTGCCCTGGCGAGGGAGCGTGGCCAGCTGGCTGTTGCCCTGACCCATTTTGAGGAGGCGGTGACGCGCGGCAGGGAGCTACTGCTGAGTACACCGGACGATGCCTCGCTTCAGTACGACATTTCGGAAGGACTGTCCTTCAAGGGCTCGACTCTGCTGGAGATGGGAGAGTTGAAGCAAGGCGAGGCAGCCTTGCAGGAGGCTTTCGACACTGTTGCACACCTGCATGGAAAAAAAATCGACACCCGCTATAGCGCGAGTTATGGCGATATTGCCACCGTGTTAGGTGATATTCAGGCGCACCAGGGCAATACCGCAGTGGCTCTAAACACCTATCAAAGCGGTGCAAGTGTCTTTGGCGACCTCGTTGCGGAAGACGCAGACAATGCAGCCTGGCACGAGGGGTACTACCGTAGCTTTTTCGTTCTAGGCGAGCTCGAACTGCATACCGGCGACCTGGATAAGGCCGAGAGCCAGCTTGACATTGCGACAAGCGGATTTACCAGCCTTTTGGACCGCGACCCTAGCAACTTCGAATTGCGCGACCGACTTGCCCTGTCGGAGGCTTACCAGGCGCAGGTGCTTGTGAGGCGCGGCGAATTGCCGGCGGCACTGCTACAGGCAGATCTCGCACGCCAGCGCGTTGCAGCGCTTATAGACCAGGACAAGGTCACTGCGGGTAATGTGAGAAGGATTGTGCGAGTACTGGATTTGTTCGGCGCTGTGGCGGCGGTGAACGGCCAGGCGGAGAAGGCTGGTAATGCGTGGCAAAGTGCACTGTCCCTGCTGGGAACTACCGGTGATGGCACTATCTTAGATAAGGCGCTCCAGGCCCGCTTGCTTTACCAGTTGGGCGACCGGGATGTTGCGCTGAAGCACCATCGCGAATTGCAGAAAATGGGCTTTCAGGATCCGCGTTATCTGGTCGCGGGCTTGCAGAACTGATACTGTTCTAAGCTTCATTGGCCCAGGCTTGCACGTGGGCTAAAACTAAAAAACGAGAGAGGATAGTGCCAAGATGGCAAATACAGATACGACCATAAATCTTGATATCAGAAGTTCCAATTGTGGCAGTCCGGCATTTCCAAATGCTGCAGTTCTCGTGGCCGGTACATCCAATCCTGATAATTTGACATATAGCTATCAGCTTACCGGTGGCACTGATGGCAAGGGAAATGTTGATGAGAAAAAGGGGGGCGGTGCCGTCACGATTACCTTGAACCTGACGGCCGCAAACGCATATAACCTTGAGAATCTGGTGTTCAACAGCGACTCTCATCCAGACGTGACATTCTCTGTCACCGGCAACCACCGCACAGCCAGAATCGTGGATAACGCGCAGGACCTTGAGCAAGACTATTATAAAATACTTGTTGCCGATACTGGCAATGCAGGCTGCCAGTTCACCTGTGATCCCTGGATTAGAAACAAGAACTAACCCTCCCGCAGGTATTGCCAAGCTAACTGGCCGTTATTAATGGAATCGGTGGATCTATACGTAAACGCCACCGATTCCAGCAGGACAGCATCGGCTATCCAGCAGCGGGACGACCGATTAGAGTCCAGTCGTCCTCGAGCTCATTTCTTGGGGCGAATTTTCAGTTTGGTGACCCAGAAAGGCGTGTCAGGCTCAGGTGGAAACGGAGTCGCATAGCGCGCATTATTCACGTACAGCGAATTCCCGAAGATTGCTCCGCTCGCGACGCCGTCAAGGTTTTCGGGATCGGTGATAGTTTCAGTGAGTGTGCCCGTCAGATACCCTTTATCCAGTTCCACGACCTGAATCCTGTCGATAGAAACGGGGGGGCCCGGGGGGTCGTATGGCGTCATGATATACAAGGTGCTGCCCTGCATCGCGATACCATCGAGAAAACCCGTCAGCGGACCATCAACAGCGATCTGCTCAACATCACCGGTGGCCGTATCAACCCGGTAAAGCCGCGCCAGGTTCGAATGGCCGATGATCAGGGTCTTGTCGTCGGGCGTCGACACGATGCCGTTCCCCGCACAGCAGAAGGGATCGGTATTTAGGAACTCGTCAGGTAACGGAATCTCGGTTGCAGCGCCGGGATCGAGCGGAAGCTCACCATTGCTGGACAGCGGCAGTCGGTACAATACCGGGCGGAAGGAATCGGTAAAATACACCGCATCGTTGGTGATGGTCAGGTCGTTGACGATCCCGAATTCTCCTGAGGTGTTCAGCTGATATTCCATTATCGTGGCGCCGTTGTCCGTGTCCAACACCAATGCATTGCCATAAAAACATCCCGCGACAAACAGGTAGTTGGTGCGATCATCAACACGCATACCGAGCTTTTGACAATCCAAGGGGTCCTGAATATCGATCAGGACTTCGCCTTCCCCGGACCGCAGGTCCACTTTGTAGAGGGATCCATCGGGTGAGCTGTTGTACGCGGTTGGTCCCTTGCCAATCGCAAACCCTTCGGATGAGGATCCGGGAAGCGTGACGACCCGGGTGGGAAAGGGTTTGTCGCCCGCGCTCACTGTTTGCACTGGCATCGCCAACGCAATGAATGCGATAGTTGCCAGCTTTGATAAGTTTTTATTCATCGAGTAATTCCTTCTGTGTGTTTTCCACGTGCATGGCATGACAGGAGTTCCCCCCCCCAGACCCGATGAGGACGCAAATTTCATGCCAAAAGAATTATAGTTATGGTTATTAACAGCTTACCCCGGGCTGTCTTGAGGGTGCAGTTCAACAGTGTAAAATTTCCTGACGCATACCAACACCCTGGAGTGATTCCTGGCGCCGTCGCGATCAATCGCGGTTCTAGACTGTTGTCTGGGCGATGAACTACTCTAGACAGCCCATTGATACTTCTTATACTTGCTGGCAAGTACTGCCAGCACGCTGGCGGCAGGCAAGAGTCGCCGTAAGCCGGCCAGGTTTATGTCTGACTGGAGGTAGGTTGGTGGCAGTTAATAGCAGGTAGCCAGCGCACTATACTAATGGCCTTTTGCATATAGCCTGGGTCAGGGGAAATTCCTTGGTCATCAGCCACCGACACCGCTACGTTTTCATCCAGACCATGAAGACAGCCTCCACCGCTATTGCCGCAGAGTTGTGCGAAAACTACGACGGCGAAATGAGACTCCACAAGCATGCCTCCCTGAGTCAGTTCCTGGCCCAGGCCAGCGATGACGAGAAAACCTATTTCAGCTTCGCGGGTGTCAGAAACCCGTTGGACGTGGCGGTTTCGCGATTCGAGCTGCGCCGCACCGCCAAGCGCAATATGGACGAAAGCCACCGGGAGCAGGCCCGCTTTATCCGCGAGAACGGTGAGGACTACGGCGCGTACTTTCGCAAGTTCGGTGCGCTCCGCGCGGATGGTGGCGCGGACATCGGCACGGTGCCGCTGAACTGGAACAGCGATGAATTTCTGTCCATAGACTACATCTACCGTTACGAGAACCTGCAGCAGGAATTCTCCACCATTCTGGCGAAAATAGGTGTGCAACAGCTGCGACCGCTGCCGCTGAAGAATACCACTACCGGCAAAGCCGATTTCATGTCCTACTACGACGATGAAACCCTGGCACTGGCCTACCACAGGTATTTTGCCTACCTCGATCACTGGGGATACGAAGTGCCCGCCGATGTGCGTTCACGGCTGACCAGGGAGCGGCGACAGAACCGTCTGCGCGGCCTGTTTAACAGTTTGCTGGGGCGGTTGCGCCACAGCGGGGTATAGTGCAGGAGCGGGTGGCAGGTGCCCCCCTTTCAGTGCCCATTCCTGTGGCTTGTTGAAGGTAGACCCTATTGGTTGATACCCAGCAATTCCACATCAAAAATTAGCGTTGATCCCGGCCCGATAGATCCCGCTGAGCGGTCGCCATAGGCCAACTCGCTGGGGATAAAGAAACGGGTCTTCTCCCCTACCACCATCAGCTGCAGGCCTTCTGTCCAGCCCTTGATAACCTGGTGAAGGCCGAATTCAATCGGCTCACCACGTTCCACGGAGCTATCGAAGACTGAGCCATCCAGCAAGGTACCGTGGTAATGCACTTTAACCGTAGCAGTCGCTGTCGGGTGTTCATGACCAGTGCCCTGCTGCAGTACTTTGTACTGTAAGCCGGACTCGGTTGTTTCCACGCCTTCCAAATTCCTGTTGGCGGCCAGATATTCCGCACCTTTTTGTTTATTCTCAAGCGCTGTCTTCTTATTGCCCGATCTATATTGAAGGAACACAAAGAAAAGGATAATGATGATCACGATAGCGACAATTTTGAACACGGAAAGACCTATAGGGTGAGGAACACGATGAGTTAAGGGCCCGTATTCTAACCTGACGTGGGTTTTATTTCTGCTAAAGCTGAATCGCTTGTCTCTTCGGACGGCGTTGAGCTCACCGCCCACTGTGGGTTCGCAAGCCAGGCCCCGATCCCTGTGTGCAACCCGTGATAGCCAAAACTCTTCCGCCACAAATTCCCGCGGCCGCCCTGCTATTATTTCTCCGAGGCTTGCCGTAAAGTCGCTATATGCTGGTTCAGTCAAAACCCCGACGAATTCCACTTGCTGCCAAGCTTGTATACCTGCTGTGGATGGCTATCTGGGTACCTGTTTACTGGGTATTCAACGGCCCCGAAAACTTTCTTTGGCTGTGCGACCTGGCCAGCATCATCCTGTTGTTCGCCCTGTGTCTGGACAGTTCACTGCTGATGTCATCCCAGGCAGTCGGGGTATTGCTGATTCAACTCTTCTGGGTGCTTGATTTTCTATCGGCCTGGCTGCTGGGTAGTCACCTGACCGGCGGCACCGAGTATATGTTCGACACCGGACAGCCCATCTGGCTGCGTGCCATGTCCCTGTTTCACATCGTCATGCCCCCCTTGTTGCTATGGGGCGTACACCGGTTGGGGTATGACTGTCGCGGCTGGAAACTCCAGACGTTCATTGCCTGGCTCTTGCTGCCAGCTACGTTTCTGCTGGCCGACCCCGCGCTCAATATTAACTGGGTGTGGCAACCCTTCGGCTTGCCCCAGTCACTGCTGTCGCCTCACGCGTTTGTTTTGTTCATGATGCTCGCCTATCCACTGCTGCTGGTTTTCCCGACGCACCTATTACTGTCGCACTGGTTCCGGCCTGTCGACGGTTCGAAGTGAGCCCTACCGCATTCCCTCAATGCCAGGCGGTGTTGAGGCGGCCAAAAGGGGGGCGGCTATTGCAGGGGTAGCCTGACCTCTTTAACCCGCCCCAACCTGGCTTTGCTCCAATGCCTTGGCCCGCTCCATTTCTGCACGGGCCTCATCTACCCGGCCCAGGCGCGACAGGACGCCGGCCCGCTCCCGGTGAGCGGCAGCACTCGGTGCGTGGTCAATAAGGCGACTATAATTCACCTCCGCCTCCTCCAACCTGCCCTGCTCAATGAGGATGGTACCCAGGGAATCATAGGCTGACGCGTTGGTAGGATCTATCTCAATTGCTTTGCTCAGGCTCACGGCGGATTCGTCCGCACGATTCAACTGCCATAGAACATAACCCAGCCCGGTGTAGGCTGCAGTGCCGGGCTCTTTCTCAATGACCGCGCGAAAGTGCACTTCGGCCTCTTCAAACTCACCGCTTCTCGCCAGTGCTGATGCCAGGTTGTAACGGGCAACTACCCAACCCGGCTCCAACTCCAGCGCCTTGCGATACGCATCCGAGGCTTCTCCCGGTAGCCCCTGGCGTTCCAGTACGAAACCCAGGTCATTGTAGATTGCCGGTTGAGGCTCTATGGCGAGCGATTCACGATAATGTGCCTCGGCTAATTCCGGCTCCCCGATGTCGATATAGGCCAGGGCTAAA
>Ga0316197_10001673_pt1 | contig 15789 bp, 15 predicted proteins | sample OudBiesiAoxic_MG_FD_204939 | JGI IMG/M metagenome (GOLD analysis project Ga0316197, IMG submission 204939) | Coastal sediment microbial communities from Oude Bieten Haven, Netherlands - site A oxic | ecosystem: Environmental > Aquatic > Marine > Coastal > Sediment | place: Netherlands... | reverse complement strand
GCGTCGTACACCGCAGCGGCCGTTCCGGCGGTCGCGGCCGACTTGGTGACCGGCTCGAGTAGCGGCGGATGGTCGAGCTCCTGCAGCGCGCCGGTGCCCCAGCGGAAGGCGGGGGCCCGTCCGCCCATCACGAGCATCGGCACGCCGGAGGCTTGCGCCTGGGTGACGGCGCTGATGGCGTTGGTGACACCGGGCCCGGCGGTCACAGCTGCGAAGCCGGGTGTACGGGTCAGCTTGGCCGCGGCCTCAGCGGCGAACACGGCGGTCTGCTCGTGGCGGACGTCGATCAGGCGCATACCGGGGGTCGTCGTCGCGGCTGCGTCGTACAGCGGGAAGATGTGGGCACCGGACAGAGTGAAGAGGGCGTCCACCCCGTGCGCCTGCGCAGCGGCCAGTGCCAAGGTGCCCGCATGGGCCGCTACCTCGCTGCCCGTCGATGTGTCGATGGACTCGGTCGGCTCAGCACTCACCCGTCGAACCTACCCAACGCCGGCAGCCCGGTACGGCGGCAGTGCCTATGGTGTCGGCGTGCCGTCCGTCGCCGATGTGCTGCAGTCCGAGACCTCGCTCGACGACGACGACCTCGAGTGGCTGACCGCTCTCGTGGGGCAGTGGCAGCTTCTCGCCGACCTGTCGTTCGCCGACCTCGTGCTCTGGCTTCCGCGCTCGGACGCCGACGGCTACGTCTCCGCAGCGCAGATGCGCCCGACGACCGGCCCGACGTCCTACGCCGAGGACATGGTCGGCCGGCGCCTGGCGCCCGGTCGTCGACCCTTGGTGGACGGGGCCTACGAGACCGGCCGGATCCGTCGTGACTCCGACCCCGAGTGGTGGGACGCGATCCCGGTGCGGGTGGAGGCGATCCCGGTTGTGCACCGTGGCCGGGTGATCGCCGTCATCGGTCGCCACACCAACCTCGTCGCTGCCCGCACGCCCAGCCGGCTCGAGCTGGTCTACCTCGAAGCGGCTGGCCTGCTCGCCCGGATGATCGCGGAGGGCACGTTTCCCCAGGCCAGCAACCTGACTCCGGCACGGCGAGGCGCGCCGAGGGTGGGCGATGGCCTGGTGCGTCTCGACTCAGCCGGGGTCGTCACGTTCGCCAGCCCCAACGCCATGTCGGCCTACCGACGACTGGGGCTGGTCGGCGACCTGGTGGGGGCGGAGCTCGGCGCGACCACGCGTGCCCTGCACGCCGAGCAACGTCAGGCCCTCGACGAGGGGCTGGACGCCGTGCTGTCCGGGCGACGAGGGCGACAGGTCGAGATCGAGTCGCAGACCGCGGTGCTCGCGGTGCGGCTGATCCCGTTGAATCCCGGTGGTGTCGCCGAAGGGGCGATCGTGCTGGTGCGCGACGTCACCGAGCTGCGCCTGCGTGACCAGGCGCTGATCACCAAGGACGCCACCATCCGCGAGATCCACCACCGGGTGAAGAACAACCTGCAGACGGTCGCTTCCCTGCTGCGCCTGCAGGCCCGCCGAGTGTCCGACCCGGCAGCGCGCACGGCGCTGGAGGAGTCGGTGCGGCGTGTCGGCTCGATCGCCGTTGTGCACGAGATGCTGGCAGAGACCACCGAGGAGGACGTCGACATCGACGACGTGCTGCTTCGACTGGCGAGCATGGTCGGCGACGTCGCGGGGTCGGAGCAACCGATCACCATCAAGCGTTCGGGCTCGGCAGGCCGGGTGGGCGCGCTAGCGGCGACCCCCGTGGCGATGGCCGTGACCGAGCTGCTGCAGAACGCCATCCAGCACGGCCTCGACGGTCGTGGGGGCACGGTCCAAATCGACGCCCGCCGCGCGGGGGATCGGCTGACCATCACGGTGGACGACGACGGAGCCGGGCTGCCGGACGGGTTCGACCTCGACCACACCGACAGCCTCGGCCTGCGCATCGTGTCGACGATGGTGCGCGAACGTGGGGGAGAGGTGCAGCTCAGCGCGCTGCGCCCGGGTACCCGGGCGAGGATCAGCGTCCCGCTGGCCTAGCCGGCCGACGACCGGTTCAGGAACGCGCTGAGCGAGCGCGGGCGGCCCGAGCGTTGCGACGGCGCAGGGCGCGGCGCTCGTCCTCGCTCATCGCGCCCCAGACGCCGGCGTCCTGACCGGTGTCCAGCGCCCACTGAAGGCAGGCCTCCCGGACGTGGCAGCGCATGCAGACGGCCTTGGCCTCCTCGATCTGCAGGAGGGCCGGGCCCGTGTTGCCGATCGGGAAGAAGAGTTCGGGGTCTTCGTCCCGACAGGCAGCGCGGTGGCGCCAGTCCATGTGTGAGAACTCCTTTGTGGCAGGCCATGACATCACCGACCCAGGCAGGCATCGGCGACCAAGGATCAAGTGTATGTGAATCCCTTCACGAATGGCAGCCTCAAGCAGAGATGTCGTGTTCGGCACACGTAAGAGTCCTGCGCCGGGTGCCCTGCACGGGCGTCAGACGAGCACCCGGAGCGCGTCGGGCACCGACTGGCAGTGCAACCGATCGGTCTCTCCCAGGTAGTCCCCATCGACCTGGAACGGCATCGGGCTCTGGGCGTGCAGGGTGATCCACGGCAGGTCGTGCCGGTGCACGACGTCGTGCCCCCGGGGTCCCTGTCGCCCGGCGATGATCTCCGTCGCGTGCTTGATCGTGGTTGCGACGCCGAACGACGTGGTTCCCACCAGGTCGAGGCCCGCGTCGAACGACGAGCGGGGGGCCGTACGGATCTTGATGCGTCCCAGGTAGGTCCACGGCGAGCTGTTGGTGACGATGGCCAGGAAGAGCTCGGGAAGGTGCTCACCGTCGGGCAGGTCACCGGAGATCAGAGGGGTGCGCCGCTCCTGGCCGAAGTAGGTGCGGACGGCCGACCGCACGTACAGCCCTGGGGTGGCTCGCTTGCCGCGGTGCCGGGCGTTCTCCACGGCGAGAACGGTGTCGGCGTCGAAGCCCAGGCCGGCGTTGAACGTGAACCAACGCCCGTTGGCCACCCCCAGCCCGATGGACCGGGTGCGCGCCGGCGTGTCCAGAGCTCGGATCAACCGTCCTGCCGCACTCAGGGCGTCGTTGGGCAGTCCCAGGTTGCGGGCGAAGACGTTCGCGCTTCCTCCGGGCAGCACACCGAGCAGTGGGACGTCCGGGCCGGGACCCGCGGCCAGCAACCCGTTGACGACCTCGTTGACCGTCCCATCACCGCCGTAGGCGATGACGGCGCGCACCCGGTCGCGCCGGGCCTGCTCGCCCAGCTCGGCGGCGTGGTCGCGATGCGTCGTGGTGGTGATCGTGACATCGGCCGCACCGGCCAGGGCAGAGAGCAGCACGTCGCGTGTCCGTCGGCTGGTCGCGGTCGCGTTCGGGTTGACCACGACCAGGGCTCGCACGGCGTAGAGCGTATCGGGGCACGGACGAGCGGCTGGTCGGCGTCCGCCTACCCTGGCCTCGTGGTCGAGCTTGCTCAGCGCCAGGGTGTCGCTGCGGTGCTGGCGGCAGAGTCGCTGCTCACCTTGGGTGTCGCTGGGTGGCAGCTGCTCGGGCTGTCGCAGGGTGATGCCGGGCGGCCCGAGGTGGCGGTGGGGTCGTCCACGTACTTCCTGCTGGTCGCTGTGGTGGTCGCGGCGCTGGCCGTCTTCGCCTGGCGTGGCGCTCGCTGGGTCTACGGACCGGCGGTGTTCCTGCAGGTGCTGGCTCTGCCGATGGCCGCGACCATGGCGGTGGAGGGTCTGTGGCTCGGGACGGTGCTGCTCGGCGGCGTCGCCGTACTCGGCCTGGTGCTGCTGGTCAGCGAGCAGGGCCGGGAGGCCTACGGACGCAACGAGCTGGGCCGGTCGTAGTTGTCGCTGCCCGGCCGGCTACGTGTGCTGTGCCGACACGGCCGAAGCGGCTTCGAGCTCGTCGTGCAGGTCGCGTAGCGTCCGTGACAGCAACCGCGAGACGTGCATCTGCGAGATGCCGACCCGCGCCGCGATCTGGCTCTGCGACATCTCATCGAAGAAGCGCATCATCAAGATTGCGCGTTCGCGCTCGGGCAGGGCCTGGATGAGCGGTCGCAGCGCCTCCCGCTCGTCGATGCGTGCCAGAGCGTCGTCGGGGGAGCCCAGAGTCTCGGTGAGGGGACGACCTTCGCGGCTCGGGGCCTCGATCGGGATGGTCGTGAAGGCGTCGGCGGCCTCCAGCGCCTCGACCACCCGCTCGGGATCGGTGCCCAGCCTGGCCGCGATCTCGCTCGGCCGCGGCGATCGGCGCAGCTCGACGGTCAGCTCCTCCACCGCAGGCGGGATCTGTGTGGCCAGCTCACGCAGCCCCCGAGGGACGTGCAGCGCCCACGCCGTGTCGCGGAAGTGGCGCCGGATCTCCCCGCGGATGGTCGGTGTGGCGAACGTCGAGAACTCCAGGCCGCGGGCCGGGTCGAAGCGGTCGACGGACTTGAGCAGGCCCATCATGGCAACCTGCTCGAGGTCGTCGTCGGGCTGACCGCGACGGCTGAACCGGTGCGCGATGCTGTATGCCAGCCCCGCATGCAGCTGCACGAGCTCAGCGCGAACCTTGGCGTGCCGCGGTGAGCCCTGCTCGAGGCCGACCAGCTCGGTGAACAGCTCGACACTCTGCTCGCGACGCGAGGCGGACGCGTCGGTGCGCACCTGCCTGCGTCCGGCCGGCTGGGCGTCGCCCTGGCCCGCGGTCACGATCGCTCGGTGCCGGCCGGCCCGTCGAGCGCCATCGGTTCGGCCGAGGAGACGAACCGGAGCCGGATCACCTGGTGTCCCTGCGCCAACGTTGACGAGGCGTCGTCGGCCAGTGCGCTGAGCACGGTCCAGGCGAAGGAGTCATCGGCCGGGGTCGTGGTGGCGCTCGTGTCGGACGTGATCGCCAGCGTCACCTCGCCGTCACCGATGCGCACCTCGAGGTTCAGGTCGGTGCCCGGCACCGCAGTCGGGATGACCAGCGAGCACGCCTCGGACACGGCCAGGCGCAGGTCCTCGACGTGGTCGAGGTCGAAGTCGAGACGGGTCGCCAGTCCTGCTGCGAGGCTGCGCGCGACCCCGACGTAGGCGGTGGCCGCCGGCAGGGACAGCCGGACGACGTCCCCCGGCTTCACCGCTGCCCCGAACCGGCGGCCTCGGCTGCCAGCCGCGACAACGGGGAGGAGTCCAGTCGTTGCACCGTCCACTCGGACATCGGTGTGGCCCCCAGTGACTCGTAGAAACGCAGCGCGGGTGAGTTCCAGTCCAGCACCCACCACTCGAGGCGACGGTACCCCCGCCGTTCGCACTCGGCAGCGAGCTCGGCGAGGAGCGCGCGACCGACGCCGAAGCCCCGGTGAGCCTCGCGCACGTAGAGGTCCTCCAGCCAGATGCCGTGTCGTCCGGTCCAGGTGGAGTAGGTGACGTACCACAGCGCGAAGCCGCGCAGACGACCGTCCTGCGCACGGTCGCTGTCGGCGACCAGGCAGAAGCACTGGGCGTGCTCGGCGAACAACGCCGCGGCGAGATCGGTCGGCGTGGCCTCGACCTCGTCCGCAGCGTTCTCGTAGGTGGCCAGCTCGACGACCAGCTGGTGGATCGCGGCCTCGTCACCGGGACGGGCCGGGCGGATCGTCACGCCTTCTTGGTCTCCAACTATCACCTAGCGTCTCCTACCGGCGTCGATCCGGCACACTAGCGCGTTCACCGGCACTTCTACCGTTGGCTGCCATTGGTCAGCGCTTGCGGAGTACGGACGTTCTGCGGACTCCCTGCGGACTGCCCCGAAGCGAAGCGGCGTGGGCGCTGGCCGACGTCGGTTAGCCCGGCGACGGGCTGGCGGTGGTGCATCTCGTCAATACCCACTCTGGGTCAATCGCAGGTGCGCGCACCCGAAGTGTCGGCTATAGGGTGTCGGCCGTTTCCTCGAGCGGCGATGCCTCCTCCCACAGCACGATCTCAGTGCCTGGTTCGACGATCGAGCCACCCGGTGGATCCTGCGACTGGACATGTCCTGGCTCTACCTCGCCCGTGGCTATCTCTTGGACGACCCAGAACAGGTCACGCCCCTCCAACTCGGCAGTGGCATCGTTGATGAACCACCCGACTACGTCTGGCACTTCGACCGTTACGGGGATGTCGCCACCTCCGTTGGGCGGCTGATCACCGTCACTCTCGCCGATTGCGTTTCCGATCAGCCCAGCGGCCACAAGCGCAGTAATCAGTGTCGCGACCGCCGTGATGATGCCGGGCAGTGTTCCGAAGAAGGCAACTACTCCGGACTTGCCTTCAGTCTGATTCGCCATGGCTCCACCCTCCTGGCTAGACCCTCCATCCGAGCCTCCACTACTGAGGCTCGACCGGGGCAGCCGAATGTCAAGGGACGAAGGTCGCGCCTACGGCGTTGCCGGTGCAGCGCACTCAGCCATACACCTCGATGAACTCCACGTAGATGAGCCGAACCGTCGTGTTGCCGCCCGCCTGAGACCTCGGACCAGCCATCACCCTTTCCAGGCGGCGTTGTCGGTCCACCCCTCGGGCTTCAGCCATCGCCCGTTTCCTGCCCGCCAGCAGGGCACTCCGCTCCGCGCAGAAAGCGCGTGCTGGTAGCGGACTTGAGTACCTGACCCGTTCCGGTCACGGCACCGACGGTGATTCGGTTGCCCTCGGACGGTGAGCAGGCCAGAACATCCCTAAGCGGGTCCAAGCGGACGAGGACTCGCGTGACTGACGCCGGGGTCTGCCATCCATCCTGCAGGCGGTCGCTCGGCCACGGCGCCTCACCTCGCACGCCCTAGCCAAGCCTCTCTTCCAGGTGCATGGCAAGGGAATCATGCGAGCGACTGAACCGCAGGCCGGGATCCGTTCTCGGCTCAGTGAGCGCGACGACGTCGAGCTTGTCGGGTGCCCCTGCCGTGACGGTGCCCGAGGCAGCCAGGACGGCGAGGGCCAGGCGGGGTCGAGGTGTCACGCAAGACGTGCCGCAGCTAGCGTATCGGCGGCACCAGGCGTAGTCCCTCCCAGGAATGTTGACAGTTCGGCGTTGGAGCCACCAGCATCCGCGCCGGGCCCAGATCCTTCTACGCCTCGGCGCTCATCGCTGGCGGCGCCTCGGTCAAGACCGTACAGACGTAGCTAGGCCACGCCAGCCCGACGATCACGCTGCGGGCGGACGCGCGCACTCATTGACGCGACGCTGAGCGTCTTGCGGACAGACGGCGGGCTCGCCGCACCGTCGGACGGTTCCGCTGCTGGTCAGTCGGGGTAGGGGACGCCCTACACCTTCTTGGTCTCCCAGAAGATGTCGGCGATCTCGTCGATCTTGGCGAGCAGGTCGTCGGCGACGGCTGTGTCCAAGCTGCCCTTGGTACCGGCTGCCCCGGCGAGCTTCGTGGCCTGGTTGAACAGCTCGTGCAGCTGCGGGTAGGCCTCGAAGTGCGGGGGCTTGAAGTAGTCGGTCCACAGCACCCACAGGTGTTCCTTGACCAGGTGGGAGCGCTGCTCCTTGATCTCGACCGCGCGGGCCCGGAAGATCGGGTCGTCAGAGCCGTGGTACTTCTCCATGCAGGCCTTGACCGACTGGGCCTCGATGCGCGCCTGGGCCGGGTCGTACACGCCGCAGGGCAGGTCGCAGTGCGCGCGCACGTCCACGACGGAGAAGATTCCAGCGGAGAGGAGGAGTCTGCGAATCATGTGGCGAGACTATCGCGGCAGGCGGGCACGTGCGCGGTCTGCGCGAAGCCGATGGTTCGTCGCTCACGTGCTCGGTACCTCGATGAGCCCGACGCTGGATGACGGCGATCTTCTGCTCGTCGACCGGTGCGCGACGGTGCGTCCAGGCCGGGTCGTGGTGCTCGGCCTTCCGGACGGCACCACCGCCGTGAAAAGGGTCACGCACGCCGAGCCGGACGGATGGTGGGTCGAGCGGGACAATCCTCGTGCGGGTGTGGACTCCTGGGTCGTCGGAGCGATCGCCTCGACCGACGTGCACGGCGTGGTGCGCGCCCGGCTGTGGCCACGTCCGCGTCGCATCCCCGGCTGAACGGCTGGGCGAGCGTCGCGCGGACGCTGTGCCACCATTGGCTGCTGACCTCGAGGAGCATCATGGCCGCCCAACCCATCGTCGAGCTGCTGCACCCGTCGGCGCTGCACGACCACGACCCTGTCTTCACCCTGCACGAGCACGGAAAGATGGAGATCGCCTCGACCGTGAAGCTCGCCGACCGCGACGACCTGGCAGCGGCCTACACCCCGGGGGTGGCCCGCATCTGCCTCGCGATCGCCGACGACCCCGACCTGCTCAACGACTACACGTGGGTCGGCGGCTGCGTGGCGGTCATCACCGACGGCTCATCTGTGCTGGGCCTGGGCAACATCGGTCCGGCTGCGGCCATGCCCGTCATGGAGGGCAAGGCGATCCTGCTCAAGGAGTTCGGCGGCGTCAACGCGGTGCCGCTGTGCCTGGACACCACCGACGTCGACGAGTTCGTCGACACTGTGGTGAACCTCGGCCCGTCGTTCGGCGGCATCAATCTGGAGGACATCTCCGCCCCTCGCTGCTTCGAGATCGAGCAGCGGCTGCAGGAGCGGATGCCCGTCCCGGTCTTCCACGACGACCAGCACGGAACCGCCATCGTTGCGCTCGCGGCGCTGGTCAACGCCTTGCAGGTCACCCACCGGCAGGTGCTGGACACCACTGTGGTGATCTCCGGTGCCGGTGCTGCTGGGGTGGCGATCGCCAAGATCCTCTACGAGGCGGGCATCGGCGACATCCGCGTCGTGGACCGCCAGGGGGTCATCCACCGTGACCGCGGCGAGCTGCCCCCGCACAAGCAGGAGCTCGCGCGCCTGACCAACCGCAACGGCGTCACCGGAGATCTGACCGCGGCGTTGAAGGGTGCCGACGCCTTCATCGGCGTGTCCGGCGGCACGGTGCCGGAACGGGCGCTGGCGGGCATGGCCGACGACGCCATCATCTTCGGCCTGGCCAATCCCGACCCCGAGGTGCACCCGGACGTGGCCCGCAAGTACGCGACAGTGGTCGCCACCGGTCGAAGCGACTTCCCGAACCAGATCAACAACGTGCTCGCCTTCCCCGGGATGTTCCGCGGCGCGCTCGCTGTGCGCGCGGAGCGCATCACCGAGGGCATGAAGATCGCGGCTGCCAACGCGCTGGCCAACCTGGTTGCTGATCGGCTCGCCGCTGACTTCGTCATTCCCTCGGCCCTCGACCGGCGAGTCGCGCCGGCGGTGGCGGCAGCCGTGGCGACGTGCGCCCGCCGCGACGGTGTCGCTCGGGGCTGAGGGCCGCTCAGCCGGCGCCGACCACCTCGAAGGTGTCGATGCCGCCCTCCTGGACCCCCCAGAACTCGAGTATGTCGTCGTAGTCGCCGCTGGCGTACACCGCTTGCAGACCTTCCAGCAGTGCCTGTGCGAGGTCAGGATCGCTCAGCGCCCAGCCGTAGGGCTGGAGGTCGTACGGTGCCCCTACCGCGCTGAGTCGAGCGTTGGCGATGGTGCTGGCTGGGTTCTGGGTCGTCCCGTACTGCTGCAGGTCCCACTGCACGACCGGGGCGTCGGCGAGGTAGGCGTCGGCCGCCCCTGCCAGCACGGCGGCGGCGGCCTCGTCCTGTCGCTGGAACGTCTGCACGTCGATCGCGTCGCTTCCGGCGTCCTCGCACGCGGCCGAGCGCTCGGCGAGATCATCCTCCTGGATGGTCCCGGCCTGGACGGCCACACGCGCTCCACAGGCGTTGTCCGGGGTGATCCCGGTGGTGTTGGGTTCCCGCGCCGCCCACTGGGTCGCGGACTCGAAGAAGGTCACGAACGTGTAGCGGGCTGCACGCTCGTCGGTCACGGTGATCGAGGCGGCGGCAAGGTCGGTGACACCCAAGGAGAGCTGCCCCAGAACGTCCTCGAACGCGACGTCCTGCCATTCGACCTCCAGGCCCAGCTCGGCGGCCACAGCCTCCAGCAGCTCCACCTCGAACCCGGTCAGCTCACCCTGCAGTACCGACTGGAACTCGATGGGGGAGCGAAGCTCAGCCGGCGGGAACGTGGGGTCGGTGGCGACCACGAGGGTTCCCCCCTCGGCAATCGCCGAGGGCACCACGTCGGCGGGCGTCGGGTCCGCGGTGCTCGCGCAACCAGCCACCACCAGCATCGATGCCACGACGGGTGCCCACATCCGTGCCCAACCTTCGCTCATGATCCGATCTTCCACCCTTCGCCGCTGCCGGGTCACCGGATTGTGGCAATCGGCGCAGAGCGGATCGGGAGCCCCGTCTAGGTTGGTGGCATGTTCGCTGTCTACGCCGCTTCGCAGGATGCTGACGACCCGCTGTCCGGGCTGGTCGTGGGGGAGCAGCCGGAGCCGGATGTGGCGCCGGACTGGGTACGGGTGCGCGTGCGGGCGGCGAGCCTGAACCACCACGACCTGTGGTCGCTGCGCGGCGTAGGGCTGCCCGCCGACCGACTGCCGATGATCTTGGGGTGCGACGCTGCCGGTGAGCTCGAGGACGGCACGCCGGTTGTCGTCCACTCCGTCATCTCCGACCGGGACTGGCGTGGCGACGAGACGCTGGACCCGAAGCGGTCGCTGCTCTCCGAGCGGCATCCCGGCACGTTCGCCGATGTCGTCGCTGTGCCTCGGCGCAATGTCCTGGCGCTGCCGGACGGGATGAGCATGACCGATGCCGCGTGCATGCCCACGGCCTGGTTGACGGCCTACCGCATGCTCTTCACCCAGGCCGACCTGCAGCCGGGCTCCACCGTGCTGGTGCAGGGCGCGGGTGGAGGGGTGGCGACCGCACTCGTCGTCCTCGGCTCGAAGGCCGGCTACCGCATCTGGGTGACCAGCCGCGAGGAGTCCAAGCGCGCCCAGGCGCTCGAGCTGGGAGCCGATGCGGCTTTCGAGTCCGGTTCTCGCCTACCCGAGCGGGTCGACGGGGTGATGGAGACGGTCGGCAAGGCGACGTGGAAGCACTCGCTGCGCTCGGTGCGTCCGGGCGGCACCGTGGTGACCTCGGGAGCGACTTCCGGTTACCAGGCCGACACCGAGCTGAGCCGAGTCTTCTTCCTCCAGCTCAAGGTCGTCGGGTCCACGATGGGCACCCGTGACGAGCTGGCGCGACTGCTGCAGTTCTGCAGAGTTCGCGACGTCCGCCCGGTGATCGACCGGACGCTGCCGATGGAGGCGGCCCCCGAGGCCCTCGCCGCGCTGGCCTCCGGAGACATCTTCGGAAAGATTGTTCTCACGCGCTGAGCGTCAGTCGTCGAGGTCGCCCTCGTCGCCTTCATCGTCGTCGACGCGGGCGAGGTGGCTGGCAAGGCGGTCGATGGCCACCTCGTGCTCGGGGTGGAGGTCGATGAACTCACGCATGCGCTCCACGAGCCAGGCAATCACGACCTGCTCGTCACCACGTGCGTCCTCGAGCTCGTCGAGCCCCCTGTCGGTGAAGTACACGGTGCTACTCGCCGGTGCGCACAGCCTCGGACAGCAGTGTGCGCTGCTGCTCCGTGTGAACCGAGTGCGACCCGACCGACGGGGTGGGCGACTCCGGACGAGACACGAGCGTCAGCGGCAGCCCCTCGGTGACCCTGCTGAGAGGGCCCGGAAGCCGCAGCGCCATCGTCGGCCACGGCCCCTGGTTGGCCGGCTCGTCCTGCACCCAGCGCACATCGCGCAGGTTGGGGTAGCGGCGAGCCTCGTCCATGATCTCGGCGATGGGCGTCGGGTACAGCTGCTCGACGCGGGTGACGGCCAGCTGCGCGGCCTGGGCCTGGTCGAGCTTCTCCACGGCACCCATCAGGTCCCAGTAGATCTTGCCCGAGCACAGCAGCATCGTGGTGACCTGCTCGGGGTCGCTCGGCTGCGCGGGGATCACGGTCTGGAACCCGCCGGAGGTGAAGTCCTCCGGCGCCGAGGTGGCCTTCTTGTTGCGCAGCATCGACTTCGGTGTGAACACCACCAGCGGCCGGTGCGTGGGGTCGAGAGCCTGCCGGCGCAGCAGGTGGTAGTAGTTCGCGGGCGTGGAAGGCTGGACGGCTGAGAACGCGTTGTTGGCTGCCAGCGTCAAGAAGCGCTCGATGCGGGCCGAGGAGTGGTCGGGTCCCTGCCCCTCGAACCCGTGCGGCAGCAGCAGCGTCACCCCGGACTGCTGGCCCCACTTGGACTCACCGGAGACGATGAACTCGTCCACGATGGTCTGCGCGCCGTTCAAGAAGTCGCCGAACTGCGCCTCCCACAGAACGAGTGCGTCGGGCCGGGCCACCGAGTAGCCGTATTCGAAGCCGAGGGCCGCGTACTCCGACAGCAGGCTGTCGTAGACGTAGAAGCTCTCCTGATCGTCGCTGAGCTGGCGCAGCGGTGTCCACTCCTCGCCGGTGTGCCGGTCGATGATCACCGCGAACCGTGACGCGAACGTGCCGCGGCGACTGTCCTGCCCCGCGAGCCGCACCGGACGTCCGTCCATCAGCAGCGAGCCGAAGGCGATGATCTCTCCGGTGCCCCAGTCGATCCCACCGTTGGTGATGGCGGCTGAGCGCCGTTCCAGCTGGGGAAGCAGCTTGGGGTGGACGGTGAATCCGTCGGGCACGGCGACGTAGGCCTTGGCGATGCGGGCAAGCGCGTCCGGTGTCGTGGCGGTCGTGAGCCCGCCCTGCGGCTGGCGAGGCTTGCGCGGGTAGGAGGGCACGGTGCTGTAGCCGGACGGCCCGTCGCCATCGGAGGTGTCGCGCGTCTCGTCGAACACCCGCTCGAGCTGAGCCTGGTAGTCGCGCAGCGCTTCCTCGGCCTCAGTGATGGAGATGTCGCCACGACCGATGAGCGCCTCGGTGTAGAGCTTGCGCACCGAGCGCTTCTGCTCGATGAGGTCGTACATCAGCGGCTGGGTGTAGCTCGGGTCGTCGCCCTCGTTGTGCCCGCGGCGGCGGTAGCAGATCATGTCGATGACGACGTCCTTGTTGAACGCCTGGCGGAACTCGAAGGCCAGCCGGGCGACCCGGACGCAGGCCTCGGGGTCGTCGCCGTTCACGTGGAAGATCGGCGCCTGCACCATGCGCGCCACGTCGGTGGAGTAGACGCTGGATCGCGAGTGCTGCGGCGCTGTGGTGAACCCCACCTGGTTGTTGACGATCACGTGGATCGTGCCGCCGGTGCGGTAGCCGCGCAGCTGGGACAGGTTCAGCGTCTCGGCGACCACGCCCTGGCCGGCGAACGCCGCGTCCCCGTGCATCAGCAGCGGCAGCACGGGGAACTCCTCGCCGCGGTCGAGCACGTCCTGCTTCGCGCGGGCGATGCCCTCCAGCACCGGGTCGACGGCCTCGAGGTGAGAGGGGTTGGCCGAGAGCGACACCTTGATCGACGCGCCTGACTCGGTGATGACCTCACCGTCTGCGCCCAGGTGGTACTTGACGTCCCCGGAGCCCTGGACGGTGCGCGGGTCGATGTTGCCCTCGAACTCGCGGAAGATCTGTCCGTAGGACTTGCCGACGACGTTGGCCAGCACGTTGAGCCGGCCGCGGTGCGGCATGCCGACAGTGGCCTCTACCAGGCCGGCGTTGGCGGCGAGCGTGATCACCTCGTCCAGCAGGGGGATCATCGACTCCCCGCCCTCGAGCGAGAAGCGCTTCTGCCCCACGTACTTGGTCTGCAGGAAGGTCTCGAAGGCCTCGGCCTGGTTGAGCTTGTGCAAGATGCGCAGCTGGTCCTCGCGCGGCATCCGGTCAGCACGGTTCTCCACCCGCGCCTGCACCCAGGCCCGTTGCTCCGGGTCTTGGATGTGCATGTACTCGATACCGATGGTGCGGCAGTAGGCGTCGCGCAGGATGCCCAGGATGTCGCGCAGCTTGAGGAACGGCCGGTCGCCACCGAAGGAGCCGGTGGCGAACTCGCGGTCGAGGTCCCACAGCGTCAGCCCATGGGAGGTGACGTCGAGGTCGGGGTGGCTGCGCTGGGAGTACTCGAGCGGGTCGGTGTCGGCCATGAGGTGGCCGCGCACCCGGTAGGCGTGGATGAGCTCGAGGACGCGCGCCTGCCGAGCGATGTCGTCGTCGTGGCTGATGGAGATGTCGGGAACCCAGCGAACGGGCTCGTAAGGGATGCGCAGCGAGGTGAAGACGTCGTCGTAGAAGCCCTCCTCGCCCAGCAGCAGCTGGTGGATGAGCCGCAGGAAGTCACCCGACTGTGCCCCCTGGATGACACGGTGGTCGTAGGTGCTGGTCAGCGTCATGATCTTGGACACGGCGAGTCGGGCCAGGGTGTCCGGCGAGGCGCCCTGGTACTGCGCCGGGTACTCCATCGCCCCGACGCCGACGATCGCTCCCTGACCGGTCATCAGTCGCGGAACGGAGTGGACGGTGCCGATCGTGCCGGGGTTGGTCAGGCTCACGGTGGTTCCGGCGAAGTCGTCGGCGGTCAGCTTGCCGGCGCGAGCGCGCCGCACGACGTCCTCGTAGGAGGCCCAGAATGTGGCGAAGTCCATCGTGTTCGCGCGCTTGATCGCCGGGACGAGCAGCTGGCGCGAGCCGTCGGGCTTCTGCAGGTCAATGGCCAGCCCCAGGTTGACCTGCTGGTTGTGCACGATGCCGGGCTTGCCGTCGACCTCGGCGTAGGCGACGTTCATCTCGGGCAGGTGACTGATCGCCCGGACGATGGCGTAGCCGATGAGGTGGGTGAACGACACCTTGCCACCCCGGGAGCGACGCAGGTGGTTGTTGATGACGACGCGGTTGTCGACGAGCAGCTTCGCCGGCACGGCACGCACCGACGTGGCCGTCGGGACGGCCAGCGAGGCTTCCATGTTCGTGACGACTCGCGCCGCTGGGCCGCGCAGCCGCTCCGGGGTGATCGGCTCGGCAGCGGGGGCGGAGGCCGACTTGGCCAGGGCTGTTGCGGCCGTCGTGGTCGAGACCGGCGGGGGAGTCGGCACCGCGGGCGGGGGTGTCGGGGGAGGCGGCGGGGCGACGGGCTTGGGCTGGGCCTGCGGTGCGACCGCGGTGGCGCTCGACGTCGGAGCCCTCGGGCCGTCGGGACTCGCCGAGCCCTCGGCAGCGGGGCGGTAGTCCTGGAAGAAGGTGTTCCACGCCGGGTCGACCGATGTCGGGTCGGACTGCCAACGCTCGTACATCTCGTCCACGAGCCACTCGTTGGCGCCGAAGTCGTCGGAGGGAGTGGTCGGGGAACCCTGCGCTGTCACGCGGCAGCACCTCTTGTCTTCTCGAAGATCGCGGCACGCCCGGGCGAGGAGCGGCCGGAGAACGTAGGTTCACCTTAGTAGGCGTGGCGCGGGTTGTGGGGTTGCCCGGACGACGCGCCTTCGGCGCGAGCATGTCGGACCGCCCGCCTACCCTGTCAGCCGTGCCTCGCCCCGCCCCTCAGCCCGTCCGACCGCCGGCCGACCGACTGGTCGTCCGGGGCGCTCGCGAGCACAACCTGAAGGATGTCTCCCTCGACCTGCCCCGGGACGCCCTCATCGTGTTCACCGGACTGTCCGGGTCGGGAAAGTCGAGCCTGGCCTTCGACACCATCTTCGCGGAGGGGCAGCGTCGCTACGTCGAGTCGCTGTCGGCCTACGCGCGGCAGTTCCTGGGTCAGATGGACAAGCCCGACGTCGACTTCATCGAAGGGCTCTCGCCCGCCGTCTCGATCGACCAGAAGTCGACGTCACGCAACCCGCGGTCGACGGTCGGAACGATCACCGAGGTCTACGACTACCTCCGGCTGCTCTACGCTCGTGCCGGCCGGCCGCACTGCCCGGTCGGCGGGGAGCCGATCAGCCGGCAGTCGCCGCAGCAGATCGTGGACCGCATCCTGGAGATGCCTGAGGGCACGAAGTTCCAGGTGCTTGCCCCGGTGGTGC
>Ga0316197_10001672_pt1 | contig 15793 bp, 11 predicted proteins | sample OudBiesiAoxic_MG_FD_204939 | JGI IMG/M metagenome (GOLD analysis project Ga0316197, IMG submission 204939) | Coastal sediment microbial communities from Oude Bieten Haven, Netherlands - site A oxic | ecosystem: Environmental > Aquatic > Marine > Coastal > Sediment | place: Netherlands... | reverse complement strand
CGAAATCGTCGGAGTGATATCGGCCGGGTCGTCGACAATTTTTTTGAGGTAGGTCGTTCGGGCGACCCGAAGCGCAAAAAGGATGATGTCCAGAATATATGCCCCGTAGAGAGCGAATAGCACACCATTGCCCGAAAAGATTTCACCAGCAAAGGCGTAGGTCAGACAGATGCCCAGCAGCAAAAGCTCGTCGGCTGCCAGCACGGTGCGCTCGCCGAGCCAGTCGATGACCTCGCCAAGCAGGGGACGGAGGACGACGCCGAGAGTAGCGGCGATGAAATAGAGGAGGGCGATGGTACTCACCGAGACGCCATGGATCTCGACCAGCACCCAGGCGCCAAAGGCGAGGAAGATCTGTTTGCGGATGCCGAAGAGGGCGGAGATCACATAGAAGAGGCGGTACTTCTTTTTGAAAACCAGGCGTCTGGAGGGAGTGTCGCCTCGCCCGATATCGAGCCCCGCATAGAGCACCCCGGCGACCAGGGCGCTGCCGGCGGCGATTGCGTAAAAGAGCGAAAAGCGATCTCCGAGGATCCGAGCGAGGATGAAGATGACCCCGACTCCGAGGATGGTTCCGAGGTTGCGGGCGCCACCGAACTGACCGAGCCGACGCCCCTCTTGGCCACCCCTGGCGAGCTTGAGCCCAATCGGCCCCTCGACGGCAAAAATGATGTGGTCGCCAAGGGACCAGATAATGATGAAAACGACCAATGCCGCGTGGGTCGGGGCGAGATAGCCGAGACCGATAGCCCCAATGGCTGTGAGCAGCATTGCCGCGGCTGCCATCTGGGTCTCGCGGAAGACGGTGAGCATCGCCCCGGCAACGAACATGATCAGAAACCCGGGGAGCTCTCTCGGGAGCTCGAGCCAACCGCGCGCTTCGGCGCCGAGAAGATGGACTTCGGCAAGATAATTGTTGAGGGTCGCGGTAAAAATGCCAGAGGCAGCCCCGAAAAAAAGGGTCGCAAAGAGCGCCCGTCTGAGGTCTTTTGTCGCCATGAGCCTCCACATTCGCTTCCCTGGCCGAGCCGCCCGACATCATACGCGTATACTGAACGGAGTCGAGGAAGAAGAAATGCCTCTCAACAAATCCGTTTTTGGCACCGCTGCCGCGGCCACCGTGCTTGCGATGTCGCTCGCTGTTGGTGGGGTGGTCGCCCGGCCGGACACGAAGCAAGGAGAAGAACAAGAACCGCAGCGTGTCCTCTTCATTGCCGAAAACGACGCCGGAAAGGTCTGGGCGAACCTGGCCTTGACGCTGCAGCGGACCGCTGAGCCCTATCTCCCGATGGTAGTGGCGGTCGAAAATCTGTCGAGGAAATCGATCGAGATTGACCGCGAGAGCTTTTGGTTATCGGATCTCGACGATATTGTCTATTTCATGCCAACCGTCAAAGAGGTTCGCAAGAACTACGACAAGATTGTGATGGATTACCGGATGGTCTCGTATGCGGGTATTCCGTGGGAGAACTGGCGCTGGACGAACAGGCTCGATCCAGCGAATTTCTTTCCGAATCTTCGATCCACCAGGGGCAACACCGTTCGCGATCACGTGACTCTCCGCCATCGACACGCGATGGTGAATCTTCTCTACTTCGAGCGGCCTCGGAAACTCCAGCGGGGGAGGCCATTTTTCCTCGTCGTTCACCCGAAGGGTTGGGAGATCCCGATCCGGATTCGAATCCTCATTTCCTAGATCGGCAGAGAGTTTGCAGCAGCTAGCAGAGTTTGCGAGCATGTGATAGATTTCACGTGCTCGGCGGCCCCTGCCGGAGCCCCCTATTTCGGAGTGTATATGGCAACGTTGAAACCCTTTAGAGCTTGGCGTCCAAGAGCCGATATCTGCGCTGAAGTCGCGAGCCCCCCGTACGATGTTCTTTCGAGTGCAGAGGCGCGGGAGATGGCGGCAGAGAATCCACTGTCATTCCTTCACGTCGTCAAACCGGAAATCGATCTCGAACCCGGAACCGATGTCTACGCGCCCGAGGTTTATGAAACCGGGGCCGCAAATCTCAGGCGGTTGATGGATGATGGCGCCCTCATCCGTGAGGAAGAGCCGGCGCTGTATCTTTATCGGCAGCGAATGGGTGATCACGTCCAGACCGGCCTCGTGGCCGGAGCCAGTGTGGATGAGTATGAGGCGGACCTGATCAAGAAGCACGAGCACACGCGGCCCGTAAAAGAAGACGACCGCACCCGCCATATCGATGCCCTCAACGCAAACACCGGGCCGGTTTTCCTGACCTATAAGGCACGTCCAGAGATCGATGCCCTGGTGGAACAGATCACGGCTGCCGATCCGACCTACGACTTCGTGGCACCCGATGGAATCCAGCATGTTCTGTGGGTTGTCGCCAACGAAGGCGACCGCGATCGTTTGGTTGCAGCCTTTGCAGAGGTGCCGGAGCTCTATGTTGCTGATGGGCACCATCGATCGGCTGCCGGTACCAGGATCCGCGCGCTGCGGCGTGACGCCAATCCGGACCACGGCGGCGACGAGTCCTACAACTTCTTTTTATCGGTGATTTTCCCGGACAATCAAATGATGATCCTCGACTACAACAGGGTGGTGCGGGATCTCAATGGACTCGATCCCGAGGCGTTTGTTGCGGCGCTTGGCGAACGCTTCGAAACGGAACCGATCGAGGATGGCCGCCCTGCACGAAGGCGATGCTTTGGGATGTATCTCGGGGGCCGGTGGTTTCGATTGACGGCGAGGGAAGGGAGCTTTCCTGCGGATGATCCGGTCCGCAGCCTCGATGTCGCCATTCTGCAAGACAATCTTCTGGCGCCTTTGCTCGGTATCGGCGATCCGCGGTCGGACGAACGCATCGACTTCGTGGGCGGCATTCGTGGTCTCGCAGAGCTCGAACGCAAGGTTGATTCTGGTGAATGGGCTGTCGCCTTTGCCCTCCACCCAACATCTATCGAACAGCTCTTTTCCGTTGCCGACGCGGGACTGGTGATGCCCCCGAAATCTACCTGGTTTGAACCCAAACTCCGCTCCGGTCTCATCGTCAGACCGCTGGACGACTGAGAATGTGAGGAGGGAACAATGAAAATTCTGATTTCCGATGCCTTTGATTCCTCGCTGCCTGCCAAGCTCGAGGTCTTCGGTGAGGTGACCGATGACAAGGATCGCCTGGAGGAAATGGATGTGGTCCTCGTACGGTCAAAAACGAAATGTACGCGCGAATACATTGATCGGGCCAAGAACCTGCGGTTGATCATCCGAGGTGGGGTTGGCCTCGACAATATCGACGTTGAGTATGCCCGCTCGAAGGGGATACAGGTCTTCAACACCGCCGAGGCATCCGCGGTGGCGGTGGCCGAGCTCGCAATGGCTCTGATGATTGCGGTTCCGACGCGTTTGGTGGAGGGCCATATCGGAATGACCAACCGTGAATGGCTCAAGAAATCTCTCAAACGAACTGAGTTGATGGGCAAGACTCTCGGGTTGATCGGTGCTGGCAACATCGGCACCGAGCTGGCGCGTCGTGCGATCGCGTTCGGCATGCGGGTCATCGCCTGCGATCCTCTGCTCAAGAATCATGAGTGTGTTGATCTCGTGAGTCTCGAGGAGCTGTTTGCGGAAGCGGATTACATCTCGCTGCACGTGCCGCTCACGGATTCGACACGAGAGATATTCAACACCGAGACAATCGCCAAGCTCAAGGACGGCGTTGTGATCATCAATACTGCCCGTGGACAATGCGTTTCGGAGAATGACATGGCGGCGGCGCTCGAGTCGGGAAAGGTGAGAGCCTATGCCACCGACGTATGGTACTCCGATCCCCCCGATGAGTCGTGCCCACTTTTTGACGCACCCAATGTCATCATGACCCCGCACCTCGGAGCCTCGAGTAGGGAGAATATGTTGCGGATCGGCGACGTAGTCGTCAGAATCCTCGAAGATGTCGCGCAACAGACCGCCTAGGAGGAAGCAACCATGACCCGTACCTGGAACTTCTACGCTGGACCCGCCACTCTGCCACCCCCTGCCCTCGAACGGGCCAAAGTGGAAATCCCCAACTGGGAAAACACCGGTATGTCGGTGATGGAGACCTCCCACCGATCACCCGAATACGATGCGGTTCATGAGGAAGCCATCAGCCTCATGACTGAGCTTCTCGGATTGGACGATGATCATCAAGTGCTTTTCCTCCAGGGGGGAGCCTCGATGCAGTTCGCGATGCTGCCGATGAATTTCATTCCGAGCGGCGGGTCGGCGGATTACATCAACACCGGTACGTGGTCGCAAAAGGCGATCAAAGAGGCGAATATCGTCGCCAGTTGCCGGGTCGCCGGGTCGAGTGAGGACGACGGGTTCACGAGGATCCCGAAGCAGGGCGAACTGGACCTTGATCCCTCCGCCGCCTACGTCCACATCACGAGCAACAACACCATCAAGGGCACCCAGTTCCACGCTTTTCCCGACACCGGTGGAGTCCCACTGGTGGCTGATATGTCGTCGGACATTTTATGGCGGCCCATCGACGCCAACAGCTTCCATCTCATCTACGCCGGGGCGCAGAAGAACATCGGGCCATCCGGCGTGACGATCGTCATCCTCAAGAAGTCCTGGCTCGAAAATGCAAACGAAAATCTCCCGACAATGCTGTCCTACGCGACATACTCCGCCAAGAACTCGCTCTACAACACCCCACCCACATTTGCCATTTACATGGTGCGCAATGTCCTGGATTGGGTGAAGGAGCAGGGGGGCCTGGCCGCTGTCGAAAAGACCAACCGCGCCAAAGGCGATCTTCTGTACGGCGTGATGGCGGACAATCCGGATTTTTTCCGTTGTCCTGTTGCCGAAGACAGCCGCTCCTATATGAACGTCGTCTTTCGCTTGCCTTCAGAAGAGCTGGAAGCCAAATTCGTGGCGGAAGGCAAGGCGGCGGGTATGGTGGGTCTCAAGGGGCACCGCTCCGTTGGTGGCTGCCGAGCCTCGATCTACAACGCCATGCCGCTGGAGGGCGTCCAGTTCCTGGCCGGTTTCATGGAGGAGTTCGCCAAGAACAACGGCTGACGAGGAAGAGAATCAGCAGCCTTCGGCCGCCGCCTGGATACAGGATGCAGGGTGCAGGTCCCACCCGGCCTAACCGTGAACTTGAATATATTTAGGATGGTTGCGCGGCGCTGAACCCTATGCCCTGGATCCTGAACCCGGGTGGGTGTGCGGGTGTGCGTTACCATGACAGCGTGAAAAGACTTATCATCGCTGACTCCCACGTTGGGCAGGGAACCGACGATGCGGGCACCATGAGTTCCCTTGTCGGTCGCGCCGCGGCGATGGGAGTCGAAGAGGTGATCTATCTCGGCGATTCATTTCAATACCTCATCGGCATGTCGAAGTTCTGGACCACCGCTCTCCGCGAGGTCATCAAATCGTGGCGGGAGGCGCGCCGACGGGGTGTCCGCATCGTGCTCATCGAAGGCAACCGGGACTTTTTCCTCGACGGGCCCGAGTTGGCGGCAGAGGTCGATTGGAGTTGCAGAATCTATGAATTCGATGCTGGAAATCGAAGTTATCGACTCGACCACGGTGATCTCGTCAATCGCCGTGACTTCCAGTACCGGTTCTGGTCCAGGGTCTCGAAATCATCGGTGGCCCGCCTATGGGCACGGCTTCTGCCGCAGTCTCTTGCGGTCGCAATTGTCCGCCGCATGGAGACCCACCTCGCCACGACCAACCGCAAGTTTCGCTATACCAAACCGATTGAGGATCTCCGTCGCAACGCTTCTTCGGCATGGGCGGAGGGGATCGACGTGCTTTTCTGGGGGCACTTCCACACGCATTGGGAGTGCCGGGAGGGCGATCGTCTCGCGATGATCCTGCCGGCTTGGCTCGAGACCCGAACGTCGGTTCTCGTGCACCCGGACGGCACCTGGCATGCAGTCGATGTGAACCTCGAGAAGTGCGGAATTCCAGGCAAGGGTGGCTGATGGAGGGCCTGACGTTACCGACACACCGAGGAGGTCTGCGGGGGACTATCACCCTACCGACATCGAAGAGCCTTACAAACCGCGCTCTGATCGCGTCTGCGGTCGCCGATGGAGGCACCATCGTTGCGCCTCTTGATTGCGCGGATACGAGAATCCTCGCGGCAGGCCTCAGAGCAGCCGGGTGGCCGGTTGAGTGGGGAGCCGAAATCCACATCGGATCAAGGACCGTCCCTGAGGGTTTGGTAGCGCTCGATCTGGCCGATTCTGGCACTGGTTCTCGCCTGATTCTCGCGTTACTTGCTGCAAGCCCAGGGAAAACCATCGTCGACGGCAGCCCGCGTTTGCGAGAACGACCCATGGCCCCGCTCCTCGAGTCGTTGATCCGTCTTGGCGCTCATCTCAGCTCACGAAGTGGGTTCCTCCCGGTCGAGGTTGACGGCGCAATCCTTCGAGGAGGCTTCGAGGAAATGCAACCCGGGGTCTCCTCCCAATTCGTTTCAGCTCTCGTCATGGCGGCTCCCCTGATGGCGAACGGCCTCGACCTCGAGATCTCAGGTTCTTTGCCGTCGGCGCCCTATTTGGACCTCACTGAAGACGTCATGCGAACCTTCGGTTCCGAGCTCGAAGTGAGCGATCATAGGCGGTCTTGGAGAGTATTTCCAAAGCCACTAGCGCAGACCCGATACACGGTTGAGGGCGACTGGTCTGCGGCAGCATTTGTGCTGGCGGCGGTGGCGGTGGCTGGAGGAGAAGTCGAGCTCGGGCCCCTCGATCCGTCGAGCCGCCAGGGCGATCGCGCGGTACTGAAAATCCTTATTGATGCCGGCCTCGAAGTTGATTGGGTCGACGATCGTGTGATCGCGCGGGGCCCGGTGACTTCTCCTATTTTCTCGGATCTCAGACACACGCCTGACCTCTTTCCAGCACTCGCGGTTGTGGCGGCAAATGCACCGGAAGGTTCACGATTTACCGGTCTCGACCACCTCAAGCACAAAGAAAGTGACCGGCTGACGGTGATGGTGGAAAACCTCGAGCGGTTGGGTGCAAGGCTGAAGGTCGATGAGGCCGGGTTCGAGGTCACCGAAGCCCTTGCTCCGGGATCCGGATCGATGACCAGTGTGACCGCGGCCGGGGATCACCGCATCGCGATGGCGATGGCATTGGCCGCGCTGGTTTCGGGCCCGGTCGAGCTCGATGATCCGCAATGCGTATCAAAGTCTTTTCCAACGTTCTGGACGGTGTGGAACAAATTGCTGAGCGGACCGGGGAACGAGGAATCCGCGAGGTGAGAATTCCCGCGCCGGCCGCCCTGCTGGTTGAACATCCAGCGGTGCCGGTGCCGGCGGTCGACGGAACTGCTTTGGAGTCGCTGCCAATAGGAGACCAGGTTTCGTCATCGTCCCTTTCTCGCAGGGAAAGATTTAGCGCTGCCCTGCAATTGACTGCCGCCGCCTCATTATTGGCAGAATTCGATCTATGGACGGGTCGGGCAGCGATCAGAACCGCCCGCTTCACGCGAACACCCTCAGGATTGTGGGCTTCTCTTTCACGTTTCCCGGTGCCGATGTCACGTGTGTATTCCCGTCTCGGCGGTGGTGAAGGTGCAGCCGCGACAACCCGTGCAGCTGTTCTCGAGGCCATATCGGATGCCGTCGGGCTGCCGCTGGCGTCGATCGACGATCTCAAAGGTGAACCGGGGTTCTTTCTCGAAGCAGCGATCGCGCGCCAATTGCGGGAGCTCAGAAAACCCCTTGACCCGCGCACCGGACGCGCTCTGTGGGCCTTCCGCTGGGACGAACTGCCGCCACCCGAACAAGGTGCCACGAACTACTGGAGTGTCCCAATTCCTCGCCTTGCTCGTCGCCTGGGCGGATCGTTGTGGGCCAGCGTTCGGCGTGGTGGTGGGAACGCCTGGCTGTGGGGCGTGGGCATGAAAAACGAAGTGACCCCGCAAATACCCGCGATCGAAGGCGAAGGGACGCTGATCCTTGTTGGTGAGATTTCGAATGATGAGCTTGCTGCAGTTTCCCGCTGGGCTCAGCGCGATGGTTGCAGCGCCGTGGTCATCGGCCGGTTCCCGATCGGGTGGCATCCGCCGCGCCCTCCGGGTTTCGATGCGTTGAAGCTGTTTCGACATCTTGCGGTGACCGGAATGCCCCTCGAGGACGCCCGTCGGGCGGTCGAACAAAGGGAGGGACGCATTGATCCTCTCGATTCGACCGACAGACGTGCGCTCACAGAAGCAGGGAGCAGAGTCTTCGACATTTTTTCCGATCGGAATCGCGCCCCTCACCGTGATGCCGAATCGGATGTGTTGTGGCAAACGCTGGCTCTTTCGCCAGACGGCCTGCCGCCGGGTTTCGTGGCTCTCCACACCAGGCTTTCAAATCGTGTGATCGAGGAACGACGACGTTCTTTGGGTGTGGTTGATTCCAGTGGGAGATGGCGATTGGCCGAAGTCGTCCCGCTCGAACCCGACCCCGTGCACATGGCGGTCGCAGACCTCTATAGCGTCGACGACCCGAGGCGCCAACTCCATAGTGCACTTGGAGGCGGGGACACAACCGATCTCGAGGTCTGGGCACGAGACCGCCTCGACGAACTCGACGGGTTCTCGGTTCGGGAACTTGTTGCCACGGTTTCACCCGGTGCGCTCGGATACCGGATCGACTCACTGTTGGCGGAGGCCTGTCTCTCGGTCAGGGATATCAGCGGCGCCCGGAGAGCCATTGATGCCATTCCTGCCGGGCAGAGCCAAGCTCTGAGTCGCTGGCTCGAAGCGCTCGACGATCGTTCGGGAGGACAGCGAAAGCTTCCTGCAGAAAATCAGGTCGATATCGCGCCACGTGCCGTCGCCGAAACGGCAATTCAGGTCCTCAATCAAGCACGTCGAAGCGGGGGCGGCCCGGCCGAGTCCGCGCAACGGATGATTGATCGAGCGTTTGAGCTGGTATCGCCGTTGCTAAGGCGCCGATTCGAAATCGAGCTTGCCTGGATTGCGGATGCCGGTGAATTTGACAATCCGGCCTGGCGACGGAGGGTCGTTGGAAATCATCCTGTACTCAGGGTTCAGTATGCCCATCGTCGAGCGCTCCAACTCATGGATAGGAGTCAGCCAAAATCGGTACGTCGCCTGCTCGAACTGCTGACTGACGATTCACTGGGTCCAGGGTTCCTGGGTCTGATCGAGCATGATCTCGGTGCGACCGCTCTTGACGAGGGGAAGAGTCTCGAGGCCGATCGTCATCAGCTGCGCGCCTATCGCCTTCTCCAGGCAGCCGGGTATCGGAATGTCACCCGTCGCGTGCTTTTCAACCTCGCCGTCGGAGATCTCGATCAATTGGAAATCCAGCGAGCGGAGGATCGCCTGGCGGCGCTGAAAGAGGAGGAGCCTGATGGGCCATATATGAGGGCCGAACGAGCGCGTCTCGCCCTGGCCCAAGGTCATCTTGCCGAATTTCGTCGCCAGCTCGATGCGTTTGAAGACAGCGTTGACAAGGAGAATCCCAGGTTTTCGGAGGGTCTGCATCTGCTGCTCGGTGTTGCGGCGTTGTTCGACGGCGAGCTGGCGCGGGCTCGCACAACCCTGGAGGCCGGCGGACAAGAGGGAGTAGCGTGGTCGGGGTTAGTGGATACTATCGCCGGTAGAGACGCCGGTTCGTGGGCGCCCGACGGCTGGGGCGTGTCGATGGCAGCAGAGCTTCTCCACAATGCGCGCAGTGGGGGAGGCCTGGTCCCTACATATTTTTCGATCGAAAGAATGCCCAGATCCCATGCCCTGGCATTAGCGCTTGCCGAACACCTGGGTCGCCTCCGTCTGCCGGTCACCGAGTCAGTACGGGCCAAAGCCGTCCGGGTTCTTCGTGAAGCAAGAATGGATGGATGGGCAGACGCTGTTGGTGGCACCTCGAAATTGGATGGTGCGATTGTTGAAGCTCTGGCGGAGATCGTTGAGCGCGGCGGACCCGAAAACCTGAACCCGGATCTCGTTCATCGTCTGCTGAATGCTCTCGGTATTGGTGGGCTGGAGCTCCGCGACGCCGGCAGTGGGCGGCTCATTTGGCAGTTCGGAAGTGGTTCCGCCGGGACTGAAATTCGACGAGGGAGAATCGTCGTCGTTCCACTCGGTGGCGAGGCGCACGAGGGAGCCGCGTGGCACCTTGTGACCGGGATATTTGAGCTATTCGCTCCGGCCGGCACTGTATCCACCGAGCCAGAAGTTGAAGAAACCGGTTTTTTTGGAATTTCTGCGGGCGCCCGGTCGGTGCGGCGTGAGCTTTGCGAGATGGGACCGACACATCTGCCAATTCTGCTCGTAGGGGAGACCGGAGTCGGTAAGGAGGTCGCCGCCCGAGCCCTTCACCGCCTCTCTGAGCGTCGTGGCGCTTTCGTACCCGTCAATATGGCTGCGATTCCGGCCAACCTCCTCGAAGCTGAGCTTTTCGGTTCTGTGAAGGGTGCCTACACAGGTGCAGATCGAGCACGCCAGGGTCTGGCAGTGGCTGCAGACCACGGGACGCTTTTCCTTGATGAGATCGGTGACCTCGATCCACCCCTCCAGGTGAAGCTTCTCCGCTTCCTCGACAGTCAGGAGGTGCGCCCCGTCGGTGCTACTCAGTCGAGAAACGTCGATGTCCGTATCCTGTCGGCCACCAACTCGGATCTCGATAGGCGAGTCAGAGAGGGAGGGTTCCGGCAGGATCTCTATTACCGGCTCGCGGGCTCATCCTTGACGATTCCCCCGTTGCGCACTCGGAGAGAAGACATCGGTCTACTCAAGGACCTCTTCGCACGCGAAGCTGTCACCCGCCATGGCGTTGCCCCCTGTTCCTGGAGTGGCGAGGCCGAGGCGATGATGAGGCGGTACCAGTGGCCCGGTAATGTGCGTGAGCTCCGTCAGTCGGTCGAGGTGGCGCTGGTTCGCGCCGCGGGCGGCGTGGTGCAACCGGAGCATCTTCCCATCGTCGAGACCGAAATGGGCCCGACAGGGACATGGGACGAGGCTCAGAAGGATTTCAGAAGGAAGTTCCTTCGTGCCGCACTCGAACGCAACAACGGCAATCGCAGTGCGACGGCCCGTGAACTCGGCATTTCGCGTCAGGCCCTGCTGTACCACATTCGAAATCTCGGCCTATAGAGCAAATTTAAAAAGGTGCGGGCCAGGAGGGCCCGCAGGAGGAAGGAGGAGGTATGATGTCGTGTACCAGGTCGTTGTGTGCCCGGCACTCAGATTAACAAGCAAATGGCGTGCCAAATTTCACGCGGGTGGGTTTTTTCGTGTTGAACGGATCTCCTAATCTCAAAAAGGATCTCCGAAGTATTCGGGAAAACGGTGAGCCTGAAATCCACGAGCGTGTAGATTTGCGAGCTTGGACCGCTCTCGGAGTTGGTGGTCTGGCTGACCTCCTCATCCGTTGTCGTAGTGCTGACGGGCTTCAGCGGGCTCTTGACGTCCTCGCCACCCATGGCCGGCATTGGTTGGTTCTAGGGGCTGGGAGCAGACTCGTGCCACCAGATCGAGGTCTGCGTGTGCCCGTCCTCAATCTCAGTGGCGGCCTCGGTCTCTGGGAGCTGGATCTTGATGGGGCGGTCGCCGGTGGGGGTGCCAACCTGGCACAGTTGTGTCGTGCGGCGCAACGGACCGGTCTCTCCGGAACCGACGATCTATTTTTCACCGGGTCGTCGGTTGGGGGCGCAGTGCACGCGGCAACGAGGGGAGATCTGAACCTGGCGCCGGTGCTCGACTGGGTGGAACTTGCCCGGCCCGGACGAGCCGCAGAAAGGGTTCAGCTCCCGGATCGCCGAGGACGCCGTGCAGCAATCAATCTTGATTTGCGTCGGTCGGTGGTGGTTCGCGCGCGTCTTCAGCTGGTGAGTGATCGAACTCCATCTTTGTCGGCCCAGAGTGCTTGGCGCCGCAGCCAGAGGGAGCAGAGACCACCGCGTTCAGCGGATCCCTTGTTTATTAATCCTGTCGACGGCAAGGCTGAAGCCTTTCTGACAAATGCCAATTGCGTGGAGTTGAAGGTTGGAGGGGCGAGGCTCTCGAGTCAGCGTCCAAATCGAATCTACACCTCGAAGACCGCACGGACTTCCGATGTTCTTGAATTGACCCGCAGGATCAGAGAAAGGGTTTTGGAACGGGAGGAGGTCGTTCTGGAACCTGCCATTCGATTTGTGGATGAGGACGGAGAGGGGATCGATTTGTGAAACGGTCCCGGACCTTCTTGCCGGTTGTTGCGGCAGCGTTCGCCGTGCTGGTGGCAGCGGTCGACAGCGTTGGCTGGCAAGCTCAGCGCACAATTGTGAATATCCTCTCAGTCAACCCCGAGGCGGCGGCAGTCAGACTCGGTACAAGCTCGCTGGTAGGCCTCCCCTCGCTGATGGTCCGCACGCGGCGGCTGGTTACAGGAGATCTCGCAGGCGCGACGGAGGAATCGCTGTTGATGGCGATGACGAGGGTCGGGCATCTGCAACGGGCCTGGCTGCCGGCGGATGCTGTCGGGTACGTCAACCTCGCCAGGGAGGAGTATCTTCGAGGGAGGTTCCAGGAATCAGTAGATGCCCTCGAGAAGGCTCTGACCCGAGACCCGACATCCGCCTACCTGCATCGTTTTCTCGCGCTTTTTCTGATATCGGTTGGCGACCGCAATGCGGCCCTCTCGGAGATTTCGGTGGCCGAAGCTATCGCGCCGGGCCTTCGTCGCCCGGATGTTGAGCTGACGGAAAAAGACCAACGGCAGGTACGTCTCGAAGGGCTGCGGCTGCGGGCGGAATACTATCCCCGTCGGCGTATGGAGACCTCCATGGCTCTGGCCCGTGAGCTTCGAATCGATGGTGACGAGACAGGGGGGCGTTCGATGCTCGAAGACTTCCGGGGAAGACCGGAAGTGGAAATCGAGATCGCACGCTGGGCGATCGAAGCAGGTGCCTATTTGGAGGCTCGCGAACTCCTTTTTCCAGTCGCCCGTCGGCAGGCCAATCCGAGGGCGCTGCGGGCGCGGGCCTGGTCGATGGTGGCGATTGCACATGACCTGGACGGAAACGGGGTGGAAGCGCTGTCAGCCGCCGAAAAGGCGCTCAATCTCGATCCCGATTCACCGGCTCCGTACATCGCCCTGGCAGGGCTGGCTCAGGGCCGTGGTGATCTCGAAGATGCGCTCGACCATCTGAGGAGAGCGTGGGGAATGAACCCTGCCGATACCCATCTCTTGACGAGGATCGCGGCGGTTGCCGAACAGGCTGGGAAACCCGAGGACGCGCTGCTGGCCCTTGAACGAGCCGTCGAGGTTGAACCGGACTCTCCGCAGTTGGCTGCTCGATTGGTTGAACTCCAGCTTCGAATGGGTCGCTACACCGAGGCGACAATCGCGCTATCAGAATCCCTCGATCGCCATCCGACCGATCGCGGTCTTTTGAACCTCATCGATCGATTGCCACGAGAGGTCGGGATCCGCTGAGCGTGGGCGCGCTGAACGGAGGTGTCTGGCATCCCGATTCGCCGCGAATCGGCGTACCTGGCATCCTCTCGTGGGAGCACGTATCAGCGAAAAGGCGATCTCCCTTACGTTTCGTCTTCAGGTTCGCCACGGGAAAACCGACCAGGCCTCGCGCCGGCCGCCCACTCCATCTGGCGACAGATCCCTCGCAGGATTTTGACTTCAGTAGCGGTTACGCCCGCACGTCCGAAAAGGCGCCGGAGCTGGCGCAGGATTCGCTGTGGGCTCTGAGGATCCAGGAATCCGATGGTCATCAGACTTTCGTTGAGGTGGCCCATGAGCCCATCAACCAGGTCCTGAGGCGCGGGTTCGGAAGCACTTGACGCTGAAGATTTCTCCACACCGTGCACCGTTGAAACCAGAATCGCTACAGCCTGAGCGAGGTTGAGCACAGGAAACCCGGCATCGGTTGGCACCCGAATCACCAGATCGCAGCGGTCGAGATCTTCCCGATTGAGGCCGCGGGACTCGTTGCCAAATACCAGAGCCACACCTTCGAGACCGCGATCGACAAGGACCTTCACCGCATTACTCGGTTCCAGCACAGGGAGATTCTTCCGACCGCGGCCGGAAGCCGATGCAGCCAGCGTGTGGTACCCGGTTGCCGCGTCCTGGAAGCTATCCCATGAGGAATACGCGATCCGGTTTTCTGCACCACAGGCCCAGCGATGTACCTCCGGATCGTTGGCATCCACTCCAGGCCGCACCAGATCAACTCGTTTGACGCCGAAATTCGCTGCGACGCGGAGGGCCGCACCGATATTGCCGGCCAGCGACGGTTCAACAAGAATCAGGCCACCCACTGACATCGGCCGACATCTTAAACCTTTCGGGAGCATTTCTTCGAAATGTTCGATGCTAGATGCTGGATGCTCGATAAATCCACGAGTCACCGTGCTGGATTGTCGAGGGGTGGGCGTGCGGATCGAGTATCCAGTGTCGATAGACGAGGATCGAGTAGCGGGGCGTTGTGATAGAGCAGAACTCAGGGTTCTTCTTCGCCAAACACCTGGGCCGAGAAGATAGAAATGACGGTGTCCGGGTGCCGCCAGCAACCGTGTTCGAGTCCGGCTTTCCGACAGGTGTGATCGAGGAATGTTTCTCGATCCCAGCCAAATTCCGCAGCAACCTGCGGCAGGAGGAGGCCACGTGCCAGCCCGCGCTCCAGCAGAACCCCATCCCGCCCGACGATTACCTCGTGGAAATCTACGCGCTGGAGTGGCGTGAGAGCGGATATTTCGATGTGCATGTGGTCTATCTCTTCTGGCTGCAATGGGCTAAAGCGGGGGTCCTCGAAGGCAGCGGCAATTGCGTTGTCCCGGACCGCTCGCCACAATGGCGCGACGCCGATCACGTGACCGATACACCCTCGAAGCCGACCTTCGATCTTGAGAGTTACAAAGGCACCTCGCGGTTCGAGGAGTTTCTGGTCGCTCGGCTCGGGAGAAGGCAGGGGTTTTCCGTCGCAGCGGCATTGGATCGTTTCGCGTGCCAACGCGAGCAGAAAACGGGTCGCGTGCCTGGTGATCGCGAGGTCGGAGGAATACTCAGTCATCTCTCACAAGATGGTATCGTGACCACATGATTGTCAAACTTCCTTTCGGCAGCGATCAGCTCGCATTGGATCTCCGAGGGCTACGGGTTCGCGCATTGACGCCGAGTGCGCCGCCCAGTCGCGATGCGGGAATGCTGGTCTCCGCCGCGCTCGATCATCCACTGACCGGGCCCGCTCTCGTCGATTTGGCCCGGGGCTGTGGGCCGGTAACCGTCATCGTGCCGGATGCGACGAGGAAGGCTCATCTCCCTGAGGTGCTCCCGGTCGTGATCGAACGCCTGCAGCGAGCCGGGATCGATGAGTATTCCATCACGGTTTTGATTGCCAATGGCACACATCCGGCGATTGGTCCGGAGACTGTTGCTTCCCTTGTCGGCCCATTGCCAGGGTCGGTCCGGGTCATCGAGCACGACAGCCACGACTCCGAGCTCGTGAGCGTCGGCGATCTACGGCAGGATCTGCCTCTGCGTCTCCACCCAAGCGCCGTTGAGTGTGGATTTCTGATCACCGTCGGCACCGTCCGCCATCACTATTTCGCGGGTTTCGGCGGCGGACCGAAGATGGTCTTCCCGGGCGTTGCCGGTTACGAGGAAATTCAGGCCAACCATGGCCTGGTCCTCGATCTTGCAGGGGATCAAGCCGTGCGAGACTCAGGATGTGAACCAGGGGTATTGATCGGCAACCCTGTCGCCGAGGAAATCAAGCGTGCCGCCGTGCTACAACCACCGGACATTGCCATATGCCTGGTGGAAGGGCGCGAAGGAGGGGTTGCGTGGGCAGGAGCAGG